>Ga0193716_1000082_pt1 | contig 56309 bp, 56 predicted proteins | sample U2c1metaG_FD_145901 | JGI IMG/M metagenome (GOLD analysis project Ga0193716, IMG submission 145901) | Soil microbial communities from a riparian zone of the East river system, Colorado, United States - U2c1 | ecosystem: Environmental > Terrestrial > Soil > Riparian zone | place: USA: East River...
AACACTGGCGACAAGATGAAACGGTTTGCTACCGGGCCATGTTAGTTGCGATTTCCGGAGAGCTTTCTCGATGGCTTCGGCTGCAGGAACGCGGGAGTCATCGGCACCGAGCGCCGCCTTTGTGAGAATGCAGATTAGAAATACGGCGATAACCTTCATCCGCTTAGCGCCCCCTGGATTTCAACGCTGAGTGTAATGAGCGCGGCGCAGGGGAACAAGAAAAAATTACGTTGATGGCGATTGCGGCAGGAGCGGAGCCGGCGCGGCTTTCGCGATTTATCCAGCGGCGGGAGTTCCTGAAGTGGAAAGTCGCGACCCGCGGCTGCAGGAATTGGCGGCGGATGCCGGGCGCGACGCAAAAGGGGGCACGATGAATCGTGCCCCTATACGTTGACAGGAAATATTGGTCAGATGAGTTCGAGGCCGGAGAAAAAATAGCCGATCTCGAAGGCGGCAGTTTCAGGGGCGTCGGAGCCGTGGGTGCAGTTGTTTCCGATACTGGTGCCGAGGTCATGGCGGATGGTGCCGGGAGTCGCTTTTTTGGGGTCGGTAGCGCCCATGGTGTCGCGCCATTTCAGGATGGCGCCTTCGGCTTCAAGGACCAGCGCGATGATCTTGCCAGAGCTCATGAAGTCGGTGAGCTCGCCGAAGAAGGGGCGTTCTTTGTGGACGGCGTAGAAGCCGCCGGCTTCTTCTTTCGTGAGGCGCATGGATTTTACGGCGACGACCTTAAACCCGGCTTTGTGGATGCGCGAGAGAATATCACCTTGCTGGCCGGCTTTGACTGCGTCCGGCTTGATGATTGCGAATGTCCGTTCGATTGCCACGTTGAAATTCCTCCAGAGATTAATTCGGTAAATTTATCGGGCGTTGTGCCTGCCGCTGTAGCGGGAGAGGCAAGCCCCTCCGCTGCAGAATTCGCGCGGCGATTTCCACGACTGCAAGACTATTGCTTCAAAACTTTCGCTACGGTTGAGCCTAGGTCGGCAGGGGTCTCTACACAATGGATGCCGGCGGCCGACATGGCGGCGTATTTGTCCTTCGCCGTGCCCTGGCCACCGCTGATGATGGCTCCGGCATGGCCCATGCGGCGGCCGGCAGGGGCGGTTTGTCCGGCGATGAAGCCGACAACCGGTTTTTTCACGTTGGATTTGACGAAGGCAGCGGCAGTCTCTTCCGCGTTGCCGCCAATTTCACCAATCAGAATGATGGCGTGCGTGTCGGGATCCGCGCTGAGCAGACGGATGGCTTCCAAATGATTGGTACCGATGATCGGATCGCCGCCGATGCCGATGCAGGTGGATTGGCCGATGCCGAGGCGCGTGAGTTGGTCGACGGCTTCATAGGTGAGAGTGCCGCTGCGGCTGACTACTCCGACGTGTCCTTGCTTGTGAATGCGGCCGGGCATGATGCCTATTTTGCATTTGCCGGGAGAGATGACCCCGGGGCAGTTCGGGCCTACCAGGCGCGACGTTTTCAAGTCGATAGCCGTTGTGACGCGGACCATATCCAAAACAGGAATGCCTTCGGTAATGCAGATGATGAGCGGCAGCGCGGAGTCGGCGGCTTCAAGAATGGCGTCAGCCGCGTACGGCGGCGGGACGAAAATGACGGTCGCGTTGGCACCGGTTCCCTTCACGGCATCGGCTACTGTGTTGAAGACCGGGCGTTCAAGATGTTTCGTACCGCCCTTGCCCGGCGTAACGCCGCCAACGACGTTCGTTCCGTATTCGATCATCTGTTGCGCGTGGAACGTTCCTTCGCGTCCGGTGAAGCCCTGGACAATGAGACGTGTTTTTTCGTCAACTAAAACGCTCATCGCGCACCTCCTGCTGCCAGTGCGACAACCTTTTGCGCGCCGTCTTTCATGCCGTCGGCGATGGTAAAGTTCAATCCACTTTCGCGAATGATTTTTTGGCCCAGCTCCACGTTGGTTCCTTCCATGCGAACAACGACCGGCACTTTGAGCTGGAGTTCTTTTGCGGCGGCGACTACGCCGCTGGCTAGAACGTCACAGCGCAGGATGCCGCCGAAAATATTGATAAAGACCGCTTTGACCGCAGGGTCCGTCATGAGAATGCCGAAGGCGTTTTTCACTTGATCGGCGGATGCGCCGCCGCCGACGTCAAGAAAGTTTGCCGGGGAGCCGCCGGCATACTTAATGATGTCCATGGTGGCCATCGCCAAGCCGGCACCGTTGACCATGCAGGCTACGCTGCCATCGAGCTTGATGTAGTTGAGGCCATACTTGGAGGCTTCGACTTCGAGGGGATCTTCTTCGTCGAGATCGCGGAGTTCGCGAAGCTCCTTGTGGCGAAACAGCGCGTTGTCATCGAACGTCATTTTGGCGTCGAGCGCGACGAGCTTGCCGTCGCCGGTGAGGACGCAGGGATTGATTTCCAGCATGGAAGCGTCGGTGTCGACAAACGCGCGATGGAGAGACTGCAGGAATGGGACGGCGGTGTTGACCGCTTCGATAGAAAGGCCCAAGCCGAATGCCAATTTGCGCGCTTGATAGGGTTGCAGGCCGACGGCCGGGTGGATAATCTCGCGGAGGATGGCATCGGGGTTATCCTTGGCGACTTCCTCAATCTCCATGCCGCCTGCGGCGCTGGCCATGAAGACGACTTTGCCCGTGCCGCGATCGACGAGCAGGCCGAGGTAGAGTTCGCGCTTGATATCGAGACCTTCTTCGATGAGCAGGCGCTTGACGATGCGGCCTTGCGGTCCTGTTTGCGGCGTGACGAGCTTCATCCCGAGAATATGGCTGGCGAGGTCGGCGGCTTCATCAGCCGAGCGAGCGAGTTTTACGCCGCCGGCTTTGCCGCGTCCACCTGCGTGAATCTGTGCCTTGACGACGCTGATATTGGACTTCAGGCGCTGGGCGGCTTCGCGGGCTTCTTCTTTGGTGAAGGCAACTTCGCCGCGCGGTGTGGTGACGCCGTAGCGAGCGAGGATCGCTTTGGCTTGATATTCGTGAATCTTCATCTGGTTTCCATGTCCGTGTGACTGTCGAGCAGTCAGTTAGTGTTAGTATTTTTACAGTGTACGAAACATAGAAGTTTAACGTGAAGGGTGCTGTGGGGCAAGGCTGGGCGGACTCGCGGAGAGGAAATATTCATTTGCCCGGCCAGAAAACAGGTGCTTTTCCTTCCCGCTTGAGAAACGACTGACGAATGTCCATTGCACTCATTGAACAAGTCGAATCGGGGACGATCCTCGCGCGGACCGCTGCCGAAGCTTTGATGGAGGAGTTGCTGTCGGGGCGGGTGGAGACGGCGGAGATTGTGCGGCTGCTCAGGGCGTTGAACCGCCGGGAGGTCTCGGCAGGGGAGCTGGCGGGGTTTGCCGCGGCGATGCGGCGGCTGGCGGCTCCGGTGTTTGCAGCGGGGGAAGCGCGGCCGGAGCACATGGTGGATACCTGTGGCACGGGGGGCGACAACTGCAACACATTTAATATTTCAACGGCCTCGGCGTTTGTGGCGGCGGCCGCAGGTGCGCGCGTGGCCAAGCACGGCAATCGCGGCTCGCGCGCGCGCAATGGGTCGGCGGATGTGTTGGAAGCGCTGGGAGTGCGGATTGATCAATCGCTCGAGTGCTCGGGGAAATCAATTCGCGAACTGGGGATTGGATTTCTTTTTGCCCCCACTGCACATTCCGCTGCCCGGCATGCGACCCAGGCGCGCAAGGAGATTGATGCGCGGACCGTTTTTAATTTGTTGGGACCGCTGACGAATCCGGCCGGAGCGCATGCACAAGTGCTCGGAGTATTCTCTGAGGGAGTGATTGATTTGGTGGCAGCAACGCTGGTGGAGTTGGGAGTGCGGCAGGCATTTGTGGTGCACGGAGACGGCGGACTGGATGAAATATCGCTTTCGGGCGAAACCCAGATTGCCGAAGTGACGGATGGCACCGTTCGACGGTATATCTTGACGCCGGAAGATTTTGGGATGACCCGCGCGCCGCTGGAAAGCTTGCGCGGCAGGGATGCGACGGAAAATGCAGAGATACTTTTGAAGATTTTCTCCGGGAAAGAGGGGCCGCCGAAAGACATCGTGGTCATGAATGCGGCGGCAGCCTTGGTCGCGGCGCGGGTGGCCAAGGATTTTCGAGAAGGAGCGGGCTTTGCGGCGGATGCGATTTCTTCCGGCGCGGCGATGGACAAGCTGGAAGCGTTGAAAAAATTTCAGCGCGACTATTCTGAATAAGACTATTCCTGCCTTTGCAAACAGCGGACCGCGTAGGCAAAACTTAACAACGCGAAAATTACGAAACCCGCGGACTCGATCAGGAGCGTGGGCAGATTTCCGACGCCGATGGAGGTGTAGCGGAGAAAATCGATTTGCCAGGTGATGGGATTGGCCAACGCGGCCACGCGGAACCAGGCGGGGAGATGGTCTAGCGGGTAGAACATCGAGCTGGCGAACATGAAGACGAAGTAGAAGATGCTGGTGATGCTGTTGAAGACGTCGTTTTGCTTGATGCGCAGCGCAAAGATGGCATAAAAGAAAAACCAGCCGGCCGTGCCAACCGCCATGCCTAAAAGCAGGAGTGGCAATTTTCCCCAAATTACGGGAATGCCCAGCAGAAAGCGGCCGACAACCAGCGTCAGCGCGGCTTGCACGGTGGCGATGAAGACGTTGAAGATGACTTTGCCGAGAAGATATTCGCTGCGGCTCATGGGATAGGTAAGCATTTCGTAGAAGATGCCGTTGTCGCGGTCCATAAAGAAGGACCAGGAAGTATTGGAAGCGATGGCAAAGCTAGCCATGGCTAAAACTCCGGCGAGAAAAAAGGCGTTGTAGTTGACACCGTTGAGCCCGGCGGGTGCCCCGAGGGCGGAATTGATGCCGACGCCAAAGACCAGCATGTAAAGCAGCGGAAAAAATAGATCCCAGAAAATAAACGTGAAATTGGTCGCGCGGATTTTGGCTTCGCGATAGACCACGGCGGAAAGAGAGCTCATACGGTGGCCTTTTCTGGCGACTCCGCATGCGGCGAAGTGAGCTCGACGAAAATATCCTCGAGGCTGGCACCGCGAACTTCTACCCGGAGGACGCGGCGATTGCGCGAGAGTCCGGTGACGATTTCCATGACGCGGCCTTCTTCGGTTTTGAGGGTGACATCGATGGTGCTGGCTTCGATGGTGGTACGGATGGGATGCAGCGCAGCGAGTTCGGCTTCGATGGATTCCGGCAGACGATCGAAGGCCATGGTGATTTCGTAGACGCTGTGCGAAAGCATTTTCAGCGCGTTGAGGTCGCCGCGGGCGATTTGTTTTCCCTTGTTGATAATGAGGATATCGTCGCAGAGTTCTTCGGCTTCGTTCAGAATTTGCGTGGTGAGAATAATGGTCCTGCCCTTTTCGACCTCGGCGCGGAGCAGGCTCATCACCTGGCGTTTGAGGATGGGATCCATGCCGGTGGAAAATTCGTCGAGGAAAAGGACCGGCGTTTCGACCATGAACACTTTGGCGACCTGCACGCGCCGGCGGAAACCCCCGCTGAGGTCTTGCACTTTGCGGTCGGTTTCTGCGGTGAGCTGGAATTCATCGATGAGGCGTTTGGCACGGGCGTTGGCAGTGGATTTGTCGAGGCCCTGAAAGCGGGCGTAGGTGAGGAGATTGTCTTTTACGGAAAGGAAAAGTTCGGCCGCGGTTTCCTGGATTACCGACGAGATGCGTTTTCGGACTTCAACGGATTTTCGTACGACGTCGCAGCCAAGGACGCAGGCCGTGCCCTCGGTGGGGCGTGTGAGAGTGGTCAGCACGCGGAGAAGAGTGGATTTGCCCGCGCCATTCGGCCCCAGGAGGCCGAAGATGATGCCGCGAGGGACGGTGAAGTTCATGCCGTCAATCGCCCGAACTGGAGCTTCGCCGCGTTTTTTATAGATTTTGACCAGATTTTCCACTGCCAACGCGTGTTCGGGCATTTCCGAGAGTTTAACATTTGCGCGACGAGGGTGAGAACCGGAGAGTAGGCCACTTGAAATCCTACCCGGCCCGGCGGGCCGGGCCAGCCCGGGAAAGGTAAAGACACGCGGGGACTCGAGGCATCGGGCCCTTACGGGAGATACGCAGCCCGCGCGATCTTAGAGGGCGAGAAAGTTTCTAAGGAGTTGCTTGCCGGACTCCGTCAGGACGGATTCCGGGTGGAACTGGACGCCTTCGATTTTGTGGCGGCGGTGGCGCATGCCCATGATGATGCCGTCGTCGGTCTCGGCGGTGATCTCGAGTTCGCGCGGGAGAGATTTGCGTTCGACGATGAGTGAATGGTAGCGCGTGGCCGTGAAAGGCCTGGGGAGTTCCTTGAACACACCTTTGCCGGTGTGTTGGATTTCGCTGGTTTTGCCGTGAAAGAGTTTCCGGGCGCGAATGATTTTTCCGCCGAATGCCACGCCGATGGCTTGGTGGCCGAGGCAAACGCCTAAGATGGGAAATTTCCCGGCTAGCTTTTCCACGAGCTCAACGGAGATGCCTGCTTCCTGCGGCGTACAGGGACCGGGAGAGATTACGATGCGTTCGGGCTTGCGGCGGGCGATTTCTTCAACGGAAATCTTGTCGTTGCGGTGGACTTCGACATTGCAGCCGAGTTCGCCAAGATATTGGGCCAGGTTGTAGGTAAAGGAATCGTAGTTGTCGAGGAGTAGAATCACCGGCGCCTCTTTCCTGCGACTTCCCGTGATGCGGCTTTTGCTGAGCCCGACGCTGTAGGAACCCGGCGGGCGTGGCGATGAGCTAACTCCAGCGCGGTAAGCAACGCCCGCGCTTTATTGACTGTCTCCTGATATTCCTCAGAAGGAACAGAGTCGGCGACGATTCCGCCGCCCGCCTGCACGTGGGCCACACCATTTTTGATGACCATCGTGCGCAAAGTGATGCATGAGTCCAGGTTGCCGGCAAAATCGAGATACAAAATGCCGCCAGCGTAAATACCGCGGCGGGTTCGTTCCAGCTCTTCGATAATTTCCATGGCCCGGACTTTGGGTGCGCCGGATACCGTGCCTGCGGGAAAGCAGGCCATGAGTGCGTCGAAACAGTCGACATCTTCACGCAGCCGTCCACGCAAGCTGGAGACTAAATGCATGACGTGCGAATAGCGCTCGACGGTCATGAGCTTTTCTGGCCGCACGGTGCCATATTCGCTGACGCGACCGAGATCGTTGCGACCCAAATCAACAAGCATGATGTGCTCGGCGCGCTCTTTTTCACTGGCGAGCATTTCCTTTTCGAGGCGCTGGTCTTCCGCCTCATCTTTTCCGCGCCACCGGGTTCCGGCGATGGGCCGATAGAAGACATCGCGTCCCTGCACCTTGACGAGCATTTCTGGAGAGCTGCCGACGATGGACAGATCGTTGAGCTGCAGGTAAAAAAGATAGGGCGAGGGATTGAGTGCGCGGAGTTCGCGATAAACCTCAAAGGGCTCGGAATTTGTCTTAGCGGAAAAGCGCTGGCTGAGGACGACTTGAAAAATATCGCCGGCGCGAATGTACTCTTTGGCTTTGCGGACAGCGGCCAGGTATTCGGCTCGTTTGAAATTCGAAGTGACTTTGAGTGTGGATTTCTTATTTGGTGATTCGCTTTTCCGCGCGGTCTCCGCAGCGACAGGTTGACCGAGCTGCTGGCGCGTGCGTTTGATTTCACGGACGGCGGCATTGTATTTGGCGCGCAGCGTGCCCGGGCCTTCGGTGAAAACGTTGCGGACAATCCACAAGCGATGCTGGACGTGATCGAAGGCGATGATGCCCTGATAGAACATCAGCATCGCGTCGTACAGACCAATTTCATCGCGCAGGCGCTTGGGAATGCGCTCGATCAGGCGAACCATGTCGTAACTGAAATAGCCGATGGCTCCAGCGACCAGCGGAGGAAGTCCGGGCAAACGTACCGGGCGAAAACGCTCGATGCGGGCGCGCAAAAAAGACACGGGGTCGCGCTCTTCCCAGACAAGGCGGTCGTGGCTCTCCATAACACAAGCGCCGCTGGCATAACGAAACACTTCTTCGGGATTGGCGCCGGCAAACGTATAACGGGCTATCTTTTCGCCGCCTTCGACACTTTCCAGCAAAAAAGAATATTTTGCCTTCTGGGCGATTCGCAGATACGCGCTGACCGGCGTAAGTAAGTCCGCGGAAAAAACATCATAGAGCGGGACGAGATTGCCGCGCTTGGCCAAGCGCGAAAACTCGCGGAAGTCCGGCTGGATCATGAGCGGACTCGCGATTTGTTCTTGCTGGACAGTGCTTCGGCTCGCAGAGCCTCGAGGACGGCGCGGCGCATCGCCGATTCCGGGGCGCGCTTGCCGGTCCAAAGTTCCCATTGCGCAAAACCTTGCGCGAGAAACATTTCGACGCCGGAAACGGTGGTAATTCCCTTTTGCGCTGCGATCTTCAAGAGTTGGGTCCTTTGCGGCCTGTAAATCAGGTCCATGACGATGCGACAGTTTAACTCGGACGCGGCAAGAGGCGAAATTCCATCGCGAGGGTGCATGCCGACCGGAGTGGCGTTCACGATCGCGTCGAAGCGTTCTCTGCGTAACGCCTGGCGTGGGATGACTTCTCCGCCTACCGCGCGCGCCAATTCCTTCGCAGCTTTTCCGCGGCGAGCGCAAATACAAACATGTGAACCGCCACGGGCAAGGGCAAATGCCGCGGCACGCGCCGAACCTCCTGCACCAAAAATCAGCACGCGGCTGCCGCGCAGCTGCACTTTCTTCTCCAGCGCGCGAAGAACGCCGACATAGTCGGTATTGCTTCCGTGCAGCGAACCATCCTTGGCCACCACAACCGTATTTACTGCTCCGATATCGGAGGCCAGGGCGTCGCACATTTTCAAATGCTTCAAGATTGCCTGCTTATGAGGAATCGTGACGCTGAAACCGCGCAGACCAAACTCTGGAATAACTTTCAAGAAATCGGAGAGTTTGTGAACCAAAAACGGCAGATAGACGGCGTCGACGCGGCGTTTTACAAAGCCAGTGTTATGAAGGAGTGGCGAAAGTGAATGGCCAATGGGGTCACCGATCACCCCGTACACCGGCGTTCGCCGTGTAATTTTGTGAGCGCGATACAAACGCGTCATTTCGTGCAGCCGAACCTGTCCGGGTGCCGTCGAAGCTGCAACCGGGGCATACGCCAGCGCACTGCCTTCGCGCAAGGCGAGTACACGGGCGGGCAGCCCCATCTCGCCCATCGGAACGGCAACGAAGTTCAGTGAACGGTGCGCCAGACGCAGCAATCGCAAGCTGTCTTCGAGCGAGCGCGCCAAGGTTGCCATCTTGGCGGCGTCTACTTCGCCGTGAACGGGCGCGCTGAGCGTTTGCGGCAATGCCGGGGTGCGCTCGAAGTCGTGTCGTGAGAGCAAAACCCGGCGCGGGACGGCGTATTCGCGCACCGACCTGTCCGGCAGGCGCCGTAGAGTTTCAATTTCGAGGTCACACCACTGGCAGCCTGCTTCGCGAGCCTGCATCAGCCAATACAGCTCCCGTTCCACACTGCCGCCGAATTTGCCGCGGCCTTCGGTGCGTCGGCAAGTGGCCAGAAAGGTGGCGCCGCGATGACGATTTTTCGCGACCCAAGCAAGCATCCGGCTGCGCTCGGCGTCGGCTTGCAGCCAATCCAACCGAAGCTCTACGGTCGGGGTTTCACGGAGGGCCACCCGGGCCTGCGCTATCATTTCCGAGGCTTTAGGCGCGGCAACCACCGCGCAAATCCTGCCTACCCCTGTCCCGAACAGCCCCATGACCCGCCCTTTATCCCCAATTTATTGAAAACACGGCTTGTAGCATGCCGTATCAAAAGTGTAAAGCCACCCAAGCCATTTTGTTGACGCCCCTCATCTGCCCTGTTACTTTCGGTTAGCAAAAGCCCCGCACGGCCCATTGGGCGTGTTGTCGAAGGAGTTCGGAATGCTCGCTAAAATTGCTGGTTTTTGTCTGTCTATTCTTGCCGGTGTGACGGTCTGCTCGGCGCAGGCTGCCCCGCAAGCGGCCCCCACGCCGCTGCAACCGGACTATTCTTTTGTGTACTGCTCCGGCTTTGTCTCTGACCAAAGGGTCGCGGACGACATGCGCCTGATTTCCGGGGAGCAATCCAATCTCAAGGTTACCTTTGCCCACGGCGATTATGTGTATATCAATCGCGGCCAGGACAAGGGCGTTCGCGTGGGAGATCGCTTCTCGGTTCTCCGCCCCGATTCCGATCCCCTGGAGGCGAGCTGGTTCAAATGGCAAACCAAGCTGCTCAAAGCCATGGGTACAGCTTACATTGACGCCGGGCAAATCCGCGTAATCAACGTGCAGCCGAAAGTTTCCATCGCCGAAGTAACGTTCTCCTGCGCTGCCTACATGCAACGTGGCGACATCGTGGTTCCCTATCAAGATCGTCCGGCTCCTCCCTACAAAGACGCCTCCGTGTTTGATCATTTTGCTCCGGTCAGCGGAAAACCGGTGGCCATGGTTGTGACAGGAGCAGGGTTCCACCAAGTTTCTGGCAGAAATGATGCGGTTTACGTGAATCTGGGAACGTCGCAAGGCGTCAAGATCGGCGACTATTTCCGGTTCTTCCGCTACGAAGGCTCCATGGCCGAAACCGCGCCGCAAACCAAGGGTTATCAGTACAAACTCTACGGATTCGGCAGCACCCCGGTTCGCTATGAATGGAATGACTTGCCTCGGGAAGTTGTAGGAGAAGGCATCGTTCTAAATGTCAGTCACAATTCTTCGACCGTCTTGATTACTTACAGCACGCTTGAAGTCTATGCCGGCGACTATGTGGAGATCGAATAGCCAGGTCCAACTCATCTAGAGTCCTCGAGGCCCGTTGCGGTTTTCTGCCGCGCGGGCCTTTTTTATTGATTGGACGGGGTCTCAGAGGGGAACAGCGTCCTGCGGTTTTTCCTGGTTTTCCATCATGCGCAGCTTGCGCCGTTGTTTGATCCGGTCATCCAGGTGACCCCAGAACTTCAGGAAATACTGTCCGGCAGAAATCAAGGCGCTGATCACCACCAGCCAGAGTAGCGTCTTCGAGAGCGGGTTGAGCGACGGATGCCTGGCGCCAAGGATCAAAACCGCAACAGCACAGACCTGCAAAACCATTTTGGTCTTGCCGAGCACCGAAGCTGCTATGGTGAACCCTTCGGCGGATGCTATATTGCGCAAACCAAGGACCGTAAATTCCCGACCGATGATGATCACCACCATCCAGGCAGGAACCAGATGCATATCCACGAGAGACACAAAAGCCGCAGAGATCAACAATTTGTCGGCGATAGGATCCAGTAAAATGCCAAGCGTCGTCACTTGGAGACGGCGGCGGGCGAAATATCCATCCGCCCAGTCGGTTGCCGCGGCCATCAGCAGCACCAGCACACCCCAGAATTCAAAATGCATGGAAAAACCCCACAGTTCGACGTTCGGACTGCGGGTTAGCAGAACCACAATTAAGACGGGAACGAAAAAAATGCGTAGAACCGTGAGCGAATTGGGAAGATTCATTGGCACTTGACGATGAATGGACGCGTCAATGGCTCCATTCACCGCCGCGCCTCACTATAGCCTCCGGTTCGGCATGCGTCAATGTCCCTGAAGCCTGCAAACGCATCAGGCGGCAGTACTTCCAGGTAAACAAGGATCGTACGATTTCCAAGTGCAGATCGCCGCGGCGGTCCTAACCGGGCACCCTGCAATCTGTGCAAATGTCTCCGCATCTATTGCAATTAAAGGATTTACGCGAATCATAACGGTGCCTTGAATGCGCCTGTAAGCGGTTTTATATCAACGGCTTACAAAGAAATACTATGTTAATATGGGAAATAGCATCATTTTGCGGGAAATTGTCGCAGACCGCGGCGGGACTTTCCACAATATTTTCCACAGGACCTGGCCGCTTTCGCGTTCCCGAGGAGTTGCCAGAATCCGCGAAAATCACCTGAAAACACACGACTTGTGCGGCCTTTACCGATGAGATACTACGAGCCTTTTCTGCGCTGCGCATTCAAACCATGCGCGGGCCGCGCAGCAAGCGTACCGGAAGCAAAAACATCGCGCGAAGAAGTGAAAATACGCCGTGAACGGCGATGCCGGCGAGGCGAAACGGCAGCGTGATGAGCCAGACGATGGGAAAAAGCACCACGGCCAGCAGCGCCACAGGCCAGCAGAGGATCAGCAAGATGCACCAGAGAAGAAAAGCTACCATGGATTTCACCTCAGTCTATGTTACGTTGCGGCGCGTCGGGAAGTTCCCTTTTCTGTAAATTCTGAGAGATGCAGCCGCCGGGCAATCGACTGCGGCACTTCGGCGTCTAAAAGCATTTCATGCTCATCGATTCTAGAATGAAGCACGCGACCCAGGGCGTGAATCAGCGCAAGCGTTCGCCCCTCGGCCATCGGAATGCGCAAGGACAATGGAACAAGTGGATCGGTTGGCATTTCCGCATCCATGCGACGGAGCAAATCGTCGATCCCTTCACCGGTCATTCCAGATACCAGGATTGGACCGCCGTCGGTCCTGGACTTTCGATTGCCCGCGCGAACAATTGCCTGCTTTTCGTCTGGTTCAAGGCGGTCCACCTTGTTGAGCACGTGAAGTTTTTGGCGGTCGGAAACGCCCAGATCCCGAAGAATCTTGTCGACTTCTTCTTCCAGTTCGCAGTGGCGTGGATTTGAAACATCGCTGACATGAAGAATCAGTGCTGCTTCCTGGACTTCTTCCAGGGTTGCGCGAAATGCCGCTAGCAAAGGCTTCGGCAAGTCCCGTATAAAACCAACCGTGTCGGAAACCAGAACGCGGCGATTAGAGGGCAGGCGTAAAGCACGAATCGTCGGATCAAGCGTCGCAAACATGCGTGAAGAGACGAAAACTTCAGCGCGGCTGAGGGCATTGAAAAGAGTGGACTTTCCGGCGTTGGTGTAGCCTACCAGGGCGATCGTTCCCAAAGGAACCGAGTTCCGTGCTTCCCGGCGCAGGGCCCGTTGCTTTCGTACATTTTCAATGCCAGCCTGGATTTTGCTGACGCGGTCGCGAATGCGGCGACGGTCGGTCTCCAGCTTTTTTTCGCCAGGGCCGCGGACGCCGATGCGCCCGGCGGCGCCGCCGCCACCTTTTCCGCCGAGACGCGACATGGAGCTGCCTTTGCCGGTCAAACGCGGCAGCAGGTAGTTCAATTGCGCCAGCTCCACCTGCAACTGGCCTTCGCGGCTGCGCGCATGGCGTGCAAAAATGTCGAGAATCAGCTGGGTGCGGTCGATCACACGGCATTCTGTAACTTCTTCGATGTTTCGTTGCTGTACCGGCGACAAGTCACAATCGAAAATAATCAGCGCTGCATCGTGGGCGATGGTTTCCGCGCGAATTTCATCGAGTTTTCCGCGTCCCACCAGAGTGGCGGGATCCGGAGCATCGCGTATCTGAAAAATCGTGGAGGCGATTTCCGCGCCAGCGCTTTTGGCAAGCTCCACCAGCTCTTCGAGCGATTCGCGGCCCTGTTCGCCGAGGGGAAGCCCCGGCAAACGGCGAATACGCTTCCAGCCAAGCCCAACCAAAACGGCGCGCTCCGCGGACGAAACTTTGTGAGGGCTAGTTTTTGTCACTGAGGCGAACCTGAGTCATCGTGCGAATCGAGCCGGATGGGGCGAGGCGAACTGCCGCGGCTTCCTGAGTTGGATTATACCCTTCTCTGGTCTTGAGGGCGAAAATCGAAAAAAAGGTGGCCGGTCCGTTTCCGGTTACCCGGCTATGCGGTCAAGTGGAATTGCTGCCGGGTTGCCCGCAGTGCGACGGGAATCGTCCACACGATGCTGATATGCCATTTCGGCGTCGCCATTTTTCGGGGGTCCGTTCGCGCACTCGGGAACGGCGCTTCCGGAGAAACTGAATCCAAGGTCAATCCCCGGCAGACACTGCCTCGCGCCTTCAAAAAAGCCTCGAGACAGCAGATTCCAAGCGGAAGTATTGGGGGGGGCCGGGCGCAACCTGCACCCTAGAATCCAGCAAGAGCCAGAACTTAAGACTACGAACTGTCGCGCCGCTAGGGTTTTCTTGCCGCCAACTCTTCCAAACTCGGATAGGAGGACGACGGCACGAAAGTGCGCTCCGGTGGTTGCGCTCCGTCTCGCATGGCGTTCACCAGCATCTCCAGCGCAGTGCCCGCAGTCGCGGAAGTAACCGCTGCGGCATGCAGGACACGTTTATCCACGAGCGGTTTGGTTTGGCGAAGAGTGCCCGTGCCCACATGCGGCACGCCGAACCATTTATCGCGTTCTGAAATTTCCGAGTGGGCCTGAAAGGCTTTTCGGGCCGCCGTGATGAAATCTGAACCTTGTGAGGAAATCAGTTGCGTGCCGGCCGCTCGGACCGTCGACAATCGCAGCCAGGAACTAAGCGAATTGCACGCGCTGTCTTCATTCCACATCATGTTCAATGTCTTTAGTTGGATGTTCCCGGGCTTCGTACTTTCCATCCCTTCGGTGCGTTTGCAAGCCAATGAATTCGTGGATGGCCCGCGCAGGTAGAGAACGGAGCCGCCTTGAGGCAAAAGCGCGCCCATCTGCCGCCCCTGAATGCGGCCAATTTCCACGTGATCTTGGGAAACCGTGAACACTGGAGCCTTCGATTTCCCGCGTAGTGCTCCGAGGTAGTCGACGCTCGCATTGCTGATCACCCATCCAATGCCGGCCGCCACCGCTGCCGCAGCCACCTGCGGCAACCCCGTGGGGCTCGCTGGCTCGATAATGATGCCATCCGGAAGCGGAGTAGAACGAGATTGCAATATTTGCAGCAATTGCTGGCTTTGAATGATCGGATCGCCTTTGGCCAGGTACACCTGCAGTTCAGCACCCAGCCGCTCCGCCGCTGCCTTCGCGGCCTCCGCCTGTTCGTGCAGATAGCTGGTGTCGCTCGGAAGCGACAATACGATCTTCAGTTTTTTCATCCTGTTTTCCCGAGGATAAAGGATTCGCGTCCCCCAATTGTGCCTGTAAGGGAGGGGCAGCGGGCATCTACGATAACGTTTGAAACCTATTCACTAATAGATTCTGGAGCAAACATCCGGCGCCCGGACCATTCCGTTCGCTCGGGTGCCGCCAGGCACCGTATTTTGCGTAACAAAGTACTTGATACCAAGAAGTCACGGCCTATTCTGGATGCGTTTGCAGGCGGGGCAGGAGCTTTCCAGTGGACCCGGGCAATCCGATGCCATCGCCAGGGACCGGCAGAGGTTCCGGGGGGCGAGGGCCTGTGAAGCGGATCGTTTTTCCCTAGATTGAATTTTTATGGCGCAACCATTGCAAAGAATCGTTTTGAATTTGCACTTCATCGCCGAAACCGGCCAGCCAGTGGATTGCTTGCTCTCTGCGGAACCAAGTTAGTTGGCGCTTAGCGTATTGGCGCGTCGCTTGTTGAATGGAGGCGCGCGCAGTTTCCAACGTTTGGCGGCCCAGATTGACTTCACGCAATTCTCGGTAGCCGATAAATTGAAATGGTTTTGCGGTTGCGGGGAGTCCGCTGGCGATGAGACCGCAAACTTCACTCATCCAGCCGCGCGCCAGCATGGAGTCCGTTCGCGCATGGATTCGCTCATAAAGAACTTCGCGACCTGGCTGTAATCCAAGTTTCAGAATTCGCCATCCTTGCAAAGGGTTGCGTCCCGCGCGGTGGACCTCAGACAAGGGCCGCTTGGTCAGAAGACACACTTCAATGGCCCGAATCAGTTTCTGTTCGTCCTGCGCCGCAATTTTGCTCGCTGTCTCCGGGTCCATCTTCTGCAAGATGCGATGCAAATGACCTGCAGGATGCTTGTTCATACTCTGTCGCAGTCGTTCGCGAACCTCTTCTGAACGTTGCGGGACCTCCGCTAGCCCTTCAAGCAAGGCGCGCAGGTAAAGGCCCGTGCCGACAGTGAATATTGGCAACTTGCCACGCGTTTTCAGATCTGCGAGAACAACGAGCGCGCGTTCCCGGTACCCCCCTGCGGTGGCCTCTTCGGTGGGAGCGAGAACATCCATCAAGTGATGCGGAATCCCGCGACGCTCCACCGCATCCGGCTTCGCCGTTCCAATGTCGAATCCGCGATAGAGTTGTGTGGAGTCGCACGCCACCACTTCGCCGTTCAATTGTTCTGCCAGCCAAACTCCAAGCGTGGACTTCCCAGACGCTGTCGGTCCGACAATCACAACAAGCGGCGATTGCGATGAAACATCACTCATGATTTTCTATCGAAACAGGATCTGGCGCGTCCGGAAAACCGGCACCACAAGCGCCTTTGCGGCCAGCATAGCTCTGCCCGGGACGTACTCGTGTTGTCGCTTCGCTAGTGCGCGTAATCAATCGGAAGGTTGTAATAATACGTGAATCTCAGCTCAATGTAAGGCCTTTTGAACGCTGAAGGCAGCGGTTCGAAGGGATTCGAAGAGCGAATCGAGGACACCGCTGCGCGGTCCAGCGGTTCTTTTCCCGATGTACGCATGAGCACCGGGTCACCTGTCGGCACAGAACCATTCGTCATGATTTTGAAATCCAGCGAGACAACGCCGCGGTCTCCTAGCTTTGCCGACTCCGGCATTACCGCAAACCAGTTTTGTTTGACGCTGGCATAGACGCGCGCCAGATAGCTGTCGAAATCCACGCCATCTGTGGGGGTAAGCATCTGCAGTCCTGCGCCTGCCGTACCTTGCCCGGGACCTCCCGGCGCCCTGGGAAGCTGCGTATCTCCGCCAATCGCCCGAGGACTTGCGCCGCGCGTAGCCTCCCGAGCGGAATCCTGGATGGCTCTGCCCGGCGACACGTTGGGCATGATCAATCCATTGGGCTTTGACTGGTTGTCCGGCGCTTCGAATTTTGGCGGGGACTTCGACTCTTCCTGTTTGGGTACCGGAATCGTTTGCTGGTTTGTTTGCGGCGTGGGAACTTCAGCATTGATCTGCGGCGTGGGAGCACTGGGCAGATTTTTTGCGATGCGTTGCGTTTCCGGCTGAGGCGCCGGCGGCGCCAGCTCCGCTTTCGGAACTTCCGGAGCTACCCGCTTGATGGTGCGCGGATCAACGTGAATTCTTTCCGGCCGCGGCCGTCTTTCTGGCTCGAGCTTTGGCATGTCAAACGATCCCGGAGGAATGAGTAAGGTCATTTGACGGCGCGCAATTTCCAGCTCTTCCGGTGTTTTCTCGCGGGGCGGAAAAATTTTGGGAAGCAATAGGATAATAATCAGCAGCGCAGCATGAAACGCAATTGCGCCGGAAATCCGCGTCAGTAGGCTCCACTTGGTTTTCTGCTCCGCATCATCAGAAGCGAGAAGATTGACCTCGCCGGTGAGGAAAATATCCGGGTCAATCAAATCTGTGGGGATAAGTTCCGCGACCGGCGTGATTTCGGCTGGCGCAGCGCCTTGGGGAACCGTGATGCGCTCGTCCAATTCCGTCGGCTGCAGAGGAGCGGAAGCATCTTCGACCACGGAATACGCTTCGCGATTTACGTCGCGAGGAACCACAACGCGCGCGGCGATGGATTGCAGCGGCAAATTCGTAGGAATATTCGATTTTCCGTCGAGGGTAATCAGCGGAAGCATCGACGGAACGAGCGTACGTTCGTCCAAAGTGGTCGGACGGCGACGCTGCGAAGGCGTCTTCGCGGCATCGGCAGACAAATGAGCATCAGGCGGAACGAGGGTCCGAGGGATCATCTATGTGTTTTTTCTTGTGCGGCAAACGCGGCAATGCCGGCAGCCGTATGGCCGCCAATGACTTGGACGCGGTCTGCGTGTTCCTGGATGCTTGCCATCACGCGGCTGGCCAAATCTAGTGCTGCTCGCCCGGCTTCACCGTTGGTCCGGGGCTCGCGCCGGGTGCGGACGGAGTCGAGAAATGCCTCCAGTTCCGCGTGCAGCGGCTCGACGGCGGGCGCTGGCAGCTTTTCAAAGCCGAACTCCGGTTGCGGCCCCGGTCGCTTTACGGCAACCCGCAACGCGTCCCGCCGGGCGTAGTCGAGCGAGATATATTCGTGTTGCTGGAAGAAACGCATTTTGCGAACACGCTCGGTCGAGACTCGACTCGCCGTAACGTTGGCCACTGCGCCGCCTGCGAATTCCAGGCGGGCGTGCGCGATGTCCACTTTGTCTGTAAGCACAGGAATTCCGACGGCTTTCACTTCGGTCACCGGCTCTCGGACCAGCGCCAACAAAATGTCCAAGTCATGAATCATCAGATCGTAAATCACATCCACGTCCAGGCTTCGCGGCGTAAAAACACCCAGGCGATGCACTTCAAAAAACAGCGGTCTGTTCAGCACCGGCTCGACCGCGATTACGGCCGGGTTGAAGCGTTCTACATGACCGATTTGCAGAATCCGTTGCTGCTTTTTGGCCGCAGCGAGCAGTAAATCCGCTTCTGCGAGATTCACAGCCATGGGCTTTTCTACCAGTACATCAATCCCCATTTCGAGAAGCTGGCAGCCGACCTCGGCATGCACGACCGTAGGCACGGCCACACTCGCGGCTTCCACTCTCCCCCTTAGAACGGAGAGATCCGGTAAAACTTGCGTATTAAATTCCGAGGCAACGGCCGCGGCGCGAGCCGGGTCCTTGTCGTAAATTCCAACCAATTCGGCGCCGGGCAGCTCGCGATACACGCGCGCGTGATTGCGCCCGAATTCGCCTGTGCCGACCACGGCGACGCGAATTTTCTTCGGTTCTCCCGCCGCGCCGCTCATTCTCCGGCCCTCATTCGTTGTCTATTCCCTTCGGAACAGCTTTTGGTTCCATTAGCGGTTCGACCGCAATCGCCTGAATTGCGATTCCGTAGGCATTCGCCATTTCAATCAATTTTTCGCGATCAAATAACAGGGTGCGTTCCGCATCCACAGCCAAAGCCGTGGCCCCGGAGGTCTTCATCTGTTCGATGGTTGGCAAACCAACCACGGGTACATCGAAGCGCATATCCTGTTTCGGCTTGCTTACTTTCACAACCGTCAGCGATTTTCCAGCCGCTAGGCGGCTGGCGCGAGAGATCGCTTCATCAGTGCCTTCCATGGCTTCGACAGCAATGCAGGCCTTGTCTGAAATGACTACCGTTTGGCCAATGTCCATTGCGGCAATTTGTCGCGCCACGTAGTGACCATACGCAATATCCCGAGCTTCGTGCTCATTCGGCGCACGTTTTGTCAGCACACCCGCTGCGGGCAAGAGCGGCTTCAGAAAAATCGTCGAGTCCACCAAGCGAATGCCTTCGTCTTCCAATATTTTCGCGACCGCTCCGAGTAGCGAATCGGTATTCTTCTTCGGCAGCGAAAACAGCAATTTTGCCAACTTCCAGTCCGGCCGGATCGCACTGAAAATCTTATTGTGTTTCACCTGACCGGCCATCACCGCCTGCTGCACCCCTTCTTTCTGCAACAGGTCTATCGTTTTGCTCAGTTCGCCCAGGCTGACCCAGTGGAGACGCGTAGCCAGCCTTTCCAGTTCCGGCGAAGCTTCTTCTTTAATGGCAATCACCGCCATCTCGATTCCCTGGCTGCGCGCGCCTTCCAGAACCAGGAATGGAAATCGCCCATTTCCAGCGATAAGTCCCCATCCCGTTTTGTTGGCGTCAGGCATGGACTGAGCAGTCGCGGCAGTTATTTCACAATGCCGCGTTTGGCGGCATCGACAAAACGAATCAGTTCCTGTACATCTTCGGAATCGTTGAGCGACTTGCGCATCTCTTCGAGCGCCTGCGTCGTATTCAACTTCGCACGCGAAAGCAGCCGAAACGCCGCTTGCAGAGCCCGAATTCGCTCTTTAGAGAATCCCTTGCGCTCCAGCCCAACGGCGTTCGCTCCGTAGTTGGTTGTTTCGCGCTCGGTAACCACTTTGGAAAAAGGCAGAACGTCCTGGGTAATTACGGTAGCCGCTCCGATGTAAGCGTATCGCCCAATCCGGCAAAACTGGTGCACCGGCGAAAATGCGCCGATGGTGGCAAAATCTTCAACCGTTACATGCCCCGCCAGCGTCGCGCCGTTCACAAACAAAGTTTGATCACCGATATGGCAATCATGTCCGATGTGCGAAGAGGCCATGATCAAGCTGCCGCTTCCCAGGGTGGTTTTTCCTCCGCCACCGACTGTTCCGCGGCTGACCGTCGCGTATTCGCGAAAGGTATTGCCGTCACCAGCCGACAGTTCCGTTTTTTCACCAAAAAACTTCAAATCCTGAGGATCTCCGCCTACGCAACTAAAGGAATGAAAGATATTGTTCTTCCCAAATTTCGACGGTCCCAGGACCACCGCGTGCGCATGCAACACGCAGCCATCCCCCAGTTCCACGTCGTCCCCGACGATGGCGTAAGCGCCAACTTTTACGCCCACGCCCAGCTTCGCGGTTGCCGCCACAATGGCTTGCGGATGAATATCCTGCGCGCTCATTTCGCGGGCTGCTCTGCCTTATCTGTTTTTTCTGTCTTGCCGGATTGTGCCGGCTGGCTCAACTGTTCGCGGTCCACCATCTTGCACATGAGAATCGCTTCCGCTGCCAGTTGTCCGTCCACGGTTGCTTTCCCTTCGAGCTTGCAAAAGTCTCCGCGCCAGGAGAGCACTTTCATTTCAATTCTTAGCTGGTCGCCTGGGACCACAGGGCGCCGAAACCGTGCGCCGTCGACTGCCACAAAATACAGCAACTTGCTTTCGCGATCCGGAATCTCAAGCAACAGCAAAAGCCCGCCCGTCTGTGCCATCGCTTCGATAATCAGCACGCCGGGCATGATCGGCTTGCCGGGAAAATGTCCCTGAAAGTGATGTTCGTTGATGGTGACATTTTTCACCCCAACGATGGATTTCAGCCGCTCAAATTCCAATATGGCATCCACCATCAGAAAGGGATACCGGTGCGGCAAATATTTCTGAATTTCCACTACGTCCATAATCATCCGAGCTCTCCGTCGCTCCTGCGGGCCTTATCTGCCGGGCCTTACACTTCCCCTACAAACCTACAATTATATGCGAACCGAGCAGTTTCGTGGGCGTCCTTTCCAATCGACAAATGCCTGCCTGTTTGCCAGAGCCGCCGCCATTCGCTAGCATGTTCGGGCCATGACGGAATCCAACTCTCCCAGCAACTTCCTCGAAACTCTGAAACCGCGCTTGCCCGAGATGCTCTCTATATTGCGGCAATTTGTCGTCGCGGAATCGCCAAGCCTGGAAAAGGCTCCATCCGACCTCTGCTGCAGCATCATTGCTGGCGAATGGGCCAAGCGCAGCGTTCGCGTCGATCGCCTCAAACAAAAGCGGCGCGGCGATCAATTGCGCTTCACCTACTGGCCGCATAGCTCGCGTCCCGCCGGTCAACTTCTCATTCTTGGACACTACGACACGGTTTACGCCACCGGCACACTGGCCAAGATGCCGTTTCGAGTTTCCGGCGGCAAGGTGTTCGGGCCGGGCACATTTGACATGAAGGCCGGCATTGTACAAGGACTATTTGCGCTCGATGCCATTCAACAAAATGCCGCCACACTGCGCAAGCGACTCGTCTTCCTGTGGACCTCCGATGAAGAAATCGGCAGCGATGCCTCTCGCAAGGTAATTGAGGAAGAGGCCCGCCGCAGCGACGCCGTACTCGTACTTGAACCATCTTTCGGCCCGCAGGGCTTGCTCAAAACCGCGCGCAAAGGCGTCGGGGAAGCGGAACTTATCGTGCATGGCCGCTCTTCCCACGCAGGCCTCGCTCCCCAGGAAGGCATCAACGCAATTCACGAACTCGCCAAACAGATCGAACGCATTCAATCCTGGAACGATCCGGAGCGCGGTGTCTCTGTCAATGTATGCGTCACCGAAGGAGGCACGCGCACCAACGTAATTCCTGAACGCGCTCGCGCACTTTTTGATCTTCGTGCTCTGCGTGGCACCGACATGAAAAACCTGGAGCGCCGCCTGCATGCTCTCAAGCCGATTCTTCGCGGCGCGAAACTGGAGGTGAAAGGCGGCTTCAGCCGCGCTCCGCTAGAGCACAAAGTAACCGGCGCACTGTATGCCCGGGCCAAATCGCTTGCCACGCAAATGGGCCTTCTGTTGGGAGAGTGCACGGTCGGCGGCGGCTCCGACGGAAACTTGACTGGCGCACTCGGCGTACCGACGCTTGATGGCCTTGGAGCCGTGGGTGACGGTGCGCACTCCGCGAGCGAACACGTCATTGCGAGCACCATGCCCGAACGCGCCGCCTTGCTCGCAGCGTTGCTCTCCACAATCTGATCTTGAGTTATCGTTTGCGGCGAAGCGGCGGCAGCGTAGGCAACGCCACGTAGTTCAAATCATCACTCACATGCTTGTACAAATCCTTCCGCGGCAATCGCCCAGTCTGCTTGTTCAGACTGCGCACATAAAATGGCAAAGCTTCCAACAAAAGACTTTCCAATTCTCTTTCGTATTTTGTGTTTGCGACGACAAACCAGGAAAACCGATCCCAATACTGATTCTTCCGTGAAACTTCATGGCTATGCTGTTTCAATCGCGAAAACATCATCCCGCGGCCAATATAAACCGGCATGGCGCCATGATACAGAATGTAAATTCCCGATTTGTGCCCCGCCAAATCCTCCAATTCATCCAGATTTTCTTGATTTCGCGGCCACTGCAATCCAAACGCTTTCACCAGGGACAAGGGAGACCTCTCTCTGCGAATACAATTCCATTTCAGCACGGCACCCTGACCGAATGGAAGGGTCGTCTACAGATTCATTTTGGCCGTTGACACTGCGAAGTAATTCCGAACAATAGAGTCGATAGTTGAGGAGAAAGCTCACATGCCCGTTGAACGCATGCAAGTTGGACCGCGGATGTCACAAGCGGCCATTCACAATCAAACCGTCTATCTGGCGGGGCAGGTTGCTTCAGGCGCCCCGGGCGCCAGCGTCACGGAACAAACCACAGATATACTTGCCCGGATCGAAACTCTGCTGGCCGCAGCGAAGTCGGACAAGAGCAAAATCATCTCGGCTACGATCTGGCTCACCGACATGTCGACATTTGCGGAGATGAATTCGGTTTGGGACGCGTGGGTGGCTCCCGGCGCAACACCAGTTCGGGCTACCGTGGTTAGTCCGCAGCTAGCTGCGCCGGAATATAAGATTGAAATCGCCATAATCGCGGCGCAATGAAGCGCGGCTATCGCGAATAGTTTTTTCGCAAAAACTCCGCCGTTGACTGCATCAGGTCGTCATAGTTGCTGTGCAACACCTCGCGCAACGCCGTCTCGGGTGTAGCTCCCGAGCCGATGCGATCCAATATTCGCTGTACATCACCCATCCCATCAGTCTTCACAATGTATTCGATGTTCGCCAGCGCCCACGCGTAGGCGTCCGCCGCCCCGTCTGGCGGCAGCTTCATCCAGGAGCCTTCCAACTGCGCCAGCGATACCGCCTGTTTCTGATCGTAAGTCTGCAAGAGAACGCCGGCGCTATCGCCGCTGCGCTTTCCCTCCATCCACTGCGCTAGACCCTCCTGAATCCACGTAGGCACCCGGCCATGTGTTTTCTGCTGGACAAAGCTGTGCGTCAACTCGTGCTTTAATACCCGCGAGAGTTCCGGCGTCACCGCAGTCAGTCCCTGTACCGGAACGCGAATTCGTCCGTCATTCAACGCACCCACCCAGCCCGGAGCCTGCGTAATATCTGCAAACGCTTGTTGTGTGTATAAGATCACGCCAATGGAATCCGGCGGCGAGAAATTCAGTTCCGACTCCACAGCAGAAAAGTGGCTTTCCAAGGTACGCAGCACATCGCGAGCCAGGCTCGGTTCCGCCGAACCGCTGTAGCGCAGACTAAAATGACTGCTTTCGTTTTCTTTGTAGTTTTCCTCTTCCTGCTTATCGCGCTGCGCCTTTTCGAGCGCGGCCGACACTTCCGGATCGGGCCGCAAAGCTTGTGCGCGCTTCCACTCCGCAACAGCCTGATCCATTTTGTTCATCCCGTAGTAGGACCAGCCTGCCAGCTTGGCAACATCCGGATTGTCCGGCGCAAAACGTCGCGCCCGCTCCAAATAATCGAGCGATTGCCGGTACTCGCTCCTGCGCAAATACAGATACGCCACATTCATCAATAAGACTGGTTCATCCGGCGAGAACGTCAGAGCAGTGCGCGCATCTCCGAGGGCATGGTCCATGTCGCCGCGGTTCAATTCAAATTGTGACGCGGCATGATGTGCCAGAGCGGCGTTGGCATTCGCTCGCGCGTCGCCACTTCTCGCCTCACTTTCCAGTCTTGCAATGTACTCGCGGTCGATAGCCCCCTCATGGACCGCGCCGCGCTCGATCTCGCCGCCTCCGTTAGAACTGTTCATGGTAGGCGGGGTAATCGAAAGGCTGGCGGCGGAGTTGCCGGCGGCGGCATCTGCGGAGGGAACGAAACCGCCTTTTTCAATGTGGTCCACAATCGACTTCGGCAGGCTTAGTTCACCCGCGGAAGTTATGTATCGAACTTTTTCGCCTTCATCAAAAACACTCAGCGCAACGATTCGGCGTCCATTTTTGAGGACAATGGTATCCCCCCGGGCGGAGGTTCCGGCTAAGGCAAGAGCGGCCGCAAGAAGAATGCCGGCGCCGCGCGTACCTGGATGCCTTTCACGCATCCTTACAGTTTAGATTCCCCGCAGCCTTCGCGCTGCTCCGACCTTGTTCCTTGATGCCGAATATGACTACACTTCCTCTATGAGGCTAGGGGTGGCCATCGTCGCGCTGTTGTGTGTGCCAACGTCGTTTCTCAGGGCCCAAGACCTGCAGGCCGATCCAGGGAAATCACCGCGCGAAGCCTATCAGCAACTCAACGCGTTGCGCCTGGACTCCTCTGCCATTTATCGCGTCGTCGAAGCGAATCGTGTGGAATTGCGCCGGGGCGATATTCAGATCTCATTTGAAGAAGGCAATCTGGCATTTTTTCTGCCGCTCGACGGTCATGTGACGGGGATGGTTTTCACGGGGCGCGGCCATGCCCTTGCCACTCCGCGTGGTGTCATGGAAAAACAGCAGATGGCGCGGTTTCTCGGTGCGCCGGTTTTGGACCAGGATTTTGTTTCGGCGTACATTCGTTTTACGGATGACTCCGGCGAGGAAATCCTTCGCCAGCTGCACCATTCAAATGTCGTGCCTCAGCCAAATATCTCGCTGGTTGCCTCGTGGGACTCGCTGATGGCACAACTGAACCCATCCCATTCCATGCGGATTTTATTTGGCGAACTGTCCCGTTCGGCAAAACCGTATTTTTATGCCGCTCTCAACGGACTGGTGACGGGACCATTTGATGTGCTCTTCGATATGCAACGCGATGAGCAGTTCCTTCTCGGACAGCCCCGCAGGATCAAGGATCAAGTGTTTTACGACGTGTGGGCGGCTTACCAGTTGCCCAACTCGGAGCCTGCCGTGGTTCCCTTCCATGCGGTTCAATACACCATCGGCACCACCGTGATGCCAGACAACTCGCTGAAAGGCGACACGTCGCTACGCCTGCGAGCAGAAACACAGAATGAGCGTGTCGTTTTCTTGCAACTTGCTCGCGCGCTAAGCGTGGAGAAGATCACCGACGAACGGGACAATTCTCTGCCGTACTTCCAGAACGAAGGCATGAGCCTGCAGGAACGCAGCGTTCGCGGCAATGACCAGCTTTTTGTCGTTCTTTCCGAGCCGCCGCCTCGCGGCTCGGAATTTACAATTCATTTCAAATATCGTGGCAACGTAATTGAAGATGCAGGAAACGGAGTGCTCTATGTTGGCGCAAGAGAGAGCTGGTATCCGCATCTTGGCGATACCGCGGAGTATGCCAACTACGATCTGACGCTAAGATGGCCCCGCAAGCTTAAACTTGTCGCCACGGGGACGAAACTTGAGGAAAAAGAAGAAGGCGATTTTCGTGTTGGCCATTGGCGAATGGAAAAGCCTACGACATTCGCCGGTTTCAACCTTGGCGATTATGCGGTCGTCACTGCTTCGGCCGGCACGCCCTCGATCGATGTCTACGCCAACCACCAGCTGGAACAGGCGCTAAGCAGACGCTTGGACAACTCTGATGTCGCTGCCCCTCCCGCCTCCCCCTACGGAATGGGGCGTCACCCGCTGGTATCGGGCAATGTCGACATTCTTCCACCCAGTCCGGCAGCCGAGCTAAAGCAGATTGGAAAAGAGATTGATTCTTCCATCCGTTTCTTTGAAACGTTTTGCGGTCCCTTCCCTTACCGGCACCTTAGCCTGTCGCAAATCCCCGGCACGTTCGGACAGGGTTGGCCCGGCTTGCTCTACGTGTCCACCTACTCTTTTCTTTCCCCTGCGGCACAGCAACGGGCCGGCCTCTCTACGGCCAGCCAGGAACACTTCACGAATATTGTGCCGTTTCATGAAGTCGCGCATCAGTGGTGGGGCAATCAAGTGGGTTGGTCCAGTTATCACGATCAATGGATTGACGAAGCACTTGCCAACTACCTGGCTGTTCTTTTTGCGGAAACACAAAGAGACCCGGACCACACTCTGAGAACGTGGCTGGAGCGCTATCGCCGGCGTCTCGTCGAAAAGGCGCCCAACGAACGAGTTGCGCCGGGAGATATCGGCGCACTGACGTTGGGCAATCGCCTCACTTCTTCCCTGTCACCCGACGGATTTGACGCGGTCATTTACAGCAAAGGGACCTGGGTGATCCATATGTTGCGCGAAATGCTGCGCCAGCCCGGTGCAAAAAACCCGGACGCGCGATTTATCGCATTTCTTCAGGGCCTCTCGAAGAACTACGCCCAACGCGCGCTATCCACCGAAGATTTCCAGCGTGAGGTTGAACGGGTCATGACACCTTCCATGGCGCTCGAAGGTGGACGCTCGATGGAATGGTTTTTCGAACAGTGGGTGCATGGCGCGGGTGTTCCGCACTATCGCGTCGAATACAACGTGCAGCATACGGAAAAAGGATATGTTGTGAAAGGCAAGCTTTACCAGACGCGAGTGCCGCCGTCATTCATCGCGCCAGTGCCTGTGTATGCCAGCATAGGCTCAGGCAGCAGCACGCTGCTTGGAATCGTTGTCGCCGCGGGCGAGGAGACTTCGTTTCGCTTCACGACTCAAAAGCCACCCCGCAAGCTGCTCATCGACCCGCAGATGACGGTTCTTTGTACGACGGAATAAAGGAACGAGCGCGCGAACCGTGTTCTAGGAGGGCGGAGAACCGTGGCGCAGAAATGGATTCATCAACTGTTGTTCGAGTAGCGGGCTGTCCACACTCAGTTGCGCTTTCCCGTTTTCGTCCAGAACGTAGGGATGCCCCACCGGATCCACGGGCACTCGCGGCAGCAACCCCGCCTGAACCAGCTCCGATATTCGGGAAGGGCGCCGACCATGGCGCTTGGTGTATTCATCAACGAGAGAATCAATTCGTTTACAGTCCAGTTCCGCGTTCAACAGCTGGATGTGAATGCCGGAGTTTTTTCTCACGTCTGGATCTTTAGCCGTCTCGTAGATGTCCTTCCACAACAGCAATGACGTTTCCAGCGATTCCCCTTCAGCGGCAATTTTGGCCGCCATGGATTTCATCCAGAAATGCGCTCCCGGCTTCTCTCCGCCGATGCGAAAAGCTTCTGAGGCCTTGTCGTAGTCCTTCAGGTCGAAGTAATAGATATTTCCCAGGTCCTGATAGAAGCGCCAGTATTCGGGATTCTCCTTGATCCCCCGCTCAATCAGTCGAACCGCCAAATCCGGACGCCCCGCTCCACGGGGCTTCGGCTCACTCAAAAACGTCGAGCCAAAGCGGTAGGGGATCAACAATTGCGGATCGATGGTGGTTGTCGCGTCCAGAAGTGGCCACAACTCCTCCAAATTCGGGTCGTGGGTTCTTTGCTTTTCGCCGTAATATTGGACCACGCGAGTCCAATACAGATTCGCCATCAGCGGTGAATATTCCAGGCTCAGCAGCTTCACCAGCTTTCCGGAACGGAGCAGCATTTCATCTCGTTCTTCGTGGAGAGCTGCGAATTGCACGTCAATTTTCTGCTGCAGGCGCCATACCGTGGCAAATCCCAATAGCACTACAACAATCGCGATCCATATGCCAACATTCCGTGTGTTCATTTCAGGTTTCGCCTGGAAAAGACCAGCGACGCGATAATCAGCAGGAGCGCGCAATAGACGGCGGCATAAACCGTATTCTGAAAGATAAGCTCGCCCGGCACTTTCCGCGCGTGCGCCGCCGCAGCCATTACATTGAAATTCTCAAAATTGGGCAGAAGGTACGAGATGGCTACCGCACTTTTGGCCAAAGCGGGGCTCATTTTGTCGCTATGGAAAGATCGCAAATCAGTCGCAAAAAGCCCCGCCACATAGAGCCCTGCAGTGTAAAGAGTAGCGAGAAGGGGCGTCGTATAGCAGGAGAACAAAAGCGCCAACGCGACGATGATGCCGAGCTTCAGCAATATGAAATATACGGCCACCACGATTACCAAGTCCGAGCGCTCAAGGCTGTGCTTTACGTAGAGCAAAGCAAGAAGCAAACCGGCAGCCATGGCCACGGTATTCACCAAAAGCGTCAGCAGCAACCCGCCGAACTTTCCGAGAAGAAATTCCCAACGTCTCACCGGTTTCGCCAGCAGCGCAAACAATGTCCGTTTGTCCATCTCTTTATGGACCAGCCCGACACCGATAAAAATTGCGATCAGTATTCCAATCAGAGAGATGGCGCTCAGGCCGAGATTTACCATTACGCTTTCTTCGATGCCGATGGAGATCTGCCCTACGATAACCGCGGCGGCCATCATCAGCAGTGCAAAAAACACCAAACTATACAAAACGCGATCCCGTACCGCTTCGCGAAAGGTATTCAGCGCCACTATGCCGGCACGCTTCACTTGCCGCTCACTTCTACGGCCGAGGCCTGAGCCCGACCCGCTTCGACCAGATGCATGAAATATTCTTCAAGAGATGGTTTTACCTGCACCACGGAGAGAATTCGCGCACCAGCACTTCGCAACTGATCGATGGCCCCGTAGAGTTCTTCCTCCGCCACGTGTAAACGAAATCGGTCGCCGGTCCGCGTGGCCTTGCTCAGCAGCCCCGCGGCATTCGGTCCGTGAGCCGCTAGTTCAAACAAAATTTCCATCCCCTGCGCTTTCATCCCGACAATCTCTCCGGGAGCTCCGATTCCCCGCAATTTGCCGCCGACAATCACTCCCACCCGGTCACAGAGCATTTCCGCATCGGGCAAGATGTGCGTCGAAAAGAGCACTGTCTTGCCTTCCCTCTTCAGCTCCAGAATGATGTCACGAACTTCGCGCCGCCCAACCGGATCCAAGCCAGACATCGGCTCGTCCAGCACCACCACCTTGGGATCATGCAAAACCGCCTGCGCCAATCCGACCCGTTGCAGCATTCCCTTTGAATATTTTCTCAATTGGATTTTTCGCGCCGTATCGAGCCCTACTTTTTTCAGCATGCGATCCACGCGTTCGCGTCGATCCGCGCTTTTCAAATTGTGGAAGCGTGCAAAATAGTCCAGTACTTCTGCCGCTGTCAGGTAGTCGTAGAAATAAGGCTGCTCCGGCAAATAACCGATGTCTTGATGCATTTCAATATCGCTGATGGGTTTTCCAAGAATCCTGGCCGTTCCCGCCGTCGGAAAGATGAGTCCCATCAGCAGTTTGATAGTCGTCGACTTTCCTGCCCCGTTGGGACCAAGAAATCCAAACACCTCCCCGGTTTCCACTTGCATCGTGAGATTTTCCAGGGATCTTTTTTTCTTGGTATCGAGAAAACCGGACGGATAGTCTTTCGTCAGGTTCTCAGTTTCAATCGCAGCTGTAGCCATATCCTAATTGTTGTTAAGACCTGCCGGACCGTCAATCAGGTCAAGACGGGATGTGTACGAAAAGAGAATATCTTGTAGGACTTAGGGGCGAAAAGGCGGTTAGGAATCGCTTCGCGCCGAGCCGATTTGCACGAGACTTGGTGGCGCTGCAGGCGGGGCCACGAGCTGCGGCTTCAAATTTTGCGGACCACGCCAGTTATCGAGTATCCCGATCTGCTGCACGCAAGACACCGTACACTTCGGCGCGCAGAATTTCGCCGTGAAGTATTCGCGATGCCGCATTTCCGGTGTGTACTCGGCCAGGGGAATGCCTGGATATCCGCGCTGTTGCGAACACCAATGCACCAAGCCGTCCTCGCACACATACAAATACCGCGACCCGGAACGGCAGCGCCAGCTGTGCTCTTTCGCCCGCGCAACGTTGTGCTGAAATTCATTAAACCGCGAGAACGAACGCTTCCCCAGCGTCATGATCTCTTCAAAGATCTCCAATTCGCGTGGTCGCAGCGGTTTCAACTGCCCATTCCCGTCGTGAATAATTCCCACCGTGCTGGTAAATCCCAGCTCCACTGCGCGATGCGCAATCTTCAACGCATCCTCGGGATTTTTGACGCCGCTGCCAACGACGGAATTGATGTTCACTTGAAAAACCGCATGCTCGGAAAGCCATTCCAGCCGGCTGTCCAGGGTCTTCAAACTCTTCATCGACACTTCATCTGGCGTCAAATTGTCGATGCTGATCTGCAAATGTTCCAGCCCCGCTTCATTTAATTTCTTGATGCGGTCCACACTCGCCAAAAATCCGTTGGTGATCATCCCCGCGATCATGCCGCGCTTGCGGATATGCCGGATCACCTCTTCCAGCTCTGGATGCATCAACGGCTCGCCGCCGCTGATCGTCACAATCGAAGTGCCCATATCCGCCAGATAGTCCAGCCGGCGCTTCATTTCCTCTAGCGGCACCGGCTTTGACACGTCGTCGTACTCATTGCAATAGCCGCACGCCAAATTGCAGCGCCGCATCGGAATGATATGCACCAGCACGGGATGCTTTGTTGAAAGAACCGCCTTGGCGATCATCCGCAGTTCGCGCGCACGGGTTCGCAAAAACCGCAGCTTCCGCCGTAGTTTTACTTTCACGTTCGCACGCGTGCCCTTTACTTTTTCAGCCATGAACCAGGACAAATCCCCCACAAAAAGTATACATGACCCCGCGTTCCGCTGCGCCTCCATTCCCCTCGCTTGAACCTACTGCTCACCTCCATTCAAGTCCTAATTATCGGATTTCATAAGGTAACTAATTGATCTGCATATAGCGCGTCGATCGTCGACTCGTTTTTCTGGAAGCGGTCTCCGGCGCCGCTATCGCAACGCGTCCGGCGGCAAACCCGTCACTCCTGCAGCCCGCCTCTAACCAATTTAGAATCATGCCCTTACACAAATCCTGGGGCCCTCTCCGGTGCCCAATTCCCCCATACCGGGTTCCCTTCTTACCTCATTCCTTCTTCCCCTGCTAAACTCAATCCGCGCAAGCAAAGGAGCCATACGTAACTATGTCCCTCGTACAGCAGCCCGCCCACAGCGGTCCAACTCGCACGGAAACCGACAGCATGGGCCGCATGGAAGTTCCCGCAGATCGCTACTACGGCGCGCAAACTGCCCGCTCCCTCGTCCACTTCAACATTGGCCGTGACACCATGCCCGCCGAACTCATTCGGGCCTTCGGCATCCTCAAAAAGGCGGCCGCTCTAGTAAATTACGATTTAGGAAAACTCTCGGCGGAAAAACGCGAACTCATTGCCAAAGCTGCCGACGAAGTCATCTCCGGCGAACTCAACGATCATTTTCCGCTGCGCATCTGGCAAACCGGCAGCGGCACGCAGACCAACATGAACGTCAATGAAGTCATCTCCAATCGCGCCATCGAACTTTCCGGCGGCGAAATGGGCAGCAAAAAACCAATTCATCCCAATGACGATGTAAACATGTCGCAGTCCTCGAACGACACTTTCCCGACCGCCATGCACATCGCCGCCGCCACGGAAACCGCTCGCCGTCTTCTCCCCGCCATCAAAATTCTTCGCGACGCTCTCGACCGCAAGGCCAAAGAATTCACGGGCATCGTAAAGATTGGCCGCACCCACCTGCAGGACGCTACGCCTCTCACTCTCGGCCAGGAATTTTCCGGCTGGGTCAATCTTCTCGATCGCGACGGGGGCCGCGTGGCCGTGGCCCTCGACGGCCTGTACGATCTCGCTATCGGGGGCACCGCCGTCGGCACCGGCCTTAACGCACATCCTGAATTTGCCGAGCGCGCCGCGCGCAAAATCTCCGAGCTCAGCGGGCTGCCCTTCCGCTCGCACCCCAACAAATTCGCCGCGCTCTCGGCCCACGACGAAATCGTCTTTGCTTCCGGCGCGCTAAAAACGCTCGCGGCGTCATTAATGAAAATCGCCAATGATATACGCTGGTTGGCGTCGGGGCCCCGTTGCGGACTCGGCGAACTCACGCTCCCGGAAAACGAACCCGGCTCCAGCATCATGCCTGGCAAGGTAAATCCCACGCAGTGCGAAGCCATTACAATGGTCGCCGTGCAGGTCATGGGCAATGACACGGCCATCGGCATGGCCGGCTCGCAGGGCAATTTCGAGCTCAACGTGTTCAAGCCGGTCATGATTTTCAACTATCTCCACTCCGTCGAGCTGCTCGCCGACTCCATGAACAGTTTCGTCGACCACTGCGTCACCGGCATCGAGGCCAACACCACGCAAATCGATCACTACGTCAGAAACTCCCTCATGCTCGTCACCGCTCTGGCACCCAAAATCGGCTACGATGCCGCGGCGCAGGTTGCCAAAGCCGCCCATCACGCCAACATCTCGCTCCGCGAATCCGCCATCAAACTAGGTTTCATCTCCGGCGAAGAGTTCGACGCCCTCGTCAAACCCGAAGATATGACTCATCCATGAGCAAAGGCCGGGCGGGAATCACTTGTGTTGGGAACTGGAAAAACGTAGTGCGAGGCGTGGCAGGTGTCGATTGCCAAACGTCTCTAGACTCAAGCGCGCGAGGGACAAACACCGTGAGGAGCGGCCAATGCGATTCACCCGTTCGGTCCTAATGCCGGCTTTGGGACTAATATTTTCCCTGCGGCCCATTCTTGCCCAGCAACCCAACGTTGCGCACCAGCTGAAAGTAACTCCTAAGACTGTGGCGTGGGGTTACTACGACGCGAAAGCCGCGCCGGTCCTTCGCGTGAGGTCCGGTGAAACTGTCGAAATACAAACGCTCATCACTTCCAGCCCCAAGCGCCTTGAGGAAGCTGGCGTGCCCGCAGACCAAATCGAGCAACCGCTCCGCGATATTTACGACCAGGTGAAAGACAAGGGGCCTGGCGGACATATCCTCACCGGGCCCATCTACATCGAAGGCGCGGAGATCGGCGACGTCCTTGAAGTAAAAATTCTCGCGGCCAAACTCGCGATTCCCTATGCCTACAACGCCTTTGGCCCCGCTAGCGGCTACCTGCCCATCGATTTTCCCTATCCCAAAATGAAAATCATTCCGCTCGACGAAAAGCGCATGCTCGCGCACTTCGCCGAGGGTATCGATATTCCGCTTCACCCCTTCTTTGGCAGCATGGGCGTCGCGCCGCCGGAATCTTCCGGCCGCCTCAGCAGCGCCCCGCCGTGGATTCAAGCTGGCAATCTGGACAACAAAGATCTCGTCGCCGGCACCACGCTCTATATTCCGGTTCACGCCAAAGGGGCGCTGTTTGAAGTCGGCGACGGCCACGCCGGCCAGGGCGACGGCGAAGTGGACATTACCGCGCTCGAAACGTCGCTCGTCGGCACTTTTCAATTCATCGTCCACAAAGATATGCACCTGCGCTGGCCCCGTGCCGAAACTCCCACCCACTACATCACCATGGGCCTCAATGAAGACCTAACCGAATGCACCAAGCTCGCCATCCGTGAAATGATCGATTTCCTCGTCACCGAAAAGCACCTCTCCCGTGACGACGCCTACATGCTCGCAAGCGTCTCCGCCGACCTTCACATTACCCAGCTGGTCGACGGCAACAAAGGCGTCCACATGATGCTTCCCAAGGCAATTTTCGCCGGCCAAAATTCCCAATGAAAAAAATAATTCTATTGCTAGCCGCTTTTCTGGCCGCGCATCTTCCTGCGACGGCCCAACAACCGCATGAACCCGCCGCGCCACTCCCTGCGAGCCCGTCGCCAACTCCCGACTGGTGCAAGAGTTTGCCGCGCCCAGAATACAAATCGCTGGAGCGTGTACTTCCTGCTGAGCCCTGGTTTGAAGTCTACAAATTGTTTCCAGGCGTCTACGCCATCTATGAACCGCACCAGTTTGAGGAAACGATTTCCTACTTAATTGTCGGGCCCAAACAAGCACTCCTTTTCGACACCGGCATGGGCATTGCCAACATCCACAGAGTCGTCACCCAACTCACATCGCGCCCCGTGGTGCTAATAAATTCCCACAGCCACAATGACCACGTCGGCGGCAACTATCTTTTCCCCTACATCTTTGGCATGGACACCGATTTCACCCGTAAAAATGCGAAAGGCTCACACGAAGACGCGCAAGCTGAACTGGGCGCCGGAAATATCTGCGGGGCTCTCCCCAAAGGTTTTGACGCCGCCACCTATCAAACGAAACCATGGCATGTCTCTCTCTTTGTGAAAGACGGATTCAAAATAAATCTCGGCGGCGGCCGCACCATCGAAGTCATCTCTACCCCCGGCCATACACCGGACGCCATCTCGCTCTTCGATCGCGCCAATGGCTTGCTCTTCACCGGCGACACTTACTACCCTGCCCCCATCTGGCTTTTTCGCCCTGAAACCGATCTCGACGCCTATGTGGCCTCCGTCAAAAAACTAGCGGCACTCACACCTGAAGTAAGATTCGTCTTAGGTCAGCACAATATCCCGCTCGCGAAACCCGACGTGCTTTCACAATTAGTCCAAGCCATCGAAGCCGTTCGCGCCGGAAAAGTGACCGGCAAACCAGTCGAAGGCGGAAAAACGCAGTACACCGTCGGCGATATTTCTTTCATCCTCCGTACCGGCGCAGTCGGAGTACACTAAGATTCCGGGACGAACCCATGCGCCGCTTTCTACCAAGACTGGCACTGATTGCGCTCGCTCTCTCTGCCGTTCCGCCAGCAATCTCGGCCCTAACGCAAAAAACGGAGAAAAAGAAATCGGACTCCAAAGCGCAGCCCCGCGAAATCTGGAATTTCGATGGCGGCATCTATTTCGAAACCGACGGCACCGCTCAGGAAGAAACCTGTTTCCGCCTGATCGGCCACCTCACGGCTCCGGCTTTTTTTGACAATCTTCGCCGATTCGATACCGCTCATGGCACCGAATTCCGCCGCGGCAAAGATGTAGTCACCGAATTCCCCGACAAACTCACGCTCACATTCACCATCGCCGACTTCCCCTGCGCCGATCAGATGAAAACAATCGGCGAACGCACCTACTTGACCCGCGAAATGATGAGCAATATTCACGTCTCTTTTTTTTGGAAGCACGGAGTCACCTTGCGTCCCGTCGAGCAGGTCACGCGCGAAGTCGCGCAAATTGTAAAAGTGGATCCGTACAACACCAACGTTGCCGACGAACTCCCTGAGCGTTTCCGCTGGGTATTTCAGCTCGCCGTCCCGAGCGAAGGCGTTCCCGTGACCGACAGCCTGGTGCTGATCCTCCGCTCGAAGGACAACAGCCGCCTAGCGGCGAGAGTTGCCGCCAGGATGTAGCTGTAGAGGCAGGTGCCTCCAGACTCCCGTTTTGCTTGGGTCTTCTTGAATTGAATTGAATTGAATTGAATTGAATTGAATTGAATTTTTCTAAAACCAGAGACTGCTGGAACTACGACAAAGAAATCTCCGGCACGCCGCCCTTAATCATCAACTTCGCTTCTGTTAAAGCCTGCACCTTGTCCGCCGTCCAGCCTGATGCAACTTCGCGAATCACCAATCCGTCCGGAGTGACATCGATCACTGCCAGGTCCGTAACAATGGTATCCACACACTCCAGCCCCGTCAGCGGATAGGAACATTTCTTCACGATTTTCGGCGCCCCATCCTTGGTCGTATGTTCCATGCACACAATCAGTCTTTTTGCGCCGGCGGAAATATCCATCGCTCCGCCGATCGAACCTACGCCCTTGGCCCCCGGAACTTTCCAGTTCGCCAGGTCGCCTTTTTCCGAAACCTGGAAGCCCCCAAGCACCGCAACATCTAGATGTCCACCCCGCGTCATCAAATGCGCATCGGCCTGGTGAAAAAACGAAGCCCCGGGAATCAACGTAACGGGAACCTTCATCGCATCCACCTGATCGAAATCCTCTTCCCCCGGCTTGGCTCGGGGTCCCATGCCGAGAATTCCATTCTCGCTGTGAAAATAAACGGTAATGCCTTTGGGCAAACAGCCCGCCATCAAGTTGGGAATGCCCCATCCTAGATTTACATAGTCGCCGTCGTTCAATTCCATTCCCGCGCGCTGCGCAATCTGTTCCCGCGTCAATCGAGATTTCTCAGACATGCCGGATTCCTTTCGCCTGCACGATGCGCTGCACAAAAATCGCAGGCGTCATTACGTTTTCCGGGTCAATTGAACCGACCGGAACAAGCTGTTCGACTTCCGCAATCGTGGTGCTCGCCGCCATCGCCATAATGGGATTAAAATTCCGGGCCGCCAACCGGTAGGTCAAATTTCCCAGGGCATCCGCTTTGTCGGCCTTGATAAACGCGTAATCCGCATGGATAGGCATTTCCAGGATGCAGCGCTTCCCGTCAATCACTCTCTCTTCCTTTCCGTTCGCTACCTCCGTTCCCACCCCCACCGTTGTATAAAATCCCTGCAGACCTGCCGCAGCAGCGCGCATCCGCTCGCACAAGATTCCCTGGGGCACAATTTCGCAGCTAACCTCGCCTGCGGCGAACTGTTCCTGAAAATAATTCGATTGCGGTCCGGGAAAAGCGGCGATCACCTGCTTGATCTGCTTGTTTTTGAACATAATTCCAAGCTCGCCTTCTTTGGTCCCGCAATTGTTACTCACGGCAAAAACGTTTTTGATTCCACGGCGCACCAGCGCCAGAATCAGGTTATTCGGAAAGCCCGCGCCACCAAATCCGCCGAACATGATTTTCGCGCCATCGGGAATGTCTGCTACCACTGAATCCAGGTCCGGGTAAATTTTCTGCTTCATCGCGCGCTCATCATCCTTTTCCTCAGCCGGCCTCCGGCTGCATGCCTCGGCTCAACCTTTCACAATCCCCTTCATGATCATGCGCACAAAAACGTGTTTCACTGCGGCGGGGTCGGTTGGATGCTGAGCATGATACCAGCGGTAAATCCAATTGCACATCCCGAGCAGCCCGTTCACGATGAGCCACGGGTCCCCTTCTGCAAATTTTCCTTCGCGCTGCCCGCGCTGCACCAGCTCGACAAAGCGGTTATTGTAGCGGGTCATCACCGCCAGGACTTTCTGCTGGCGTTTTTCCGGCAGGGCATCAAACTCGTGTAGAAATAATCCGATCCGTACCTGATTCTGAATGATGTAGTCAATCTGTGCTTCTATCGCCACCTGTAACTGTGCGACCGGTTCCGACTTTGGTCCAATTTTCTCCGCAATAAACAAATCACCCTGCTCAATTACCGAAAGCAGCAGCCGAAACAGCAAATCGTCTTTCGATTTTATATAGTAATAGAGCGACCCTTTTAACATCCCTACGTCACGCGCCACATCTTCAATCGTCGTTCCGTGAAACCCCTTGGCATAAAACAGATTTGCCGCGCTGCTCAAAACTTCCTCCAGCCGATTCTCGGACTTCGCGCGCGCCCCGCGGCGCTCAGCTTGTCGCGCGCGCAAAGGCTCAGGAGCAGCCACATTGGTTTTGGATCTCTTCGGCAAGGCAGTTTTCCTAGGTTTTATCCTAGCAGACGGGCTACAAAGTTTAACAATTCCGCCGTGGCTCGCCGGCACGCTCTCCTTTACTATAGGAGGCGCTATGAAACGTAAGACCTACGTCCTGATAGCAGGCGCTGTTGTGGCCGTTGTCGCGATCTATTTCGCGAAGTCCCTACTGCATGACGGTCTGAGTTCGCATGCAACTCCTACAAAACTGGAAACGGTTCTGGCGCGCAACGCGCACTATCTCTCGATTCCCGCCTCCGCTCGTAGCACACCCAATCCGATTCCTTCGTCCGCAGAAGTCCTTCACGGCGCGGCCATGCATTTCGCGGATCACTGCGCTATCTGCCATGGAAACGACGGCAGCGGTGACACCATGATGGGCCGCGGCTTGTATCCCAAGCCCCCTGATTTGCGCCAGCAACAAACCCAGAAACTGTCCGATGGTGAACTTTTCTGGATTATTGAAAACGGAGTGCGTTTCACCGGCATGCCCGCTTTCTCCAGCCACGGCCTGGAGGATGAAAGCTGGAAGCTGGTCCACTTCATCCGCCGCCTCCCGCAACAGACGGCGGACGAACGCATGGAAATGGAGCGCAACAATCCCAAAGGTCCCGACGATCGCGCCGAAGAGCAGGATGAAAACGATTTCCTGGCGGGCAAGCCGCAAGAGAAAAAGGACACAAAGCCGTTACAACATCATGACCACTAGGGAGGTCATCCGGGGTATCAGACGTCGTATAATGGGATACTAGGAGAAGTTGTTCAGCCGTTCAGGTCAGGAGCGCCTCATGAAATTACGTTTGCTTGCACTCGTCGCATCGCTTGCTCTAATCGCCGGAGCTGCTTTTGCCCACGGAGATAAAGTTCACGTCCTGGGAACACTGGAAAAAATTACGGCAGATAGCGTTACCGTGAAAACCAAAGAAGGAAAATCAGTCGAAGTAAGACTGGTTCCGGCTACCACCTATGTTCTTAAAACGCTGAAGCAGGAAAAACCCGCGCGTCATTCCGATTTGGCCGTCGGGGATTTGGTCGTAATTCACGCCACGCCGAAAACGGCAGAGTCCGTAACGACGCTGGAAGCTGCCGAAGTGAAATTCTCGTTGCCCAATTCCGCGAATGCCGCTGCGATGAAGTCCGACGAGCCGAAGCAATAGCGAATGAATTAAAGATGTATCGGTAGTGGCCGGTCCCGTTACCGGTCACTTTTCTATTCAGCCAGCAAATGACAGGAATAGGTTTTCAACACCAGCCAGATCTGCCGCTCGACGACCAATTCCAACGCACGCGCCGCTCCCGGCGTCACATGCGCGGTGAATGCCACGCCGCACTCTGCACGCACAACTATCATGGTGCCGCGCTGCTCTATGGAAACGATTCGTCCTTCAAATACATTTCGGGCGCTCAGCCGGCCTGGTCGTTCCGTAGCCAGCAAAATATCTCCCGCATGGATGGCCACCTTCACTTGCTCGCCAACAAGGGCATAGCCGATTGGTACTTCGATTTCCAGCAAGCTCGGTTCCAGTCGGACCCGCATCACGCCATCGGTCTCGCGCAACTCCACGACCGTGGCGTTCAGGACGTTTTCAAATCCGGCGGCCTGCGCCAGTTGCATGCGTCGCGGGGCTTGTAGCACTTCGCGCGGAGTTCCTTCTCCTATGACGCGCCCGTTTTCCATCGCAATCACGCGTTCGCCGAGTGCATCGACTTCATCCCTGCTGTGCGTCACATAGAGAATCGGAATCTTGCTGTGCGCATTCCATATTCGCAAGTCATCGACAATCGCATTTTTCAGATGCGCATCCAGCCCGGACAGCGGTTCGTCCAGCAGCAAAAGTCTTGGTCGCGTGACCAATGACCGCGCCAATGCAACCCGCTGTCTTTCACCTCCGGAAATCTCCGACGGCTTCCGCGTGTGCAAATTCTGGACATGAAACCCGCGAAGAATTTCATTCACACGCGAAGCCCGCTCAGTTTCCAGAAGCTCCGCCAACCCGTACGACACGTTTTCATCGACGTTCAAGTGCGGGAAGAGTGCGAGCGTTTGAAAGACATACGCCGCTTTTCGTTTCTGGGGAGGCAAATCCACTGCAGTACCGGAATCAAACAGCACTTCGCTACCAACGGAAATTCGGCCGGCGTCGGGACGTACCAATCCGGCAATACAATCAAGCAGCGTGGACTTCCCCGCCCCTGATGGCCCGAAAAGAATGGTTATTCCGGCAGGAACCTCGATCGAAACATCCAGCACAAAATAAACATTGTCCGCGCTGGACCGCTGCTTGCGCACATGCGCCGAAAGTTGAGGCGCCTCTATCTCCCGGTCCATGTCATCCACACTCGCCGGCCCACACGGCGATTGATTCCATAAACAACGGCCAGCACGGCAAATGAAATCAGCAACAGCACGAGGGCCGTGCGATTGGCCTCCGCATATTCCAACGACTGTACGTGATCATAAATATCAATGGAGACGGTCCGGGTTACTCCTGCCAGATTTCCGCCCACCATCAGAACGACGCCAAATTCACCAAGCGTATGGGCGAAACTCAGGACCACCGCGGTGAGTACGCCGGGAAGGGAAAGCGGCAATATCACGCAGCGAAATGTGCGCATCCGGCTCGCGCCCAGAACCGCGGACGCGTCGAGAAGTTTCTGGTCCACACCTTCAAACGAGGCCACCAGCGGTTGCACGGTGAACGGAAAACTGTAAAGCACGGACGCGATCACCAGGCCGCCAAAAGTAAACGCCAGCCCCTGCCCAAACAGCGATTGCCAAATTTTCCCGAGCGGTCCGTGCGGGGCCATCGCTACCAGCGCATAAAATCCCAGCACCGTGGGTGGCAAGACCAGGGGCAGCGCCACGACTGCTTCCAGGAGAAACTTCCCGCGCCAGCGCGAATAAGCCAACCAATAAGCGATGGGCATGCCCATGGCCAGCAATATAGCCGACACGCAAAGCGCCAACTTCATCGAAAGCAGGAGCGTTTCCATTTTTCTACGGAGAATCAGGATCGCGCTGCCGCTGCTTAGGCAGCGGGCACCGTAAATCCATACTTCTGCAAGATCTTTCTTGCCGGCTCACTCTTTATGAATTCCAAAAACGCCTTCGCTTGATCCTTATTCTTCGCATCTTTCATGACAATTGCCGCTTGTTCAATGGGCGGGTGCATGTCTGCGGGAATTTCCCAGCTTTTGCCAGCCTTCATGGCGGGCGAAATTGCCAGCGACAACGCGACGATTCCCGCTTGCGCATTTCCCGATTGCACAAATTGCGCCGCCTGGGAAATGTTTTCGCCAAGCACCAGCTTCGGTTTTACCTCCTCATACAAACCCGCTTTGCTCAGCGCCGCTACGGCCGCTTTGCCGTAAGGCGCGTGTTCCGGATTGGCAATCGCAATTTTCTGTACGCTCGAATCCTGCAGTGCTTTCCAGCCGAGATTCTGCAATTCAATTTGCGAATCGGGCGGCATCCAGATCACAATTCTTCCCACCGCATAGGAGTAGAGGGTCCCCGGCTCGGTTAGTCCCGCCGATTCCAGCTTTCGCGGGTAAGCAATGTCCGCGGAAAAGAACACATCAAAAGGCGCGCCATTTTGCAGTTGCGAAAAAAAATTCCCACTCGAACCAAAGGTAGCGCTCACTTCGGTCCCTGTGGCTTTTTTGAATTCCGCGGCCACGTCACCCATGGCAAATTTTAGATCGGCAGCCGCCGCCACCCGTACTTCCTTCTGCTGGGCGCGTGCCGACTGCACCTGGCCGAACGCACAAACCAGCGCACAAATTCCAAGAACTCTCCGTAGGTGGTTGCTCTTCAGTTTCATAACCCAGCCCTCCGTCACGCTGTGTTCCCATGACAAATGCCATTTCACACGCGCAAAATCATCACTTCAGTCGATTTCACCAACGCAGCCGCACGCTCGCCGACTTTCAGCCGCATCTCTTTCGCCGCGTCAGAGGTTATGATCGCGGTGATGTGCTGCTCGCCAATCGACATGGTCACCTGTGCAAGCAGTCCGTCGAACTTGAGTCCCACAACGCGTCCAATCAGCTGATTTCGCCCGCTGATTCGCCGGAATCCTCCACGGCGCAATTCCAGCTCACCCCGCTCGATTTTTTTCGGGAAAAGGCGGTCGATTTCGCTTTCCGGAACCCGGTGATGCCCGCCCGGCGTCTTGGCCGTTTTGATTTTTCCCCGATAAATCCACTGTTTGAGGGTGGGGTAGCTGATACCTAGTATGCTGGCTGCTTCCCGCGGCGGCAAAAGCTTCTGCACAATAAGCCTCCTGCAAGCGACAGCTTATCGTATCTAGAATCACAACTTCAATACGCTTTTATACGATTCCACGGCCCAAGAGGGCGTACTACCCGAGCAGTTGACGGTAGATGGCAGCGGTCTCGTCGTCAAAGCACACAAAAACAACTTTCTCCAAAGAACTCGCGGAGGCCCTGGTTTCTGAAACGGCGATTTCTGCGGCGCGCTTCTTGGGAAATCCGTAAATGCCCGTGCTGATCGCCGGAAAAGCGAGGGAACGGGCACCCAGTCGCTCCGCAATCAGGATTGACCTTTGATAGCAAGAACGCAGCAGCGCGTCTTCTTGGCCGCGGCCGCCGCGCCAGACCGGGCCAACCGTGTGAATTACGTGTTTGGCTGGAAGTTGATAACCCTTGGTCGCTTTGGCCTCTCCTGTTTTGCAGCCGTGGAGCATTCGGCATTCTGCGACAAGCTGTGCTCCTGCGGCCCGGTGAATCGCTCCGTCCACTCCGCCGCCTCCAAGCAAGGATGAATTCGCCGCATTGACGATGGCATCGACGTTCAGTTTGCAGATGTCGCCGCGTTCGACCGTGAGTTCTACGCCCATCTTCTAATTACGCAAGGGCTTGCCGGTCTTCAGGGTGTGCGCTATGCGTTCCTGTGTTTTCTTTTCGCCGCAGAGCGACACGAAGGCCTCGCGCTCCAAATCCAAGACATACTGTTCACTCACCATCTGCGGTGAACTGAGTCCGCCTCCGGCTAGAATATTCACCAGCTTGCGCCCCACAACCGCATCGTATTCTGAAGCGTATCCGCCGCGCAGCATCATGTGAATCGCCAATTTCCCCGCCGCCAGAAATTGTTCGCCCAGAACTTTGATCTGCGTCGCCTGTGCACCTTCCTGCCAGCTTGCCGCCAATGGTTTCCATCCGCCGCGTACCAGCCCCAGCGCCGCGTCTTTGGCATCCGCCACCAGCCGCGCTCCGTTCATGGACACGCCGTCTTCACGCCGCAAGAATCCCAGATCGCGGCATTCTTCGGCACTGGTTCCCACTTTTGCCAGTGCGATCGTTTCAAAAATGGGCTTCAGCGCGTGAAACAGGTCTAGATCTTCGCTCCCGGCCGCATGCTCGTTCGCGCGAATCATCATTTCCTTTGTTCCGCCGCCGCCCGGAATCAATCCGACGCCGGCTTCGACCAGCCCCAGGTACGCTTCGGCCGCTGCTTGAATCCGGGCACCATGCAAGCACACTTCGCAGCCGCCGCCGAGCGCCATCCCCTGCGGTGCAACCACCACCGGTTTACGCGCGTACTTGATTGCCATATTCACGGTCTGAAACTGCTTGACGGCCATGTGCAGGTCGTCCCACTCCTGCTCCTGCGCACTGACCAGCACCAGCATCAGATTTGCGCCAACGGAAAAATTCACTGCCTGATTCGCGATCACCAGCGCCTCAAAATCAGTCTCGAGCCGCTTCAGTCCCTTGTGAATCATCGCTATCAGGTCGGCGCCAATGGCGTTCATCTTCGCGTGAAACTCCACGCACGCCACGCCATCACCCAAATCAATCAAACTCGCGCCCGCGTTGCGCTCGACTTCCTTGCTGGCATCCTTCAGAGATTTCAGGACAACTACGCCGGCCGGCTCGACAATCTTTATGGCCTTTCCACTGCCAATATCAAATACCGAAGTCGCACCCTTTTCAGATTCGTAAAATCCAGCTCGTCCGCTGGCCAGCACCCGTTCAATGACCGGGGGCAGCGTGCGGCCTTCGGCTTGCAACTTCGCCGCGAAGGCTTTTACGCCAATTCCGTCCATCATTTCAAACGGACCCAGCTCCCACCCAAATCCCCAGCGCAACGCGCGATCGACGTCCACAATATTTTCAGAAATCTCCGGCACCCGCCGTGCCGCATACAAACAAATTTCCGAAAGCGCGCCCCACAGAAATTGTTGCGCTTTGTCTCCTTTCTGCCCTTCCAGGATCGGCCCCACAAACCCCCGCAGCCGCTCGCGGGTATCCTCGATCGACTTTCCCAAGTCGAGTGAAGCAAATTTCGCTTTCTGTCGCTCGCGATACTCCATGGTATTCACATCGAGCGTGAGAATTTCCTTCGCGCCTTCGCCTTTCACCTTCTTGTAGAATCCCTGACCGGTTTTGTCGCCCAGCCATTTCCGCGAAACCATCTCTTCTACCAGTGTCGGCACCCGGTACATTTCGCGGGATTCGTCGTTCGGCGCGGACTCGTAAATATTTTTCACCACGTGAACGAGCACATCGATTCCGACGATGTCCGCCGTGCGAAATGTCGCTGACTTCGGCCATCCCAACGCGGGACCGGTGCAGGCGTCAACTTCCTCCACGGTCATGCCCAGTGCGCCCATCAAGCGAATCGCATTGAGCATGGAAAAGGTGCCGATACGGTTGGCGATGAAATTTGGCGAATCTTTCGCGACCACCACGCCCTTGCCCAGACGCCGATCGCAGAACTCACCGAGCGTCTCCACCACGTCCGGCAAAGTCTTCGGCCCCGGAATCACTTCCACCAATTTCAAATAGCGCGGTGGATTAAAAAAATGGGTTCCCGCCCAATGCTGCTGAAACTCCTCGCCCATGCCCTCGGCGATCAAATGAATGGGAATACCGGAAGTGTTACTGGTAACAATCGCTCCCGGCTTGCGAACCTCGGCCACCCGCGCCAATAACTTCTTCTTGATCTCCAGATTCTCCGCGACAACTTCAATAATCCAATCTGCTTCGGCGCAACGTCCCAGATCGTCCTCAAAATTCCCAATGGAAATTTTGTCCGCGAGCGCCGGCGTGAAAAACGCCGCAGGTCTGCTCTTTTTCGCGGCATCCAGACCGGCCCGGACGATTTTGTTCCGCTCGCTCGCCGGAGCATCTGCCGGCACTCCGGGAGGAGCTATATCCAGCAAAATGCAGGGCAACCCCGCGTTCGCGAAATGCGCCGCAATCCGCGAGCCCATCGTTCCCGCTCCCAAAACGACTGCCTTTTCGATGCGACGTTTCATGACGCGCCTTTTTGCTGGATTTACCTGGACCTAAGAAATCGGCGTAACCCGAGTGGACAGGTTACAAAACCAGCATGCTTCGGTCAAACGTGCGTTTGATTTTCCAGTTCAGGATAGAATAGCGGTGTGACAACCGACGGTAAGTTATCCGGCCCCATCGGCTGGCTGCGCACCGCAAAAGACATGCTTCACGAATTCGCCTACGGCGCACAAGATGAAGCCCCGCGCCCGCCGCGCGTCGGACTTGCGCTGGCAGGAGGTTTCGCGCGGGGCATCGCCCACATTGGTGTGTTGCGGGTATTGCGCGAGGCCCGCATTCCCATTCACTGCGTCGCCGGCACCAGCGTTGGCGCGTTGATCGGCACCGCCTACTGCGCCGGCGCCTCGCTGGAAGAAATGGCGCGCGTCGGCGAAACCACCACATTCGCTGACTTCGGCCGATGGACGCCGTCCTGGCTGGGACTTGCCACCAACCAGCGCCTGGAAAAATATGTTTCGCGCTTTACCGCAACAAAAACATTTGAAGATCTGAAGACGCCTCTGGCCATCGCGACCACCGACATCAATGCGGGAATTTCCGTCTACTACACCAAAGGCCCCATCGGACCCGCGCTTCGCGCGTCTTGCGCCTATCCGGGGTTATTTGTACCCATTCAATTTGAAGGCCGCACGCTCGTCGATGGCTTTTTAACCGCGCCGGTTCCGGTGGAAGGCGCTTCCCTGCTCGGCGCGGACATCATCGTCGCCGTCTACCTTGAAGCGGGCAATCTCGAACAGCCCCGTACCTTCACCGACGTTCTCAGCCGCTCCTTTAACATCATTCAACGACACACCGACCTCTCCTGGCGGTCTTTGGCTGATGTAATTATCGAGCCCGACGTAAAGCCCTTCGTGTGGGACGACTTCACGAAAACTCCGGAGATGATCGCCGCAGGCGAAGCCGCCACCATGGCCGCGTTGCCGCAAATTCGGGCCGCGCTGCGCGGTGAACAGCCAGCTTCTGCTGCCGACGGCCGGCAACCTCATCCCAAGGAAAAATCTACTCCCTCGTAACCTGCACGGTGACCGGCTGGCCGGCGCCTTTGCCACGTTGGGTAAGCCAGGCTGCGAAACCCTCGGAAAACCGCTCTGGCGTGAGCCGAAAACTAGCTTCCAGTTTTCCGTCCGCCACCGGCAGCGTGTCATCGAAGTCCGCGTCGTTGGTAAAATTGCGCATGCAAAACTGATCGAGCCATTCCTGCGGGCACGCACGGCTCTCTCCGCCAATCACGACATTCACAGTAAATTTCTGCGCGTACATGAAAGTAAGCGGGGCGACCCGAAGGCCGCCCCTGTTTCCTCACCGAAGTTTTTCTAGAATGGTTAACCGCAGCCCCGCGTGTAAATTACGAAACCCGAGGCCGCTTCACGGAATGCGCCCAACCGAGCGCTTCCATTGTCCAGATAAAATACCAGCCAAAATCCACCTGGTACCACCGCAATCCCAAACGTGCTGAACCTGCATGCGTGTGATGATTCTTGTGCCAGTTTTCGCCCCAAGCGGTAAGTTGGAAAGGTCCCAACCACCATACGTTCATGCTGGAATCACCTTCTTCGCCTTCTTCTGCGTGATCCAAGTGGGTGAGGCTATTCACCAGGCACTGCATGTGCAGCGTGTAGACCAATCGAATTGCACCCAGCCAGAAAAAGCCCATCCAGCCGAGCCCGAGAATCGGTCCGATGAAGATCGAAAGCAGAATGACCGGAGTCTCCAGCCAGCCCCAAGCGGTATAGATCCCGCGATTCAGCTCCGGAGCCCAGCGCTGCTTGTCGGCAGGCGCCGTTTGATACAGCCACCGCAAATGCGCCCACCAAAATCCGCCCTGTTTCGGGGAAGAGATATCGTCAGGTGTATCCGTCACCGAGTGGTGCAGGCGGTGATACGCCACCCAGCTGGCGGGATGGCCCGAACCGTTAAATACTGCAAAAAAGACCAGAATCTGCTCAATCAATTTGTTCGTCTTCAGCGTTTTGTGCGCCAGCATCCGGTGATAGCAGACCGTAGTTCCCAGCCCGCCCAAGCCAATCAGCAGGGCCGCCAGCAATACAACTTTAAGACTTGGAATAGGAAAAAGAATAAGTCCGACTACCGTCAAAACGTGTATGAGGAGCAGATAGGTGAAAACGCCTTCTTTGCGACGCACAGGTTTCCAAAACGGTCGATCCCAAGGTTTGGTTTGTTTGGTGGTAACCGGTGAAATGCTAACCGGCTGCATGGCAATGTGTTGATGGACGCCCGGTTGGACGATGCCTAGTTCGGCAGTACTTTGTTCCATTTGCTCTCCGTGTAGCTCCGCTTCGTTCCGCTTCCGCAGGTGGGGGCGATTGCGATCTATCCCTCTTAGAGTAACATCTTCCAACACTTCTAGGTTTGAATTGTGCGTGAAGAGCAAACCACGCGGGAAACTCGCTTTATGCTCGCTCAAGGGCTGTCGTCCCGAGACTCTTTAAGTTTTGATTGTGCATCCAACGGGCATCCGGTATTTTCATCTATTGCTTCTCCGGGAGCTAAACATCCTGACTTATGGCAACACCGACCTATAGACGGGGAGAAAAACGGCGTTCCGTACGAGTCACGCTTTCCATTCCGCTGCGCGTTGACGGCCGCGAGGTGAAAGGGGAAGAGTTTACGGTGCGTACGCGTACTCACACCGTCAGCGAATTCGGCTGTCTCATTCAGCTTGATACCGAAGTCGTCGTTCAGGAAACCATTGTGGTGATGAACGAGCACACGCGCCAGTCGGTCCTCTGCACCGTTGTGTCCACGCGGCGTCACCGCGACGGCAAGCGTTATATTGGCGTGGGTTTTATGTCCGCCAAACCGAATTTCTGGGGTGTCATTTTTTCCAAGCCCGGCGCCAAGTCCCTCAAGCGTCAGTATTACACCGGCAAGTAGTTGCTGCAATTCCCGCGCTACGGCGTGCGAGCGTAGATAAAATTTTGCTTGGCCTTACAGGATAATCCGTATTGTTCGTCTGACGAGCGGCGCGTACGGTGAAACTCAGAGACCAAGTAGTTCCGCCAGAGGATAGGCGACAGACTCCTCAAACCGAACACTGCCGCCTATCCTATCCCTCCGCAATTTTCATCGCACCACGCGTGCCTTTCCTGGCTACGCTGAAGCTTTCGCGCGTCCGGCTATTTTGGGACTGCGTTGATACCAGTTGTAGAGCGTATATCCGCTGCCCAGAATTGAGATCACTACCAACACGATCATGACATGCTTTGTTTTGGGCGAGTTGAGCGCGGACAAAATCCATTTCCCGTAGTGCACGGCAAGCGCGCCTTCGAGGGAAAACCGGGCCAGCCGGGAGCATGTCACAATAAACAGTAGTTTCCCCTTAGGATATTTCAGCGCCCCCGCAGCGGCCACAAATGCCGTGAACGGAAAGGGGGGCGGCATGAGTCCGGCCAGCGGAATCGCCCACGCGGCATGTCTTGCGATTTGATCCTGAATGTATTTAATGCGCTTTCTGCCAACCTTGTGTTGCAGCCCTTTCTGTCCCTTTTGGCTTAACCAAATCGTCAGCCAGGTTCCCAGCACCGATCCGGCCGTTGCTGCCAGCACGTACCACGGCGTTCGCAGGTGGTAGTGCGCGCTCAGCGCCATGAGCAGCAGGTCATTCCCCATAGGCAGCATCAGGAAAGAGGAATCCAGGACCCCGACAACCAGGAGCCCAAACGCGCCCGCGTGGAAGGCGATATGGATGAGAGAGCGAAAGAAGTTGGTCATGGTGGGCAGTTCGCTTTGAGCAAAAAATGATCCGGTTCTAAGCTTACGTCGTATTCCTGACCCGCACCTATAGGGCTTTCCGAGTACCTCCATGGCTTAGGCAAAGCGGTCGCGGCGGGGCCGACTTGCACCACTCGTGACCGGTAACATAAACTGTTGTGGGGTAGTAGAAGTACCGTTGTTGTGCACGCCTATGAATTGGAAGCGAATCAGACATGTATACGGCCCGCACCAGGGCTGAGCGATAGAGCACGGGCCAATTCCGCCTGTCACCTGCGGAATAGCCCTTTGTTACACCGTTTGTTACACATACCCTAGGGGGGAGCCGCTTGCCCACGCCGCTGGAGTCTTGGGTTGACGAAGCCGCCGCACTGACAAAGCCTGAACGCATCCAATTCTGCGATGGTTCCGACGAGGAAAACCGGCAGGTTCTCGCCTCCATGCTACGAGAGTCCGAATCATTTTCACTCAACGAAAATACTTTCCCCGATTGCTATCTCCATCGCAGCAGTGTGAACGACGTCGCCCGCACCGAGCACCTAACCTTTATCTGCACTCCCGACAAGGACTCGGTGGGTCCAACGAACAACTGGATGGATCCTGGTGCTGCCAAACACAAAGTCGGCGCCCTGCTGAACGGCGCCATGCGCGGTCGCACCATGTACGTCGTGCCTTACATCATGGGCCCGGTGCATTCGCCACTCAGCAAAGTCGGTGTGGAAGTCACCGACAGCCCTTATGTCGTCGCCAGCATGCGCATTATGTCCCGCATGGGCAAAGTCGCGATGGACCGCGTCGGCGGAAGCTCGGACTTCGTGCCCGGACTTCATTCCCTCGGCGACCTCGACCCCATGCGTCGCTACGTCGTGCACTTCCCCGACGAGCGCCTAATCTGGAGCGTGGGATCCGGCTACGGCGGCAACGCCCTTCTCGGCAAGAAATGTTTCGCCCTCCGTATCGCCAGCGTTATGGCTCGCGAACAAGGCTGGATGGCCGAACACATGCTCATCCTCGGTCTTGAAGCGCCGGGCGGCAAGGTCACCTATATGGGCGCAGCTTTCCCCAGTGCTTGCGGAAAAACCAATCTCGCGATGATGGTTTCCGCGCTGGAAAGCCAGGGTTATCGCGTCTGGACTGTCGGCGACGACATCGCCTGGATGCAAATCGGCGCCGACGGCTACCTGCACGCCATCAACCCCGAAGCTGGATTTTTCGGCGTCGCCCCTGGTACAGGAATGACCACCAATCCCAATGTCATGGGAGCAATTCACAAAAACACGATCTTCACCAACGTCGCCCTAACGCCGGCGGGCGAACCCTGGTGGGAAGGCATCGGCGAACCCGCTCCTGCCGGCACGATCAACTGGAAAGGCGAACGCTGGGACTCGTCTAAAGGTGCCGCCGCGCATCCTAACGCGCGCTACACCGTTCCCGCTCGGCAATCGCCCAGCATCTCGCCCCAGTGGGAATCGCCTGAAGGCGTTCCTATCTCCGCCTTCATCTTCGGTGGACGCCGCGCGCGCGTCGCTCCACTCGTCTACGAATCATTCGACTGGCAACACGGTGTTTACGTTGGCGCCACGATGGCGAGCGAAACGACGGCCGCTGCCACCGGTGACGTCGGCATCACCCGCCGCGATCCCATGGCGATGCTGCCTTTCTGCGGCTACAACATGGCCGACTATTTCGGTCACTGGCTGGAAATGGGCAAGAAAATCCCCAACCCGCCGAAGATTTTTCATGTGAATTGGTTTCGCAAGGGGGCCGATGGAAAATTTCTCTGGCCTGGCTACGGTGAAAACGTTCGCGTCCTGAAGTGGATTCTCGAACGAGTCGAAGGCCGCGGCGCCGCCGAAGAATCCCCCATCGGCTTTGTCCCGACCAAGAATGCACTCACTCTCGACGGCCTAAATATCTCCGATGAAAATCTCCGCGCAGCTCTAAAAGTCACTCCCGAAGATTGGGAATCCGAACTTGCCGAGTCCGGCGACTTTTTTGCCAAATTCGGGACCCGGCTCCCGCGCGAACTTCGCGAAGAACAAACAAAACTAGCCATGCGCCTCGGCCGCACGGCGGCCACCGCCACTCGCTAATCCTTGTCAATAGGAATCACTTCACATTCCGACTTCTTCAGAGAATGCTTTCAATCTCCGCATCAATCACCACATGCGTCGCCGCCACGCCATCAATCAAAAACTTCGCCCCATCCTTGTCCATAAACTTAAAGAACCGGCTGATGTGATAATCCTCGTCGTATCCAGAAAAAATTCTCTCAACCTCTTCATGCGTGAGCGCAAATCCCGCCAGCGGCACCTCATCCCCGTACTCCGCCACCAGCGCCCGGTAGCGATTCACTAGTTCCCGCAAACTCATCATCGGAGCGCGCCCCACCCTTTCAGCACTCATAGTAAGCCTCTCCTGCCGAATTCAACGCCGTGAGAGCCGTGCATCCTGGATTTGTCCCCTACACCGCGAGTTCGGTAGACTATTGCTGCGACTAAAAATCCGGAGGAACGCTTCATGAGCATTTCCGTTGGCCAGCAGGCTCCAGACTTCACGCTGCAAAATCAAGACAAAAAAGACGTACGACTTTCCGACTTCGCAGGCAAGAAAAATGTCGTCCTGATGTGGTATCCGCTCGACTGGAGCCCCGTCTGCACCAACGAGCACGCCTGCGTGGTCGATCAAATGAAATCGTTTGCCGCGCTGGACGCCGAAATCCTCGGCATCAGCGTCGACAGCACCTGGTCCCACAAAGCCTACGCTGACAAAATGCACATCACCTATTCGCTGCTCGCCGACTTCCAACCGCGCGGCGCCGCCAGCGAAAAGTACGGCGTCTTCCTCGCGGACAAAGGCATCACCGGCCGGGCCATCGCCATCGTCGACAAGGCCGGCAAAATCGCCTGGTTCAAGAACTACGACATTCCCGTCGTCCCCGACATTACCGAAGTTGCCGAAGCGCTGAAAGCCGTAAAGTAAGTGTCCGGGGGGGCGGCGGGCCCTCTTGCGACACCACGCACATTCAGCGATTAACTGTTCGCCGCAGCCTGCATAGCGGCCCTACGCGCCAGCGCCTCGCGGGTTAAATGCGGCGTGATCCCGATCAGCCGCTCCATCAGCATAAGTTGGCCGCGGTGATGCATTTCATGCTCTTTTACGGCGATTAGCAGGTCGAAACGCGTGCGCCCGTCCGGCTTACCGCCCGGTGGCATCGCGATCACTTGCCCCAGAAAATCGTCAGGCAGCGTCTTCACCCAGCCTTCAAACTCGTCGCCCGAGGCCGCCAGCCGCGCGATGATCTGCGGCTTGCTCATCGGCTCTTGTTCGCTGGCCGCGATCGGTCCAATAAACTCCATGAAGTTGAACCCGGCCATTGTCGAGCGCACATGATCGCGATGAATCTCGAACGCGAACCGGTGAGCGTTGGAAATATGAATTAGCGTCTGTGCGATCGTGCGCGTGCCTTCGGCCGCACGATAGTCGTACTTGTCTTCGGGAATGTCTTCTGCAACTTTTAAAGTGTTGTTGCGAACGGTGCGAAAACTCGCCGCAATTTCCTTAGCGCCATAGTAGTTCATTTCGTTTCCCCTTACTTCGCTACTTCGTTTTTAAATACAGTCCCCTGCTTCATCACAAATTTCACAGACTCGAGCGTTTTCACGTCCGCCAACGGATCGCCGCTCACGGCAATTACATCCGCATAATGCCCCAGCTCAATCGCCCCGACCTTGTCCGCCCATCCGAGCAAATCCGCTGCGTTCACCGTCGCCGCCCGAATCGCATCGATCGGCTGCATGCCCCACTCGATCATTTTCGCAAACTGTCGCGCATTATCCCCGTGCGGATACACGCCCGAATCCGTCCCAAACGCAATCTGGGCACCCGCTTTAAACGCCTTTTTAAAATTTTCCCGTTGCAGCCGTCCGATTTTCTTCTCTTTCTCAATCGACTCGGCCAGCATCCCCGCTTTCGCGCCTTCCTGCAAGATGTAATCGTCGTTGTAGATGTCGAATACCAGATACGTCCCGTGCTGCTTGGCAAGCGCAATGCCTTCGTCATCGATCAAGCTTGAATGCTCAATCGAATCAATCCCTGCGCGAATCGCGTCCTTGATCGACTGCGTTCCGTGTGCGTGCGCAGCCACTTTGCGGCCTAGCTTGTGCGATTCTTCGGCAATCGCTTGCAGCTCTTCAAACGTGTACTGCGGCGTCCCCGGCTGGTCACCTTTGCTCAGTACTCCGCCCGACGCGCACACCTTGATCACGTCCGCGCCGTACTTCACATTTTCGCGAACCTTCGTGCGCACAGCCCAGGGTCCGTCGGCAACTCCCTGATCCTTGAAGTGAAATTCGTATGGCAGCAGATTGTTGTCGCAATGTCCGCCGGTAATCCCCAGCGGCGGCCCCGACGCGCGCATCCGCGGTCCTTCCACATCGCCCGCATTGATCGCGTCGCGCAAGGCAATGTCGGTAAAACTTCCCGCGCCCACATTGCGCACCGTCGTGAAACCCGCCAGCAACGTCGCCCGCGCATTCTTCACTCCCGTCAAAGTCTCGCGTGGCACGGACACGCCCAGCCCCGCATACCCGCTCATCGACGGATCCGCCGTCAGGTGCGTGTGCATATCAATCAGCCCCGGCAAACACGTCGCAGTTGAAAGATCGACTACCGCCGTTCCCGCTGGCAGCGTCGCCGCCCCATGCGGACCCACGCCAGTAATCGTCCCGCTCTCATCAAACGTAATCACCTGATCAGTTAAAACCTTTCCCGAGCGCACATCGAGCAACTTCCCGCAACGCACCGCCCCCGGCGCCGCATTCGCCGCTCCCGCCAGTCCTGAAGCAAGAACCAGCAACACCGTCATCAACAAAACTCTGCGCATAGCTCTCCCTCGCTCCCCGAAATGACGGGAGGAGCATATATCCAACCTTAGATTTTTGGAAATCTTGTCGCGCCTTTCTATATTTGCCCGGCAAAACGCCAGTGCACGCCTGCAGCCGCTCCCCCGGGCGGCCCTCTGCCCGTGGCCGAGGGAGTTCTCCTCGCCCGGCGATGTGTGAAGCCATTATCCGGAGTGCAACAGGCAGAGTCCCCGGCATCCGCCGGACGACAGTGCCCTGGTCAGACCGGTTCATCTGTAAGAGCTCTTCAATTCCCTTGCCTGCACTACCGGGATGCACGGTAGATTGAAACCGTGAACACAGCGTATGACTGAGATCGCCTGGGAGACGGCAAATTCGGTTGAAGTAAACGCGAGCTTGAGCTTTGCCTGGAAATATTGGACCGACGTTTCCAACTGGGACGACCCTCCGGCCCGATTTGAGCTCGCAGGAGAATTTGCAAATGGCGCGCACGGTTTCACGCGGATTCCACGACAGCACCCGTTGCCGTGGTTCGTGCGGGACGTCCATCCGATGTCCGGCGCCACGATCGAGATGCCGCTGGAGGGCGCAACGATTTCGTTTCGGTGGCAATTTGAAAGCCTGGCCGCGGAACGGACCAAACTTACGCAGCGCATATTGTTGACCGGTGAAAAAGCGGGAACTCACTTGGCGCAGGCGAAGAGTATGTTCACCGCGAATCTTCCCGCCGGAATGAGCAAACTCGCAGTGGCCATAGCCAATGCGTTTTCGACCGGCAAAATCTCGTCTGGAAACGCGAGCAGTTAACTAGCTTGCAGGCCGACCGAATTGAGGAGTTCGACGGCAATACCGTTGCGGCCGTCAGGAAGCGGGTCAATCCGCACGACGCGGGCGATAAATTCCTTGTTGATTGCCGTGGGTGAAGAATCGTAGGGATACGTAACGTAAAGCCGCATTTCTTTGTAGTAGGAATGCCGCCAGGCCTTGAAATAGATACCGTTGCGCGAGGCATTCAGTGTTCGCGCCAGATCGTCAAACGTTTCTCGCACAAATGACGATGGGCGCACGCGAACAGTCTGCGTGATCTTGTTGCGGTAGTTGCGGCGCCGCTCGTCGCTCGTAGGCTCGGGTGACATTTCGCTGGCAGCATACCAGATCCGGGCGCAGGGGATGCAGCCAGAATATAGATTCGCTACTTCTCGGCGAACGAGCGCACGAAGAGAACCAGTTGCCAGCGCTGCTCCTCCGAGAGGCGTTTTTTGAACGAAGGCATGGGCTTTTTGCCTTCAGTAATCTTGTAGAAAAGCTCGCCGTCCGTGAAGGCGGACATGTGTTTAGGGTCGGTAAAGTCCGCCGGAGAAGGATCGTACATCGCGGCGTCGGGACCGTTGCCCTTGCCCGTTTCGCCGTGGCAGTTGGCGCACTTTTCAAGGTACAGCGGCCTCAGGCTCTTGATTGTGGCTTCGGAGTACGGAATTGGATTCACTAGATTTTTAGCTTCTTCGGGAACCAGCGTTTGGAAATTGTTCCTGTAGGTAGCGACCGCCAGCACGGAAATGATGGCTATGAAAATTGCGGCCAGGAGAATTTTGATAGGCAGTTTGGTGGGTTTGTTGTCGGACATTATGGATGAGGACAGTTTCGCATATCGTGCCACGGAGACAAACGGGCCAAGGCCAGGAAAAACTCAAAATTAAGGATGGCGAGAAAAGCCTGCCGCTACCAAGGCGCTTGCAAAACTACGCGGGACGGAAAATCAAGTAGAGAAGTTCGGCGTTAAGGGCCAGGATGACGGTGGCAACGGTCCAAGCGAGAATTTGAGTAGGAAGTTTGTTGGCAAATTCGCCCATCTTGGCCCGGCTTCCGGTGAATCGCACCAGCGGAATGATGGCGAAAGGCAATTGGAAACTGAGGACCACCTGACTCAGCACGATAAGCGCCGTGACTTTGCTTTCACCCGCGATTCCAATCACTAAAGCCGCGGGAACGATGGCCAGAGAACGAGTAATCAGCCGGCGCAACCAGGGCTTCAGGCGAATTTCGAGAAAACCCTCCATGACGATCTGGCCGGCCAGCGTTCCGGTGAGCGTGGAATTTTGTCCGGACGCGAGAAGCGCAACGGCAAAGACGGTGCTGGCCAGGCTGACGCCGAGCGTGGGGCTGAGGAGTTTATAGGCTTCAGAAATCTCGGCGACGTCGTGCAAGCCGCGATTGTGGAAGGCGGCTGCGCCCAAAACGAGAATTGCGGCGTTGACGAAGAGCGCGAAACCCAGGGCGACGGTAGAATCCAGGACGGCGTAGCGGAGTGCCTCGCGACGATCGCGCCCCGAAGCGCCAAAGTTACGGGTCTGCACAATACTCGAGTGTAGATAGAGATTGTGCGGCATGACCGTGGCGCCAAGAATTCCAATCGCGATGTACAACATTTCCTTGTTGCGAAGAATTTCCGTGTGCGGAATGAAACCGAGTGCGGCCTCGCGCCAGATGGGATGCGCGAAGAAAAGCTCGTAGGCAAAGCAGGCCGCGATGGTGGCCATCAAGGTGACGACGAAAGCCTCGAGGAGCCGGAATCCGCGGCCCTGCAAAGCAAGGACGATAAGAATATCCAGCGCGGTGATGAGAACGCCGGCGAGCAGCGGCAGATGAAAGAGAAGAT
>Ga0193716_1000083_pt1 | contig 56094 bp, 45 predicted proteins | sample U2c1metaG_FD_145901 | JGI IMG/M metagenome (GOLD analysis project Ga0193716, IMG submission 145901) | Soil microbial communities from a riparian zone of the East river system, Colorado, United States - U2c1 | ecosystem: Environmental > Terrestrial > Soil > Riparian zone | place: USA: East River...
CGCTTTTATATCCGGCTTGCGCAAATGCCACTGACCCCGAACGGGAAGATCGACCGGAGGAGGCTGCCGCTGCCGGACGGTAATAATGTGCCGGGAATGGGCGCCTATGAAGCGCCGGTGACCTGGACCGAGCAGGCATTGTCGGAAATCTGGTGCGAAGTTCTGGGCCGGGAATCGGTGGGGCGAAAGGATAATTTCTTTGTGCTGGGCGGCCATAGCCTGAAGGCAACCCGTCTTGCCAGCCAGATCCACCGGGTGTTTGGGGTAAGGGTAGAGTTTCATGAGCTGTTTGATCATATTTTGCTGGCGGATCAGGCGTCGATGATCGATCGCGCCAGGCAGGAGCAATATACGGGTATCCCTGTGGCCGATCGGATGGAAGACTATCCGTTGTCCTCTTCGCAGCGGCGCCTATGGCTGCTCAGTCAGGTGGAGGCGAGCAATATTGCCTACAACGTGCCGGGGGTATTCCGGTTCGAAGGTGAGCTGGATGTGGAAGCGCTGGAAAAGGCGTTTGTAGCCCTGATCGAAAGGCATGAGATCCTTCGGACGGCGTTTCATGAGAATGAGCAGGGAGAGGTTCGGCAGGTGATCCTGCCTGTGGGGCAGGTTGACTTTGCGATGGGTATTGAAGATCTGCGGGATCAGGTGGATGTTGTAAGGAAACGGATTGCCCTGGAAACGGCGCGGCCCTTCGATCTGTCGGCCGGATGTCTTTTGCGGGCGTTGCTGCTGAGGGTGGAAGATGAAAAATGGGTGTTCTTTTATAATCTGCATCATATTGCCAGTGATGGATGGTCGAAGACCATTCTGCTGCGGGAAGTGCTGAACAATTACGATTGTTTCCGGCTCGGGATCGCACCTGAACTTCGTCCGCTGGATATACAATACAAGGATTATGCTGTCTGGCAGCAGCGAGAGCTCTCGGGGGAGATGCTGGAAGGTCATCGCGGCTGGTGGCTGCGACAGTTCGAAGACGCCGTGCCTCTCCTGGACCTGCCTGCGGATAAGCCGAGGCCGGGTGTGAAGACCTATAATGGTGCGGCAATCATGCATCAGTTTTCAAAAGAGCTGACGGGTCGGTTGAATGATTATTGCCTGAGACGGGGCGGAACTTTGTTCATGGGTTTGTACGCGGTAGTGCGGAGCTTACTGCATCGTTATACCGGGGCCGAAGACATTGTGATCGGTACACCGATCGCAGGGCGGGGACATGCCGATCTTGAGGATCAGATCGGCTTTTATGTGAATACGCTGGCATTGAGAACCCTGGCTGGTGGGACTGACAGCTTTGATATGGTGTTCCGGAAGGTAAGGGAGGTTACGCTGGGTGCATTTGAACACCAGGTGTATCCATTTGACGAGCTGCTTGATGCTCTGCAATTGCAATGGGACCGGAGCAGGCATCCGTTGTTCGATGTAATGATCGTGCTGCAGAATATCGATACATCGTCCGTCAAGGCGGTGGATGCAGCCGCTGATAAGCTTACTGTAAAGGCCTATGAGGAAAAACAGCGGATCGTCAGTCTTTTCGATCTAAGGTTCGATTTTATCGAAGACTCGAGCGGGCTTCGGCTGACGCTGGAATACAATACTGATCTTTATGCGGAAAGCCGGGTGCTTCGGATGGCCGGGCACCTGGAGGCGCTGCTTCATGCTTTAGTGGAAAGTCCGGATGTGCCAGTGGGTCAGCTGGATTATCTGTCCGACAGAGAACGGGAGCAGGTGATTTCCGAATTTAATGCTACCGAAGCTTTCTTTGAGCGTGAGCTGACGCTGGGTGACTGGTTTGTGCGGCAGGCTTTAGCGAGTCCGCAAAAGCCTGCGATCATTTTCGGCGAACAGCAAACGAGTTATGGAGAGCTGGAAGAGCGATCGCGGCAGCTGGCCGATTTCCTGCGACAGCTGGGAGCGGGAAAGGACAGGACGATCGGCATCCTCCAGGGAAGAAGTCCGGAGCTGCTGGTGAGCATTCTCGGGGTGCTGAGGGCGGGTGCGGCTTATATTCCGCTGGATGCCGAATATCCTGAGGACCGGCTGGTATATATGATCGGGGATGCGGGGATCGATATCTTGCTGGCAGAGAGCGGAACGATGCACGTTGGTAACCGGCTTCAGTGGCGAAATAACGGTGTACAACATTTGATCTGTACCGATAGTGATGATATTTATTCAGAACGGGGTGAAGGAAGCAATGAATTGTCGGATAAAGGTCTTTGGGATTTTGTGGGTGAAAAAGCGGAGAATGCGATTGCGGGCGGAGGCTGGATGAACAGTTATACGGGACTGGACTTTACTGCCGAAGAGATGGCTGAGTATACGGACAATATACTTCAGAAGCTGCGGCCTTTTCTGAACGGGAAGACCAGGGTGCTTGAGATCGGCTGTTCATCGGGCTTGACGCTTTTTACGCTGGCACCACATGTCGGCGAATATGTCGGGACGGATCTTTCGTCGTCGATCATCGCCAATACCAGGCGGGAGGCGAAAGAAGGAGGTCTTCACAATGTCCGGCTGGAATGTCTTGCTGCCGATGCGATCGACAGGTTGCAGGAGTCGGACTTCGATCTGGTGATCCTGAACAGCGTTGTGCATTGTTTTGAGGGGCTACCCTATTTACGGGCAGTTCTTGGCAAGGCGATGAGTAAGGTGAGACCCGGCGGGCTGATCTTTATGGGTGATTTGATGGATGAGGCTCTGCGGGAGGAGCTGGTGGAAAGTATGGTTGAGTTCCGTCAGGCAAATGCCGGAAAAGGGTTCCGGACAAAAACCGATTGGTCGAAGGAGCTCTTTGTGCCGAAGGATTTTCTTGCTGACCTGATCCTGGAGGATAGGGGGATCAGTGCCGTTACGTTCAGCAACAAGCTATATACCATTGAGAACGAGTTGACCCGGTTTCGTTATGATGCCTTGCTGGAGCTGGGGGATCATTTATCCGAAGGCCGATCGTTCAAGAGAAAGAATCAGTATGACCGTAGGAATATCGATGCGGCAGCTTCCATTGATCTTCCGGTAGTGCAAAGTGGAGATCTGGCCTATGTGCTTTATACTTCCGGGTCTACGGGGAAGCCGAAAGGGTGCATGCTGGAGCACAGGGGTGTCGTCAACCGGCTGCAATGGATGGCCGCTGAATATGGTATTGGGCAACAGGATACGGTTTTGCAGAAGACGACCTTTACGTTTGATGTTTCTGTGTGGGAGCTGTTGCTTCCTCTTCTTACGGGGGGACGGGTTGTGCTGTGCAGCAAGGATGATGCAGCCGCGCCCGACAGGCTGGTTTCGCTTGTCGAAACATATGGCATAACCTGTCTGCATTTTGTGCCGAGCATGTTCAATGCGTTCATAGAAGGTCTACGCGAAATACAGGGCGCTGATGAACGATTGAAGATTCTGCGGACCGTGATCACCAGCGGTGAGGCGTTGGCGGCAGGAACGGTGAGGGAATGGGGCAGGTATTGCGCTGCGCCGGTAAATAATCTCTATGGACCGACAGAAGCCAGTATCGATGTTACTTATTACCCAGTGAAGGGGGACGAAACGGTTATTCCGATCGGTCGGCCGATCTGGAATACGTCGATGTATATTTTGAATGATTATGGCCATCCGCAGCCTGTTGGAGTGCCGGGTGAGATTGCCATCGGCGGGGTCGGGCTGGCCAGAGGTTATCTCAATAATGAGTTGCTGACTGTGGATAGATTCCGGCGAAGCTCTTTTGGAGTGGGGGATCGACTATATTTTACCGGGGATCTCGGGCGATGGAAAGAGGATGGAAATATTGAATACCTGGGCCGCAAGGATACGCAGGTCAAGATCCGCGGATTCAGGATCGAAACAGGTGAAGTGGAGAACGCGTTGCGGCAGCATCCTGCTATTACGGACACTGTGGTGCTTGCGACGGATGCGGTCGATGGGAATAAGGAGCTGACTTCCTATATCGTGACGGAGGAAGGGCTGCCGGTCGCGGAACTGCGGCAGCACCTGGCTGAAATAGTGCCGGATTATATGATCCCTGCGCGGTTTGTGCGGCTCAATCAGCTGCCACTTACCCAAAGCGGGAAAGTGGACCGAAAGAAGCTGGGGATGATGAGCGGGGCGGCAGTGGGCACCGGGAATCGTTTTGTGGGACCGCGGAACGCGACCGAAGAAAAGTTGATCGGCATCTGGCAGAATGTGCTGGGCCGGGAAGGGATCGGGATCAATGATGATTTTTTTGAACTGGGAGGACATTCTTTGCTGGCTGTAAAGGTGGTGGCGCTTGCCAATCGGGCGTTCCCGCTGGTGTTGACGATCCGCAACCTGTTCAATCATCCAACGGTGGAGCAGCTGTCCCGGTATATCGGCAATCCGGATATTTTCCGGCAGGAGGAGTCGGTGCCGATCGATCTGGCTGCGGAGGTGCGGCTGCCGGCTGAGCTGGACAATGTCAGGGAGTTGCCAATGGCACGCGATATCCAGGAAGGCGTATTGCTTACGGGTGTTACGGGATTTGTAGGCGCCTATGTGGCGGCAGAGCTGTTGCGTCGGACAACGGCAACGCTTTATTGCCTCGTACGGGCTGGTGATGATGCTTCGGCGCGCAGGCGGATCGTTGAAAATCTTAGCGCCTACGGGTTGTATCAACCGGAGCTCGGGTCAAGGATCATTGCGGTGAGGGGAGACCTGGGTGCACCGGGTCTGGGAATAGAGGAAGGGATATATTGGAGATTGACGCATGAAGTAGATATGATCTATCATGTTGCCGCGCATATGGATTTGCAATCCTCGTTTTCGCAAATGCGGCCGGCAAATGTCGGTTCTATGTTTGAACTGATCAGGCTGGCGTGCATGGGAGTACAAAAAAAGCTTGTATATGCATCGACGCTGGCGGTGTTCTCCGGCGGCAGTCGAATACGATATGAAGACGACCGAATCGACGGGGAGCGGCATCCGCGTGCGCTGGGATATTCCGGTTCGAAATGGGTAGCTGAAAAAATGATGCTGGAGGCGATGCCGGCGGGCATGCCCGGGCAGGTGCACCGGCTGGGATTGATCTGCGGCGATGCTGCTTCAGGACGGATGCCGGAAGAGCAATGGTTCCCGAGGCTGCTGCGTACCTGTCATATTTTAGGGGCTTATCCGCGGGAGTTCAGGGCAGCCATAACCCCGGTGAGCTTTGTTGCGGAGGCATTGGTTGCACTGTCTCTTCAACGGGGTCTATCGGATCCGGCTTTCCATCTGACCAATACGCGGAAGCCGGGGCTGGAAGGCTTCTTTGCCTCGGGTGATTTTGAGGCGGTGGACCTGCGGACCTGGCTGAATAGGGTAAAAAGTCACCCGGCGGCGGCCACGCTGCCGATCGCTCCGCTGATCGATTTCAGTTCGGAGCGCATCAGCAACTTCCTGGAAGGAGAGACCTTCCTTCCCCAAGAGGATACATTGCCTATTTCAACAGAAGCCACATTGCTGCGATTAGCGGTGCTGGGGATCCGTTTTCCGGATGAAGGAGGATTTATCTCCGCGATGGCTCGTCATCTTAACCATTGATTTATCATTTTAAAATGTATAGTATGAACGATAATAATTGGTATACCAAACCCAATCTTGTTGTTGAGCCGCTTTTTGACCGTTGGTATGCGTGGTCGCATCTTATCTCGCCTGCCACTTCGGCGATGAATGTGCTCAACAGACATCTTAAAATTCTGCAATCGTATATCCAGAATCCGCAGATCCATGCCGCGGCCGCTAAGAATCCCAAGATGCGGGGCGGTCCTTTTGTGGATTTCCGTGGATCGAGGGTGGCGGAGGCAAAAGCCCTGCTGAAAGATACGGAGGAAGAAAAAGCGTATCAGCTGGAGTTTGCCAGGGCGATCGGGCAGCTGAGCCAGCTGCTGAAAGCTTCGGCCAAAGGATTTGCCATGGATCAGCTGTATCCAAAAGTTCCGGATATTCTTCGCGGATATGTAGAGCTGGTATACGATCTGAACAACAATCCGTCTTTCCGGCTGTTCGAACCGCTGCTTTACCAGGGACCCTGCTATAAAGAATCCTCTCAAAGTCTCGCGCTCTGGATCACTAACAATGATGAACGACCGTTCGTTTTAAGCACGCCGCGGCTCAATGAGGCGGACGTCATTCATGTGGATGTACCGTTCCGTCATCACGGCATCGACCTGCTAAGCCGGATGCGCAGGGAACCGGGGAGCAAGGAGGAGATTGCTGACGCTTTCCGGATCAAACAGGAGGACCGGGCGCTGTTCGATACTTTCTTTACGCAGGAGGAGCCCGAGCCTTATATTCCTTACACGGGGGATAAGATCCGGATGCGTTATTTCGGGCACGCGTGTATTCTGGTGGAGACAAAGGACGTGAGTATCCTTGTCGACCCGATCATCAGCTATCACGGGTATTCCGTTGATGTGGCAAGATACTCGGACATGCATCTTCCGGAAAAGATCGATTATGTCATGATCACGCATAATCACCAGGACCATATTTTATTCGAGACGCTGCTTTCGCTGCGGCATAAGATCGGGCATATCGTTGTGCCGAGGAGTGGTAACGGTTCTCTGCAGGACCCGAACCTCAAGCTGATGTTCAATGCGATCGGGTTTGATAATGTGATCGAGATCGGCGAGTTCGAGACGGCCGGTCATGGCAAGTGTCGTATTACCGGACTACCCTTCATCGGAGAACATTCCGACCTCGACATCCGGACGAAATTGTGCCATCATGTGCGGATCGGCGAATATTCTTTGCTATTCGCTGCTGATTCCTGCAATGTGGAGCCAAGGTTGTATGAGCATGTTTCAAAGATCATCGGGCAAGTCGACAGTCTGTTCCTTGGAATGGAATGTGATGGGGCGCCGTTGTCGTGGCTATATGGTCCTTTGCTGACCGAGGATCTTCCGCGGGATATGGATAACTCCCGGCGGCTAGCTGGATCCAACTATGAACGGGCAAGCGCAATCGTGGAAGTATTCGATCCGAAAGAGCTGTATGTCTATGCCATGGGCATGGAACCCTGGCTGGAATTTATCAGCAGCATCAAATATACCGATGAGTCTAACCCTATCGTGCATTCGAACCGGCTTATCAGGGAATGCCGGGAACGGGGGATTATTTCGGAACGGCTTTATGGTGAAAAGGAGCTGTTTTACGAGATAGAGGGAGCTCTTGTCTGATCACCGCATAAATCATAAGCGTGAAACAGTTATTTAAATTGTTTGTTGGCCAAACGGGAAGGTGGGGGCTGATCCGTTATATTTCCCTGGGTCTGCTATCAGGATTTTGCAGCTTTTTATTCATCAATTCTGTGACGAGAGTGATCGGTCTGATCATCGGCGGACAGATGACGATCATCAGTAAGGAATACCTGCTGCTCTTCTGCTCGATCATTTTATTGTTTGTCTGGGTGCGGAAGACGCTGGCGCTGGGGATCATCCGGGTTTCGCAGACCTTGTTCTGGCGGCTGAGGAAGAACATTCTTCAATTGGTTCTTCGGGCGAATTACCGGCAGCTGGCGCAGGAAAAGAATGAAGTGTACTCGGCGATCGTCAGCGATGTGAATGTGCTGACCAACGTGTCGATGACCCTTATTGATTTTTGCACGGCCTGCATCCTGTCGGTCTCCTGTCTGATCTATCTGTGCACTATTTCATTCCTCCTGTTCCTGATCACACTGGGGGTTGCGTTGACAGGGGCTACGATCTATCATTTCCGCAGTACCAAAAATGTCGATGCGTTCAGGGAGGCCAGGGTGCTGGAAACCGGATTTCAGGAGAGCTTCAACGCCATTCTGAATGGTTTTAAGGAGATCTCCATGGACCCGAGGAAGGGTAGGGATATCTTCGAGAAGCGCATCGTACCTATATCCAGGAAGGCGTTTGCGAATAATGCAGCGGCCTTTTCGGGATTTCTGGGTAACCAGATCACTGGACAGATCCTTTTTTACCTGCTGATCTCGTCCGTGCTTTTGATATTTAGCATTACGCTGCATATCCGGACGAGCGATACGATCAGCTTTATCTTTACTCTCCTTTACCTGCTGGGCTCTATCGAGACCATCATGCTGCTGCTGCCTGGGCTTGCACGGGCAAAGATCGCGTCAAACCACCTGATGAGCCTGAGGGAGCGATTGGAAAAACTGCAGTATCAAAGCGCATTGCCCGCCAGCTATATCTCCAGGGACGAATTTGAGCAGATATCGGTGTGCGGCCTGTGTTATCGCTACAGCGCCGACCAGGACGGCTTTGGGATCGGTCCGATCAATTTCGAGGTAGAGAAGGCGGAGATCGTTTTTGTCTATGGGGGAAATGGCAGTGGGAAAACAACCTTTATTCATTCGGTGTTGGGACTAGCTATGCCGTCCGCCGGGGAGATACTGATCAACGGTCAAAAGTTGACGGAGGAGAATTATCCTGTCTACAGGACCGCGTTCGCGGTTGTCTTTAGTGATTTTTACCTGTTCAATGAATTGGTCGGCGTGGATCATTATGACCAGGCCAGGTGGGAGTTCTATCTTGAGCTATTCGAGATAACGGATAAGGTAAGCCTGAAGGATGGGGTGTTCTCGTCTACGGATCTTTCTGCGGGGCAAAGGAAGAGGCTTGCGCTGATCGCTGCGCTGCTTGAAAACAAGCCCGTGCTGGTAATCGATGAATGGGCGGCGGACCAAGACCCTTATTTCCGGAAGAAGTTTTACATCGAGATACTTCCTTTACTAAAAGAGGAAGGTTTCACGATAATCGCCATCACGCATGACGACAAATATTATCATTGCGCAGATAAGCTGTACAAAATGGATTATGGGAAGCTGAGCCTTGAACGGAACAGGGTTCCCGAAACCCAAGCGTTATGAATAAATTTCAGGCCGTGCTGCTGCACTTTGGCGGAGGGAACTATTATTCCTTTCAATTTTTACTACCTCAGCTAAATGACTACCGTGTTTTTACGCCCGAGCTTCCCGGTCGGGGCCGGCGGCATGGGGAGCCGCTGCTCACTGATTTTGAGCTTGCGGCGAAGGACCTGTACCGGCAGATCGATCAATGGCTGAACGGATCACCGTATATCATCTATGGGCATAGCATGGGCGCATATTTGGGGCTAAGACTGGCAAATATGCTCGAAGAGTCGGGCAGGGTACCCGGCTGTCTCATTGTTAGCGGAAATGCAGGTCCCGGAACGGGACATGGGAAGGGGCGGTATAAGATGGATAAGGAAGATTTTATGCGGGAGCTTGAGTTCCTGGGTGGGATACCGCCGGAGGTGCTGTTGAACGAGGAGCTGTTTGGCTTTTTCGAGCCGATACTGCGGGCTGACTTTGAAGTGGCCGAGCGGAATGATCTGCGGAATGAACGGGCTGTTTCGGCACCAATTTATGCGCTGATGGGCAGCGGTGAGCTGCATACGAAGGAGATCGGCAACTGGGAACGGTTTACCCGTGGAAAATTCAATGCCGAGATCTGGGATGGGGATCATTTTTTTATTCACCACCATGCGGACCGGCTGGCCAACCTGCTAAAGGTATGCAGTCGGGGTTCAATGGACAAAATACGCCAATGAAATTCAATGTCTTTAAATGGAACCTGCAAGGGCTGTTCCCGCTGATTGCGCTGGTGATCGTAATCCTGGCGCTCTCCCTGCAGCTGGGTAAGGTGCCGCCGATGGGGGTGCTGCTTAATCCTTTTCTCGGTGCTGTGCAGAACAATGGGGGCGGACGGCTGGGTGCCGGTGTTGATATTCCTCACAGCGGAGTGAGCAAGGGGGTCAGCGTGTATTTCGATGAGCGGGAGGTGCCGCATATTTTTGCGGCAAACACGGCCGATCTGTTTTTTGCGCAGGGGTATGTAACGGCGTCACTTCGGCTTTGGCAAATGGATTTTCTGAGCTATGTGTCGGCGGGCAGGCTGGCGGAGATCTTTGGGCAGGATTATGTGGATTATGACCGCAATCAGCGAAGGATGGGGATGCTGTCGGCTGCCGAAGCTTCATTGTCGCTTATCGAGAAGGATAAGGAAGCTATAGCCGCGCTGGATGCGTATACCAGAGGGGTTAATGCGTATGTTGGGAGATTGAACATCCGGGAATACCCATTGGAATATAAGGTGCTGGATTATCAGCCGGAGCCATGGACCAATCTGAAGACGGTGCTGATCCTGAAATACATGGCGGCCACGCTTACCGGCTATGAAGACGATCTTAACATGTCCCAGCTGATGCTGGCGCTGGGGGAGGATCGTTTCAATGCGCTGTTCCCTTCGTTTCAAAAACATACGAGCCCGGTAGTTGGTGGGGCACTGGGTTTCGCAGATACGACCTTCCGATTAAAAAAGCCTGCTTATTTGGACTATTCTTTTCTGTCTGCGGGTCAGGCGGTGCAGCCTTCTTCCTATAATCCCTCCCTGGGTAGCAATAGCTGGGCCGTATCGGGAGAAAAAACGGAATCGGGATATCCCATTCTTGCCAATGATCCGCACCTGGGTCTTTCGCTGCCGAGCATTTGGGTCGAGATGCAGCTGACCGCGCCGGGTGTAAATGTATATGGCGTGGCGATCCCCGGGACTCCGGCCGTGCTCATTGGCTTTAATGAAGATATTGCCTGGGGGATCACCAATGGGGCCGACGATGTACGGGACTATTATAAGCTAACCATCAGGGAGGACTATAAGCAATACCTGTTCGATGGGAAATGGGTGGACCTTCCCTACAGGATCGAAGAGATAAAGCGCCGCGGGCAGCGACCGCTTTACGATACGGTGTATCAGACGGTGCAGGGACCGGTGGTCAGCGACAAGCGGTTTCCGGGACGCAGACCTGAACTGATGAACTATGCGCTGCGCTGGCAGCTGCATGAGGCTTCGGACGAATTCCTGTGTTTTATCCGGCTCAACAAGGCAAAGAATTACCAGGATTACAGGGATGCGATCCGGTATTGTTCCTGTCCCGCTCAGAACTTTACGTTTGCTTGCAAGGATAATACGATCGCGATCACGCATCAGGGAAAGCTGGCTGTGAAGTGGCCGGGCCAGGGAAGATTTGTGCTGGACGGAAGCACGTCCACGCATTTATATAAGAAATTTATTCCGGAAGACAGTCTTCCTTATTTGCTTAACCCTGCTTCGCATTTCGTGGTATCTGCAAACCAGCAGCCTACCCGTGCAGGGTATCCTTATTATTATAATGGATATTACAGCGAGACGCGGGCCAATCGGATCCGGCAGTTGCTGGAAAGGCAAAGCCGATTTACGCTTGCGAAGACGGAGGCGATGCAGCTGGATAATGTCAATTCTTTTGCTGTGGATGCGCTGCCCTTGCTGGTTGAGTATTTGAAAGCGAGTGCGGGTGAGAAGGGGGCGGGAACTGGTGTGAGGGTAGGTGGTGTGGGTTTGAAGAAATTGATTGATTCGTCGGAGATGGCGCGTTCGATCGGGCGTTGGGATGGCAGCTATGGGCAGGAAGACTACAATGCGAGCCTATTTGATCTTTGGTGGCATTTTATCAAAGAATATGCGTGGAGCGGATTGAGGCGATTTCCGTTCTCTGCCCGGCCGGATGATTATATATTGCTGGATATGTTGCGGGACGACCCGCAAAACATCCGGTGGGACCGGTTGGAAACGCCGGAAAAAGAAACGGCGGGTGATCTTGTACGGCTGGCGTTTGTGACGGCGGCCGATAGCTGCCGGCGGCTGGCGGACAAAGGGCAGCTGAATTGGGGGAAGCGGCACAAAGTGAATCTGATGCATTTGACAAATATGCCGGGCTTTAGCTGGATGGGACAATCAGCGTCGGGGTGTCCGGATGCTATCAATGCTGTTTCCGCTAATTGGGGACCTTCCTGGCGGATGGTGGTTCAGCTTGGGCGACGTCCGGTAGCGGCCGGCATATATGCGGGTGGACAGTCCGGTGACCCTGGCAGCAGCCATTACGATGATTTTGTAGAGCCCTGGAAAAAGGGCAAATATTTTCCGTTGTCTTTCTTCTTAGGGTCAAGAGAGGCGTCGGAGGTGTGTGGCAGGACGCTTTCGCTGCATTAATCTTCATCACAAAATTTCTTGTATGTCTCTATTTGTGAAGTCACTGGGTGGCGGGGTACTGCTATGCAGCACTGTCATCCTTTTGTCCGGGTTGATCGGCGGAATGCCGTGGTGGGCGTTTGCTCCTTTGTTGGGGCTGACGGGTGTCGTGCTTGGTAAATCAGGCTGGCAGCTGCCATCCTTTCTTGCGGGTTTTTTGAGCGGGCTGCTGGTCTGGGGAGGCATGGAAGGATATTATGCCCTGAGCCTGCACGATATAGCGCTTCACCGCCTGGCTGCGCAATTCTCGTTGCCTGTCTGGCTGCTGATCGTCGGGTCAGGTATTACCGGAGCAGTCGTTGCGGGTCTGGCGCTGTTTACCGGAAAGATGATTGCAACCGGATCGACCTGGAATATCTATCCCGATTAATTTGAATTATCATGGAAAATGTACAGCTAGTGACCAACCAGATAGCGCAACGAAATGAGATACTCGACCGGCATGCTGTTAAGAAAGTGCTGATCCTTTACGAGGAAAAAGTCTTTTTTATCGGAGATACCTGCCTGCGATTTGACAAATTCCGGTACTGCCGGCTGTTCTTTGCGAACGCCAGCGTTCATCTGAATATCAGCAACAATGAGAAGTTTTTGCCTCAATACAAGGCGCTGCTGATGAACAATCCCTATATCGATCAAGTAGAGGTCCAGAGCCTTGAAGATATCGGCTATGACCAATACGACGCGGTAGTTTGTGTCATTCCGGATGAAGGCCGGGTGCTGTCGATATTGGCGCAAAAATATGGTGCGCCCGCCAGTCCTGAACCTATCGGGTTTGCGGTGTTCTCCCTTTCTTCCTTTTATATCAACCAGGAAAAAAAGCTGAACGTACTGCCAAGGTATGATGCGCTGGTTGAGTTTTACAGGAGCTATCCGAATAATGACCTGCACGAACTGTATATCGATGCTGCTGAACGGGCAAAGGCCGATAGCTGGCTGGAAGAGCATGGGGTTAAGGAAAAGGAGGAGGTTTTTATTTTTCTGGACTCTTCGGCAAAACGGGAGAAGCTGTTGCGGATGGATGTTTATTTCAGTGTTGTCAAGGCGCTGCTGGAGCGGCCGCGGACCAAGGTGCTGATCTTCGACGAGAAAAATATGGGGAAGGAGGCTTTTTACCGGGAATGGCTGGGGAAGGAGCTGAGCTCGGGGCTGATATTTTCCAAAAAGCTTCCGTTGCGGGAAGACCTCGCGCTTCTGGCATCGGGCTATACCAAAATGATCTTTGGTCCCTGCACGGGATTGCTTCACTGTGCTGCAGGTATTTTTAACCGGTACCTCAAGGAAAGGATGCCGGCTCACAAGGTACCGGTAATGATCACTTATACCGGCAAATACGAACGAACAGGTGAGAGCGCTGCCGATTGGTGGACAAAATGTCCGCTGGTAACCTGTCTGTTGCTGAAGAGCCGGCAGGGGATGGCGCAGGTCGTTGAGCTCTCGGCTTTGCCTCCACGGGAGAGAACGAGAACGGATGATGTGTTGCCGTGTAAAGAGTATAGCTCGGCAATGCTGTTAACCATAATAAACCGGAAGCTGGAGAAGTTGCAAACTGTTCAAAATGTAAATGTTTAATTATGGAAAGTCTTGCGAATCAGTGCTATGTCATTTTTCGGCAATCGATCGATGACTATCATCTCTCCGACAATGTGGATGCAGATCTGCAAAATCCTTATGGAGACGATTCGATGGAGGCGCTGCTCTATTTAAAAAATTGGGTCGATGCCGTTCAGTGGCATCTGGAAGACCTTGTGCGCGATCCCGATATCGATAGTAGTAGGGGGATGGCTATAAAGCGGCGGATCGACCGCCTGAATCAACAGCGGACAGATCTTGTTGAGCGGCTGGACGATCACTTTTGTGGTCGGTTCAGCGCTGATGTGCTGAATGTCGATGCGCGACGTAATACGGAAAGTATTGGCTGGGCGATCGATCGGCTGTCCATCCTGGCTTTGAAGGAGTTCCATATGGAAGTAGAAATGAAGCGTACAGATGTTGAGGGGGCTCATTTGAAGCTGTGTGCGGGCAGGAAGGAAATACTTTTGTTGCAGCGGGTCTATCTGATCGAATCGATCGATCAGCTGATGACGGATATGAAGGCCGGGAAGGTGATCGTGAAGGTCTATAAGCAGATGAAAATGTATAATGATCGGGATCTCAACCCGGTGCTGTACGGAAAGGTTACCCCTCTGGCCGCAAGGTCTTAAGCACTAATTCTTTGTAGCTGGATCCGATGGGGACCTCGTTGCCGCCCAGTTCTACATGGTTCAACGTAAAGGCTTTGATATGGCGGGTGTTGACGATAAAGGAACGATGAATACGAAGGAATCCCGACTGTTCCAGCTCCTTTTCAAAATCGCTGATCTTGAACTTGGTCTGAATTTCTCCATCTGTGGTGAAGATCTTTACGTAGTCTTTTAAGCTTTCAACATACAGAATTTCGTCAGTATCCACCTTAAAGAATTTATTGCCTGATTTCACAAAAATGAGCTGCTTTTCCGGGGTAACGGTTTGGCCGGCGGCCTTTCGTTCGACGCTTCGAAGGTAGCGTTCGATACTACGGAGAAAGCGCTCAAATGTGATGGGCTTGAGAAGGTAATCGACGATATCGAGGTCGTATCCTTCGAGGGCGTATTCGCGGAATGCTGTCGTAAGAATCGTCTTTGGCGGATGCTTTAAGGTACGGAGCAGATCGATGCCAGTCACCATTGGCATTTTGATGTCGAGGAATAGGAGATCAACATCCTGAGAATTAAGGAAAGAAAGCGCTTTGACCGCATTATTGCAGACGCCTGCTACCTCAAAGTCTTCCAGCTGTTTTAGGTGATTTTGCAACAGGGAAATACCGAGAGGCTCATCGTCTACCAGGAGACATCGTACTTTCATTGCTTTGGTTTTTGTTTTTGGGTCCGGCGTTGGCTTCGTCGGGCCGAAATTGAAGAGTTAGTTCCGCTGTAAACAGGAACATCGACTCTTTTGTTTCCAGGCTATAGCGTTTGGGGTATAACAGCTCCAATTGCCTGCGGAGATTTTTAAGTCCGATACCGGAAGTATGGCCGGTTGTGTCGGGCGATTTATTGCTTCTCGGATTACTGACCCGGAATTCAAAGCTCTCCGGCAGGCTTTTAAGGTGGATCTCGATGATCATATCTCCCATGGTCTCGCTTCCTCCGTGCTTAAATGCATTTTCTACCAATGACAGTAGCATCAACGGTGCGATCATCACGTCTGCTCCGATCTCCCTGGTGAAATTTACTTCCAGCCTGTCATCATACCGGAGTTTCTCCAACCCGATGTAATTATCCAGCAATTTTATTTCTTCGGACAAAGGTACTTCCTGTTCCTGGCTTCTGTATATAATATGGTCGAGGATCTCCGACATCCTGGCTATGGAAGCAGATGTGGCAGGATGCTGACTGACAGACAAGGAATATATATTATTCAGAGTGTTGAACAGGAAATGCGGGTTTAGCTGGGCTTTGAGGTTCTGGAGCTCAGCGATGGATTTTTCTTTGGCGAGCATGAGATTACGTTCCCGCAGCTCAAACTGGTCCATCAGCATCTTGACAAATAGGAATACGAAGGCTACGGAGAAGTTACTGAAGAAGTAGATAAAGATGAGCTTTCTGACATCGGCGAGGATCACGAGGATACTTTCTTCGTCCTTCGCCGGAATGCCGATCAGGGGTTCAGCGACCTTTACGGTGAGGTAGCGGGAAAGGGCGCAGATCAGGTAGCTGCCGGCGATAAAATATAAGGTCAGTAGCATATATCGCTTTTTCCGCAAGAAGATGGGGACGATAAAGTAGGCAAGAAAATAAGAGGCGATGATCTGTGGCAGAAGGATGATGAGGTCATGCAGGATCGTTACGACAACGGGCTTGTTATCGAAGCCATAATATTGGTGTTGGGTAATGGCAATAAGGATGATGCCTGTCCAAAATAAGACATGAACAATGGTTGTGTTATTCCGCGTTGCAGTGATCCCTCGTGGTGAAGGCAGCTCCATATGTTCAAGTATACGGGTTTTTGCCCAAAGAATAAACACCCAGCGACCGAAAAGCCAAAACAACCCCTGAATTGAAGGGTTTAAAAGACCAACTCATTCCGGCGGCGGTAGAAAGGTTTGTGTCGACCGGGTGCCCCTTTACAGGGGTATCCCCAAATTTGAATGGTATCCGTTGCTAATTTGTGCATACAAACTTTTTCCTATGGGCCTAAAGCCATTCGTCTATTTTGTTGGTTGTTTTTTATGGACAGCGGTTGCCTGGGGGCAAAACGATGTCCATTACTCTCTGAGGGGTGTAGTCCTGAATGAGCGAATGGCACCCCTGGCAAATGCTACTGTTGAATTACGATCTGCGGCTGATTCCGGGATATATAAAACGACGATCTCAGATAAGAGTGGAGAGTATTCTATTTCGGGTATTTCCGGCGGCAGCTATTTCCTGAAGATTTCCATGGTAGGATATGACAGGATGGTGGGTCCTTCTTTTGCGCTTGCCGGCATTTCGGCGGAGAAAAGAATGGATACCCTGAGCCTGCGGCCGACGGGTAAGGAACTGGGCAGCGTAACGGTGCGGGCACAACCCAATCCGGTGGAGCGAAAGCTGGACAGGACGGTATATAATGTCGAGAATAGTGTTACCAGCGAGGGATCGACCGCGCTGGAGGTGATGCAGCGGCTACCGGGTGTGCAGGTCTCTGGTGACGGCAGCATCAGCCTTGCGGGGAAGCAAAATGTGAACGTGTTTATAGACGGGAAACCGTCGAATCTGGGCGATGAGGACCTGGCGAATCTGCTTCGGGGAATGCCTTCGGGTAATATTCAACGGATCGAGATCATGAGTAACCCTTCGGCCAAGTATGATGCGGCCGGATCGGGAGGGATCATTAATATTGTTCGCAAAAGAACGAAGAAGGAAGGTTGGAACGGAAGTGTCACCGGCGGCGCGGGTCAGGGGGAATATCCGCGGTACAATGGAGCGGTAAACCTAAGCTATAAGGATGCAGGCTATAGTCTTTACGCAAATATGGCGTATCTCCACAACAAGGCCTTGCTGGGTACTAATATTGAAAGTGATGTCCTGAATCCCGACAAAAGCCTGGATAACCGGCAGCTGACCAATACAAGGAATGTAAGATTTACCAATGCGTATACTCCGGCGGCGGGCATCGATTTTAACTTGTCGAATCGGACAACCCTGGGCTTTAGTGGGGTCGGAAGCATCCAGGATCAGGGGAACACAACGACCTCGAGCCTTCAGCAGCTGGATGGTAATCTCCACCCGACGGGGAAGACGCAGTACATAAACCGGTACAGTGATCATCCGTACAATTATACGGCTAGCTCTCATTTCAGTCATCAGCTGGATTCAACTGGCGGAGAATTTACGGTAGACCTGGATTTTTCGGACTATTACAATAAACCGGGTCAGGCGATCAGCAATGAATTGTATGATGCTGGCGGACAGTTTTTGATGGATAGCCTGAACCAACTCAACCAGGTAAGGCGACTGAATATTTACTCCGCGAAGGTGGATCTTTCGAAGACGCTGGAGGGCGGTGTGCGATTCGAGGCAGGACTGAAATCCAGCTATGTCAAGGCGAACAGCAACGATCACTTTTATGATGTATTTGGGACAGGTGAAGTGCTTAATCCTAACCAGAGCAATCATTTTATAAATAAGGAAAATATTAATGCGGGTTATATCAATCTGAACAAGGAGTTTCGCAAGCTCACCGTGCAGGCAGGGTTGAGGGCGGAGCATACGGCCAATCATGCCGATCAGCTTAACAATGGGGAGGAGATCCGGCAGAATTATGTCAAGTTGTTCCCTTCGCTTTTTCTGGACTATAAATTCGATGATGTAAATAAGGTGAATTTCAGGATCGGGCGGCGAATAGACAGGCCGGCGTATTCGCTGATGAATCCTTTCCGGCGGCCCTTATCGGCGACACTTTATTTTGAAGGCAATCCCAATCTTCAGCCACAGACGTCTACAAACCTTGAGCTGACCTATTCGTTCACGGATGCATTTTATATAACGGGAGGCTATGAAATCTTCAATGATTTCATAACGACCTTACCGTTTTTGGATTCGGACAAGGTCACGCAGACGAGGATACCCTCAAATGTCAACGGTACGCATTCCTATAATGTCGAGATTGGCTACAGTAAGCGGCTGCTGGGCTGGTGGACACCCAGCTATGATGTCGATATATACCGGCAAAGCTCCCATGGCAGCGTAATGGGAGTCGATGTGGAGAATCCAGGAATAGTATCCGTTGACTTCGATCTCAATAACAGTTTTTCTATCGCCAAAGGCTTGACGGCCGAGGTTAACTACAAGTTTGCCGGTCGACGGCGGATCGTGAGCACGACCTATGGGGGGTACTCGGTATTGAACCTGGGTGTTAAAAAGTCGGTGATTCAGGGGAAGGGTACTATCACGCTGAATTTAACCAATGTTTTCCAATCGGAGAATGAGACTTCTACCTATCAGTACGGTGATCTATATCAGTCCTGGCTGGCTCATTTTTACAGCCGGACGGTCAATCTGAACTTCTCCTACCGGTTTGGAAAGGGCAAGTCAGCAAAGCAGAGGCAGGCTGGTTCGGTGGAAGAGCAAAGAAGGACGGGAATAAACGGGAACTAAGAAGAATGTTGAAGGAAGCAGCTATACCGGTCAAAAAGAAAATCGAATCTGAGTTTATGATCCGACGGCTGCATGATGGGCAGCAGGAGAATGAGCGGAAGCGGAGCCCGGATTATTTCCGGCTGATCTATCTGTCGGAGGGCGCGGCAAGGTATGGACCTGTCGGGGCGAATGTTGCTGCGACGGCGCCGCTGTTGCTGATGGGGCGGGAGGATATTGGGCACCAGTGGGTTTTTTCGCCTGACGCGGATGGCTTTGTCCTTCGGGTTACCAAGGAGTTTGTCGAGCGAATGGGGGACAGGGAGCTAAAGGATCTGATGGGGCTGATCGGAGGATACCACAATCTGGAGCTCGTTAGGAAGAATCATGTCGGTCTGCTGCTGGAGGCGCTGATGGACGAACAGGGCGGGCAGTCGCGAAGCTCCCGGGTGACGGTGTGGATCTTGAAGGCTTTCCTGACGCGCTGCATGGAGTCGGTGCGTTCGGGAAAGCGGGAGCATTCGGGGCAGAATGATCTGTACGTTCAGTTCATTTCACTATTGAAGTCACAAACGAATATAAAGCGGCAGGTGCAGTATTATGCCAATATTCTGGTCACTTCGTCGCAGAATCTCAATAATGCGTGCAGAAAAAATGTGGGCCGATCGGCAAGTGAGGTGTTGGGGGATTTTGTGGCGGAGGAGGCGAAGCGGTATTTGTTGAGGACGGACAGGAAAGTGACGGAGATTTCGGGGTTGCTGGATTTTAAGGACCCGTCGCATTTTGTGAAGTTTTTTAAGCGGGTGACGGGGGCGACGCCGCAGGTTTTTCGGGAGAAGGCGGGGTAGAAGAACTCACGTGGGATGCGGTCAAGCGATCTCCGTCTATACAAAGTGTATAGTCGCTGAATTTGGGCTGCAGCGTTGAGGTATTTGGTGAGAAGCCATGTTTTTTGATAAAAAAAGGCCCGGATAGAAATCCAGGCCGTTTTTAAATCCAATATCCTATGAAAAACCAATTAATAATAGTCAATTGATGTGCCGGTTTTCTTGGAATCAAGTTTAAAGTTGGGAATCAGCGGTTTGTGAGTGTCAGCGCTTGTTCTTCGCTTTTAGATTATCGTTATTGATTCCGTGGAACGGAAAGTGTTTCCCGAAGGAGGAATGTTATGGGCGCTGAAACAGTTTTTTGTTCAGCCAATGACTCAGGTAGGCGCTGCCGATGCCCACCGCCGCCCCGCCTATGACGTCCGATGGATAATGTTCTCCAAGATATACTCTTGAATAGCCGACTGAAGCAGCCCAGATATATGCCGGCACGGTTACATACCATTTCTTATATTGGATAGAAAGACTGGCTGCAGCGGAGAAGGCGAGGGATGAGTGACCGGAGGGAAAGGATTTACCGTGGATTTTGCGATAAGGGAAGATCTCGCCGGGATACTTTTCGCCAGGACGCAGCCGATTAAAGGAGACTTTCATTGCTTCTGAGATGGCTAGTTCTACTACTATTGCGCCAAAAACTTCCAGTGACTTACGCTTTAGTTGAGGATCGTGTGTAATAATCCCCGTTGCGAGAAGGGTTGCCGGGATACCCGCGCTTATAAAATAGTCGGAATTGGACGTAAACTTCCAGTAACCGGAGGTTGGATTTCGCGGATTTATATCTTTGGCAAGATTAATGTCCCAATTCTGGGCCTGCGCTGAAATAAATATTGTCAGCAGGAAAACGGAAGCGAATAGTTTTTGTCGAATCATAAATGGTTAGATATACAAAATCAAAGATGCGTCGATAATTCGCTTCCATCAATGTACGATTTGTATTTCTTGTGGTATAAATAGTAGATGAGGTTTCCATCTCCCAAATGTCTACAGGATTGCTGTTTTACTTTGTCGGGATATTTCAATTTTGAAGCCAGTTTCACTTTTTGTCAAGTCGGGCCTCGCGCTGTTGATCTTTTTCTCTTTACAGGGAGAAGTAGTACAGCGGTATATTCAGCTCTTTCAGGGGCAGCCTCACCACCACGCGACTATTCCCAAAAAGACCGCCGAACGGCTCCGGCTAAACAAGCTGCAGTGTTACACTCAGAAATTTACACCTGTCGCCCTGCCTGCCAGTGTGAACATCGAAGTCCCGCTTCCGGTGCGCTTCCTTGTCAATACAGGATTTCATCTTTCCGACGACGCGTTGGTCCCCATACCGGACGCAACGATCCCTTCTCTCAGAGGACCTCCTGTCCTGGTCGGCTAATCTCCATTTTTTTGTAAAAGATATTTTCTCCTGACCTATAAATATGGGACATGAACCTAATTACGACGGCTTTAAGAAAGCCGATCACCATCGTCGTGGTGGTAGCTGGTCTTACGCTTTTCGGTACGGCAGCGATCACAAAGATGAATATTGACATTTTTCCTGACCTCAATCTGCCTTCTATCTATGTCGCGCAGCCTTATGGCGGGATGTCACCCCAGCAAATGGAGGGTTTTATCTCCTCCAATTATCAGGGGTTGTACTTATATATTTCTGGTATAAAAAGCGTTGAGGCCAATAATGTGCAGGGACTAAGCCTGCTCAAACTGTCTTTTTATGACGGCACCAACATGGCGCAGGCCGCGGCGGAGGTCACCTCGCTGACCAATCGTGCTTTTGCTTCCATGCCGGATGGCACGGTGCCGCCCATCATCCTTCGCTTTGATGCTTCGAGCCTGCCCGTGGGGCAATTGACACTCAGCAGCGATAAAAGGAACAATAATGAGCTACAGGACCTGGCATCAACACTGGTTAGACCCACCTTCTCCAGCGTGCCGGGTTTGTCCTCGCCTCCACCGGTGGGCGGAAATGCCAGAACGGTTGTCATCGACGTCGATCCCGCCCTGATGCGTAGCCACAATCTCACACCCGAAGAGATCACCGCTGCCGTGCGGGACAACAACCAGATCTCCCCGGCCGGTAACGTACGCATTGGTACGACCATGTATCTGACCCCGGCCAATACCATCATAAAAAAAGTAAAGGATTTTGGAGAGATCCCCTTGTCCTGGCAGAACGGAACTACGCTTTTCTTAAAGGATGTTGCGCGGGTCAGCGACGGGGCGGATATTACTACGGGTTATGCCTACATCGACGGGAAACGGGCTATCTATATGCCTGTCATAAAAAATGCATCGGCCTCGACCTGGTCGGTCGTGCAGGGGCTTAAAAAACAGCTGCCCTACATGCAGAGTCTGCTTCCTCCGGATGTAAAGCTGAAATTCGAGTTCGACCAGTCCGTCTATGTCATCAATTCAGTAAAGAGTCTGATCAGTGAAGGCCTTATCGGCGCTGTCCTCACCGGCATCATGGTCCTTTTGTTCTTAGGCGATCTGCGCAGCGCCATCATTGTAATTGTAAATATTCCGGTGTCTATTATTACCGGTAGCCTGCTGCTTAAACTTTTTGGACAAACGATCAACATCATGACCCTGGGTGGTCTGGCGCTGGCGATAGGCATCCTGGTGGACGAATCTACGGTGACCATCGAAAATATTCACCGACACCAGGAGATGGGAAAGACAAAGGCGCGGGCCATCGCCGATGCCTGTCATGAAATAGCCATGCCCAAACTGCTGATCCTGCTGAGCATACTGGCGGTATTTGTCCCTGCATTTTTTATGACGGGTATCCCGAGGGGAATGTTCATGCCGCTGTCGCTGGCGGTCGGTTTTTCGATGATCGCGGCCTTTTTATTGTCACAGACCTTTGTGCCTGTTTTGTCCAACTGGTTGTTAAAGGATCACCCGAAAAAGAATGCCGGGCCCGGCCGTTTTGAAAAATTTGAACGATGGTTCTTCTCCTTTTTAAACATGCTGATGCGAAGAAAGGCGCTCCTTATTTCTTTGTATGCTCTTTGCTCCTTTGGTATCGTGGCAGCGGGGCTAACGACCCTTGGAACGGATATTCTCCCAAAGGTGAACAGCGGCCAGTTTCAGCTGAGAATAAAGGCTCCAGCAGGTACCAGGCTTGAGAATACAGAAGCTTATATGTTAAAAGCGCAACAGCAGATCTACGATCTTGTCGGTGGCCGCCAGAACATCGAGATCATCTCTTCCTTCGCGGGGTCTCATCCCTCTACCTATCCTACGATCCCGATCATTTTCTTCATGAGCGGCTCTGACCAGGCGATAATGCAGGTGGCGCTGAATCCTGGCTATAAAACCGACCTGGACGGGCTGGAGGAGAAGATCCGACAACGTCTTCACCAGGCGATGCCGGAAGTTCAAATCACCTTTGAACCTATCGACCTTACGGATAAGATCATGAGCCAGGGCGCTACCACACCGATCGAAGTTGCGGTCACCGGAAAAGATCTGCTTCAAAGCCAGGTTTATGCGGATAAGATAATTGCCGGTCTGAAAAAGGTTGCTTTTCTAAGGGACGTTCAACAGAAGGAGAACCTCCGCTATCCATCCATCAACATCGACATCGATCGCCAGAAGGTGCGGCAGCTGGGTCTGACCATGACTAATGTGGCCAACACTGTTACGGATGCTACTTCATCCAGCCGTTTTACCCAAAAAGTATTGTGGATGGATGAGAACAATGCCAACAGCTATAATGTCCAGGTGGAGATCCCCGAATACAACATGCAAAGCATGAGTGATATGGCGGCGATTCCGTTACTAAAAGGACAGCTGACGCCTACTTTGGGCGATGTCGCCACTTTAAAAGTCAGCACGATGGTAGAGCAATATGACCGTAGAGGAGCAGTGCGGTTTCTGTCGATCGGCGCGAACATCGATCGCGCCGATCTGGGGAAGGCATCTTCGGCTGTCGACCAGGTCATTAAAAATGCCGGTACTCCTCCGACGGGGATAAAGGTGGAAAAACGTGGTCTGACCAACCTGCTGGATGAGACGATGAGCAGTCTTCAGTCCGGGCTGGGTATCACAGTGATCGTACTGTTGCTGATGCTGGCTGCCAACTATCAGTCCTTTCGGCTGGCGTCGGTTGTAATAACGGTGATCCCTTCGGTCATTGCCGGTTCGATGGTCTTATTATGGATAACGGGTTCCACATTGAACCTGCAGTCTTATATGGGGATCATCATGTCGATAGGTGTCGGTATCGCCAATGCCATCCTGCTGGTCACGAACGCCGAGGCGATCCGTTTAAATGGGGAAGGGAGGGCTGTGGCTGGGGGGGCCGCGACTGCCGGTTCCGTGGCTGCCGCGATAAAAGCTGCCGGCCTGCGTCTTCGCCCCATCCTCATGACCAGTATTGCGATGGCTGTCGGAATGATCCCCATGGCTTCGGGTCTGGGTGAATCCGGAGAGCAGACGGCGCCGCTCGGAAGGGCCGTCATCGGCGGGCTGCTGGCTTCGACCGTGAGCTCGCTGCTGATCCTGCCGCTCATCTTTGCCGCTGTGCAGCGACGATCGGCTCTTTCTTCGGTATCCATGGACCCGGATGATGAAAAGAGTCTCTTTTATGATCAAAAACAAGCAAATGAAAAATAATTCGCTTCTCTTCAGCAGTATCCTGTTTATTGTAATCGCGAGTTCATGCGGCAGTCGTGTCAGCTCAGGACCAGTTCCAACGGAGCCCGCTGTCAATGTACAGGCCATGGTACTGACCACCGGGTCGCAGAGCGCACCGGTGACTATACCGGGTCAGCTGTTGTCCTATAACAGCGTCGATCTATATGCCAAGGAAAATGGCTATGTAAAAGCACTCTATGCCGATATTGGAACAAAGGTGAAAAAGGGCCAGCTGCTCGTTGTGCTGGAAGCCCCCGAACTGCTCTCACAGTATCACCAGGCGCAAGCTGATATCGATACCCGCTGGGCGACCTTTAAAGGCAGCAGGGCCAACTATGACCGGCTATACCGCACCAGCCAGACCCCCGGCACCATCTCTCCGAATGACCTGGACCTGGCCCTGGCCCGTGCACAGGCCGACAGTGCACAATGGAAGGCTGCCGAATCCAGCTTTCGCCAAACCGAAGATCTCTTAAGCTACCTGGAGATCAGGGCGCCTTTTGATGGCGTCATTACTGTCAGAAATATCTCGCCGGGCGCCTATGTTGGTCCGGCCGACAAGAATTCCGGAAAACCTTTGTTGGTCTTGCAGGAACTGGACCGCCTGCGTCTGACCATGAATATAACGGAGGGGTATACCGGATTTCTGAATAGCAGGGACAGCGCCAGTTTTACCGTCAGGGGGCTACCCGGTCTGCAGTTCACTGCACATATCAGCAGAAAAGCGGGTGGGCTGGATGCGCAGACCCGCACCGAGCAGGTGGAACTGGATGTGGACAACAGTAAGCATCTCCTGCTGCCCCAGATGTATGCGGATATTAACCTGACGGTAAAAGATGAGGCGCCAGGTTTTGATATCCCCGGATCGGCGTTGGTAACGAGTGCACAGCGGGTCTTTGTGATCAGGGTAGAGGACCGGAAGGCCGTCTGGGTCGACGTAAAAAAAGGCCTGGAGAATGCCACTTCCGTAAGAGTTGCCGGTCAGCTTAATGCCGGCGACACGCTGGTCACCAATGCAACAGAAGAGATTAAAAACGGCGCTCTTTTAACGGTCGGCCCGGTCATCGTCCTTATTAAATAGATTGGCTAAGGATGCTTAAATTTGCTGATGAGAATATTAGTCATAGAGGATGAAGATCGGGTGGCAATGCCTATTAAAAAAGGTTTGGAAGAACTTGGCTTTTCCGCAACGATCGCTTCGGATGGGTTAACAGGGAAAAGGCTGGCTTTAAGCGAGTCCTTCGATCTGATCATTACCGATATCCTTTTACCTAAGATCGATGGCCTCGAGTTGTGCAGAAATATCCGGCAGGAGCTGCCGGATATACCTATTATCATGCTTACCGCGCTGGGAACGACAGACGACAAGGTGGAAGGTTTTGATTCCGGGGCCAACGATTATATGGTAAAACCTTTTGATTTCCGAGAGCTGCATGTCCGTATCCGGGAGTTGCTGAAGCGTTCAAAAACAGCAGGCAATGTCCCCAAAAAGTTTGTCCTGACTGCGGGAGACCTGGAAATGAATCTCCGAACGGGTATAGTACAACGAGGTAATAAAGAGATCAATCTGACACGAAAGGAGTTCAAGCTCCTGGAATACATGATGAACAACCAGGGGAGAGTGCTTTCGAGAGCTGAGATCGCGGAGAATGTCTGGGAGACGGCTTTTGATACAGGAACTAATTTTATCGATGTCTATATCAATTATCTCAGAAAAAAGATCGATAAGGACTATGGGCACAAATTGATCCAGACCCGGGCAGGGATGGGGTTCATTTTTAAAGAGCAACCATGAAGATCCGATTAAAGCTAACGCTGCTGTTCTCCGGGTTGTTCGCCATTCTGCTGCTGGCCTTTTCGCTGGCGATCTACTTCTATAATGCCAATCAGCGGGAAGAGGAATATTTCAAACGACTCCGCCAACTGGCGATCACGAAGACGAATCTGCTGTTAAGGGCCCACGTAGAGCCCTCCGTTCTACAGCTGATCTATGAGAACTCATTGAATACGCTTCCTCAGGAAGAGGTCGCTATCTATGACACGAGCTTTCACCTGCTTTATCATGATGCAATGGATATCGATAAAGTGAAGGAAACTACGGGGATGATCGATAGCATTATCGAAAGGAAGGAGATCCATTTCTATGTGGACGATTTGCAAGCAGTCGGGTTTGTATATCAATTTGGAAACAAAATGTACGTCATTACGGCGGCAGCAAAAGACGATGAGGGGTTGAGTAAGCTGAAAACCTTAGCGGTCGTGTTGGCCGTTGGGTTTGCCATGGCCATTTTGCTGACCTTATTGGCGGGAATCCTTTTTTCCAGGAAGGCTCTTGCTCCTGTCGCTGAGATGGTAGGAAAGGTGGAAGCTATATCGGCCTCCCATCTCGACCTGAGGATAGATGCCGGTAATGGAAGGGATGAGATAGCCGAGCTGGCCCAGACCTTTAACCGGATGTTGAACCGGCTGGAAAGTTCCTTCAATGCCCAAAAGGAATTTGTTTCCAATATCTCTCACGAGCTGCGGACCCCATTGGCCGCAATCATCGCGGAACTGGAAGTGTCCGCAATCCACGCGAGGACTACGAGTGAATACAAAGAAATAATTCAACTGGTTCTGCTGGAGGCACGCAAACTTTCGCGGCTGTCCAATGATCTTCTCGATCTTGCAAAGGCGAGTTATGATCATGCCGGCATCACTTTTAAGGAGTTGCGGCTGGATGAGGTCCTGCTGGATGCCACGCAAGGGGTGATGAGATCAAATCCGGGATATCGCGTCGAGTTGCTTTTCGAAAAGGAGATGGAGGAAAGTGAGGGCATCTCTATCAAAGGGAATGAGTATCTGCTAAAGGTGGCATTTGCCAATCTTATCGAGAATGCCTGTAAATTTTCAGAGGGGCACTCGGCCACAGTTGCCATCGGCTTCGAGGAAAAGGTTCCTGTGCTGCGTTTTAGCGACAGGGGGATAGGCATATCGCCTTCCGATCTTCCGAGGATCTTTACGCCTTTTTACCGGGGAGAGAATAAGAAATATGCCGATGGGAATGGCATCGGTCTATCGCTGACGGCCAGGATCATACATCTTCATAATGGAACTATTTCGGTCGAATCCATCGTTGATGAAGGGACAATCTTTACGATCAGGTTGTCACAATCCTAAATCTCTTCAGGATTACTCCAGTATTTTCTAAATAATTTCTAATTTATTTCTAACTAGTCTCTAACAGATTCTTTATAAGGACCAGGGTAATTTTGCTGATGGATACTACTGGTCCTTCCACTGATTCTTTTGTATTGCAAAAAGTTCAACCTGCGCTCCTCGGCCTGATGGATGGATCGGTATCCACGCTGGCGCCGCTTTTCGCAACCGCCGGGCTGACACATTCATCCCATAAGGCTTTTTTGGTGGGTTTGGCTGCCTCTTTAGGGGCCGGTATCAGCATGGGACTTGCCGAAGCGCTTTCTGACGATGGATCGGTTACAGGGAGGGGGAATCCTTGGTCGCGGGGACTTATCACCGGCATGGCTACCGCTATGGGTGGTATGCTGCACACATTACCTTTTTTTATCCCTGACCTGGTAATTGCCCTCCGCACGGCTTATACGGTGTCATTTTCGAATTGCTTGCCATTGCCTATATACGTTTCAAGTTTATGAAGTCCCCGCCGGGGAGAACGATCGTACAGGTCATTGTCGGAGGCGGTATTGTATTCATCCTGGGGATCTTGCTGGGAAAGGTTGGGGGTTACAGAATAAAACAGTATTAATATTTTTATGAGATTATTTTTCTATGCTGCTATGTTGGCATGCATCGCTCCGATCCTGGTCACAGCTCAGGAAAATTACGAGATCCAGGTATATGGCTCACAGACAGTTCTAAAAGGCAATACGATGGTGGAATTGCACAGCAACTATACATTCGATGGGCAGAAGTACAGCCAGAAGGGTGTACGGCCCACCAACGATGTTTTCCACGAGACCATCGAGATCACACATGGATGGAATTCCTGGTTCGAGACGGGTGTATATTTTTTTAATACCATCGGCACCGACAACCGGACAACTTACGTAGGTAGCCATATACGACCCAGAGTAATGGTCCCGACCGCGTGGAAGTGGCCGGTAGGTGTCAGTCTTTCACTGGAAGCAGGTTATCAGAAAAGGGATTATAGCGAAGATGACTGGACTTTGGAGATAAGGCCCATAGTCGATAAGCAGTTAGGCAAATTGTATCTTTCTCTTAATCCAACCTTTGACAAATCTTTTCACGGGGTGGGAAAGAACGATGGTTATATATTCTCGCCGAACTTCAAAGCGGCATATAACGTTACGAAGATCGTGGCCGGAGGTTTTGAATATTATGGGGCGCTGGGTCCGTTAAACCATTTCGAACCTTATCAAAGCCAGCAGCATCAATTGTTTGCTGCGGTAGACCTGGATTGGTCACCGGACTGGGAGTTGAATTTCGGGTATGGGTGGGGTTTTACGCAGAGCACGGACAATGCCATATTCAAGGTGATCCTTGGGTATCGTTTTCATTAATAAAAATAAGCTCCCTTGAATAGCGAAAGTAATATCGAATTAGAGTCACATGATAAAATACCTATGTTTCCTTTTTTTGGCCGGCCTGTCCTTACCTCCAAAATGGCATCTTAATATTCAGGAAGCCAAGATTATCGCACAAAAAGAGCACCGCCATATCCTGTTGAATTTTTCCGGGAGCGACTGGTGCGGGCCCTGTATCCTGCTGCGAAAGCAGATCTTTGACGATCAGGCCTTTTCGGAATTGGCCGACACGGCACTGGTACTTGTCAACGCAGATTTCCCAAGAATGAAAAAGAATCAGTTACCCAAAGAGCAACAACAACTAAACGACCAATTGGCCGATAAATATAATTCACAGGGCAAATTTCCGTTCACATTGTTGCTCGATGCCGATGGAAAAGTGATAAAGGAGTGGGATGGAAATCCTTCGGTCAAATCCGCTGAATTCAGTGCGCAGGTAAAAGCAATTATCGATGCCGAAAAAGCAACAGGTCTTTAAAAAGGCAATGAAATTGATGGGCAACCATTTTGAGCTGAGTGTAGTTGGCTCGGAAGATACCTGGGCAATGGAAAAGATCGATGTGGGTGTCTGCGAGATCCAGCGGATAGAGCGCCTGCTTACTACCTATGACGAAGACAGCGAGACCAGCCTGATCAATCGCAATGCGGGATTAGCTCCCGTCCCGGTAAGCAAAGAGACTTTTGACCTTATTGAACGATCGATCCGTATATCCCGCATCACCCAGGGAGCTTTTGATATTACCTATGGGGCAGTGGACCGGCGTTTGTGGAATTTCGATACGACCATGCAGCGCCTTCCCGACAAAGAAACCGCGCGGCAGATGGTGCGATTGATCAACTACAGGAATATTATCCTCGATCCTGTCAACACAACAGTTTTGCTAAAGGAAAAGGGAATGCGCATCGGTTTCGGCGGAATCGGGAAAGGATACGCTGCCGAGCGGGCAAAAAAGGTGATGCGGCAGGAGGGCGCGACCAGCGGAGTGGTCAATGCCTCGGGCGACCTGACGGCCTGGGGGTATCAACCGGACGGGAAACCATGGACCATCGGCATCGTCAATCCTAATGCAGCCGGTCAGGTATTTTCAATGCTTAGTGTCACAGACATGGCTCTGGCCACTTCAGGGAACTATGAAAAATACATCACGATTGATGGAAAGAGATATTCCCACACGATAAACCCAAGGACGGGCTTGCCCATCGCGGGAATAAAGAGTGTGACTATCCTTTGCCCTAATGCGGAGATTGCTGATGCCATGGCGACACCCGTGATGATCATGGGCATCCGGGCCGGACTTGACATGATCAACCAGCTAAAGGATCTAGAAGCGATTCTCATAGACGATGAGGACATAGTATATACATCCGATCATATTCATTTTTCTTAAACTACTATTTAATGAAAAGAACAATTTTTCTATGGGCATTCCTGGCACTATTCGGCTCGGGGATGATGACGGCCTGTACTCCCGTGAAAGAATACCAAAAGAATCGGCTTAACGATTCTGAGATGAATCTTTCCGCCCGGAAGGTCGAAAAAAATGAAAGTAATTTTCAGTCCTACCGCGAGGGAGCCTCCGGCGCCAACGGCGGAAAGACCGGTGGTGGGTGCGGATGTAATTAACTTAATAAGGAAAAAACACACATGAAGAAAATCTGTCTCACCGTCGTGGGTCTGTATTTTATACTACTGCATGCTTTCTCGCAGGTTATTAAAGACTCCGCCGAATTCAAGCCCCGGAAACTCAAGCTCGATGAGGTAAATCTGGTATCCAGCTATTACACTCAGAGTGGCGACCATTCTGCTATCAGGGGTGGGGTAGGGTCGGAAAAAGTTACAGATCTTGCTAATGGTATCGAGCTGAAATGGGTCGGCTGGGATGGCCACCAGCGGAAAAACACGCTCACCGCCGGTCTGGGTATTGACCATCATACTGCAGCTTCCCAGGCATGGATCTCGAAAACCGGTGCTTCCAAAAGAACGGACGGGCTTCGACTTTATCCATCCCTGGACTGGACCCGTGAGAACGAGCGAAAGGGGAGTTCTTTTAGCCTGGGCGGTTATTATTCAAATGAATTCAATTATCAATCCATAGGGCTTAGTGCGGGCGTTACCCAAAAAACAAAACACAATGGCGAGTTCGGGCTAAAGCTGAGTGGGTATTTCGATCAGGTGAAGCTGATCTTTCCCTCGGAATTTGAACCTGCCAGTACTTTTATCGGCACTGGCGGCAAAGATCATCCCAATTATGGTTCGAGCCCCCGTCAGACCTATACGGCCTCTTTTTCCTTTACCCAGATCGTCGACACGCGTCTGCAGGCCGCTTTCCTTTTGGACCTAGTTGAACAGCATGGATATCTCGGTCTTCCTTTCCACCGGGTATACTTTACCGACGGGACGGACTCTGTAGAAAAGCTGCCGTCCAACCGTTTCAAACTGCCTATTGGCTTCCGGTTGAATTATTTTCTGGGAGATAGGGTAATCCTGCGCGGCTATTACAGGTACTACCTGGATAACTGGGGATTACGTGCACATACGGCCAGTCTGGAAATACCAGTGAAGATCACGCCATTCTTTTCCATTACACCATTCTACAGATATTACACACAGACCGGGGCCAATTATTTCGCGCCTTATGGGCAGCATGTCAAGTCGGATGCATATTACAGCAGTAATTATGCGTTGTCCTCGTTTTCCAGCCATTTCTTTGGTTCGGGTTTTAGGGTTGCCCCACCGAAAGGAGTATTCGGGACCCACCTGAGCGCGCTGGAGATGCGTTACGGTCATTATACTCAAACGACAGATCTGGTATCCGATGTGATCTCTCTTAATCTTATGTTCAGATAGGGGGATCTGTTCGCCCGGATTTCGGGTGTAGCCGTTGATATTGTATCATTTATTCCCCAATCGATCCTGTCATGCGGACAATTTGCCTGGTCTCATAATTGTTTAATATAAGCTATCACCTTAAAACAATCAATATGAGAAGCATTCTGTACATTGTCGCTGTCATCCTCGTTATCGGATGGGCCATCGGATTCCTGGGATATCATGCCGGAGGAATTATTCATGTTCTTTTGGTTATAGCTCTTATTTCCATAATACTGGGAGTAATTAGAAGAGCGTAACTCCGGGATTTGATCCATCGCTATGTTCTATTTGCACAAGCTTTTTAATCATGTTGTGGCGAGTCGGCAGGCAGAGGCAAATTTGTAACAGACGTGACGTTTCTATACGCATTCAGCTTCTCCTGGTCATTCGCTATCTTGTTCTTGAGATCAGCAATGTTTTTGTTCAGGTCCTTGAGCTTATCCGAGGCCTTTCTTGCTTTTTTAGCCTCGCTCCTCGCGTCGCTGGCGGCATTATCAGCTTTGCGGGCTACTTTCTTATCTGTCGGATCATCGCTTAATCTGTCTGCCGCCGTTTTGTTCTTATCAGCCGACTGCTGAGCTGAAGTGGCATGATCCTGCTTATCCCTGGTTATCTCTTCGACTGTATTTTGCAGTTTGGCCAGCTTTAACTGATTCGCACTGATCTTAGATATCAGGGAAAGGGAATCCGTATTTATCTGCTGAGCAGATACGGACATAAAAGTAAATGCTACCGCAATAGCGGTCATTACACACGTTTTTCGCATAAAAAATAATTTAAGATTGACGAGCCTTATAGGTAGGAAACCTATTGGTGAACGCAGATATCATTCGGGAAGATCAAATACAAATTTACGCTTTTAAAATCTGATAATGTTACATAGTTGTTGGATATCGAATCTTTCGTAAATGCCCTGGTGCTAAAGACAAAGAAAAAACCTCCAAGGCTAATCGGAGGCTTTTCAAAGAAAATTGGATCAATGTTTTCTTAGGGTCGGCAGGCGGGCAGCGTGTTAAAAAACTGGCAGCGCTCCTGGGACGTAGGATTTTTAGGGATATTGGACGATAGGGTATGGATCGTTGCTTTTGACATAACAAAGATGAGAAGAATCAGCGCCTCTACCTAAAATCAGGGTGCAAGGTTTGAGTCTTTTATCGGTAAACTCACCATTCGCTAAGGTGTAGACCCTAGTATCGAGTATTATCCGAAGGAGACTTACGTAAATCTCCGAATACATGGACACTCAATCGTCCTCTGGCTTTTGAGGCGGCACGGACCTTTCACTGTCGCTGTCGTCGTGGCCTGCAACCTTCACTATTTTATTATAAATGCCGAAGAGGAGAAATGGCGCTGCCCACTGTCCGACAAAAAGTGCATCATGTTTGCGCCCGCACAGCTTTAATGTTGCTGACACCGCCATCGACCCTATTGCGGCCCAGAGGAAGACATCCGACGGAAGTTTTGCTGTTTGCCGCTCGATCGTTTTTGCTACATCTCCTTCTTCGGGGGAGGCGGACGGCATTGCATCTGTGAAGGTGTTTTCCATATTAGTTTGTTTTGATTATTTGTGCAAATATCAGACCTGCCACCGTATAAATACGGTTGGCCGGCGGATTTCTACTATTTTTCAAATGCCTGCCAGTCAATAGCTTCGCGTATTGCTAAATTTCGATCTGACCTCTTTGAAAGTCGCTTTTTTTCATTCGTGTAAAATGATTTGCGACATGCTAAATGAAGTCTTTGAGATTGAATTTAAATTTCCTGTCGATCCGGAGGGCAAGTGGGCCTCATTTTCTGCTAAAGCGCGTGAACCGTTGACCGATACATGGGAAATTTATTCGGTTCTTTCTCACAGTCAGGCAATCGTTCCATTCCAAACTTTGTTTTTGATAAAGGAGCTGAAGAGTTGGAAGGATCGGGAATTAAAGCAGGAAACTCTACTTTCTGCTTTAGTTGGCCGGGCCATAGAGAAGGCTAAAAATAGAGGGAGGTAAATGGCGGCGAGTTGTACATAAATTGATGCTAATTCTGCGACTATGGATAGACAAGGTCATTTCGGTTGCGTGGCAGGCGGGGGCGGTTCCGGTTCTTTTTCCGGCCACGGATTGTCCGGCTGTTTTTGGGGCACTGTGCCGGGGTCCTGATCGGGATAGATCGGAGTTTCCGGCTGGTAGTCGGGCCGAATTTCGGGTGTCTTGTTCGGCTGCGGAATTTCAGATGGCTCTTTAGGTTTTTTTTTGTCCGGCATTTGAATGGTTTAAGAAGCTGCTTCAATAATTGCGCCTGCCTTCGCATCGTATAGTACAGTGAGTATTAGTCTTGCGGCTTAATATTGGTAGTCTATTTCAAAAAAGTTTGTATGAAAGCGATAAAGGGCGTTAAGGAGATGGTTGCTGAAGGAAGACGGCTGGAGCAGGCCGGGGATCTGCCCGAGGCTGCGGCGGTTTATCAGAAGGCCGTGGACCATGATGGCGGCGATCAGGAGGCTGTTGGAAGGTTGCTGGTGGTGTACAGGAAGCTGAAGGAATATGGCAAAGAGTTGACGGTGATCAAAGAGGCGCTATCGGCTCTTGAACAGCGGGATAAGGCACTGCAGGAGAAATGGGTCCAGGCGCATCCCAAGGCAGCGGGGGTTGGAAGGGCGATGTTTCGGAAGTTGGGAGGAGCGGGAGCATCGACCTCGGGGGCCGACCCGGTGGTGAATGGGTTGTTGAAACGGAAGGCATTTGTAGAGAAGAGGTTGGCGGGAGGAAAACAGAAAAAAGGAGGTATCATAAGGCGCATTCCGGTGAAAGGTCGAGATCGAAAGAAAGAAGTGGCGGCGCAACGGCGGGAGAAGGATGCGGCCCGGAAGGCGGCTGAGAAAAATCGGAAGGAGGAGGCGGCTGCAGCCCGAAAACTGGAGAATGAGCAGCGGAAGCAGAAGGCAGAAGCCCGGAAGGCGGAAAAGCAGGCGGCGGAGAAAGCAAAAGCGGAGCGGCATCCGTCGTTGTTTGTTGTGTCCCTCCGATACCTGGTGTCTTTGGAGAAGATTGATGCGGCGATGCGGCGACATATGACATTTTTGGATAAGCACTATGGGCGGGGGGATTTCCTGGTATCCGGCCGGCAGGTTCCGCGCACGGGGGGAATTATCATTACCAGGGGGAAAAATCGGGCCGCGGTGGAACGGATGATGCAATCAGATCCGTTTGTGAAGGGGAAGATGGCAAGTATGGATATTGTGGAGTTTTCGGCGAGTCAGATGGGGAAGGGGCTGGATAAGACCTGGTTAGAGGGAAGGGTATGATAAACCGATTACAAATTTGCAATTGTCAAAAGCATTAGTATTTTTACAATCTCAATCCGAGCTGTCATTCATTCGGATGATACAATTACCCAACCTTATGTGAAATGACTAACCAACTACATCAACCTGCTTAATATGAATGTTCTTCCTATTACGTTTGCGTTTAATACTGACAAGGCGTTTACAATACAGTTGGAGGCCGAGGTAGAACTGCCCGGTTCTATACCATATTACCAGGTTAAGAATATCCACCACGCTGGCAATCATCATAAGGATCCGATCATACCCGACATACTCCTGAAATGCGTGGAGAAACAGGACAAGCGAATTTGGGTACATACCGATTCAAATATGCCTTCCGATCTTAGCATAGCCGTCGGGAGCGTTCTTGAAAGCATACTGCCGGCAATTAAGATCGCGTCGTCAAACGACCCGATCGAAAAAGACGATCTATCCCTGGCATGATGCAATTGTAATTTTCCACGCAATACCACCAGCTCGTTCAATTGGCGCAGTTCGTGCAGTACTTCCTGTACTATGTCATGGTCTTCGGTGTCTTTATCAATTAACCAGATTTGCCCTGTTTGCATAAATGTAGTTGATCCAGACCCTAAATTTCTCATGCCACATTGAACCTCGATCCTGCCTTTTTACAACATTCGTCAAGGCTGGATTCGGATAGATTTATATTTTCAATATAACGTATCTCACAGATGGACAATTCTTTAAGAACTTTGAGGGGTGAGGCTTCCCTGGCATCGGGCAGTCATTGGCTGGAGGTTGTTCAGCAGAGCGACCTGCTCGATCAACTGCCGGTAGCAGCGTTTGTTTGCGATTTGGACGGCTCAATAAAAAGCTATAACGAGGAAGCCGTACGGTTATGGGGAAGAAGGCCGGCTACGGGTCCCAAAGGGGAACGATATGACGGCGCCTGTAAACTTTACCTCGAAAATGGGGATTTTCTACCCCACGAACAGGCGCCCGCAGCAGCTTGCCTGGCCGAAAGACGCCCGCTAAAAGACCTGGAAATCATCATTGAGCGACCGGATCGTTCGCGCATTTATGCCCGGGTTAACTCGTCTCCCCTCAGGGACGAAAAAGGCAACCAAACAGGCGTGGTCAATTGTCTATATGATATTACGGCTCAAAAAGTGGCGGAAAAACAATTGGCCAGGAAGACGATGGAATTGCAGGATCAATCCCACTACCTCCAATTGATACAGACCCTGGACACTCCCATTTATACAACTGATGCAGAAGGGAAAATAATGATGTACAATCAGGCGGCTGTTGATCTTTGGGGAAGAGAACCTGAGATCGGAAAGGATCTGTGGTGTGGCTCCTTTAAGATCTTGAATACCGATGGTTCTGAACTTCCGCTTGATAGTTGTCCGATGGCGGTCTGCCTGAAAGAGCAGCGCCCGGTCCGCGGCGAGCAAATTTTGGTCGTCCGGCCCGACGGCTCATTGCGAAATGTCGCTCCTCACCCGCAGCCCATTTTTGATGAATCAGGCACAATGACCGGCGCGGTCAATATGCTGGTCGATATTACGGACCTGAAAAGCAAGGAAAAAGCCCTTCACGAAAGCGAAGAAAAATACCGCACGCTTGCAAACATGCTTGAGATGAATGTGGCGGAAAAAATAAATGAGTTGAAGAAAAGCGAAGAACGGTACCACAAAATGATTGAGGAGGTAGAGGATTATGCAATCATCATGCTTGACAGAGACGGAATAATCGTGAACTGGAACAAAGGTGCGGAAAAAATAAAGGGCTACAAAGAAGAAGAGATCGTCGGGAAAAGTTTCCAGGAATTTTACCTTGACGATGATCGGCAAAATGGGCTGCCACTTGCACTCCTGCACGAGGCCCGGACGAATGGAAAGGCCATTCACGAGGGCCTGAGAAAAAGGAAGAATGGGAGCACGTTTTGGGGGAGTATTTTATTGACCGCACTACACGATGAACATAATAATATTATAGGCTTCTCCAAAGTAACGCGGGATCTTACAGAAAAAAAGCTGGCTGAAGACAAAACGAGAGAGTACCTGGCCCAGTTGGAATTTCAGAACAAGGAACTGGAGCAGTTCGTTTACGCCGCTTCTCATGACCTGAAAGAGCCCCTTCGAAAGATCCATATGTATAATAGTTTTGTGTCCCAAAATCCGGTCAATGTCCTGGATCCAAAATCAACGGAATATTTGAGCAGGTCGATCAATGCGACTCACCGGATGAAGAACCTGATCGATGACCTTCTGACTTATTCGAAAGCTACAGCCAGCGTGGAAGGTTATGAGGAACTCGATCTGAACCAGCTCTTTGACGAGCTATTCTCTCTCCATAAAGAAGAATTTCATCAAAAGAGGGTTGAAATACAGAAAGAAGATCTTCCGGTAATCCAGGCCGTTCCTTTCCAGATAAAGCAGTTATTCTCAAATTTAATTGACAATGCAGTTAAATACCGGCACCCCAATCGGCATGCGCATATTACAATTCATCACGAATTGATAGACGGACCTATGATCATTTCATTTAAGGCAGATGATGCCAGGCAATATCATAAGATCTCCGTGACAGACAACGGAATTGGATTTGACTCACAACATGCCGACCGAATATTTGAGATCTTTCAGCGGCTGGTCCATTCGACGGCCATCAACGGTTCGGGGATAGGGCTTGCCATCTGTAAGAAAATTGTCCAGAATCACAACGGCTTTATTGTGGCAGACGGTGAGCCGGGAGAGGGCGCCAGTTTCCATGTCTACTTGCCAAAAGATGAACAACTATGACCGACGCAGGTCTACTATCGTTTTTGCAAGATGGTTCAGCTCTTTCAAACTGTTGGGCTTCACGAAATATTCGGCAGCTCCGCTGCGCATACATTCATGCTTGTGAAGTGGAGCGTCAGAAGTGCTTAGGACAACCTTCGGGATAGGGCGGTATCGCTCCTCTGTGCTTATTGAGCGAAGCACCTGCGCACCGGTTAACCCAGGCATGTTATAGTCGAGTATGATCAGGGAAGGAAGGTCGTTGTCAGACCTTGTACGCAAATATTCAACGGCTGAAAGCCCATCTGCAACTTTATACAGGTGAGCCTTGGGTTCTGCGGCCACGATGGCGTCAGCTATTAATTCCATATCCTCAGGATCATCTTCCGCTATCAGAATGCTTACAGAATTATCATTCATATACTCTAAAGATAAGGTAAATTAAAAAAGGACGGGTGTAACGCCAAAATAATACATTGAAACTCTACATCAAAAATATGGTATGTGTCCGCTGCAAAATGGTTGTGCGGGAAGAATTAGAAAAATTTGGGCTGCACCATACTATGGTGGAGCTAGGAGAAGCGGAAATCCTGGAGAGTATTTCTGCGGAGCAGCATGGCCAGCTCAAATTGGCTCTGCTGAAGTCAGGTCTTGAATTACTGGATGACAAAAAAAGCATGTTGATCCAGAAAGTAAAAAGCGCCATTATTGAGGTTGTGTACGCAGAGGAACCTTTAGGCATGAATCTATCAAAGTATCTAAGTCGAAAATTTTATCACGATTATGCCTATCTGGCTAACCTTTTTTCGGAAGTACAGGGCGTTACGATAGAAAAATTCTTTATTTCTCACAGAATTGAGTGGGCAAAAGAGTTGCTCGTGTACAATGAACTTTCGCTTACAGAAATCGCCTACAAGATGCACTACAGCAGTGTAGCGCATCTTTCCACCCAGTTCAAGAAGGTAACCGGTCTGACTCCCTCTCATTTTAAAAAGCTCGGGAATAAAAAACGCTTTATGTTGGAAGATGTCTCTTGAAGCTGAGCGGATTGGTATATTATTCAAAATATCAATTTATTTATTATTTTAATACTTTTAATAGGTGTATCTTCATGCGAAGCGAACTAAGTTCCTTTGTATCGTACTTTCGGCTCATTACTGCATACATCCTTCATTCTTCCGAAATATACTTTACCCCTGGTTTCCCATACCAAAAGAGTTGGGGATTTTTCAAGTAACCTGTCTTCGCAAAATTTAACGCTGATATGATGTCCATGCCGCATTTGCTACCTGTAGCAGGTATTGGGCGGTGGTATATTTTTTTTTGTCAAAAAATCCTATGTGTATGAAAAACCAAAGCTCCTGGATATTGCTGATATCCTTATTTCTAGTCCTTCCATCTGCAGCACAGAATTTTACAGCCGGTAATTTTGTCGTCTACCGGGTCGGCACCGGAGTAGGCACCCTGACTGCCGCTGCAGCTCCGGTGTTCCTGGACGAATATACCCCGGCCGGCGTTTTGGTGCAATCCGTTGCTCTCCCGACATCCGTCAGCGGATCGAATAAAATATTGACGGCCGCGGGCGAGGGGATCCTCGAGGGGATGGTGACCTTATCTTTTGATGGCCAGTACCTGGTTCTTACAGGCTACAATGCGGCAACGGGAACGGCTGCCGTCGGGGGAACAGCCAGCACAGTAATTAGCCGGACGGTTGGGACGGTAAGGTATGATAAGGTGATCAATACTACCACCTCATTGACCGACCTGTCTTCCGGTGGAGGGGTGACTTCGGCTGTCTCTTCAGATGGTACAAACCTATGGGCTGCCGGGACAGGTAATGTATCGGGTAACGGCGGAATACGTTCAGCAGTATTGGGTGCAAGCACTTCCACAAAGCTTAACGCGACGGGTACCGTGTTTCGGTGTCTTAATATCACCAACGGACAGCTCTACGCTACACAAAACGCCGCCAGTCCACGTTTTGCCACGGTCGGGACGGGGATGCCCACCACGATGGGACAAACCCTTACCGCCATGCCGGGATTGCCCGGGATCGCCACTCCCGGCCAGTTTGTCCTGTTGGATTTGAGTGGGGGTGTTGCCGGACCGGATGTCTTCTATCATACTGATAACTCCAACGCGCTCCGCAAATATTCCCTTGTTGCAGGAAGCTGGTTGTTAAACGGCACCGTCGGCTCAAGTACGGATGGGTATAAAGGGCTGGCTGCCAAAGTCAACGGCACCACGGTTACGCTTATGGCCACGAGAGTCGGATCGAATTCCAGCACGGTGGGAGGTGGTGAGTTGGTGAGCCTCGTGGACGCGTCAGGATATAACGGTGCGTTTTCGGGAACGCCGACGCTCATCGCAACGGCCGCCACAAATAGTACAAAGGCTTTCCGGGGTGTAGCCCCCGCACCCGTAATGTTCGTCGTACTTCCCATTAAAATAGTTTCTTTCACGGCCGGTGAAATCAACAACGACGTAGCGGTAAACTGGTCAACGGAGTCAGGGATCAATTTCAGTCATTTCGAGGTCGAACGGTCTTTGGACGGCCTGGTATTCACCAGAGCTGGACAAGTAGATTTCAGGGGAACCGGCGATACCCGTCAGGAATATCAATTCATTGATAAAGGCATTGCAGGCACCGCCCCTTCCGGTAAGAAACTGTTCTATCGATTGAACCTGGTGGATAAAGACGGAAAATCTGAGTATTCGAAGACGGTCACGGTAGCCCTTACTGTAAGAGCCGACAGGTTAGTCAATGCCTACCCCAATCCTTTCACCAGCAGGATCTCCGTAAATTTATCCCAGACAAATGCCGGAAAGGTCAACATTACCCTTACAGATGTGAATGGAAAAAAGTTAAGGACCTGGCAATTCAGTCTGCCGGCGGGAGAGAGCAGGATAAGTCTTACCAACCTTGGAAACCTGCCCAAAGGGGCCTACCTCCTGTTGGTGAATATTGATAATACGGTATCTACCACCTACCTGGTAAAATAAAAAAACGGGGAATACCAATGGCGTATTCCCCGTCCCTTTTAACGAATACTATTTATGGCTGTTTCGTATCACACTGTTCATTAAAACCTTCCTGGGCGTTGTCTTGTTCGTTCAATACCGATTGCATAACAACATTCGCGATGGGGGTCTCGTTAAAATCGACCTTCGGCAACCCGGGATATGCTTCTGTTGGTCCGTAGACATCACTGGGATCAACGCAAATTCCGCAAACGAGGGCTCCATCACCAGGACAGGAAGGCGGTAAGCCAACAGTCAGCGCGTATTTGGTCGGATCGAACTCTTCACCCAGTTCACCGGTATAATTGTACCAGGTGCAGGTGTATTCGGCCCGGTTCTTTGCTTCTTTGCCACGAAAGGCGAAGGAGGCTCCGGCGGCCATCAGAAGTACAACAACGGAGATACTTAATTTAGTTTTTGTCATAATGCTGGATTTTTTAATTTTAAATGATTGCCCGCTAATTACTAAGGATGCGGACTTCCCTCTTTATTGCAAAAAAGATCGTAAAATCGACTGGAACCCGAAGCAGCTTAGCGTGCGGGTCTAAATAAGGTAGATAAGTGTTGTTTGCGGCTCAGGTACAAGGCCCTTGTCGTAACCAGGATAAAAAATGCATTAAACAACAGGTGCTGTGGCCATGACAGCAACGAAATAACGCCGCCGCAAACACAAGGCAGATGTCCCGGGTAGGCCCGGAGAATATAAATGATGTAAAAGGTAAAAAGGGAAAGTAACAACAGGGAGAAATAATAGCCAGCCTTTTTCGTCTGGTTAAACAACAATAACAGGCACAAGGCCAGTTCGGAGAAGGGTATTAAATAAGAAAGTCCGGTCACATAAGGGCGAAGTACCGGCGATTTGAACATTGCGCCCTGGAAAGCCGCAAGGTCAATGAACTTAAATTTCTCCCAGCTAAAAGGAGCACTGTAAGAAAAGAGGTTTAGTTTACTGAAGGCGGTATATGCAAACAGGAAGATAAGGAGCCAGGCGACTTTTATATACCGCGTTACCCATTCACACACTGCGTAAAAATGATCTTTCGCAAATTGGTTCACTCTCACTTTAACCTATTTAGATGGAACGGATAGATGGAACGGAACAATAAACGTTCGTATAGGTTTTGATATTGCGATTTTTTTTTATTTATTATTTGCACTTGTCAATTCATCCTTGTTGTTGGATGTTTCGGGGAGAAAATAGGAAGTGTTGACGGCATCATGGTGATTATATTATTGTCGATAATTATTACATAATTCACATATTTACGAGCGTGAAATGTTATACTCCAGATACAGGTTATATAGGTGTACCTTACAGTCAGCTTACATTCTATGGATAAACAGATAACAATTTTACTTGTAGACGATGATGCGGACGACAGGAAGCTGTTTTTGGAAGCCGCAAGGGAAGTCGATGCAGCTATAACGTGTGTCAGCGTAGCCAATGGCCAGGATGCGTTGCTTTATTTGAAAAATGAGGCTAATCCGCTTCCCGAATTTATTTTTTTGGATTTGAGAATGCCTGGTCTAACTGGTCAAGACTGTTTGGAAGCGATTAAAAAAGATACCAGGCTGTTTCCTGTTCCGGTAATCGTTTATACCACTTCCAGAGACGTCGAGGAGTCAATCAGGTTAAAAAAATTAGGAGCAGCCCATTTCATGAGTAAGCCAACTTCTCCTGACGATGTTTATTATATGTTATCTTATGTGCTTGGCGAGAAATGGAATTAAAGAAGGAGTATCATTCATTTTATTATAGTAGCTATCTGTCCTTAATTATAATCTGTAAAGAAAGTTTCCAAAGGGGGCGTTTCGTCTGAACTCAACCATAAGGCAAGGCCGGCTACCTCCTGTGCCATGCCGAGCCTGCCAAGGGGAGATAGTTCTTCCTGCTTTCCCTTTTCGGGTTGGATCATCGCATGCAATAGGGCTGCATTAATGAAAGCTGGTGCAATAGTATTTATATGGATTCCCCTGGCTGGATATTCCCCCGGAGTGGTTTGGAGTAGCGCAGCCAAACCATATTTTGCCTTCACAAACCGACTCAATGACGTTAAACCTATTGCGCCCAAGATGAACGACGTATTTATAATAACGCCCCCGCCCTGCTTTAGCATAGCTTCGATCTCATACTGCATACAATTGTGAAGACTATTCAGATTGAGACCCACCTCCTTATTAAATGCTTCCCTGTGTTTGTCTGCAGGATACAGGGATTCGGAAAATATGGCAGAATTATTACAAGCAATATCTATACTGCCATAGGTCTCGATGGTCCTCTTTATCAATTTCTTGCAAGCTGCCGCGTTACTCACATCGGATTTAATATAGGTGGCAGCTCCGTTTTGACTGTTTATTTTTGCCACTATATCCTTGCCTCCCTTTTGGCTGGTATCCGAAACGACTACTTTTGCTCCATAAGCTCCATAGAGCAAGGCCGTGGCAGCACCGATACCCCATCCTGCACCCGTTACCAAAACTGTTTTGCCTCTGAAAGTTTGTTCCATTTCTAGTGTATTGTAGGAATTATACATGGAGGCGATAAAGTTTTTGAGATTCTCCGGATCTCCTCTATTGAGTCCACTATGAAGCCGGAGGACTTCTGCAAGCACATTTCCCTGTTCTCCTCATCCGATTTTGCCATTTCGATATACATTTTGGCAGCGTCCAGGATCTGGTTCAGATTGTCATGGAGTACTTTTAGAATCTCCGATCTTTCATTCTCCTGTGCCGTCAGCACGGCGTGAGTTACTTCTTCTTGTCTTGTCAATCTTTCTTGCACTAATTTTCTTTCACTTTCCAATAATTTAATTTCTGCCGATTTTCGGACAGTAATATCCTGGGTGGCGCCGATCATCCTGGAGGCCACCGTGCCTATGTCATAAATGATATGGGCTCGGTCATGTACATTGGCATAACTGCCGTCAGTCTTTTGAAACCTGTATTCATCTTCCCAGACACTGTCGGTTCCCTCTGAAAGAATTTTATTTAGTCTGTTTAAAATGCGCACCTTATCATCAGGATGCAGGTGATTCTCCCAAAAACTTTGAGAAATAAGTGCATTTACTATCGGATAGCCAAAAATCCTTTTATGGCCACCGTCTATCCAGAAAATCTCCCCAGTCTGAAGGTCCCGCTCCCAAAGACAATCATTCGTTACTTCAGTCACAAATCGATACAGTTCGTTCAGGGCCTTAAGTTGCTGTTCCGGATGTTTTGAACCGTCCGGATGATTACGACTCCTGAAAGACACGGATAAGGTGTCGTCACAATGGTACGCAATGACGTCAAAACAAGATTCCATTTCCCCCCAATATTCTTCAAAATGCGCAGGTATGTCCTGTATAAATGCATTGTGACAGACGGTATAGAGATCTACTGGAATGGCTCCTGCAAATTCTTCCCAGAGGTTCTTCCCTATTATATCTGCTGCTGCAACACCTAATAATCTTTCAGCGGCCCTGTTCCAATATTTTACCGTCCAATGCTGATCCACAGTAAAAAAACCATTGGCAACAATTTCAGTAATGGGCTTCCCAAGATAACCGATTTTCTTAACGCCATTTGTGTATGAAACAAGTTTAAGTGCCATATTTTCCCTGTTACTTGATTAATTTGATCCGGGTGCGTGCGGAAAATGAAAAGCCCCTGTACTGCTAGGGGCCTTTCTTTTGTAACGCTGAATTTGTTTTTATTAACGTCTAATAAAGGTGACTAATATTGCGCAAATACGTGTTACACAACTATGAGAATATGTTATACTATTCACATTATTTTTAAAATTATTTATTACGGCAGGCCCTGGACGAATGATGAATATATTTTGTCAATTCACGAGAAGCTCGTCGAAAAAGATCCAACCCGGTTTACCTTTTCCAGGATGCCATTTCGGGAGCTTTTTCACCGGATTGGCGACAACCTTCAGGCAGCGGATGTTCCGGGGCGGAAAATTGATGCGATAATCGGTCATATAGGCCGGCGTGATCTTTTCCGGTTGCGGGGGAGTTAGTATGCCGAGTTGTTGCAGGTGATGTTCATCGGGGCCGCCCCATACTTCCAGGCTCGCGGGTGGAAATATGTAAGAGCCGATGTCGACAACACTGGAAAAAGTAAAGTCTTCTATTGTGACGGGTTTCCGGTAGTATAGCAGCGCCGACAAGCCATTTTTGTGAAAACCCAGCCATTTGCCGTTGCCGAAGCTAAAGTCGCCTTTGTCCGCGTCGATGAGGATGGTGGGACGATACTTGAGATAGTTGGAGTCAACCGGCAGAAGGAGGCGTATGGAGTCGGGGGGATATTTCTGCGTATAAAAGGTAGCTACTGTCGCATCGCTGGCGAGCCATCCAAGTTTGTAGGCTTTTGCCCGGAACTGACCGCGGTCTGTAATCGTGAAGGGCGCCGAATATACCTGACCGGTGCTATCCGGATCGGAACCGTCGCGGGTGTAGCGAATGATGGCGCCGGGCACAAAATGTCGCATGCGGATCACCAAACCGGTGTCACGGATGATCCGGGCCTCGGTCTCGAGGCGGGGAGCGTTCAATTTGATCCTGACCGTGTCGCCGTTGAACCCCGTGATCAGATCGAGGTCCTTTCTTTGCTGGCGCAATCTATTTACGGCGTCTTCCGCGATTCCGGTCTTCCAGATATAGAGTTTGCGCAGGGAGGCGATGCCGGCCAACTGGTCAAGGTCGCCTGCCTTTATTTGGGTCCCTGCAAGGCTCAGACTTTGCAAATGCGAAAGTTTTGCCAGACCGGAAATACCAGCGCCTGTGACGCGTGTAAAATCGAGGTTCAGCTGCCGGAGGTTGCGAAAGGCGGCCAGCGCGGACAGGTCATTGTCGGTAACCGGCATCTTATTCACGTTGATGGAAACGATCTGCTCCTCAATGGGCGACAGCTCCTGCAGCTGTGCAGACTTAAAGAAGGCTGCGCCGTAGAAATCGACGGCAAGGGCCGGTGAGCCGGCTGCGAGGGGAGTAATGGCCCGGTAGTCTGTTGTTAGGGCCGCGATCTTCTTCTCGCTGGCGGGCGGGAAATCGAAGTTTTCGTTTTCATCGGACCTGAGCAGCTTGGAGGCGATGATCCTTAAGCTGTCCGTAGACGTGAGCTCGATCACCTTTTTATCAAACGGCGCCCCGTCCCTGATCCACGCGTAGAGAATCTTTTCCTCCTGATCGGAAAGTTGCGTTTTGTTCGCGGGGGGCATATGTTTACGGTTATCGAGGGGAAGGTGAATGCGAGTGAGCAGGAGTCCCATATTTTCTGCTGTGGTGTCCCAGGGTTTACCGTTTCGGCCGCCTTTTGCGAATTCCTGCGGATACTCCATATTCAATCCACCTTTCGTGGTGCCTGAGTTATGACAGGACAGGCACCGTGCGGCTACGATGGGCTGAACGAGGTCTTCATATACCAGCGCCTGGTCAAAAGGCGGAATTGGTCGGATTGCGGGTTTTACCGGTGCCAGCACATATCCGGCCCCGTGAGTAACATCGCCGCCGAGATGACCGGTGACGATCACAGTGAACAGAGGTAGGATCGCCAGCCATTTTTGCCGGCGTTCGCCAGCTATCGAATTAGCTTTTCCAATGTAGAGTAATAAAAGGGTCAGCGAGGTAAGGGTTCCCAGCCATTTATGCCATTGGATGGCCGATCCTTCATACGTGGCTTCCTTTGATAGAAATACGCCGGCCAAAGCGGTGATGGCGGCAGCAAATGCCGACCAAAGGAGCAGTTGATCGGCGAAGGGGGTAAACCGGCTGGTAGTCTCTTGTTTGGTGCTGCCGGCAAACCAGAGGCAGAGCGTATAAGCGACGATGAGCACGATCGGAAAATGGAGGATCATGGGATGTAGTCGTCCGGTCACCTGCAGCCAGACCGGCACCAAAAGGTGATGGTCCAGCAGGGCGAAGAAAAGCAGCATCGTGTTGAGTGCTGTCAGGACGTATACGGGTGCGGGCCTCCATTTCATCATAGTTTACACCCGCTTTAGTTTGTAAGGATAGACTTTTCCCGATGCCCATTGCGCGACATAGAGATTTTCGTCCCGGTCAACGCAGACATCATGGGGGTGAATGAATATTTTGTCGGTTTGTCGCATAGGCTGCAGATGGCCATCCTGGTATTGCGGCTCGCTGCCGCCGATATTGCTGATGACTGTGTTATTCTTGTCGAGGATCGTTACAAAGCCGGTGCCCTCCGCTTTGAGATCGGGTGATCGCAGCACTGCGGCGTAGAGAAGGTCTTTGTGGATCACCGGCCGGCAAACACAGGCGCCCGGCAGTGCGAGCACTTCCAATAGTTTGCCTTCTTTGCTGAAGCGCTTGAAGCAGTTGCGGGTTCGGTCGGTGATTAGAAGGGTATGGTCACTGCGCCTGGTGTCCCAGCAGATGCCGTGGGCATTGTCGAGATGTTCGTCGCCGGTTCCGCGGCCGCCGAAATAGCTGATCAATTTCCCGGTTTTGTCGTAATGCAGGATATACTGAGCCCCATAGCCATCGGCTATAAAAATATCGCCGTTTGCATCGATCGTAGTCTCGGTCGGAATGAACTCCTTTTTTTCTTTATAGATCCCGGCCTCGAGCGGGACGTCTATCGTCAGCAGGACCTTCCCGTCCATCGTCGTCTTGTATACCTGGTGCTTTTCGGTGTCCGTGATGTAGAGGAATTCAGTGCCGTTCTCGTCGTGGAGGGTGAGTCCGTGAGCGCCGGGAAAATCATGGCCCCAGCTATCCATCAACTGCCCGTTGGTGTCGTAGATGAGAAGGTTATTATGGGTCTCGTTTGTCAAAAGGAGGATCCTTCCTTTCGCGTCCTGAACCATCTCATGACAGTCATTCACCGGGTATCGACCGGAATCGCATTTGCTCCAGGCCGTATCCAGGGTGTACAGCATTCCATTGTACCCATATGCTTTCTGTAAGGGCTTTTTGAAAAGGTCTTTTGTCAGGACGATGCCGGTGAAGGCGAGGGAGGAATTCCGGATGAATTTTCTGCGCTGCATGAGTTGTTTTTTTATGAGTTCAGGCGATGAGACCATCCACGACCTTGCCCGCTACGTCTGTCAGCCGATAACGGCGGCCCTGGTGCTTAAACGTTAGTTTTTCGTGGTCGAGGCCCATGAGATGGAGGACGGTGGCGTGGAAATCGTGAACGTGCACCGGATCTTTGACAATATTATAGCCAAAATCATCCGTTTCGCCATAGACCCCTGGCTGGATGCCGCCACCCGCCATCCAGATGGTAAAGCATCTTGGGTGGTGGTCGCGTCCATAGTTTTCCGTACTGAATTTCCCCTGGCAATAATTGGTCCGGCCAAATTCGCCGCCCCAGACAACAAGGGTCTCGTCCAGCAGGCCGCGTTGTTTAAGGTCCTGTACCAGTGCAGCCGATGCCTGGTCGACATCCCTGCACTGTCCTTTTATTTCCTGGGGGAGGTTGTTATGCCCGTCCCAACCCTGGTGGTAGAGTTGTACGAAGCGGACGCCGCTTTCCGAAAGCTTTCTGGCAAGGAGGCAATTGGCGGCGAAGGTTCCTGGCACGAGGCATTCGGGGCCATAGAGTTTGATGATATCCTCCGGTTCCTTGCTGAGGTCGGTTATTTCGGGCACGGCCGTCTGCATCCGATAGGCCATTTCATATTGCTGGATCTTCGTGCTGATCTCGGGATCGCCAAATTCTTTATATGATTCCGTGTTGAGGGCGGCCAGTTCATCCAGCATCTTTCGCCGGGAGACCCGGTCCATTCCATCGGGGTCGGAGAGGTAGAGTACGGGGTTCTCGCCGTTGCTAAATTGAACGCCCTGGTGGATGGAGTCCAGGAAACCGTTGGACCAGAGCTTGGAATACACTCCCTGGCCATTGCCCTTGCCTTTGGAGAGGAGCACGCAGAAGGCGGGCAGGTTCTTGTTCGTGCTACCCAGGCCATAGCTGAGCCAGGAGCCCATGCTGGGACGGTTGCCTTGTTGGGCGCCGGTCTGCATAAAGGTGAGTGCCGGGTCGTGGTTGATGGCTTCCGTATACATGCTTCTCACGAAACAGAGGTCGTCGACGACTTTAGCGGTGTAGGGCATCAGCTCGCTGACCCAGGTCCTGGCCTGACCATATTGTCCGAATTGGAAGACCGTTCCGGCGAGGGGGAATTTGGTTTGGTTGGCCGTCATGCCCGTGAGCCGCTGGCCGTTTCTTATCGATGCGGGCAGATCTTCGCCCTGCATTTTATTGAGCAGGGGTTTATAGTCGAACAAGTCGAGCTGGGAGGGAGCGCCATTCTGAAAGAGATAGATGATACGCTTAGCTTTAGGAGCGAAATGGGGGAGGCCGATGGCCGCTGTTTCTTCTCCGCCTTTGCTAAACAGATCGGGGATGAGCAGCGAACCCAGGGCGATGCCGCCGATACCAAATCCCAGCCCCTTTAAAAAGCGGCGGCGGTTAAAGTGCAGATGATGTTCGAGTTGCTCTTTTTCCATGGTGCGGTGTTTGTTATCAGGTCTTGGTGATGGTCTCTTCTAAATTATACATGGCATCGACAACCCGCATCAGCGCGGCGCTGGTTACGATATCGATGTTAGGAGGCTGGGCGTATTCGCCGACTGCGAGTGTCTTCCGGGCGGCGGACTGATTGCTTTTAAATGCGGAGAGCTGGTCCTGATAGTAGTCGACAAGCCGTCGTTGTTCCGATGCAGTTGGTTTTCGGCAAAGGATAATTCTAAACGCCTTTACGACCTTTTCATCGGCGGATGAAGATTCGCCTTCGAGACGTTGAGCGAGAACGCGGGCAGCTTCGAGGACGGTGGGATCGTTGAGCATGGCCAGGGCCTGCAGCGGCGTATTCGTTCGTCCGCGCCGAACCTCACACTGGTCCCGGTTGCTGCCGTCGAAAATGCCCATTGCCGGAGGGGGCGCCGTCAGCTTGATGAAGGTATACAAGCCTCTTCGATAGAGCGAATCGTGGTGGTCCTGGCGATAAGTAGCGAGAACCCCTCTTCCTGAAGTGGCGGATTCCCAGATGCCTGCCGGCTGGTAGGGTTTTACGCTTGGCCCACCGATGGTCGGTACGAGCAGCCCGCTGGTGGCCAGCACGAGGTCGCGAATGAATTCAGCGGGGAGCCGCGATCGGGGCCCGCGGGAGACCCACGCATTTTCCGGGTCTTTCTCGCGCTGTTCTGCGGTGACGCGGGCCGATTGGCGATAGGCCGCTGATAGAACCATTTGTTTGACAAGCCGTTTGATGTTCCAACCATGTTCCATAAAATCCGCTGCCAGCCAGTCCAGCACTTGTGGGTTGCTGGGCAGGTCGCCCTGCATGCCGAAGTCGCCGGCGCTTTTTACAAGGCCCCTGCCGAAGAAATCCTGCCACAACTGATTGACGAATACTCTTGCCGTAAGCGGATTTTGCGGGCTGACGGTCCATTTTGCAAGGCCGAGCCGGTTACGTGGGAATCTTGTCGTGTCGTAGGGCAAGACTGCTTTCAGTCCCGCCGGCCGCACTGAGTCTGCCGGTGCGTCATAGCGCCCCCTGGAAAGGAGATAGGTCGTGCGAAATGTGTCCCGCTCGCCCATTACCGAGACCATCATGGCACCAGTATCTTTTTTATTGATAAAGGAAAGACAATTGTGGACATCGGAGTCGTTGAAGGTGAGGATCGGCATTTTTGCCGGCGTTGAGACGCTTACGTCTCCCTCATAGCCTACTTCCTTTGTGTTGTTGAAGAATGCGAGGAGGGAGTAGTAATCCTTTTGGGAGAAGGGGTCATATTTATGGTCATGGCATTGGGCGCATTCTACTGTCAGGCCGAGGATGCTCTTGCCGTAGGTGCGGGTCTTATCCACGAGATATTCGACGCGGTATTCTTCGGGAACGACGCCACCTTCTTCTGTATATTTATGATTGCGGAAAAAAGCCGTGGCGAGGATCTGCTCTTTGGTAGCGTTGGGCAGCATGTCGCCGGCGATCTGCCAGGTGACGAACTGGTCATAGGGCATATTACCGTTGAAGGCATGGATAACCCAATCGCGCCAGGGCCACTGGGTACGGATATTGTCATCCTGGTAGCCATAGCTATCCGCATAGCGTGCTACATCCATCCAATGAACTGCCATTTTTTCACCGTACTGAGGTGTTGCCAGCAAGGCGTCCACCTGCTTTTCATAGGCTCCCGTGCTGGTGTCGGCCAGAAACGCATCCATTTGTGCAAGGGTGGGAGGGAGTCCGGTAAGATCGAGACTCAGTCTCTTCAGGAGGCGTTCTTTGTCCGCTTCCTCATTAGGTTGCATGTTTAGCTGCTCCAATTTGGCCAGGATGAAGTAGTCGATCGCGTTATGCGTCCATTTCGTATTACGGGTGGGGTGAAGGCCCAGTGCTTTTCATAGTGGGCGCCCTGGCTGATCCATTTTTCAAATAATTGCACTTCCTGCGGCGTCAGTGTCCCGAGATGGGAGTCGGACGGTGGCATCTGATATGTCGGGTCTGGCGACGACACGCGTCTGAGCAGTTCGGATTGCTCCGGCTTGCCGGGGACGATCGCGTAAGCGCCCTTTGTATTCTTTAGCGGGGCGAAGGCGCTGTCGGCGATATCGAGTCTTAGATGCGCTTCGCGGTGGCTGGCGTCGGGGCCATGGCATTTGAAGCATTTGTCAGAGAGGATTGGCCGGATATCAAAGTTATAGCTGATTTTTGCAGAGGCTCGCTGAGGGCCGTTGTCCGTGCTCGAATGGAGGCAGGAGGCAAAAGTGATGACGCCTCCTGTGATCGGGATCAATATGGCAGCAATGCGGCGAATCGATAGAGTTTGTACTAAGATAAACTAATTTTTTGAGCCGTGGCATGGCTTCGCTCTTGCCAAACGAGGTTATTTTCGATTTAGTTTCCAGTAGGCGGTGGTGCCTGGTTTGCGTTCGTCGGTGGCTTTGGTCAGGAGGGTGTCGCCGGGGTGCAGGTCACCGAAGACTTCGACACCGGTGTCGGTGTTCATACCCTGGCGGACGTCGACCCATTGGGCGGCGCCGTTGTGAACGCGGATGACGAATTTCCGTTCGAGGGTGGTGGCGATGGCGGTGGAGGGCAGGATCAGGGAGGGGGTGCCGCGTTCCAGGTTGAGACGGGCGTAGACGAAGGCGCCGGCTTTGAGAAGCTGTTGGCGATTGTCGACGTCGTATTCCCATAGTTCGGTGCGGGTGACAGGATCGATGGTGCCTGTCTTGCGGGTGAGGGCGCCGGTAAAGCGTTGCTGGGGGTAGGCGTCTACGGCAAAGGACAGGTCGCGCTTGCCAGTGGCGGCGGCGACATAGGTCTCGGGGACGGATACGCGAAGACGTAGGATGTTGTTGGATTGTATGATGAGGAGCATACTGCTTGCGCTGACAAGGGCGCCGGGGTCAGCTTTACGGGTGATGATGACGCCGTCGAACGGGGCGGTGATGTACAAATACCCGGATACTTCCTTGTATGCTTTGGATTGCTGGCGCAAGGCTTCGTAAGCAGCGCTGTCAGCGGCCATCTGGTCGTGGGCGGTGACGAGGTCCACGGGGGCGACGATGCCGGGAGATTCGCTTTGCGATGCCTGGTAAAGCCGCTGATATTTGTCGGTGCTTGCGGTGTATTTCGATTTGGCGGAGGCGAGGGCAGCTTCGGATTGCATGACCTGCGTGTTGACTTCGGGGGCCTCGATGACGGCCAGGGTTTGGCCCTTATGGACGTGGTCGCCAATGTCGACTTTCATTTCCCGGACATAGCCCTGGACTTTGGCGAAGAGATCCGTTTGCAGGTAGGGTTGCAGCTCTCCGGGGAGGTCGACGGATTTTTTGAGGGTGTCGGTATGGAGGATGAATACGGCGACGGTGTCCTGGGTGGGGGCGGTGGCAGCGGTCCCGGACGTGCCCGTAGTCCCGGTGCCGGACTGGCCGCAGGAATTGAAAAGTACGAGGCCAGCTAGGGTCAGGATTGTGGTGATGCGTCGAGGCTGATGGATTATCGGGAGCATATAATGGGTGATGTAGTGCATATTATTGGTTCGTTTAATGGTTGGGTTCATTGGTGTTGCTGGTTTCAATATCGTCCGGATGTAGGGATACGGGTTTATAGGCTTTTCGGCCGGCCAGCCATTGGTAGGTATGGGGCAGGAAGAAAAGGACGCCGAAGGCAGAGAAGAGCAGGCCGCCGATGACGGCGATGCCGAGTGGGGCGGTTTGGTCACCGCCTTCCGTCAGGCCGAGGGCCATCGGGATCATGCCGGCGATCATGGCAGTGCTGGTCATCAGGATGGGACGGAGGCGGTGGCTGGCGGCTTCGAGCTGGGCGTCGGAAGTACCGGTGCGGCGTAGCTGCTCGGCATTGGTGATGAACAGGACGGAGTTGGCGATGGCGACACCTACGGCCATGATGGTGCCCATATAGGACTGTATGTTGAGGGTGTTGCCGGTGACATAAATCAGGAACAAGGCCCCGGCGACGACGGCGGGGATGACGGATAGGGTGGCTAGCGCGACACGAAACGACTGGAAGAAGACGGCCATCGCCAGGAAGATGACGACTATGGCGACGATGAGCCCGAATTGCAGGCTTTGGAGGGTTTGTTGCAGAAGGTCGCTTTGACCGCGGAGCAGGATACGGGCGCCGCCCGGTAGTTTGCCCATGCCGTCGATGATACGGCGGACGCTGGCGTAGGTGGCGCCGCGATCTGTTTGGGCGATGTTGGCAGTGACGGTGATATAGCGTTGCTGGTTGAGCCGGTCGTACTCGCCGGGGACGGCGGCGCGTTTCCAGCTGGCGACTTCGCCGAGGTAGTGGGTCCGGCCATTCGCACCGGAGGAAATGGGGATGGCTTCGAGCTGGGCGGTGCTATTCATGCGGAAACCGGGGTATTGGACCTGGACCTGGTAGGCGGTACCGGTAGTTCGGTCGAGCCAGTAATTTGGCGCGGTAAAGCGCGAGGACGAGGTGGCGGCGACGGTGGACCGCGCGATCTCATCCCCGGATATGCCGAGCTGGCCGGCGCGCATTCTGTCGACGTCCAGCTGGATGGCGGGGTAGTCGAGGGGTGTGGCGATCTGGAGGTCGCGCAGCTCCGGCAGGGTGGACAATTTTTGAAGGAGGGCGCCCGCGGTCTTTTTACCCTGTTCGAGGTTGCGGTTGACGACGGCGATCTCGACGGGATTGTTGCTGCCGAGGTTGAGCACCTGGTCGACGAGGTCGCCGGGTTCAAAGGAGAGTTTGGCTTTTGGCAGGGATCGGTTGATAGCGGCGCGTAGCCGTTCCCGGAAGTCAGCGATCCGGAGGATGCCGGACTTTAGCTTGATCCGGGTGACGGACTCGTTTGGTCCGCTGGTCCATAGATGTATGAGACTGACGGGAAAGCTGGATGGCTGAGTGCCGACGAAGGCGGAGGTGATCTCTATGTTCTCTTTGCCGGCGATGCTGTCGGCCAGGGCAAGGAGGGTCCGGGTGGCGTCTTCGGTCCGCTCGAACCGGGTGCCAACGGGGAGGCGCAGCCGCACCTGAGCCTGACCGCTATCGGTGTCGGGGAATAGCTGGGTACCGGTGACGCGAAAAAGCACGATGAGGAGGACCGATGCGCCGGCCAGGAACAGGATCGTGGTCAGGGCGTAACGATTGCGGGACCGCTGGCCGGCCCTGGTGTACCAGGCTTTGAATCGGTCGAAGGTGGTGGTTTTATTTGAGGCAAGTTCTTTTATGTGATGTTTGAGCATCCAGTTGGCGACGACGGGGACGAAGGTCTGCGACAGCAGGAAGGACGCGATCATGGCGAAGCCTACCGCGAGGGAAAGCGGGAGAAATAGGGCTTTGGGGACGCCGTTCATAAACAGGGCGGGTACGAAGACGGCCAGGATGGACAGCAGGATCAGCAGTTTGGGCGCGGCAATTTCGAGGCAGGCGTCGGCGATGGCGCGGCCGCGGGTTTTTCCCAGTTCCTGGTGGCGGTGAATATTTTCTATCGTAACGGTGGATTCATCGACCAAAATACCAACAGACAGCGCCAGACCACCCAACGTCATAATATTGATCGTCTGTCCGCAGAGATAAAGCGCCGTGACGGCGGATAGCAACGCCAGCGGGATGGTCATCATAACGATGAGGCCGCTGCGAAGGTCGCGCAGGAAGAGCAGGACGACCAGGCCGGTGAGCAGGGCACCCAGCCCGCCCTCGAAGAGCAGACTTTTGAGGGAGTTGATGACGTAACCGGACTGGTCAAATTCATAACTGACTTTTATGTCGCCGGGGATGGCGGCCTGCATATCGGGCAAGGCTGCCTTGACCCGTTGTACCACGTCCCAGGTGGAGGCGTCGGCGCGCTTGGTGACGGGGATATAGACGGAGCGTTTGCCGTTGATGAGGGCGTAGCCGGTGGTGATGTCGGCGCCGAGGCTGACATTAGCGATGTCACGCAGGTAGATGGCGGGGCCGCTGCCGAGCTGGAGCGGAACTTTCTGGAGGTCCTGTACGTCTTCGATGACGCTGTTCTGCGGAGTGAGCCAGGTTGTGTCGCCGATGTTGACATTGCCGGCGGGTGTGATGCTGTTGAATTTGACGAGGGACTGGACGACCTGGTCGGGGGACAGGTGGTAGCCTTGCAGCTTTTGCGGGTCGACGGTGATGCCGACGGTTTTCTGATTGCCGCCGAAGGGCGGTGGGGCGCTGACACCCGGGAGCGTGGAGAACATCGGCCGGACGCGGAATAGCGCGAGGTCGGAGATCTCGCCGAGCGAGCGACTGTCGGAGCTGAAGACGAGCTGGCCGACGGCTACGCTGCCGGCATCGAAACGGGTAATAAAAGGGGGCACCGTGCCGGGAGGCATAAAGGCCCGTGCGCGGTTGACATAGCCGACGACTTCGGCCATCGCCTGGCTCATATCGGTGCCTTCGTTGAACTCGATCTTTATAAGGGCTGCGCCCTGGGTGCTTTTGGAGTCGACGTATTTGACGCCGGTGATATACAGGAAATGGTATTCATAATACGAAGTGATAAAGCCTTCCATCTGGTCTGGGGAAAGGCCGCCGTAGGGTTGAGCGACATATACGGTGGGCAGCCCGAGTTTGGGGAAGATGTCGATCTTGCTGTTGCGGATGGCCAGCCAGGAGAAGAAGACGATGGCGATCACACTAACCAGGATGGTTATGGGATGACGCAGGGCGGAGATAATGAGTTTCATGGCTGGGTTATTTCAGTTGATCGGTGAATAGGTTGAGGTTGCCTTTGGCGACGCCGATGTCGAGCAGGGCGCGCCAGACCTGGAGGTTAGCGTCGACTTCGGTCATTTCGGCGTTGAGCAGCTGGTATTGTCCCTGGGTGAGACGGGTAAAGTCCACAAGGCCACTTTTATAGCTTAGTTCGAGCCCCTGGTAGGATAGCCGGGCGGCGC
>Ga0193716_1000084_pt1 | contig 55863 bp, 52 predicted proteins | sample U2c1metaG_FD_145901 | JGI IMG/M metagenome (GOLD analysis project Ga0193716, IMG submission 145901) | Soil microbial communities from a riparian zone of the East river system, Colorado, United States - U2c1 | ecosystem: Environmental > Terrestrial > Soil > Riparian zone | place: USA: East River...
GCGATGTCGGGCAAGTGGTTCAACGCGGTCCAGTACGGCGTGACCCGCGACACGCACCTGATCGACTATGATGCGGTCGAAGCGATGGCGCGCGAGCATAAGCCGACTTTGATCATCACCGGCGGTTCGGCCTATCCGCGCCACATCGATTTCGCGCGCTTCCGCCAGATCGCGGATGCGGTCGGGGCGATCTTCATGGTCGATATGGCGCATTTCGCCGGCCTGGTTGCGGGTGGGGTCCACCCGACCCCGTTCGGCCATGCCGATGTCGTCACCACCACCACCCACAAGACGTTGCGCGGCCCGCGCGGCGGCATGGTGATGACCGACGACGAGGCGATCGCGAAGAAGATCAACTCGGCGGTGTTCCCCGGCCTGCAGGGCGGCCCGCTGATGCACGTCATCGCCGCCAAGGCCGTGGCATTCGGCGAGGCGCTCGACCCGTCGTTCAAAGTCTATTCGCGTGCAGTGATCGACAATGCCAAGGCGCTGGCGGCACGGCTGAAGGAGCGTGGCGCGGAAATCGTGTCGGGCGGCACCGACACGCATCTGGCTTTGGTCGATCTCAGCCCGCTCGGCGTGACCGGCCGCGATGCGGACGAGGCGCTCGAACGCTGCGGTATCACCTGCAACAAGAACGGCATCCCGTTCGACCCGCTGCCCCCGGTCAAGACCAGCGGCATCCGCGTCGGTTCGCCTGCCGGCACGACGCGCGGCTTCGGCGTCGCCGAGTTCCGCGACATCGCCGACATGATCGCCGATGTGCTCGATGGCCTGCGCAAGAATGGCGAGCAGGGCGACGCGCAGATCGAAGCCAATGTCAGCGAACGGGTGAAGGCACTGACCGCGCGCTTCCCCATCTACCCGGAGCTGTAATTGCGCGTCTTGTTTGGGGTCCGCACCGGCCCGCACCCCCACCCGGCCTCCCAACTACGGTATCCTGAATGGGAGGCCGGGTGGGGGTGCGGGCCGGTGCGGACTGCCCGGAGGGCCGCATAGGTGCGCTGCCCTTTTTGTTTCCACGCGGACAGCCAGGTCAAGGATAGCCGTCCGACCGAGGATGGCGCTTCGATCCGCCGTCGCCGCCAGTGCGAAAGCTGCGGCGCGCGCTTCTCGACGTTCGAACGGGTGCAATTGCGCGAGCTGACCGTGGTCAAGAAAGATGGCGACCGTCAGCAATTCGACCGCAGCAAGCTTGAGCGTTCGATCTCGATCGCGGCGCGCAAGCGGCCGGTGACGGTCGATCAGATCGAGCGGCTGGTCTCGTCGATCCAGCGACAGTTGGAGACGAGCGGCGACAGCGAAGTCGATGCCGCGCGCGTCGGCGAGATGGTGATGGATGGGCTGCAACAGCTCGACAGCGTCGCCTATATCCGCTTCGCCAGCGTCTATAAGAATTTCCGCGAAGCCAAGGATTTCGAGGATTTCGCCGGAAGCGTGGCGGAACAGGAAGGCGAGTGACGGAGGTCCCCCCTCCCGCCATTGTCCTCGTCCGCCCGCAGCTCGCGCAGAATATCGGCAAGGCGGCGCGGGCGATGCTCAATTTCGGGCTGACCGACCTGCGGCTTGTAAGCCCGCGCGATGGCTGGCCCAATCCCGATGCAGGCCCGGCGGCTTCGGGCGCGGATATCGTGCTTCAGAATGCGAAGCTGTTCGAGAATGTCGCCGACGCGGTCGCCGATTGCGCGCATGTCTATGCCACCACGGTACGCAAGCGCGGCGTGACCAAGCCGGTGGTGCGGCCGGACGAGGCCGCCATCGCAATCCGATCCGAGCCCGGCGGCAGCGCGATCCTGTTCGGGCCCGAGCGATCGGGGCTGGCGACCGACGATGTCGCGGTCGCGCGCACGATCCTGACCGTGCCGATCAATCCCGAATTCGGCTCGCTCAACCTGGCTCAGGCGGTGATCCTGGTCGCGTATGAATGGTCCAAGGGCGCCGGCCTCAGCCAGCCGCCCGTGACCGATCTTGGCACTCCCGCGAGCCAGGAGGAGCTAGACGGCATGATCGGCCAATTGGATGCGATGCTGGAAGGGGTCGGCTATTTCTTTCCGCCGGATCGGGCGCCCACCGTCAAACGCACCCTACGCACGCTGCTGACCAAGCCAGGCTGGAATGCACAGGAAGTGCGTACCTTGCGCGGCGTATTGTCGGCAATCGATCGGCCGCGCGGGCCTCAGCGGGCGGAAGCGTCCACACGCAACGCGTCGAAACGCTCGAACTCGTAGGCGATCGAGCCCTCGACCAGGGTTTCCCAGAGCGCGGCTATCACAGCTTCAGGGATCCCCGCGGCGCGGGCGTGACCGCGGACATTGTCGATCACTTCAGCCTTGCGCACCTCGTCGCGCACCGTCGCGCGATCGGGTTTGATGCGCGCGGCGGCGTCCATGAATCCGAAGCGCCGGGCCAGCAAGGCGACCAACTCACGGTCGGTCTGATCGACGCCGGCGCGCACCTCGGCCATCGTCTCGCATTGTTCGGGAGAAAGCATATTGGTCATGGCGTCGCCTTGCGCCGGACGTCCGCGCCTGTCCAGAAAAGCTGTGAACGGACGCGCCCTGGACTTTACCGCATTGCAGTAAATCGCTATGGTTCAATGGCTTGGGGCACCCGATTCACTACAAGGAATTCCGAATAATGCGTCGACTGATCGTGCTTGCCGTCGCGTGCGCCGTCCCCGGTGCGCTGTTTGCCCAGACAACGACTCCCGCCGCCGCTGAGAACCCGGCCAAGGAAAAGAAGATTTGCCGCCGCGAGGAGGCAACTGGATCGATCATGGGGACCCGCGTCTGCCATACCAAGGACGAATGGGTTCAGATCGACGCCGCCAACCAGAAGGCCGCCGAGCAGTTCAGCAACGCCCGCCGCAACTCCAGCGGTGGCATGGGCCCGGGCAACTAAACCGCGGCGATCCGGCCCGGCCTCCGCGACGCAGCGCCGGATCGAAAGCATTTTGGGGAAGCTTCGCTCCCTCTGGCGGCGTAAATGGCGTAAATTATAGTTCTGATTCTGATCGGAGAATGCACGTCATGCGTGGATTGATCGTTTTTTTCACCCTGTGCGCCATGCCGGCCGCGCTGCCCGCACAAACCGCCGATCCGGCTCCGGCTTCGGCCGCATCCGCCCCGGCCCCCGCAGAAAAGCCGAGCTGTCGCTATTTCATGCGGACGGGCAGCATCATGCCGGGCAAGACGATCTGCCTCACCAAAGCCCATTGGCGGGAGATCGACACAGAGAACAGGCTCGCCAATGACCACGCGCTCAATCGCGATCAAGCCGGCAACCGGGGTGCCCCTGGCAGCAGCGGCAACTAACCGTACCTAACTTGACTTGACGGCCTCTTTCCGCCAGAGGCTGCGCCTCGCAATTGGCTCCGCACATCCGGTGAAGCGGCGGCCCTGCCCTCTCCCTTCGAGAATCAGCAGCGCGGTTCCGGGTATTCGCTTGGGCTTTTAGCCCGGGCACAACGCAATTGAAGGAACGACATCATGTCGAAGCGCTCTAGCGCCAAGTACAAGCTCGACCGCCGCATGGGCGAGAATATCTGGGGCCGTCCGAAGTCGCCTGTAAACAAGCGCGAATATGGTCCCGGCCAGCACGGCCAGCGCCGCAAGGGCAAGGTCTCCGACTTCGGTATCCAGCTGAAGGCGAAGCAGAAGCTCAAGGGCTATTACGGCGACGTCACCGAGAAGCAGTTCAAGAAGGCCTATACCGAGGCCGCCCGCATGAAGGGCGACACCGGTCAGAACCTGATCGGCCTGCTCGAGCGCCGCCTCGACGCAGTCGTCTATCGCGCCAAGTTCGCCCCGACTATCTGGTCGGCCCGCCAGCTGGTCAGCCACGGCCACATCCGCGTCAACGGCGTGAAGTGCAACATCTCCAGCCGCCTGGTGAAGCCGGGCGACGAACTGACGCTCGGGCCGAAGGCGCAGGAAATGGCTTTGGTCATGGAAGCCCAGGGCCTCAGCGAGCGCGAGATTCCGGATTATGTCGCCGCCGACGGTGCGTCGAAGGTCACCTATGTCCGCGTGCCCACGCTCGACGAGGTGCCTTATCCGGTGAAGATGGAGCCGAACCTGGTCGTCGAATTCTATTCGCGCTGATCCGTTCGATTCATTCAACGAAACAAAGAGGCGGCCGGGAACGGCCGCCTCTTTTCGTATCAGCTGTCCGGCATCCCCATCGATTTGCGCAGAAAAGCATCCGCCTTGCCGAGCATATCGGCCCGCACCGCGCTGTCCGGAAGCTGGTGGTCCAATCCGGGATAGCGCACCAGTTCGCTCTGCTTGCCGGCACGGCGGAGCGCGTTGTCCATCGCTTCGGATTCAGCGAACCCGACATTCAAGTCGTTGGTACCGTGGAACATCAGTACGGGCGCCTTGAACGCGGCAGCGTTCCGCGCCGGCGACGCGGCGTCCAGCTCTGCATTGCCGATGAATTTCTTGCTGACATTCTCGTTGGTGAAACCCTCGCTCTGATGGCGCAGCATGTAGAGATCGGTCACCGGTGCCACTGCCACGACGGCCTTGAACAGGTCCGGGTCCAGCACGTTGGATTGCAGCGCTGCATAGCCGCCATAGGACCAGCCGAAGATGCCCAGATGGGCGGGATCGGCAATCCCTTGGGCAACCAGCCACCTGCCCGCCGCGTTCACGTCCCCGATCGCGGTTTTCCACGACTTGAAGCCGTTATTGACGAACCAGTTCTCGCCGAAGCCGGTCGAGCCCCGGAATTCCGGCTGGATCACGGCGAAGCCACGCGCCGCGAAGAACTGTGCCAGCCAGTCGAAGCCCCATACGTCGCGCGAGCCGGGGCCGCCGTGCGGCATCACGATCGCGGGCAGATTTTTGCCTGAACTGCCGGGCGGCAGGGTCAGATAAGCAGGCACGTCCACGCCATCGAAGGTCTTATAGGTGATCGAGCGCACGGCCGCGAGATTGTGCCCTTCGGCCTGCGGCCGCACCGACATGAGCTGCTGCAGCGCATGGGTCGACTTCTCGTATATATAGAAGCGCCCTTCATCGGTGTCGCTGCTTGCCCTGATCAAGAGCTTGCTTTCGTCAGGCGTGCCATCGACGATATCGATCAGCGGCAATTTGGGCAGGACGCGACCAATCTGCTCAACCAGGTGCTGGTAGGTAGGATCGAAATACACGCCCACCCGCCTGTCCGCGGTATAATGGGCCCCGATCACGCGCTGGTTGAGCACCAGCACATTGTCGATGTCGACGCGCGGATTATCGAGGACCAGATCTTCCCTGAGCGAGCCGTCGAGCGCGATCCGATAGAGCGCGTCGCGCCCGTCCTTCTGTTTGAGCGCGTACACGCTGTTCGAAACCGGATCGACCGCAAGCGGCCAGGTGCCGCGATCGGCGACCTCGTCATAGACCCCAAGCGGGGCCCAGGGTCCACCGGTGCGCGCGCGATACTGGAATGCTTGCTCGCCGGTGATCTGATAGCCAGTGGCATCCATGCGGCGCAGGCCCATGATGCGGACATTGCCCTTGCCGTCGGTGATGAAGCTGCTGGCGTTGGCGCGCGCGCGTTCGACCGATCGCGCGACGTTGGTGCGCGTATCGACCAAATCCACGCCGATCCCGTCGACGCTACCGGCCACCATCGTGCCGGTCGTCTCGCCCTGAATGTGATCGCGTGAGATTAGTATCCGGCCCTTGACGTCGAGCCAATCGATCACCTCGCCGTCATATTGATTGAGGCGCCGTGGATTGCTGGGCACGAACGCACCCAGCGCCCGGATATTCTTGCCATCAGCATCGACCGCGAACAGGCGCGTGAACGAGAGCCGGTAATTGTTGATGAGCGCTTGGCCGTAGGTGGTGCAAACCAGCCGGTCCACGTCCGACCAGCCGCAGGAATACAGATTTTGCGGCTTGTTGTCGCTGTAGGTGATTGGCGTCAGCTCACCCTTCACAAGATCGCCGACCATCACAACGCTGGCCTGGCCTGCGGCCGCGCCAACATAAGCGATACGCTTGCCGTCGGGCGACAGCGACATCTGGAAGATCGCAGGCCGTGCGCCGAACATCTTGGCGGCCTGCTCGCGCGACATCGGCGCCGGTTCGGCGGCCATGGCCGCAACGGACACGCCTCCGAGCAAGGCATAGAGCGCGAGTGTCAGGAAATTAGACTGCATGAACGTGGTCCCCCAAAAAACCTATGTTCCGAGTATTCGCGCGTCGGACACGCGTCGTGTCGCTACATCCCCATCGAAGCGCGCAAGAAAGCGTCCGACTGATCGAGCATCTTGGTGCGCGCATCGCTGTCGTTGAGCTGGTGGTCGAGCCCCGGAAACACCACGAGCGTACTGTGCTTTCCGGCCTTGCGCAGCGCCGCGTCCATCGCGCGCGATTGATCGATGCCGACATTCATGTCGTGATCGCCATGGAACATCAAAACCGGCGCCTGGATATGATCGGCATGGCGCGCGGGCGATCCCAGGCCGACGACGGCGCCCGATCCGATCATGTCGCGCACCAGCTGGCTGTCCGTATATTCCCAGGACGCGCTCTTCATCATGCCGAGATCGGTCACCGGCGCGATCGCGACGACCGCCTTGAACAGGCCAGGTTCGACAACGTTGGTCTGCAGCGCCGCATAGCCGCCATAGGACCAGCCGACGATCGCGAGCTTGGACGGGTCCGCAATCCCTTCGTGGACCAGCCAACGCCCGGCATCGCAGATATCCGCCATCGCGGTCTGCCAGCTGTGGAAGCCGTTATTCTTGTAGAAGGCGTCGCCATAGCCGCTCGACCCACGATATTCGGGCTGCAGCACCGCATAGCCGCGCTGGGCGAAGAACTGGACGAGCCAGTCGAAGCCCCAACTGTCACGCGCGGACGGGCCGCCATGCGGCATCACGATCGCGGGCAGGCCCCTGCCGCTGCCGCCGATCGGAAGCGTCAGATAGGCCGGGATGACGGTGCCGTCGGCAGCCTTGAAAGTGACGGTGCGCATCGGCGCCATCGGCATGTCGCCCAGCGCCGGACGCGCATCGAGCAACGGATCGAGATGGTGATTGGTCCGGTCGAAGAGGTAATAGTGGCCGGCATCGGTGTCGCTGCCCATGAAAACGAGCAGTTTCTGCTCGTCCGCGCTGGCGCTCAGGAATTCGATCAGCGGCATTTGCGGCATCGCGCGGACAAGTGCCGCGTGCAGCTTCTTGTAATCGGGATCGAAATAATCGGTCTGGTCCCGGTCGGTCGTGTAGGAGGCGCCGATCACGCGGCCGTGCCGGCCGATCGTCGCGATATCGTTGACATCGACCTCGGGATTGCTCGCGACCAGATCCGCCTTGAAGCTGCCGTCGAGCGCCACGCTATAGAGCGAGTCGCGTCCGTCGAGCGTCTTGACCGCATAGGCCACGTTGCGCGTGCCATCGACCGCGATCGGTGTAAAATCGTTGCCGCCCGATTTCGTGCGGGAGAAGATCCGCCACTGACGGTCGCCTGCCTGCCGGTACAAATAGGTCATCGTGCCGGTGAGTGTGCCGCTCCCGTCTATTTCCGCCCCGGCGCGGATGCGGACATTGCCCTGACCGTCGGACAGGAAGAAGGTCGCGGTCTTGACGGCGCGTTCGACATTGACGCCGCGACCGGTTGCGGTGTCGACGCGATCGACCCCCAACCCGTCATCGCCCTCGGCAATGGCCACGCCGTTGCCGCTTTGAGGGACATAGTCCCGCGACATCAGGATCGTGCCGTCGCCATTGCCCCAGTCGACAATATCGCCGTCGAACTGGCTGATGCGTAGCGCGTCGACGCCCGGCTTCCGCCCGATGTAGAGCGGATGCTTGCCGTCCATATCGACCGCGATCGTGCGCGTGATCGGCAGCGGCGGATTATGATCGAAGATCGTGCCCGCTTCCTGGCAGACGATCCGGGTGTTGGAGGCCCAGCCGCAGGACGTAATGCTAAGCGGCTTGCCGTCGTCCCGACCGGCGGCGTGCATTTCGCGCGTCTCGACATCGATCACGCCGGCATAGGTGACCATGCCCGGCCCCGGCGCCACGAACACGGCATGCTTGCCGTCGGGCGACAATTGCATGTGCCTGACCTGCTCGCGATGGCCGAACAGCTCCGCCATCGTCGGCTTGCCCCCTTCGACCGGCTTCTTGTCCTCCGCACCTGCCCCAACCGCGAACGCGCACACCAAACAAACCGCCAACGCCCCCTTAACCACCGTAATCCCCCGAAAATTTGCCCGGACCATGGTTCAGGAAATTTGTGGCGGGGGCAATAGCAAGAAGCTCCACTTGCGCCTGTAATCATGCTCCGCCATCTGGCGCGCATTCCGCTTTAGCCAAGGTTCGTCATGTCCCAGCGTCAACCCGCCGAATGGATGCCGCACGATGCGGTGTGGATCGGCTTCCCGAGTCATCCCGAATTGTGGGAGGACGACCTGGCGCCGGCGCGCGACGAAGTGGTCGCATTCGCGCGCGCGGTCCATGCCGACGGGCGCGGCGAGCGCGTGATCCTGGTCGCGGCCGACGAGGCCTCCGCAGCCGCGGCGCGCGCGCTGGCGGGTGACGCCGCCGAAGTGCAGGTACAGCCGTTCGGCGACATCTGGCTGCGCGACACCGGCGCGATCGTCACGACTGGACCCGATGGCCGCCGCGCCGCGCGGTTCGGCTTCAACTGGTGGGGCGGCAAATATCATCTGCCCGGCGACGAAGGCGTCGGCGGGCGGCTGGCGGAGGCGGCCGGCTTCGCGGTCGATGTGCATGACTGGGTGCTGGAAGGCGGCGCGATCGACGTCGACGGCACCGGGCTTGCCGTCACCACCGAGCAGTGTCTGCTCAACCCCAACCGCAATCCCGGCCTGTTGCGCGAGGATATCGAGCGCGGGCTGAAGGCCGGAATCGGCATCGAGCGGCTGCTTTGGCTGGGCGACGGTCTCGCCAACGATCACACCGATGGCCACGTCGACAATCTCGCGCGCTTCGTCGCGCCCGGGCGGCTGGCGCTGCCCGAACCGGCCGAAGATGATCCCAATGCCGATGTCTATCGCGATGCGGCGGCGCGCGCCCGCGCCTTCGGGGTCGAGGTCGTCACCCTTCCCTCTCCGGGCCTGGTCGAGGTCGAGGATGAGGCGATCCCGGCATCCTACATGAACTTCTATATCGGCAACGCCGCCGTGGCGGTGCCGCAATATGGCGCGCCCAATGATGTCGCCGCCGTCGCGGCGATCGGCGCGCTTTTCCCAGGGCGCGTTGCGATCGGGCTTCGGGCCGACCATATCCTCACCGGTGGGGGCAGCTTCCACTGCATCAGCCAGCAGGTACCGTGCGCATGACCGAAATCACCGTCGCCGCGATCCAGCTCGCTTTCGGCGAGGATATCGACGCGAACATCGCCAAGGTTGCGGCGCGCGTTCGCGAGGCGGCGGCCAAGGGCGCGCAGGTGATCCTGCCGCCGGAATTGTTCGAAGGCCCCTATTTCTGCCGGGTCGAGGACGAAGGTCTGTTCGCCAACGCCAAGCCGACCGCCGAGCATAAGGCGGTACTGGCGATGCAGAAGCTCGCCGCCGAGCTCAAGGTGTCGATCCCGACCAGCTTCTTCGAGGCCGACGGGCCGCATTACTACAATTCGCTCGCGATGATCGGCCCCGACGGCAAGGTCCAGGGCGTCTATCGCAAAAGCCACATTCCCGACGGGCCGGGCTATGAGGAGAAATTCTATTTCCGGCCCGGCAATACCGGCTTCAAGGTTTGGGACGGCGCGGGCACGAAGCTCGGCGTCGGCGTATGCTGGGACCAATGGTATCCCGAAACCGCGCGCGCGATGATGCTGATGGGCGCGGAGGTTCTGTTCTACCCGACCGCGATCGGCAGCGAACCGCATGACGAAGGCCTCGACACCGCCCGATTGTGGCGCCGCGCGATGGTCGGCCATGCTGTCTCCAACGTCGTGCCGATCGTTGCCGCGAACCGCGTCGGCACCGAACATGGCCAGACCTTCTACGGCACCAGCTTCATCACCGACGAACGCGGCGACATAATCGCCGAGCTCGATCGCGAGGAAGAAGGCGTGATCACCGCCACGCTCGACCTCGATCGGGTCAAGCGCCACCGCGCCGCCTTCGGCTTCTTCCGCGACCGCCGCCCCGAATTGTACGGGCGGCTGGTACAGGACGTCTGATGGAGCGGATCGCCTGGCTCAACGGCGATTTCGTGCCGCTCGCCGAGGCCAAGGTCTCGGCGCAGGACCGCGGCTTTCTGTTCGCCGACGGCATCTACGAATTCACCGCCGTGCTCGACGGCAAATTGATCGACAGCCAAGCGCATCTCGCGCGGTTTGAGCGATCAGCCGCCGGGCTCGACCTGACACTGCCGATCTCGACCACCGAGATCGAGGCCGCCCAGCGCGAATTGATCGCGCGCAACCGGCTCGATCAGGGCGGCGTCTATTTCCAGCTAACCGGCGGCCCGGCCGAACGCGATTTCCTCGCGCCTTCGACCGACCCGACCCTGTTCATGTTCACCCAGGCAGGCGACGTGCTCGACCGCCCGACGGCGAAGACCGGCATCGCGATAAAAACGATTGCCGACCCGCGCTGGGCGCGACGCGACATCAAGAGCATCATGCTGCTCGGCCAGGTGCTCGCCAAACGCGAAGCCGCCGCCGCGGGTGCGCAGGAGGCCTGGCTGGTCGATGGCGAGGGCTTCGTGACCGAGGGTGCGTCGTCCTCTGCCCTGATCGTGACTGCCGAGGGTACGCTGGTCACGCGCCCCAATAGCCAGGCGATCCTGCCCGGCTGCACACGCAAGGCAGTACTGATGATCGCCGAGCGTGACGGGGTGAAAGTCGAAGAACGGCTGTTCACGGTCGACGAAGCGCTGCGCGCCAGCGAAGCGATCCTGACCAGCGCATCCAATTTCGTGCTGCCGGTCGTCATGATCGACGGCCAGTCGATCGGCGACGGCAAACCCGGCCCGATCACCCGCCGGCTGCGCGAACTCTATATCGAGGCGGCACGGGCGGAGTGATCCACCTTTACGCGATCGGCCTCGGCTCCAACCAGCCGCACGGCCGCTATGGCGCGCCCTGTGCGATCCTCAATGCGGTCTTGGCGGAGCTCAAGCCGGTCGCGGCATCGGCAATTATCGAGACGGCGCCGATCGGCCCCTCGCTTCGGACGTTCGCCAACGCGGCCGCCCTGATCGAGAGCCCGCTGTCGCCGCCCGACCTGCTGAAAGACTTGAAGGCGATCGAGCGCCGTTTCGGCCGGCGCGGCGGACAGAGATGGGGTTCGCGGGTGCTCGACCTTGATATATTGCTCTGGTCGGGCGGACGCTGGTCGAGCACGGCCCTTTATATTCCGCATCGCCACCTGACCGAGCGGGTATTCGCGCTCGATCCGCTCAATCAGATCGCACCCGAATGGCGAATTCCGGGTCATGATACCGTCCGGCAGCATCTCGCACGGTTGACCCGGCCCCGCCCCGTCCATAGGAGCGGTCGCCGGTCGGGTCCGTAGCTCAGTTGGTAGAGCAAGCGACTTTTAATCGAGAGGTCCCGGGTTCGAGTCCCGGCGGACCCACCAATCTCTCTTCTGACGCATTGCCGATTTTAGCCGCGAGCCGAGGGATAACATGGCGGACTTTAACCCCCTCCCACTCGGCAGTGTGATCGGCGCCTTCCTGCTCGCGTTTCCGGCCTTGTTTTCGATCGTCAACCCGATCGGCGCGGCGTTGATCTTCAACCAGGTCACGACCGAACGATCCCTCGCCGAACGCCAGCGGCTTGCGGGCAAGGTCGGCAGTTACTCGGCGATCGTGCTGCTCGCCTCGCTCTGGCTCGGCGGCTATGTCCTGACTTTCTTCGGCATCAGCCTGGCTGCGCTCCGGATCGCGGGCGGCATGGTGGTGGGAATCCGCGCCTGGGGCCTGCTGATGCAGCCCGCTGAACATGAAGAGCGCAAGGCGACCGCCGCCGCGCCCGTCCAGGAATCGGACGACGACGAGGTCGCCTTTTTCCCGCTGACGATGCCGCTTACCACCGGCCCGGGGACGATCGCGGTTGCGATCGCCTTGTCCTCGCAACGTCCCTCCAGCGGCATCGGCACGCTCGCTTTCTTTGGCGGCATGAGCCTGGCCGCAGCCTGTGTCGCCTTGTCGATCTGGCTCTGCTTCCGCTGGTCGGACCGCGTCGTGGCGCTGCTCGGCAAAGGCGGCGCGCGCATCCTTTCGCGCCTGATCGCCTTCCTGCTGTTGTGCGTCGGGGTGCAGATCATCGTGACCGGCGTGACGGGTGTCGCCGAGGCCATCCTGCAAGGCAGTTAGCGCGCGGCACAACTCACAGCTTTACCAAATCCCGAGAAGGGATCAGCTTGGCCTCCAAGATATACGGAGGAGGAGTCGATGCGCGAGGAAGACAAGAAACTGCATTACGAGCTGGGCAATGTGGGCTTGCGCGCCCAGGCCACGGCGGCGGGCTTCCTGCAACTTTGTGCCGAGCTGCGCGATGCGGGCGTACTGGGCGAAGACGCGATCGAACGGATCAAGGAGCGGATCGCACGCGACATCACGCTGTCCGCCCCGCGATCCACCACCCCGGATGAGCACAAGCGCGACGTGCGGGCCAGGCTCGATCGGCTATTTGCCGGCTGCGAGAGCGTCGGCAGCGCGGACGCGCTGGCGTTCGGTGTCCGCCCGCACTGACCCTGATCAACCGGCCACGGCGCGCACCAGATCGCGCAGCCAAATGCCCGCGGGATCGGCAGCGAAACGGCGATGCCAGAGCAGCAGAAGCTGGATCGGCGCCGCTTCCTCGGGCGAGGGAAAGATCCGCAATCGAAGCGCATGCGGCGACGCCTCGACCATTCGCCTTGGCACGATTGCGACAAAATCCGTTCTCGCCGCGATCGCGAGCGCGGTATCCGATTCATAGACCTGGGGACCGCGTGATCGTTCCTCCGGTGCGGCCAGCACCGCATCCTCGCTGGTCCAGCGCCGGGTAAGCTGGTCGCGTGGACGATTGGCGCGAAACGGCTTGGCGGCATAGTCGACGACGATATCGACCCTTTTTTCCGCCATCAGCACCGCCGGATCGCCGAAGGCGCCGGCGCGCGGGTGATCGATTGCAGCGACCCACACCATTTCTTCCTTGAACAAGGGCTGCGACAGGAAGCGGGCCGCCACCTGCTCGAACGCCCCCACCGCGACATCCACCACGCCTTCGTCGAGATCGTCGGCCAGCGCCTGATCGACCGCAACCAACCGCAAGCTGACGCCCGGTGCCTCATTCCGCGCGCGCGACACCAACGCCGGGAAGATCAGGCGCGCGAAATATTGGCTGCCGGCGATTGTGAAACTGCGTTCGCTGGTGCGTGGATCGAAACCCGCGGGCGCGAAAGCATCGCGGATCGTGACCAATATATCGTGGATGCGCGGCGCCAGTTCGGTCGCGCGCGCGGTCGGCAGCAGCCCGCCCGGGCCGCGGGTGAACAAGGTATCGTCGAACGTGTCGCGCAACCGGCCGAGCGCGTGACTGACCGCCGACTGTGTCAGGCTGAGCCGATGGGCGGCTTTGGTTACGCTGCGTTCCTCATAGAGAATGTCGAAAAGGCGCAGCAGGTTGAGATCGGGCGGCCGCATGAATCGTGCTCATAGTCTGTTGGACTTATCATCATTAGATTTGATTGAAGCGGCGTACTAGGCGCTTTCCCACGACGGGCCGTCCGGCCCGCCTTTCCGCACGCCCGAAAGGTTTCCCTTGGCCGACGCCGATAGTTCCGCACCTCGCAAGATCGTCGATGGCGAACCGGTGCTCGACGACGAACTCGGCGCACCCGTGGAGCCGGCGCCGCAGTCCGGCCGCCTGACGTTGCGCCGTATCCTGTTCGTGATCGGTCCGGTTGCCGCCCTGCTGATCGCGCTCGGTCTCTATCTCCATGGCGGCCGCTATGAGTCGACTGACAACGCCTATGTGCAGTCGGAGAAGGTCGGCATCACCGCCAACATTTCCGGCACGGTCACGGCGGTGCTGGTGCATGACAATCAGCATGTCCGCGCGGGCGACATCTTGTTCCGGATCGACCCCGCGCCTTTCGAGGCGGCGGTGGCGGAAGCCGAAGCCAAGCTGACGACCGCGCGGAGCGATATCCGCACCCAGCGCGCCAATTACGGCTCCGGCGCGTCCGAAGTGAAGGCCGCGCAGGATCGCCTTCACTTCGCGCAGCGTGAAGCGGCACGGCAGAAGGAATTGCTGGCCGAAGGAATTTCGTCCCAGGCGCAATATGACAATGCCGCGCTGGCGGCGGTCAGCGCCGCCCAACAGATCCAGACCGTCCAGCAGCAGAATGAAGGCGTTGCCGCCAGCCTGGGCGATAGCCTGACGGGTTCGCTCGACGCCAACGGCACGGTGCGCGCCGCGCAGGCGGCGCTCGAGCGCGCGCGGCTCAACCTGCAATGGACGGTGGTGCGCGCGCCGCAGGACGGCATCGTCACCAAGGTCGATCAATTACCGGTCGGCGCGTACGTCGCGGCGTCGCGGCCGGTCTTTACCCTGGTCGGCGAACGGCTGTGGATCGAGGCCAATTTCAAGGAAAACCAGCTCAATTATATGCGTCTCGGTCAGACCGCGACGGTCAAGGTCGACGCTTTCCCGGGCCTTAAGCTGACCGGCCATGTCGTGAGCTTCAGCCCCGGCACGGGCAACAGCTTCGCGTTGCTGCCGGCGGAGAATGCGACCGGAAACTGGGTCAAGGTCGTGCAGCGCCTGCCGGTCGAGATCGACCTCGATCGGGTGCCAGCCGATGTGCCGCTCCATGCCGGCCTGTCGGCCGAGGTGGTGGTCGATACTCGCCACGTCCGCACCCTGTTCGGCAGCGACAAGCGCGCGCCTGGAGCGCAAGCAGGCTCGCAATGAGCGCACCCGGCAAGGCGGCGCTGCAGGTCGACGCCACCAGCCGCCGCATGATCACCTTTTCGGTGATGGCGGCGACGATCATGAATTCGCTCGATACGACCATCGCCAATGTCGCGCTGCCGCACATCCAGGGGAGCGTCTCGGCTTCCCAGGATCAGATCACCTGGGTGCTGACCTCCTACATCGTCGCCGCCGCAATCATGACGCCGATGACGGGCTGGCTGGCCGGGCGTTTCGGCCAGCGGCGCGTGCTGATGGTCTCGATCGTCGGCTTCACGATCGCCTCCGGCCTGTGCGGGGTCGCGCAGAATCTGGGCGAGATCGTCGGCTTCCGATTGCTCCAGGGCGTGTTCGGTGCGGCTTTGATCCCGTCGAGCCAGGCGGTGCTGCTCGACATCAATCCGCCCGAGCGCCACGGCCAGGCGATGTCCATATGGGTGATGGGGGCCATCCTCGGGCCGATCCTCGGCCCCGGGCTCGGCGGCTGGCTGACCGACAATCTCACGTGGCGCTGGGTGTTCTATATCAACCTGCCGATCGGCGTGATTGCCTTCTTCGGCATCTCGACCTTCCTGCGTGGCGAAGGCCAGCATCGAACGGTCAAACTCGATTTCGTCGGCTTTGCCACATTGGGCCTCGCCATCGGCAGCCTGCAGATGATGCTCGACCGCGGCCAGCAGCTCGACTGGTTCTCGTCGCGCGAGATCGGCATCGAGGCGGGTCTCGCGGGCTTGTTCCTCTATCTGTTCCTCGTCCAGACCTTCACTTCCAAGCAGCCTTTCATCAATCCGAGGCTGTTCCTCGACCGCAATTTCCTCGGCTGCTCGATCATCGGCTTCGTGCTCGGCACGGTGCTGTTCGCGGTACTGTCGCTGCTGCCGCCGATGCTGGAAAACCTGATGGGCTATCCGGTCGTCACGACCGGCCTCGTCACGATGCCGCGCGGCGTCGGCACCTTGCTGTCGACGATCCTGGTCGGGCGGCTGGTGCGCAAGGTCGACAACCGTCTGCTGATGGCGGTCGGGCTCGCGCTCAGCGCCTTCTCGCTGGTGATGATGAGCCACATGTCGCTGCAGATGGACGAGCGCGTGGTTTTGCTCTCGGGCTTCGTCCAGGGGTGCGGCACGGGTATGGTGTTCGTGCCGCTTTCGACGATGGCCTTCGCCACACTCGATCAGCGCTTCCGCGCCGAGGGCACCGCCATGTTCACTTTGATCCGCAACATCGGATCGAGCATCGGCATCTCGTCGCTGCAAGTGCTGGCGATCCGCAACACCGAGATCGTCCATTCGCGCCTGACCGAAGGGCTGCGCCCGGACAATCCGGCGATGGCCAACCTGCCCGCGCGCTTCAGCCTAAGCGAGCCCGGTGGGATCGCCGCGCTCAATGGCGAGATTTCGCGCCAGGCGGCGATGGTCTCCTATGTCGATGCCTTCTGGTTTTTGGCGATCCTGAGCGGCGGCGCGATCCTGCTCCTGCTGCTGGTACGTAAGCCGAAGCGCGCCGCTCCCCCTGTCCAGGTGCATATGGAATGAAATTGTCCTCAATCCGCCTCATCGCCGTTCCAGTCCTGCTGTCGCTGCTGGCCGGCTGCACCGTCGGACCCGATTTCAAGCGCCCCGCGTCGCCCGCCACGTCCGGCTATCTCGCGGCGGGCGAGCAGTCCGGCGCCACGGCCACCAACGGCACCGCACCGATCCGCTGGTGGACCGCGTTCGGGTCGTCCGACATCGATGCGCTGGTCGATCGAGCGCTCGCGAACAATCAGGACCTCGCCGCAAGCAATGCGACGCTGCAAAAGGCGCGCGAACAATGGCGCGCGGTACGGGGCGCGCAATTGCCGCAGGTCGATGCCAATGCGCGCGTCGACCAGCAGGAGATCAATTTTGCGAGCTACGGCTTCCCCGGTACCAACCCGGAATTCGCACTCTATTCGGTCGGCGGCATTGCCTCGTTCGACCTTGACCTGTTCGGCCGGCGTCGCCGCCAGACCGAGCAGGGGGCGGCTGACGCCGAGGCGCAGCAGCGCCAGACCGAGGCCGCGCATCTCGCGATCGCCGGCCAGGTCGTCACCCAAGCGATCACGGTCGCAGCGATCAACTCGCGGATCGCCACGGTCCAGTTGCTGGTCAGTGAGGACCAGAAGAATGTCGACCTGACCGACAAGCGCCGCCGCGCGGGCGAAGGCACGCTTGTCCAGGTGCTGACCGCGCAAAGCCAGCTCGCGGACGACGAGACTGCCCTGCCGCCGCTCTATCAGCAGCTGAGCACGGCGACGCACATGCTCGCTTTGCTGGTCGGCGTCGCGCCGGCCGATTTCACCGCACCGAAGGTGACGCTCGCCGACCTCACGCTGCCGGCCGCCATCCCGGTCAGCCTGCCGTCCGAACTGGTCCACCGCCGGCCCGACATCCTCCAGTCGGAAGCGGATTTGCATAGCGCGACCGCCGCGATCGGGGTCGCGACCGCGCGGCTCTATCCGGACATCACATTGGGGGCGACGCTGACGCAGGGCGCGCCCAATATCGGCAATGTACTGGGCAACGGCTTTCGCGGTTACGACATCTTCGCCGGCCTGACCGCGCCGATCTTCCACGGTGGCACGTACAAGGCGGAACAGCGCGCAGCGGTGGACGAAGCACGCGCCGCCGACGCCCGTTATCGCCAGACCGTGCTCACCGCCTTCCAGCAGGTCGCCGATTTGCTGACCGCGCTCGATCACGACCGCCAGGCGCTCGACAGCAACCAGAAGGCGATCGATGTCGCCGGCCATGCGCTGATATTGTCGCGGCGCAGTTTCGAGGTCGGCAATTCGGGCGTGCTCGACATCGTCGACGCCCAGCGCGTCTATCAGCGCGCCTTATCCGCCACGGTCGAGGCAAGCGCGCGCCAATATCTGGACAGCGCGCAACTGTTCGTCGCGACCGCCGGCGGCTGGACCGGCGTGCCGGCGCGTAATTGATTTGATTCAGATGTCCTGAAGCGGCACCGGCCCACACCCCACCCGGCCTCCCAACAGGTTATTCTATGGGAGCCCCGGGTGGGGGTGTGGGCCGGTGCCGCCCTGGTTCGTTTACCGAACCGAAAACTAACGCGTCGCGTTGTACTTCAGCTGCGCGTCGGTCAGCTGGAAGCCGATCAGCAGCTCGAAATTCGCCTGGTTGATCGCCGCCTTGATCCTGGGATCGGCGAGCGGATCGACCGAGGCGTCGGCATCGGATGCCTTACGCTTGCGATGCAGGCGCGCCTGCGCGACCGTGGGCAAGGTCGACAAAGATTTCTGGATGTCGGCGCCGGCGCCGGCGGTGCCGGTCGCGCGATATTGGCCGTCGGCGAAGTGGACCAGCACCTGGCTGACCTGCTTCGACATGATGGTCGTGCCGGCGCGCATCACGGTCGAGAAATAGGGGAACACCAGATCGCGCTCGCCGCGTGGGCTGGCTCGCCGCGCGACCACGTCGAACGTCACCTTGGTATGGACGATGTCGCCGGTCTGATCGCAGCTGGTGCGCAGATTGGTGACGGTCGCGGTGACGTCGAGCGCGCGCGCATCCTGACTCTGCTCGGGGCTGAACAGGCTGACATCGCCGGTATAGGCCGGAATCGCGACCGCCGGGCAGGTCGACCGCACGACGTTGAGCCCGCCGCTCACGTCGAAATCGTCCTCCTTGGAGCAACTCGCCAGGATCGGCAGCAGGGCAAAAGCGGGGAGCAGACGACGGATCAAGAGGCGCATCCTAGCGGACCAAAGATAAGGCCGGCACTCATAGGAAGCGGCTTTCGCGGGGGCAAGCAATCGCTTAAGGCGATGCGATGGACGGAGACACCGCCCCCCTTTCAAACAAGCCACCGCTCGATCTGCTGATCGCGGCGCCGCGTGGCTTTTGCGCGGGCGTCGATCGCGCGATCCGCATCGTCGAGCTGTCGATCGAGAAATATGGCGCGCCGATCTATGTCCGGCACGAAATCGTCCATAATCGCCATGTCGTAGAGGCGCTTAAGGCCAAGGGCGCGATCTTCGTGGAGGAGCTGGATGAAGTGCCGGACGGCGTGCCGGTGGTCTTTTCCGCGCACGGCGTGCCCAAGGCGGTACCGCACAAGGCGGCCGAGCGCGGGCTCGACTATATCGACGCGACCTGCCCGCTCGTCTCCAAGGTCCATCGCCAGGCGGAACGGCTGGTCGAGGCCGGGCGGCACATATTGTTCGTCGGCCATCGCGGCCATCCCGAGGTGATCGGCACGCTCGGCCAGGTGCCCGAGGGCGCGATGACGCTGATCGAGACCAACGAGGATGCGGAGGCGCTGATGCCGGCCGATCCGGCCAATCTCGCCTTTCTGACCCAGACCACTTTGTCGGTGGACGATACCGCACAGGTGGTGGCGACGCTCAGGCGCCGCTTTCCGCTGATCCAGGCGCCGCGCGGCGAGGATATCTGCTACGCGACGTCGAACCGGCAGGCGGCCGTCAAGGACATCGCCACGCAGTGCGATGCGCTGCTCGTGATCGGTGCACCCAATTCTTCCAATTCGGTACGCCTGGTCGAGGTCGCGTTGCGCGCCGGGCGACGGGCGAAATTGATCGAAAGCGCGGCCGATCTCGACCTCGCCTGGCTGGATGGCGTGCGCACGCTCGGCATCAGCGCGGGCGCCTCGGCTCCCGAATTGCTGGTGCGCGAACTGGTCGATCGGCTGGGCCGGCACTTCACGGTCAGCGAGCGTGAGATGAACGGCGAACCCGAATCGATGGTGTTCAAGCTGCCGCGCACGCTCGCCGCCGCCTGACCGATCCGGAGCGGGGGGCAATGGCGGTCTACACCCAGGTTTCGGCGGAAGCGTTGTCGGCGCTGCTCGAAACCTATGATGCCGGCACTTTGATCTCGGTCAAGGGCATCGCCGAAGGGGTCGAGAACAGCAATTACCTCGTCGATACGAGCGCGGGGCGCTTCATCCTGACGTTGTACGAAAAGCGCGTCGACAGCGCCGATCTGCCCTTCTTCATGGCGCTGCTCGATCACCTTGCGGACAAGGGCCTGCACGTGCCGCGCGCCATTCGCGACCGTTCGGGCCTTCAGATCCGCGAGGTGGCCGGACGCCCCGCCTGCCTGATCGAATTCCTGCCCGGCGTTTCGGTCAGCCATCCGACGCCAGCCCAGACGCACGCCACCGGCGCGGTGCTGGGCCAGATGCACGCGGCGCTCACAGATTTCACCGGCGAGCGGCCCAATACACTGGGGCTGCCCGGGTGGCGCGCGCTGGCGGCGCGTTGCGGCCCCGACCTCGACCGGATCGCGCCGGGGCTGGGATTGCGCGTCGCCGAAGAATTGACCTGGCTCGACCAGTCCTGGCCGACGACGCTGGCACATTCGGTGATCCATGCCGATCTGTTCCCGGACAACGTGCTGATGCGCGGCGCGGCGGTGACGGGTGTGATCGACTTCTACTTCGCGTGCAGCGACGTCCGCGCATGGGACGTGGCGGTGACGCATGCATCCTGGTGCTTCGAGAATGACGGCACCGGCTTCCACGCGGACCGGGCGGCGGCGTTGATCGCGGGCTATGACGAGACGTTCGGGCTTTCCGCCGAAGAGCGCGACGCGTTCCGCGCCCTCGCCCGCGGTGCGTGCCTGCGTTTCCTGCTGACCCGTGCGTGGGATTGGCTGAACACGCCGGCTGATGCGCTGGTGACGCGCAAGGATCCGCTCGCCTTTCTGCGCCGGCTCGATTTCTACCGCGACGCCGATCCTGAAAGTCTTGGCCTGTGAGCGAACTGCCTGTGGTCCACATGGCAACCGACGGCGCCTGCAAGGGCAATCCCGGCCCGGGCGGCTGGGGCGTCGTGATCCGATCCGGCGAGAAGGAAAAGGAATTGTCGGGCGGCGAGAAGCTCACCACCAATAACCGCATGGAAATGACCGCTGCGATCCGCGGTCTTACCGCGCTCAAACGCCCCTGCCGCGTCGTGCTGTCGACCGACAGCCGCTACGTCATGGACGGGCTGACCAAATGGCTGCCCGGCTGGCTGCGCAACGGCTGGCGCACCGCCGCCAAGCAGCCCGTCAAGAATGCCGACCTATGGCAGGAACTGGTCGCCGCCGCCGCGCCGCATCAGATCCGCTGGGAATGGGTCAAGGGCCATGCCGGCCACCCGGAGAATGAGCGCGCCGACACCTTGGCGAGCGACGCCGCGATCATGGCTGGACGCGTTCGCTAGCGCGCCCGATCGGCCGCATGCGGCGCCAATCCTCATGTCCCTATAAGATCCATCGCAAAAGAGTGGCGTGCGCGCATCCTTATTGCTAATAAGTCGCACAAACAGATTAAGGCCGCTCCGTGCGTCTCGACCAGCTTCCCCTTCGCCAGGCATCGCGCATCGCGTCGATCGACTGGACGGGCCTCGCTCCGCGCGAGGCGCAGCGCCTTCGCGAACTGGGTTTTGACGACGGGGTCGCGATCGAAGCGCTGCATCGCAGCGCGATGAAGGGCCCGCTCGCCTGCCGGGTCGGCCGGATGATCATTGCGGTCCGGCGCAAGGTGGCGGCGACGGACCGCAATGATCCCGCATGAATCCTTCGCCTATGATCGCACTGGTCGGCAACCCCAATGCCGGCAAGTCCGCGCTTTTCAATGCGTTGACCGGGGCCCGCCAGAAGGTCGGCAATTATCCCGGTGTCACGGTCGAACGAAAAGTCGGGCGCATGGCACTCGATGATGGGCGCCCGCTCGAGCTGGTCGATCTGCCGGGCACGTACAGCCTCGACCCTGCCAGTCCCGACGAACAGGTGACGCGCGACGTGCTGTTCGGGCGTCAGGCGGGCGAGCGGACCCCATCGGCGTTGGTGGTGGTCGTCGACGCCACCAATCTCGACAATCATCTGCGCTTCGTCCTGCAATTGGTCGCGCTCGGCCTGCCCGTGGTCGTCGCGCTCAACATGATCGACATGGCGGAGCGCGACGGGCTGGTAATCGATATTGCCCGCCTCTCCGCCGAACTGGGCGTTCCGGTCGTACCGACGGTGGCGGTACGCAAGCGCGGCCTCGACGAATTGCGCGCCGCGCTTGGCCGCGCGGTTGGCGGCGGGGGCAAGGCGGTGTTCGCCACTGGCGAACCGGAGGATATCACCAAGCTCCAGCGCGAGGCGCGCCGCATCGCGGATGCAGTCACCGTGCAGCAGCATGCCGAAAATGCCTGGACCCAGCGGCTAGACCGCGTCGCGCTCCATCCGGTGATCGGCCCGATCCTGCTCGCGGGCATGATGTTCGTCATGTTCCAGGCTGTCTTTTCGTGGAGCCAGGTTCCGATCGAGTGGCTCGCCTCGGCGCAGGCGTGGCTGGCCGACACCGCGATCCGGACCTTGCCCGACAATCTTCTGCGATCCTTGCTGGTCGACGGCATCATCAACGGCGTCGGCTCCGTCGTCGCCTTCCTGCCGCAGATCCTGATCCTGTTCTTCTTCATCCTGCTGCTGGAAGCGTCGGGCTATATGGTCCGCGCCGCCTTCCTGATGGACCGGCTGATGGCGGGTGTCGGATTATCGGGCCGCGCTTTCATCCCTCTCCTTTCCTCCTTCGCCTGCGCGATTCCCGGGATCATGGCGACGCGGTCGATCGACGATCCGCGCGACCGGCTGACCACGATCCTGATCGCGCCATTGATGACCTGCTCGGCGCGTTTGCCGGTTTATGCCGTGATCATCGGCGCTTTCATTCCCGCAAAACGGGTGCTGCCCGGCGTCGGCCTGCAGGGACTGGTGCTGTTCTGCCTCTATCTCGCCGGCATCGGCGGCGCGATGGCGGTGGCGGCGGTGCTGCGCCGGACGGTCACCAAGGGTGGTGGCGGCGGCTTCCTGATGGAACTGCCCAAATATCAGATGCCGGTGTGGCGCGACGTCGCGCTCGGTCTGTGGCAGCGTTGCCTGATCTTCCTGCGCCGCGCCGGCACCGTTATCCTGTGGGTGACGGTCGTGCTGTGGGTGCTGACCTCCTATCCGGTGGCGCCCGAAGGCAGCGGCATCAAGCAGAGCGAATATTCGATCGCCGGACGGATCGCCTCGGTGCTCGAACCGGTGGTGCGGCCGGTCGGCTTCAACCATAACATGGCGCTGGCGGTCATTCCGGCGATGGCGGCGCGCGAAGTCGCGGTCTCGGCCTTGCAGACGGTTTATTCGATCGATGCCGGCGACGATGAAAAGGTCGGCCAGAAGCGCCTTGGGCTGCGGCTGCGCGGTGCCTGGTCGCTACCGACCGCGCTCGCCTTCCTCGCCTGGTTCGTGTTCGCGCCGCAATGCCTGTCGACGATCGCGGTGATCCGGCGCGAAACCAACGGCTGGCTCTGGCCCGCTTTCACGCTTGGCTACTTATTTGTGCTCGCCTGGTGCGCAGCGGGCATTACCTTCTGGACCGCGACCGCGCTCGGGCTTTAAGGTCCCCTCCGAACAGCATTACGAGCGGAGAGAAGAAAATGGCCGGTTCGGTCAACAAGGTGATCCTCGTCGGCAATCTCGGGCGTGATCCCGAATCGCGCAGCTTCCAGAATGGCGGCAAGGTCGTGAACCTGCGCATCGCTACGTCGGAGACGTGGAAGGACCGCACGTCGGGCGAGCGCAAGGAAAAGACCGAATGGCATTCGGTCGCGATCTTCAGCGAAGGGCTCGCCAACGTCGCCGAAAAATATCTGCGCAAAGGCTCCAAGGTTTACCTGGAGGGCGCGCTTCAAACCCGGAAGTGGCAGGGCTCGGACGGGCAGGACAAATATTCGACCGAGATCGTGCTGCAGGGCTTCAACGCCGTGCTGGTGCTGCTTGATCGCCGTGAAGGCGAAGGCGGCGGCGCCCGCAGCGGCGGCTGGGACGAAGATGCCGGCGGCAACGATTTCAATTCGAGCTCTGTCGGCAGCGGTAGCGGCGGCGCGGCCCGGGGTGGCGCTCCCAGCGGCGGCGCGAGCCGTCCGGCCGCATTCGACAGCGACCTGGACGACGACGTCCCGTTCTGAGGCGCGGCGTTCCGGCCCGAAATCACTAGGAAAAGCCTGTGGCGCTCGAACAACCCGCCTCGGACGCGGATATCCGTGCGCTCTATCGCACCGTGCTCAAGCGCGAGGCGGAGAGCGACGCGGTCGTGCGCAATTATACTGACGCCAATATCGCGCTGGGCGACGCCCTAAACACGTTCCTGACGTGCCCAGAATTTGTCGAGCGCAACGTGCCTGCGGCTAGTGCCGCGATCTGGCAGGCGCGCCAGCCCGGCACGATCGAGACCGAAGCTACCGACGCGCAACTCGCGGCGATGCGTGCGCATGTCGAGAAGGTGTGGTCGGCCTATGGCGAGGAACAGACCTATTGGTCGGTGCTCACCGCCGACAAATATCGGGATGCGGCGCTCGACGCGGCAACCTTGGCCGATTTCTATGCCTCGGGCTTCGGCACCTACGACCAGATCGCACGCCTGCTTGCCCGCAACGATGTCGAGGCGGCGCGCGTCCGGTCGGTGCTCGATTTCGGTTGCGGCGTCGGCCGGCTCGCGGCACCGTTCGCCCAGCATTTCGGCCATTATATCGGCGTCGACATCAGCCCGGGCCATCTTCGCCTCGCCCGGGAACGCGCGGCGGCGAGCGGGCTGAACGATACCGAGTTCCTGATGATGGGCGACTTCCTGCGCTCGGATATCGCCTACGATCTCTATTACAGCCTGATCGTGTTGCAGCATAATCCACCGCCGATCATGCGCGAGATGCTGCGCGCCGGCCTGCAGCGCGTACGTCCCGGTGGCTATGCGCTGTTCCAGATACCGGCGATGATCTTCGACTACAGCTTCTCGGTCGAACAGTATCTCGCCGGGGGCTGGCGCGATTCGATGGAGATGCACGCCTTGCCGCAGCGCGCGGTGTTCGCCGAGCTCGCCCATGCCGGCTTCCGGCTGCTGGAGATCGTCCCCGACCCCTTCATCGGTCCGGCCGGCATTTCCTACGTCTATCTAGCCGAGAAAATACCAGCCTAAGCGGCACTAGAGCTTGTCCCTGAGCGCCTTCAACGCCGCGAAGGGGCCCGCATCCGCTTCGCCGATCACACCGGCAGCACGCAGTTTCTCCTCGGCGTCCGGCGCACGCGGAAAGGGATCCAGCGCCAGCGCCAGCGTCTGCGCGGCCGCTTCGCCGAGATCGACCGCACTTCCCTCATAGGGGATCACGTCGAGATCGTTTTCGTGCAGCTCGATTTCCTCGGCTGCGTCCACCTCCGCTTCGGGCAGGAAGCGCAGCGCGAAATCCTCGGCGATTTTGGCCGGAACCGGAGCGCCGCTCGCGACGCAGGCTTGCACTACCCTGGCCCGCAATTTTCCGGTCGCGACCACGGCGTCGTTCTCCCGAACGAGTTCGGCGGTTACAGCCAGAGCGTCGATCTGGATCAGTCCGAAGCGCACCGCCAGCGCTGCACGCTCCGCTTCGTTCGCCTCGATCGTCACGGCGCGCACGCCCCCGCCGAGTTCGTCCAATCGATAAGGCCTGGAAAATTCCGGGGTCATGCCGGCCACGCGCCCGCCTTGAGATCGGCGCCGGGCAGCGCCGACAACCGATCGCGCAACGCAATCAGCCCGTCCCGCACCGTCGCCAGAGCCTCGGTGCTCGGGGGCGTCCCGCGATAAATGTTGCGCGCGATTACGTCGTCGAGCTCGCCGTTGGAGAAAGCCTCACGCAGAGCACCCAGCCGCCCGCCGAGCGCGCCCATCATCCGGCCGATATGCTTGCCGACGACGATGTCGCCGATGCCGCGCTCGCGCAATTGCCCGTCCATATCCTCGACGAACAATTCAGCGAGAAAGGCTGCGGGCGCGCGACCACCCTCGCCTTCGCCCTCCAGCCGCAGCAGGACCAGGCTCAATACCGCCGCCACCATATCGAACCGCCCGTCGAGCGTGTCGGGCACGCAGCCCGCCCGATACCAGTCCGGCCGACGCGCTTCCGCGACCACATGTCCGTAAAGCGGCGCCAGCGCGTCACGCTCGCTCCGCCCGAACAGACGACGCCATACTCCTGCCATTCAACCTATCTCCGTGCGCTCCGACTTGCGGAGCCGCCAAGCGCCGCATATTGAGGCCGGCGCGCGCGGTTGCAATCCCGATGCGTGGAGTCATCGGCTAAGCCTGGGTTCAGCCACAGGCCGTCAGGCTCAAGATTGGCGTCGGGAAAGGGTTACTTCATGGCAGCATCGATCAAGCGCGGGGCAATCGCGGCGCTCAGCCTCGTGGCGCTGGCGGGCTGCGCGCAGGTGCGCGATCACAAGGGCTATATCGTCGACACCACGCTGATCAACACGGTCCAGCCCGGCGTCGACAACAAGGATTCGGTCAACAAGACGCTCGGACGGCCGACTTTCGACAGCGCGTGGGACGGCAGCAATACCTGGTATTATCTGGCGCGCGACACGCGCAGCCTGGCCTTCAGCACCCCCAAGCCGGTGACACAGACCCTGCTGGCGGTGCGCTTCGCCGCGAACGGCGACGTCGCCTCGGTACAGCGCACAGGCGTCGAGACGGTGCGTGATATTCAGGTTTATGGCCGCAAGACGCCGGTGCTCGGCTCGCACCGCAGCTTCTTCTCGGAGCTGTTCGGCAATATCGCGCCGGGGACGACCGACAAGGCGACGACCGCCGACAATCCCGGCGGCTGATCGGTCCTACATTCCAGAATCAAACAAAGCCGCCGATCTCAAATCAGCGGCTTTGTTATAAGCCTAGTGCGCGATGCCGGCCCCGGCCAGCACCGCCAGCGTCAGCAATTCGGATGCGGTCGCCGACATCGTCGCGATCTGGACCGGCTTTTCCATGCCGACCAGCATCGGGCCGATCACCGCGTCACCATCCACCTCGCGCAGCAATTTGGCCGAGATGTTAGCCGATTGGAGGCCCGGGAAGATCAGCACATTGGCCGGACCGGACAGGCGGCTGAACGGATAAGCTTTGCGCATGTTCGGGTTGAGCGCGACGTCAGGCGCCATCTCGCCTTCGAACTCGAAGCCCGGATCCTTCTCTTCCATCAACGCCACCGCATCGCGGACATTGTCGATCCACTCGCCCGGCGGATTGCCGAAGGTCGAGTAAGACAGGAAGGCGACGCGCGGTTCATGGCCCATTTTGCGGGCGACGTCCGCCGTATGCTGGGCGATCGCGACCAGTTCCTTCGGCGTCGGCCGTTCAGTCACCATCGTGTCGGCCATGAACACGGTGTGTTTCTTGCCGACGATGACATGGATCCCGCACGGACGACGCCCTTCGATCGGATCGATCACGCGCCGCACCTGGCGCAAGGTCTTGCCATAAGTCCGGGTGACGCCGGTGATCATCGCGTCCGCATGGCCGAGCGCGAGCAGGAGTGCGCCGAAGATATTGCGATCCTGGTTGACCATCGCCTCAACCTCGCGGCGCAGATAGCCGCGCCGCTGAAGCCGATTGTAGAGATAATCGACCATCTGCGGCACGAGCGGCGAATGGCGGCTGTTATGCAGCTCAAAGCTGTCCGGATCGTCGACCCCGAGTGCGCGAAGCTTGTCCGGCACCTCGTCGCGGCCAACCAGAACGGGCGTGCCATAGCCGCCATCGCGAAAGGCGATTGCCGCGCGCAGCACAACTTCCTCCTCCGCCTCCGCGAACACGACACGCTTGGGATTGGCGCGGGCATTGGCATGCGCCAGCGTCAGCACCGACGTCGCCGGACTCAGTCGCGCCTTCAACGACTCGCGATAGGCCGCGAGATCCTCGATCTGATGGCGCGCGACACCGGTCCGCATCGCCGCTTCGGCCACTGCTGCCGGGATGATTTCCATCAGACGCGGGTCGAACGGCGCCGGGATGATATAGTCCGGGCCGAAGCGCGGTGCTTTGCCGCCATAGGCCGCCGCCACCTCCTCCGGCACCTGCTGGCGCGCCAGGCTGGCGAGCGCTTCGGCGGCCGCTATCTTCATCTCTTCGTTGATCGCGGTCGCGCGCACGTCGAGCGCGCCGCGGAAGATGAAGGGGAAACCCAGCACATTGTTGACCTGGTTCGGATAGTCCGACCGGCCGGTGGCGACGATCGCGTCGGGCCGTACCGCCTTGGCCTCGGGCGGCGTTATCTCCGGATCGGGATTGGCCATCGCGAAGATGATCGGATTCTTGGCCATCTTCTTGACCATTTCGGGCTTGAGCGCGCCCGCGGCCGACAGGCCGAGGAAGACATCGGCACCGTCACATGCCTCAGCCAGCGTACGCTTGTCGGTGATGGCGGCATGGGCGGACTTCCACTGATCCATGCTTTCGGTGCGGCCCTGGTAGATCACGCCCGATCGGTCGCACATGATCACCTTGTCGGGGGACACGCCCATCGCCTTGATCAATTCGGTGCAGGCGATCGCGGCCGCGCCCGCGCCGTTGACGACGACGTGAATATCCTTGAGCTCGCGCTTGGTGAGATAGCAGGCGTTGATCAGCCCGGCAGCGGTAATGATCGCGGTGCCGTGCTGGTCGTCATGCATCACCGGAATGTTCATGCGCTCGCGCAGGGTCTGCTCGATCACGAAGCATTCGGGCGCCTTGATATCCTCAAGGTTGATGCCGCCGAAGCTCGGCTCCAGCAACGCGACCGCGTTGCAGAAAGCATCGACGTCTTCGGTCGCGAGTTCGAGATCGATCGCGTCGACGTCGGCGAAGCGCTTGAACAGCACCGCCTTGCCTTCCATCACCGGCTTGGAGGCGAGCGCCCCGAGATTGCCGAGGCCGAGGATCGCGGTCCCGTTGGAGATGACCGCGACCAGATTGCCCTTGGCCGTATAGTCATAGGCCTTGCCCGGATCTTCAGCGATGGCGAGTACGGGCACCGCGACGCCCGGCGAATAGGCCAGGCTGAGATCGCGCTGCGTCGCCATCGGTTTCGAGGCGACGATCTCGATCTTTCCCGGCCGTCCGCACGAGTGGTAATCGAGCGCCTCGCGCTCGGAAAACTGAATGTTACTACCTTCGGCCACTGTTTGGCTCCAAATCCTCTTGTGCGCACCCCTATCCGCCGATTTGATCGGCGTCACCCCATTGCGGATGCCGGCCTGGAGCGGCTAGGCGCGTCGGCTCACCAGAAACACGAGGATATGGAATGTCGGACTTGATCGCAGCGGATCAGCTGCGTCTCTTCATCGAACGAATCGAACGGCTCGAAGAGGAAAAGAAGGGCATGGCGGACGATATCCGCGACGTTTACGCCGAGGCCAAGAGCCAAGGTTACGATGCCAAGACGATGCGCGCGATCGTGCGCCTGCGTAAGATGGAAAAGCATGCCCGCGACGAGGCGGAAATGCTGCTCGACACCTACAAGGCCGCGCTCGGCCTCGGCTAAAGACCGGAAAGGCGCCCGCCCCGGCGGAACCGGGGCGGAACGCATCAATCAGACATTGGCGTCGACTATTACCGGATCGGTCGTTGCCGACGCTGTGGTCGTGCCGGCAGCCGTATAATTGCCGGCGATCTTCTGTTCGACCTGCTTCAGGAAGCCGACCAGCTGATCGATCGAGGCGGTCAGGCTGTCGGCGCTGGTAGTGGCTGTGGTGGCGCCCGTCGCGCTGCTGGCGCCGCTCGTGCTCGCCGTGGCGGATGTGCCGGTCGTGGCGCTGGTACCAAGCACGCCGTCGATGGCGTTGGTGAGATCGCTGAACAGTGCATCGATCGGATTAGTCGACGAAGTCGGATCGGCTGACGACGCCGAGCTTCCACCGACATGCATGTGGTGATGGCCGCCATGGCCGCCCATCTTGGCGGTGGCCTGCGCGAACACCTGCTTCAGTTCGGTCGCCTGATCGTCGGTAAGCGTCCCGCTCGAAACCTGATCGTCGATCAGCGAACTGACCTTGTTCTTAATCGATCCGGGATCGGTGCCCGGCGCGGGCGAGCCGCCCGACTGAAGCGAAGTATCGATATTGGTGAGCGCGCTCGACAGTGCGCTCTGGTCGGTCGACTTGACGGTGCCGGCAGAAACCGCCGCCTGCAGCGCAAGCTGCATACGGTCGGCGGGCGACATCGCAGCCGAATTGCTGCTGATATTGGTCATGGCGGGTCACTTTCCGGGGGCGGAATTGCCGGAACGAATCAAGTGCGTGAAGATGGTTACCAAGGCGTTGACCATGCGGCAGGTTGAAGCGCGCATCCCGTCCAGCTAGAGCGCCTCAAACCCAACAGCGAGAAGACGAAGCGGCAATGGCCGGCCATTCCAAATTCAAGAACATCATGCATCGCAAGGGCGCGCAGGACAAAAAGCGCTCCGCCCTCTTTTCGAAGCTTGCGCGCGAGATCACCGTAGCCGCTCGTTCCGGCTTGCCCGATCCCGATATGAATGCACGCCTGCGCGCCGCGGTCATTACCGCGCGCAAGGAAGGCATGCCCAAGGACAATATCGAACGCTCGATCAACAAGGCGGCCGGTGGCGACGCGGATAATTACGAAGAGATTCGTTACGAAGGCTTCGGCCCGGGCGGCGTATCGCTGATCGTCGAGACGCTGACCGACAACCGCAACCGCACGGCGACCAACGTGCGGCTCGGCTTTTCGAAGAATGGCGGCAATCTCGGCGCGCCCGGTTCGGTCAGCCACGCTTTCGACCGGCTGGGCCTGATCGCCAATCCCGCATCGGCGGGAAATGACGAGAAGGTGTTCGAAGCCGCGCTGGAAGCTGGCGCCGACGATGTCGAGAGCAGCGAAGACGGCCATTCGATCTGGACCGCGCAGGAAAGCCTGCACGGCGTCGCCAAAATACTCGAACCCATCCTGGGCGAGGCCGAAAGCGTGAAGCTGGCCTGGCGCCCGCAGACGCGGGTCGCGCTGGACGAGGCGCAGGCCGGCACATTGCTGAAGCTGATCGACACGCTCGACGACGATGACGACGTCCAGACCATCTGGGGCAATTACGACATCTCCGACGAGATCATGGAGAAGTTGGCTTGATGGTCCCTCCCGCAGGCGGGAGGGTAGCCTGATCCTGATCGGTCTCGACCCCGGACTGGGTACGACCGGCTGGGGCGTGATCGCGGCGGAAGGCAACCGGCTGAGCCACGTCGCCAACGGACAGGTGAAGACCGATAGCGCCATGCCCCTGCCCGCACGGCTGGCGGCGCTGCACGATGCGCTCGGCGCGCTGTTCGAGCTTCACCGTCCGCAGGCCGCGGCGGTCGAGGAAGTGTTCGTCAACATGAACCCGCAATCGACGCTCAAGCTCGGCCAGGCGCGCGGGGTCGTCCTGCTTGCGGCTGCGCGGCATGGGCTCGACGTTGGGGAGTATGCGCCGAGCGTGGTCAAGAAGGCTGTGGTCGGCACGGGCGGGGCCGACAAGACCCAGGTGCACGCCATGGTCGCGCGACTGCTGCCCGGCACAAAGATCGCCGGTCCCGATGCCGCGGACGCGCTCGCGGTGGCAATCACGCACGCCCACCATCTGGCGACCGCGCGGCGGCTCGGCTAGGTTCGCGGCATGATCGCACGTCTTTCCGGAATATTGGCCGAAGCCGGGGCGGATCATGTCGTCATCGACGTCAACGGCGTCGGCTATCTGGCGCAAGCCTCGGCACGGACTTTGTCGGCGATCGGACCGATCGGCGGCACCGTATTGTTGCTCACTGAAATGCAGGTGCGCGAGGATGCGATCACCCTGTTCGGGTTCGGATCGGCGGCGGAGCGTGACTGGTTTCGCTTGCTGACCGGCGTTCAGGGCGTGGGTGGCCGGGTCGCGCTGGCGATCCTGTCGGTGCTCGAACCCAATGACCTGTCGCGTGCGATCGCCCATGGCGACAAGGCGATGATCGCGCGCGCGAACGGGGTCGGCCCCAAGCTTGCCCAGCGCATCGCGATGGAATTGCGCGACAAGGTGGGCGGTATCGCACTGGGGCCCGGCGCCGCGCCCGCACCTGCCGGATCGGCCACGGCTGATGCCATCTCGGCTCTCGCCAATCTTGGCTTCCGTCCCGCCGAAGCGTCAGCGGCGGTAGCGGCGGCCAGCGACGAACTCGGCCCTGAGGCCGGCCTCGATGCCCTCGTCCGGCTGGCGCTGCGCAAGGCGTCGCGCTGATCAGATCGGCGTGAGCAGCGGCTTGCCTGCGAAGAAGGCGGCAAGGTTGGCGAGCGTGAGATCGGCCATTGCCTGGCGCGTCTCGCGGGTCGCGCTGCCCTGATGCGGAATCAGCACGACATTATCGAGCCCGAGCAAGGCTGCGGGCACGTTCGGCTCATCCGCGAACACGTCGAGACCAGCCGCGCCGAGCCGGCCGTCGACCAGCGCCGCGACCATCGCATCTTCATCGACCACGGATCCGCGCGCGATATTGATCAGCGTGCCGTCCGGCCCGAGCGCCTCGATCACCGCGCGGCTGACCAGACCGGCGGTGGGCGCGCCGCCCGAAACCGCCACGATCATCGTTTCGGACCAGGCCGCCAGCGCGACCGGATCGTCGAAATAACGATAGCCCGTCCCCTCGGCGCGGGGGTGGCGAGAAAAATATCCGATCTCCGACGCGAACGGCCGCGCCCGATCCGCGATCGCCTGACCGATCCGGCCGAGCCCGAGTATGCCGATCCGCCGCCCGCTTGCACGGCGCGCCAGCGGCGGTGATCCCTCCTTCGCCCATCGTCCCTGACGGACGTACAGATCCTGCGCGGGCAGTCGCCGCGCGACCGACAGCATCAGGCCGATGGCAAGATCGGCGACGTCGTCGGTCAGCACGTCGGGCGTATTGGTGACCGCGATGCCCCTGGCGCGGGCATGATCGACGTCGACGCGATCGTAACCCACGACCGCGAGCGCGACCATCTTCAGATCGGGCGCCGCATCCATCGTCGCGGCATCGATGCCGTTGCCGCCGCTGAGCGCCGCGGTGATGCCCGGGCCGGGTTCATGGCGCAGGTCGTAGTGCGCGCCGATATGGTCGAGGCAGGAGAAAGCGGGCTGGTTGAGCAGCATCAGCAAAGGAGGCTTGGTCGACATCAGAATCCTCAATGTACGAACATCGACGCTGTATCACGCGCGCGCCGACCTTGATCGATCCAGGCTGAAACAGCCTGGATCGTGAATCAAGGTCTCAACTATTGAATTGAGCCCGATCCACGCCATCGGCGGAAGCGCGCAGCGCTTCCACCAATAACGATCGGGCTCTATGCGGAAAGCATGACGAGCGACAGGCGCAAGGTTTTCGGGATCGGTCTCAACAAGACCGGCACGACCACCCTGGGGGAATGCCTGATCACGCTCGGCTATCGACATCAATCCTACAGCACCGCCGCCCTCGACGCCTTCGTCCATGGCCGAATCGACCAGGTGGTCGATATGACCCGGCATTTCGATTCGTGCGAGGACTGGCCCTGGCCCCTGGCTTGGCGCGAACTCTACGCGCGGTATGGCGCGGACGCGCGCTTCGTGCTGACGAAGCGTGCTTCGTCCCAGATCTGGGTGGAAAGCCTGAAGAAGCATTCGCTCAACACGCATCCCACGCGCGCGATGCGGCCGGTCATCTTCGGCCATTATTATCCGCACGGCTATGAGGCCGAACATGTCGCGGCCTATGAGCGGCACAATCAGGCGGTGCGGGATTTCTTCGCGCGCGAGGCGCCGCACGCCTTGCTCGAATTGTGCTGGGAGAATGGCGACCGCTGGGAAAGGCTGTGCGCCTTCCTCGGCCATGACGTGCCCGACGCGCCTTTTCCGCATATCCGGCCGCGCGCGACCGGGGTCGATCCCGCGATCCGCGCGCAGAACCAGGCACAGATCGACCGCCAGCTCGCGCAAATCGCGGCCGGCCACCGGCAGATCGCGCGCACGCCGTTGATGCAACCGGCGCAATGAGCGGAAATGCTTTCGGCTCGGCCCGCCCTGCGGCTACATCAGCGGCAATGACCGAAGCTGATCGCCTGCTCACGCCGACGCGCGCGCCCGAAGACGTCGATGCGGCCTTGCGCCCGCGCACGCTCGACGAATTCGTCGGGCAGAAGAGCGCGCGCGACAATCTGCGTGTGTTCATCCAGGCGGCCAAGGCGCGTGGCGAGGCGCTCGACCATGTCCTGTTCTTCGGGCCGCCCGGTCTCGGCAAGACCACGCTCGCCCAGATCATTTCGCGCGAACTGGGTGTCGGCTTTCGCGCCACGTCCGGCCCGGTCATCGCCAAATCGGGCGACCTTGCCGCCCTGCTCACCAATCTCGAGGAGGGCGACGTCCTCTTCATCGACGAGATTCATCGCCTCGCGCCGGCGGTGGAGGAGATCCTCTATCCAGCGATGGAGGATCGTGCGCTCGACATCATGATCGGCGAAGGGCCGTCGGCGCGCAGCGTACGGATCGATTTGCCACGCTTCACGCTGGTCGGCGCGACCACGCGTCAGGGCCTGCTGACGACGCCATTGCGCGATCGGTTCGGCATTCCGATCCGGCTCAATTTCTACACCGTGGACGAGCTCGAACTGGTGGTTCGCCGCGCCGCACGGCTGTTGGGTTTCGCGATTTCCGACGACGGCGCGGCCGAAGTGGCCCGCCGCTCGCGCGGGACGCCGCGCATCGCCGGACGGCTGCTGCGGCGGGTACGCGATTTCGCGCATGCCGCCGGCCATGACCTGGTCGAAGCGAAGGATGCGGATGCCGCGCTCAACCGGCTCGAGGTGGATACGCTCGGCCTCGACGCGATGGACCGGCGCTACCTCAACATGATCGCCGATATCTATCAGGGCGGCCCGGTCGGCGTGGAGACGCTGGCGGCCGGTCTGGGCGAACCGCGCGACACGATCGAGGAAGTGATCGAGCCTTATCTGATCCAGCTCGGCCTGGTCGCGCGTACCGCGCGGGGCCGCTGCCTCAACGGCCGTGCCTGGACGCATCTTGGGCTCGAGGCGCCGCCTGCGGCCGGACAAGCCGGCCTGTTCGAGAGCTAACCGACGCTCAACCTACGCTGACGAACCCGGACCCGCCACGCTGCGGGTCTTTTTTTGCGCGCCGGCCAAGCCCCATGAAAAAGGGGCGGCTCCCGAAGGAACCGCCCCAAATTTTCCGGTTAGGCCGAGGATCGATTAGAAATCGACCCGGGCACCGACGCGGAAGTAACGACCGGTGAAGCCGCCTGAGGCCCACGCCGGGTTATACTGGTAGAGGCTGTAGGCCGCCGACGGATCGAACGGAGCCTTCTTGTCCAGCAAATCCAAGATGTTGACGTACATCTGCAGCTTGTCGGTAACCTGATAGCTGGCAGTCATGTCGACCTGGACGTACTTCGGACCGTGGCACTTGACGGGGCTGCCGTCCTGATAGGTCACGACCGAGGCACCAACGTTGGCTTCGCAATCGCCCTTGACGCCGCCGTAATCGGTCGAAGCCATATCATAGCCGCCGGTGTAGTAGGTGGTGAAGGTCGTCGAGAACTTACCCACGTCGAACGTGTTCTGCCACGTGCCACGCCATTTCGGCGCACCCGAGCACGACGTCACGTCGCACGGGCTAAGCGTACCGTCGTAGCGCTGCACCACGCCACCGATCGTCTTCTGCAGCTTGCGGAGCCACGATGCGGTAGCATGCGTGGTCCAGCGGACGCCGCCGATGTTGAAGCGGGCCTGCGCCGACAGATCGATACCCGAGGCGTCTTCCGAGTTGGCGTTCTCGAACGAATACTCGATGAAGCCGAGCAGCGGCAGCGCGCCTGGATGCTCCGGATCGGCGAGACCTGGCTTCACAGTGATGCCAGGAACGTTCACCACACCATTATTGGCATAATACTGAGGAATAACGTCGCTGTAATCGGCGTTAGAAATCAGGTTCTTGATGTGGATGTTCCAGTAGTCGACCGTGAACGACAGACGCGAGGTCGGCTCGAACACAGTACCCAAGGTATAGGAACGCGACTTCTCCGGCTTCAGGTTCGGGTTGCCGGTTGCGGTCAGGCCGTAGGAGTAAGGCAGCGTTGAATAAGCGTTGCCGCCGTGTGCTGCGACGAACGCCGCATCGTTGGCATTGTGCGTCGGATCGAGCTGGGTCGTGACGTAGCCCGTGGTCGGGAGACCATAAGCTTCGTTGAAGCTCGGGATGCGGAAGCCCTTCGAATAGGTGCCACGCAGCTTGATCTGACGGATCGGCTTGAACTGCGCTTCCACCTTCGGCGAGAAGTTCTTCTGACCCGACGAATACTTGTCGTAACGGCCCGAAGCCTTCAGTTCCAGCATGTCGAAGACAGGCGCATCGGCTTCGAAGAACGCCGACTTGACGTTACGGCTGCCCTCCACGCCCACAGCGTTGATGCTGTAGTAACGATCGGCCGGAGAGTCGTTGTTGACCGGGTTGGCCGACGGATTGTCGATCGCTTCGTGGCGGTAGGCCACACCAACGGCGACCTGGAAGGCGCCGCCCGGCAGCTGGAAGAAGCTCTTCGCCAGGGTCGCCTGAGCCTGCCACAGGTCAGAACTGGACCGGTTGATGCTGGTGGGAGCGATATACTGCCGCTGCGCTTCGGTGTTGGCCGTCTGATTGACGAAATTATACGAGCCGTCGTTGATCACGTCGACCAGATGCGACGCGAAGAAGTAGTTCTCGTTGCGCACCTTCAGGGCCACATGGCTCTTTGTGAAGTCTGCGGTGTAGACCCAATCATCTCCGAAGCTGCCGTTGATGCCGGCGCTGTACCGGAATGCCTGCGAGTTCGTGAAGGTCTCACGCGGACGATCGTAACGCAGAACCAGACGAGCCTGCTCGTTCAAGGCAGCGAACGGATTGTTCGGATTGAGCGTGCCGTTCGCAGCGCTGCAGGCACCAACCGTGGTGCGCGGGCAGACATAGATCGGCAGCAGCAACGGGTTCAGAACGAAGGTGTTGCCGCCCGCGGCCGTCTGGCCGGCATATGCCAGCGGCGAAATCTGCGAGAAGGTCTGCGTCTGATAATAATTGAACATGGCATAAGCCTGCGCGTGCGAACCGACGTTCGCGGTCACACGGGCCGTCGTGCCGAAACGCGACGTGCGGGGCTGTTCCATGAAATAGTCATGCTGCAGATCCTGCGTGCAGACCACGGCCGGGTTGCTCGCACCCTGCTGCGCAGTCGTCAGCGGCTGAGAGACCAGATTTTGACAGCCCGCGGAGGGGTTGAGCATCTGATAACGACCACCCGTAACGGCCGCGCCCCCAGCGGTGTAGGGGCGAACGAAGGGCACCGTCGTCGTGCCGAGGCCCAGGAACGTGCCATTCGCCTGGATGCCGCTGGCGTCGTTATTGGTCATGCACGAGCCGGCGTCGTTGCAGATCTTGCTGAGGTCCGACGAGTTATACGGATAACCGCGATCGCGCGCAAAGAGCGCATCGTTGTGCTGATATTCAACGTTCACATAAGCGTTGAAGCCGTTTTCGCTCAGCGAGCCGTAACCGGCGGTGGCATCGACGCGCTGCTCGCCCGCGTCGCCGCGCTGCGAAATGCCGCCCGAAGCGTTCATGTGAAGACCGACAATTTCCTTCTTCACGATGACGTTGACCACGCCCGCGACCGCGTCGGCGCCGTAGGTCGACGAAGCGCCGTCCTGCAGAACCTCGACGCGATCGACGATCGCCTGCGGGATCGTGTTCAGATCGACGAAGTTGCGGTGGCCGTCGTCGGCCAGCGGGTAAGGCGCGCTACGCAGACCGTCGAAGATGGTCAGCGTGTTGCCGGTGGTCAGACCACGCAGCGACACTGCGGTCGCGCCGGTCGCGAAGTTGAAGCCGGTCCAGTTCTGGTTCATCGAGCCGGCGTTGTTCGCCGACAAGGACTGAACGGCATCAGAAATCGTGTTGACGCCGCGCCTGGCGAGGTCTTCCGAACTGATCACAGTGACCGGCGAGGCGGTCGCAGCAGCAGCATTACGGAAGAGCGTGCCGGTGATCACGACTTCGCCATTGTCAGCGGCGGGGGTGGCGTCAGCCGGAGCCGCCGCCTGCGCGAATGCCGGCGCCGCGAGCACGAGGCCGAGGGCCATCGTGCTGGCGCTGAGCAAAGCGCGGTTGAAGATCTTCTGAGTCATCATATCGTTCCAGTCCCTTTCTGGAAGCAGTCTGACCTGAGCGGCCCCCTGCCTGACCGAACCATGCGCGCCGTGCCCCAAAAGCGGGCGTCGCACTTATCGGCATGGCGGACAGATGCCTGATGCGTCACGCCCGTGTAAAGCTGGCGTTCATGCTCCCTAAAGGTTCTCATTCGCTGTCGCACAAATGCAACAGAGGCATCCGCACGAGCGCAAGCAGCATCCGGCCCGACCATAAAAGGAACATGAATCGAACAGGCTGGCATGCTTTGCGTGGTTTGCATGCCACTCATTTCGCAAGAGCGAAATGTTGCTGCGCGGCAACACGACTTACCGCACGATTGTTACCGTTTTCACGGCCATCAATCGCAGTTTTGAACCATGCCGATTTGTGACAATGGAACCCCGCTTGAGGCCCGTTCAGGGCTGCGGCATCGGCCCGACCAGCAGGATTGGATCGATCCGCACGTCATTCCACGTCATACCCCAGTGAAGATGGGGCCCGGTCGCACGGCCGGTGCGGCCGATCAGGCCGATCGCTTGCCCCCGCGCCACCCTGTCTCCGACCTTCACGTCGATCCGCTGGAGATGCATCAGCGCGCTGATCAGGCCGAATCCATGATCGATCATCACCAGATTGCCTTCCAGGCTGAAGGGGTGATCGGTCGCGAGCACGACCACGCCGTCGGCGGGACTATGCGCGGCGCTGCCTTCCAGTACCGGTCCACCGACCGCGCGGGCGATGTCGAGCCCGCCATGTGGCGCGCCTGCCACGCCATGTGCATAGATGCGCTGTGATCCGAACATCGTGCTGATCCGGCCCGTTGCAGGCCAACGGAAGGCCTGGCGCCAGCCATCGCTGTCGGCATTGACCGCGCGTGCCGCCTCGATCTGCGCGAATTCGGCGGCGCGGATCTTCTGATAGGCCTCGCTGGGCGAGGTTCCCTGGTAGAGCGTCGGCAGCGAGGACACGTCCCAGCGGCGCGGCGCCACCGCCAGCGGCAGCCGCAGCAGCCGCCCATCCTGGAGGCGGGCCTCCAATAAGGAGGATGGCCCAGCGTCGCGACCAAAACCGATGATAAAGCGTCCGTCGGCGGCGAAACGCACCGGCTTGCCGTCGAGCAGGAGCAGCGCTGTCCCGGCGGGCGCGACCCCGTTCAACAAAACGCCTTGTTGGGGCGGAGCGTTGAGCGCGAAGATACGCGCGTCGACGATGCGCGGTGGCGGCGGCATGACCGGCTGGCCGATCGGCGGCGGCATGGTCGCCGGGCCGGGGGCAATCGCGCGCGGAATGCAGGCGCTTAACAAAAACAGCACCGGCACGGCGGCCGCAAATCTCAAGTGGCGCGCTCCGCCTCGGTCGCGAGTTCGGCGGTGGCGTAGGCTTCCTGACGCGCGACGCTCCAGTAGCGCAAATCCTCAAGCGCAATATGTTCGCCCGATTTCGCGCAGACAACATGATCGCCCGGCACGAGCACGCGGAAGCCATTGGCGAGATAGTGGAGCTTGGCGGGTTTCCCCTGCGCCATCAGCATGTTGTGTGCCTTCCGGTTCAGAGCAAGGTCGGTTGCTCGGGCTTCGGACGTTCCATAGCAGGGCGGCCGCCACCCTCAACCCGGGCAGCCACCCGTCCGTCGGCGAAAACGAGCGTCACGGCGCCTGCAGCCTTCGCGGCGCTGCTGGAACCGACGACCTTGCCGTCGCGCGCCTCGACCCGCGCATAGCCGCGCGCGAGCGGCCGGTCGGGGTGAAGCTGCTCGGCCAGCCGCCACAGCCGGCCGAGGCGATCGCGCCCGTCTGCAATGCGCGCGGTCACCAAAGCCGGACGGAGGCGAACCCCCGCCAAACGTTCCTTGCCGCGCGCCACCTTGGCCGCGAGCAGGCCCGGCCGAAGCGCCCCCGCGGCCTCGGCCAGTTCGCGGCGAGCGTGCGCCAGCCGGGACGAAAGCCCGCGCGGCAGCCGATCGCCGAGATCGTCGAGCTTCTGCCGCTGCGGCGCGAGCAGCCGATCGGGCGCAGGCAGAAGCCGCGCAACCGCCGCGAACCTTTCGCCGGCATGGTCGCGATAGCGTCGCGCGCAGCGCCCGGCGCGCAGGCCCAGCTCGCGCACCGTGGCAAGCAATTCCGCACGCACCGGCACCGCCATCTCGGCCGCCGCGGTCGGCGTCGGCGCGCGCATGTCGGCCGCGAAATCGCACAGCGTGACATCGGTTTCGTGCCCGACCGCCGAGATGGTCGGAATCGGCGAGTCCGCGACCGCGCGCACCACGACTTCCTCGTTGAAGGCCCACAGATCCTCGATCGAGCCGCCGCCGCGTGCGACGATGATCAGATCGGGCGGCTCGGGCAGTTCGGCGAAACCGCGCACCGCGGCGGCGATCTGCGCGGCCGCCCCTTCCCCCTGCACCGCCACCGGCCAGACCAGCACGTGCGTCGGGCAGCGATCCTCCAGCCGGTGCAAAATGTCACGGATCACCGCGCCCGTCGGCGACGTGACCACGCCGATCCGGCGCGGCAGGAACGGCAGCCGGCGCTTGCGATCCTGATCGAACAGGCCCTCGGCGGCGAGCGCGCGGCGGCGCTGATCAAGCAGCGCCATCAAAGCGCCCTGCCCCGCCAGCTCGAGCCGCTCGATCACGATCTGATAACGCGAACGCCCGGGATAGGTGGTGAGACGGCCGGTCGCGATGACCTCGGCCCCGTCCTCGGGCCGGAAGGCGACCGGTGTCCCTTTCCAGATCACCGCATCAAGGCAGGCGCGATCGTCCTTCAGCGTCAGATAAGAGTGGCCCGAGGCGACGCGCTTGAAGCCCGATATCTCGCCGCGCACGCGCACGTGAGAGAAAGCGTCCTCGACCGATCGCTTGAGCGCGCCCGAAAGCTCGGACACCGAAAGCGCGGGCGAATTGTCGCCCGGCGACTCCTCGGCTAACAGCGCGGCAGTTTCCGGAGGAAGTGAAGACGCCATGAAGGTCCTGCTCATCGGTTCGGGCGGGCGCGAACATGCGCTTGCGTGGAAGCTCGCGCAATCGCCGCGGCTTAGTAAGCTCTATGCGACGCCGGGCAATCCCGGGATCGCAGCGCACGCCGAACTGGTCGATATCGAGCCGCACAATATCGTCGGCTTCGCGCGCGAGGAGAATATCGGTCTGGTCGTGATCGGCCCCGAACAGCCTTTGGTCGAAGGGTTGGCAGATCGCCTGCGCGAACAGGGCATATTGGTGTTCGGCCCATCGGCGGCCGCCGCGCAGCTTGAAGGTTCGAAGGGCTTCACCAAGGATCTGTGCCGCCGCGCCAATATCCCGACCGCCGATTATGCGCGCTTCAGCGATGCCGTCTCGGCCAAGGCGGCCTTGCCGCGCTTCGGCCTGCCGGTGGTGATCAAGGCGGACGGCCTCGCCGCCGGCAAGGGCGTGGTGATCCCCACGACCGCGGAAGAGGCCGAAGCCGCGATCGACGACATGTTCGGCGGCGGCTTCGGCGGCGCGGGCGCCGAGGTTGTGATCGAGGAATTTATGACCGGCGAGGAAGCGAGCTTCTTCGCGCTGACCGACGGCACGACGATCGTGCCGTTCGGATCGGCCCAGGATCATAAGCGCGTCGGCGACGGCGACACCGGCCCCAATACCGGCGGCATGGGCGCCTACAGCCCCGCTTCGATCCTGACGCCCGCGCTCGAGCGGCAGGTGATGGACGAGATCATCGCCCCGACCGTGGCGACAATGGCGGCGGAGGGCGTGCCTTATTCGGGCGTGCTCTATGCCGGCCTGATGCTCACGGCCGAAGGGCCCAAGCTGATCGAATATAATTGCCGCTTCGGCGATCCCGAGACGCAGGTGCTGATGGCGCGCTTCGACGGCGACCTCGTCACATTGCTCGCCGACGTCGCCGAGGCGCGGCTGGCCGAGGTTGCGCACCCGGAACTCGCCGATCGCGTCGCGCTGACGGTGGTGATGGCGGCGAACGGCTATCCCGGCACGCCCGCCAAGGGCGGCGCGATCGGCGGGATCGCGCAGGCCGAACAGAATGGCGCGCGCGTCTTCCAGGCCGGAACGGCGCTGGCCGATGGCGTACTGGTCGCGGCGGGTGGGCGCGTGCTCGCCGTCACCGCTACCGGGAATAGCGTCGCCCAAGCGCAGCAGGCCGCTTATGCGGCGGTCGACCGGATCGACTTCCCGACCGGCTTCTGCCGCCACGACATCGGCTGGCGCGAGGTCGAACGCGAGTCGGCGCGGGTTGCCTGAATCGCTTGGGCGGGGCTAGAGCGCCCGCCACAGCTAAGGGAGCATAGATGAACACCGCCACGATTATCGTCATCGCCGTCATCGTGGTGATCGCGCTTGCCTTTCTGTTCCTGGTCCGTGGCCGCAGGCAGCATGTGACCTTCGATGCAGCGCCGCCGCTGCGTCCGATCGCGCCCAAGCCCAAGGTCGTCGCCGAACCCGTCGCTCCCTCCCCTTCGGTCGAAGGACATGGCGTCGCCACCGAAATCGCCGACGCGGTCGAAGACGTGGTCGATCAGTTCGTCGGCATCAGCTCGCATCCCAATGTCGAAGCCAAAGGCCCGGGCGATACGCTGACCCAGCTCAAGGGCCTCGGCCCCAAGGCGGCGAGCATCCTCAACGATCTGGGCGTCACCCGCTTCGACCAGATCGCGTCGTGGAATGAGGCTGACGTCGCGGCGGTCGACGCGCAGATGGGCGCGTTCAAGGGGCGTATCGAACGCGATCGCTGGGTCGCTCAGGCGAGGCTGCTGGCTGCCGACGATGTCGAGACGTTCGAGAGCGAGTTCGGCAAGCTCGGCGGCTGAATTCGCTACCGCGCGAGGCAGGTTGCCAGCAATTTGTCGATCTTGCGGCCGTCCATATCGACGACCTCGAACCGCCAGCCATTATCCTCGAACTTCTCGCCCACCTTGGGCAGATGCTTGAGCACCGACAGCGCGAAACCCGCGGCGGTCGCATAATCGCGATCCTCCGGCAGCTCGATACCGAGCTTTTCGGCTAGCTGATCGGCCGACGCTGAGCCCGACACCAACCAACTCCCATCGTCGCGCACGACGAAGGGGGGATCGGTATCGTCGTCCTGGTCCGATGCGAAAGCGCCCGCGATCGCGGCGAGCAGGTCGACCGGCGTTACTATCCCTTCGAAATGGCCATATTCGTCATGGACGAAGGCCATCGGCACATTGGCCCCGCGCAACACCTGAAGCGCGTCCATCGCGTCGATCTGGTCCGACACGAACGGGACCGGACGTATCATATTCTCGATATCGAGTGGCTTGCCGGCGAGCGCGGCGGCCAGCAATTCGCGCGCCTCGACCACGCCCGACAATTCGTCGATCGATCCGCGCCCGACCGGCATGCGGCTGTGCGGCAGCGCGGCGAGCGCATCGTCTTCGTCGAGATCGATCCATTCCACCTGCGTCCGTGGCGTCATCACCTCGCGCACGGGCCGGTCGGCGAGCCGCACCACGCCCGAAATGATCGCGCGCTCGCTCTCCTCGATCACGCCCGCGGTTGAGGCTTCGGCGACGACGAGATGCAATTCCTCGGCGGTTACCTGGCTGTCGCGCCTTCTGTGCAGCCCCATCAACCGGATCAGCAGCGCGCTCGAATGTTCGAGCAGCCATACGAACGGCGCCGCAATCCGCGACATCCACAGCATCGGCAGGCTCGCCACGGCGGCGATCGGCTCAGGCGCGGTCAGCGCGATCTGCTTGGGCACGAGCTCGCCGACGACGAGGCTGAGATAGGTCGTGGCGACGATCACCAGCCCGAAGCCCCAATGCGGCGCGGCCTCGTGGCTCATGCCCAGATATTCGAGCCGCTCCGCCACCGGCCCACCCAGCGCCTCGCCTGAGAAGGCGCCCGCGAGCACGGCCGTCAGCGTGATGCCGGTCTGGACGGTCGAAAGGAATTTGCCGGGATCTGCAGCAAGATCGAGCGCCACGCGCGCGCCGCGCCGGCCCCGGCGCGCCATCGCCTCGAGCCGTGGCTTGCGCGCGGAAACGATCGCCAGCTCCGACATCGCGAACAAGGCGTTCACGAGCATCAGCGCGAGGACGACGAGGACATCGATCCAGGGGAAAGGGTGAAGCGGCATGGCGTAAGCGGAGTAGCGTATCGCCTACCTGTGGCCTATCGGCAAGACGCCGGGCGCGGACAGGCTAAACGAAGTCGTGCGAATTGAATATTGTGGTGGCCAAGCCGATGAACCGGGCCGCGGAATGGATATCGTCCGTCCCACTGCTGGAAAAAAACAGTAGCGTGTCGGGTCCAAACTGAATCGCCGCGACTTCATGATCGCCCGGATGGTCGCCTATCAATTGCTGCGCGGTCAGTTCCGCATCCCAGAATGTGCCCGATGCCGAACCTTGTAATATTGCGGCCGGTATGAATCCCAGCGACACTTTATCCACGCCGTTTGTGAAATCCTCGACCGTGTCCACATTGCCGTAGCTGTCGAAATTGCCATCGGTGCCGCTGAACGCGAAGACGTCCACATCAGCGCCGCCGACGAGAAAATCGGCCCCCGTCCCGCCATGGAGCGTATCGTTGCCGGCATCCCCGGACAAAGTGTCGCTGCCGGCGCCGCCGAGCAGTTGGTCGCCATCCTGGCCGCCGAACAGGCCATCGTCGCCGTCGCCACCGTCCAGTGTGTCGTTGCCCTTGTTGCCGTTCAGGTGATCGGTGCCCGTATCACCGTAAAGCGCGTCATCGCCGGCGCCGCCGTAGAGACGGTCGGTGCCGCTGCCGCCATGAACGATGTCCGCGCCGGCATTGCCATTGGCATAGTCGCTACCATCGCCACAATTGATCAGATCGTTGCCATCGACGCTACCCTGCTCGCTAAGCTGGGCATTGCCCCAGATGTGATCATTGCCGAGCCCGCCATCGATCGTGTCATTCCCGCTCGATATGGCCGATGTCGCGAAGGGATCATTGGCATGGCGGCCGCCACCGCTCAGCCAGTCATTGCCGTCGCCGCCCGAAATGCTGTTGTTGCCCACCCCGCCGAATATGGTGTCGTCGAGTTTGCCTCCGGAGAGTTGATCGTCACCGCCGCGCCCGTCGAGAAGACTGCCCAGCGGCAATACGGGGCCGAAGATCACGAACGATCCCTGATCGGTATCGCCGATGACGAGCTTGTCCGAGCCATCGCTTCCCAACAGCGTCGATCCCCCGGCGAGGCTATTGGCGGTGACATTCTCGAAATGGCTTAAATCGAGGGCGACGCCGTTAAAGGTCGCCGCGCCGGTCATCAAATCGACGCTGGCGGCCCCACGGGTAAGCGCGGAAAAGCGGATCGTCAGCGTGTCTATTCCATCTCCGCCATCGGCGACGATGTGATCCCCCGATCGCGTATCCGCATAGGTAATTTCGAGCGCGTCATTCCCGCTCCCCAAACTGATATGATCATCGCCGAACCAGTAGTGAACGAGGTCGCCGCCAGAGCCGCCCATCACGGTGTCGTTGCCGAAACCGGTGGTGATTTCGGCACCGCCCGATCCCGTTACGATGCTGAGATCGTATTGGTAGGTAGATAGCTGGACCAGCGAATGGCCGCTGCCGAGCTGGATCTTTTCAATCCCGACGGCTTCATAAAAGCCGAGCAGCTGATCATGCGCAGTGGCTGCGGCATCCTTGACCGCAATCGCGTCGGCGGCCGAGCTCTGGTCGTCCTGCGTAATCTCCAGATAGTCGTTCGACTGGCCGAAATCGAGCGTATCAAATCCGGACCCGCCAGAAGCGATCGTGTGGTTTGGGCCGACCTGATGTGACGAAATGCTAAATTCGAAGACATCATCGCCATCGTCGCCAGACAGGAAATTGTTGCCGCTGCGGCCGTCAATCACATCATCGCCACCACCCCCGTAAATGGTGTCGCCGCCGCCTGCGCCAGAAGAGTCGACATCATCCCCAATCAGCACGTCATTGCCCGGCGTGCCATTTATCGTCGCCATCAAACCCCCAATGATTCCCCAATCGTTCCTTCGACTTACCCTGCCATCGCCTCGGCTGCCAAGGCCTCCGCTTCGATCAGCAGGGCGTCTTCCGTACCACCCTGGCTGAGGCGCTCACGCCCAATCAGCACCGAAATGGGGATAGCCCGAGGCGCGACCTTCGTCAGAAACGATAGCCAGTTCCGACAAGGCGGGCGCGCCGCTCCCGAACAATTTTCCCGATAGAGATAGTCGCCAAAGAAGGTTTTGGTCGGCCGGGCTAAGATGATAGGGAACGTCTGAAAATATTTCCGGGGGGACGCGCGCCATGAAGGCAAAAATTATCGGCGTTGCATTATATATATGCACCGCAGGGGCAGTGCAGGCGGATTTGCCCACACCGATTGCCGCAGCAGCCTCTTATTGGAATCACCAGGTTGTCGATTCATCGGGTAATGCCATGCCCTATGGCTATACGGTTGGCCCGAATTCGAGCAGCGTTCCAAACGCACTGGCACAGACCGATACCGAACTTGCGCCGATACCCTCCGCGCTCGCCGAAATCTGGACCTTTGATCCCGATGCCTATGCCAGCGCGTCGGTCAGTCTGATCTACGACTATCGCGTGACCGCGATCGATCAAACATCCTACGACACCCTGGCCGCCTATCTCGCGACGCACCAGGCCGCGAACGGCATGGGTATCGGGATCGATTTCAGCGGAACGGCGCAACTGGCATCGACCGTCAGCGCAGGCGCGGATGCCAACGTCTATTCCGGGCTGGGAAATGACGGCGATGTCCATTTTTCCTGCTACGACGGCAGCGGCCAATGCGGATCATTCAACTATGCGGGACAGGGCAGCCTGACAGGTGACGCGGCGACGCTGACATTTTCGGGCACGATCAACCTCAGCGTTTCAGTCACGAAGGCGGGCCCCGGCAACGCGGTCCACGCGCTTTCGATGATCGATCCGCTCATCCAGCTGACGGCCGGCTTCGGAACCGGTAGCCCGTCCGATTACATGCTTGAGCTCAGCCCGGGCGTCGCCAATGCGCGCGGCCCCGCCGTTTCCGGCGTGCCCGAGTTCGCATCCTGGGCGATGATGGTCGCGGGTTTCGGCATGACCGGCGCCGCCATGCGGCGAAGGACGGCACGAGAGCGGGCTACGGTCTAATTCACCATCGCCTATTGGCGAACTCAAACGAAATCGCTTGTGTCGAAAGCCGTGGATGCCACTCCCACGACCTGCACCTCCGAGTTCACGCCGCCTCCGCCGGTGGCGGAGAAGAAGAGGTATGTGTCGGCACCCACCTGTACCGCCGCGACCTCATGATCGCCGGCATGACCATCGAACAGCTGCTGCGCGACCACCGCCGCGGCGGCCGGCGTCAGCGCCGTCCCCGCCAGCACCGCCGCGGGCGCGAAGCCGAGCGAGAATTTGTCGACGCCGTCCTGATAGTCGGCGACGACATCGGTCGGGCCGGCCGTGTGCAACGGCGCTTCGCTTAGCGACAGCGGGCCATAAGCGGAGAAAGCGAAGACGTCGGCGTCGGTGCCTCCGGTCATGTAATCGAAGCCGGCACCGCCGTGGATCGTATCCGCCCCGATGTCGCCCGAGATGATGTCGTCGCCGTCGCCACCCAGGATCTGGTCATTGCCCTGGCCGCCGAGCAGCACGTCGCCGCCGGCGCCGCCGTCGATCGTATCGTTGCCCTTATTGCCGTTGATATGATCGTTGCTGTCGTCGCCATAGATGACGTCATCGTCGTCGCCGCCGTAGAGGCGATCCCCGCCGGCGCCGCCGTGGATGGTGTCCGCGCCGGCATTGCCGTTCACATAATCGCTGCCGTCGCCTGCATCGATCGAGTCGGCGGCATCGACCGAGCCGATTGTCCATTGGGCGCCGCCGAGCCCATAACCGATCGTGTCGGGCTGGCTGCCCCAGATATGATCGTTGCCGGCGCCGCCGCTAATCGTGTCGCTGCCATTTTCGACGTTCGAAGAATTGCCGGGAGAGGTGTCCTGCCCGCCGCCATCGATCCAGTCGTTGCCGTCGCCCCCGTCGATGAGGTTGTTGCCGCTGCCGCCGTACAGGACGTCGTCGCCAGCACCGCCCGGAATCTGGTCGTTGGCGACAAGTCCGTCGATCGTATCGTTGCCGTCGCCGCCCGCGAGGTGATCGCCGCTACTGCCGCCCCTAATGCGATCGTCGCCGCCGCGACCGTCGAACACCGCAGCGCCCACCGAACCGGTGATCCCATTGGCATTATCGTCGCCATATACCGTCGAACCGTAGGACGAGCTGTCTACATAGACATTTTCGATGTTGCTGATCGAGAGCGTCACCTGTCCGACCGACCCGGTGCCGGCGGCGAGATCGATCGTCGCGCCGCTATTTTGCAAGGCAACATTGTAGATCAGCAGGTCGTCTGGCCCCGCGCCACCGTCGATCGTCACGTGGTCGGCATGACCCGAAACACCGGCGATGATGGCCTGATCCTGTCCGGCACCAAGCGAGATATTATCGTTGCCGCCGACGGTATTGACCACGTCGTTGCCATCGCCGCCAATGATGGTGTCGTTGCCAAGGCCGGTCGTGATCGCGTTGAATGCGCCGTGGGCGATGACTTTCAGATCGGTCGTCCAGTCGGCCAGGCGTAGGCTGCTTCCCGAATCGGAATCCTCTCCTGCATTGCCTAGTATGATCTGCTCGATCCCGGTCACCGACGCCAATACGGTGACGTTGTTCTGGGTGACCTCGAACGCGTTGGGGCCGACCTCCGGCATATAGAAGAGGCCGGTCGCGTTGCTCATATCGAGCGTGTCGTAACCAGTGCCGCCGTCGATCGCGGAATGGGTCGGGCTGGTCGGCGCGGCGGTCAGCCCGAACTTGATGACGTCGTCGCCGTCGTCGCCGAATATCTGGTTGCTGCCGCCAAGCCCGTCGATCGTGTCGTTGCCGGCGGCGCCGTGGATCGTGTCGTCGCCGCCATTTCCGAAGAAATCGACATCGGTCCCGGTGAGGACGTCATTGCCGGCGGTGCCGTTGATCGTAGCCATACGGAATCCCCAAAATCCCTGTTGATTTATCTGTACTTACCCCGCCATCGCCTCCGCTGCCAGCGCCTCGGCTTCGATCAGCAGAGCGTCTTCCGTACCACCCTGGCTGACGCGCTCACGGCCAATCAGGACCAAAACGGGGACAGCGAGCGGCGAGACCTTGTCCAGTGCCATGTGCAGCATCGTCCCCTGCGCGCGATCGAGCAGATCGGCGAGGCGGCCGACATCGGTCATCTTGGCGCGGGCATCCTCCCACGCGGCGCGCATCAGCAGATGGTCGGGCTCGTACTTGCGCAGCACGTCGTAGATCAGGTCGGTCGAGAAGGTGACCTGGCGGCCGGTCTTGCGCTTGCCGGGGTGCTGGCGCTCGACCAGCCCGCCGATTACCGCGACCTCGCGGAAGGCGCGCTTGAGCAAGCTCGATTGCTGGACCCAGTCGACGAATTCATCCTCCAGCACGTCCTTGCTGAACAAGGCGGCGGGATCGAGCACGGGTTCGAGGCTATAGGTGGCGATCGCATAATCGCTTGCGACGAAGCCGAGCGGCTTCAGCCCCGCGCTCTCCATCCGCCGCGTCACCAGCATGCCGAGCGACTGGTGCGCGTTCCAGCCTTCGAAGCTGTAGACGACCATATAATGGCGGCCTTCGCGCGGGAAGGTCTCGACCAGGAGCTGATCGGGGCTGGGCAGCGCCGAACGACGGCCCTGCATCTCCAGCCATTCGCGCACGTCGGCGGGGAAGCGCGGCCATTGCGAGGGGTCGGCGAAGTAGCGCCGCACGCGATCGGCGAGGTTGGTCGAGATCGGCATGCGCGCGCCGCCATAGGTCGGGATGCGCGCGGGCTTTTTGGTCGCGTGGACGAACAGATCTTCGGTATCCATCCGGTCGACCTCCAGCGCGAGGCCGGCGAAGAAGAAGGTATCGCCCGGCCGCATGCTGGCGGCGAAGCCTTCCTCGACCTTGCCGAGGCTGCGGCCGTTCTTGAAGCGGACGGTGAGCATGTCGGCCTCGACGATGATGCCGGCATTCATGCGATGCTGCTGGATGAAGCGCGGATGGCTGACGCGCCACATGCCGTCCTCGCCCAATGTCAGGCGTTTGAAGCGATCATAGGCCTTGAGCGAATAGCCGCCGGTGGCGATGTAATCGAGGACCTGACGGAAGAGCTCGGGGCTGAGCGCGCTGTAGGGCAAGGCATCCTGGATTTCGGACAGCATCGCGGCTTCGTCGAACGGCGCGGCGCAGGCACAGGCCATGACGTGCTGGGCGAGCACATCGAGCGCGCCGAAGCGGAAGATGTCGGTATCGAGCTCGCCCGCCTCGACCGCGTCCAGTGCGGCGCGCGCCTCCAGATATTCGAAGCGGTTGCCGGGGACGATCACCGCCTCGGACGGCTCCTCCAGCCGGTGGTTGGCGCGGCCGATGCGCTGCGTCAGGCGCGAGGCGCCCTTGGGCGCGCCCATCTGGATAACGAGATCGACATCGCCCCAATCGACGCCCAAATCGAGACTGGCGGTCGCGACCAGTGCGCGCAGCCGCCCCGCCGCCATCGCGCCTTCGACCTTGCGCCGCGCCTCGATCGAGAGCGAGCCATGGTGGATGCCGATCGGGAGCGTCATGTCGTTGACCGCCCACAGATCCTGGAAGATCAGCTCGGCGAGGCTGCGCGTGTTGCAGAAGATGATGGTGGTTTTGTGGGTCTCGATCTCCGCCATCACCTGCTTGGCGGCATAGCGGCCCGAATGGCCCGACCAGGGGATGCGATCCTCGGGGATCAGGATGTGGAGATTGGGTTCGGCGCCGGGATCGCCATTCACCGTCGTCACCGCATCGATATCGCCGCCGGGCGCGAGCCAGGCGCGATAGGCGTCGGGATCGGCGACCGTCGCCGACAAGGCGACGCGGCGCAGGTTGGGCGCATGGAGCTGGAGCCGCGCCATGCAGAGCGAGAGCAGATCGCCGCGCTTGCCGGTGGCGAAGGCGTGGACCTCATCGACGATGATCGTCTGGAGACCTTCGAACAGCAACGCGCTGTCCTGGTGGCTGAGCAGCAGGCTGAGCGATTCCGGCGTGGTCAGCAGCATGTGCGGCGGCTTGACCCGCTGGCGCGCCTTGCGATCGGACGGCGTATCGCCGGTGCGGCTCTCGACCGTGATGGGGAGCCCCATCTCCGCGATCGGATCCATCAGGTTGCGCTGCACGTCGATCGCCAGCGCCTTCAAGGGTGAGACGTAGAGGGTGTGGAGGCCCTTGGTGGGGCGTTCGGTTAAGTCGACGAGGCTGGGGAGGAAGCCGGCGAGCGTCTTGCCCGCGCCGGTGGGGGCGACGAGCAAAGCGTGGCGGCCGGTGCGGGCTACGTCGAGCATTTCGAGCTGGTAGCGGCGGGGTTGCCAGCCGCGGGTGGTGAACCAGGCGGTGATCTGGGGGGGGGAGTCGCTCATGCAAACGTCATCCCCGCGAAGGCGGGGAATCCACGCGTTTGTGAAAGAACCGCATCGTTCGCCAATATGGATTCCCGCCTTCGCGGGAATGACGAGGCGTTATTAGTCGGTGGGGAAGAACCGCCAAACACGTCCAAGGTGACAGAGCTCGCTTCACACACGCGCCGCATCGCTTCCCTGCTGGAACGAACCATTCGTCCAACCATATAGGAAGGATGGCACGCCTCGGCACCTGGATCGAACCCCACCCGCATGGACTGTACGTGCCCGCGGCGGATGCGTGGATCGATCCGTCCACGCCACAGCAGCGCGCGCTGGTGACGCACGGCCATGCCGATCATGCGCGCGGCGGGCATGGATCGGTGCTGGCGACGGCCGAGACGATCGCGATCATGGACTGCCGCTACGGCCCGCAGAACGGGCAGGCGGTCGCCTATGGCGAGAGCATCAAGGTTGGCGACGTCGGCGTGACGTTCGTGCCCGCCGGCCATGTGCTGGGATCGGCGCAGATCGTGCTGGAGCACAAAAGCGAGCGGATCGTGGTCTCGGGCGACTACAAGCGCCGGCCCGACCCGACCTGCGCGCCGTTCGAGCCGGTGCCGTGCGACATATTCATCACCGAGGCGACGTTCGGCCTGCCCGTCTTCCGCCATCCCGATACTGGATCGGAGATCGACCGGCTGCTGGAGGCGCTCCACGCCAATCCCGATCGGTGCGTGCTGGTCGGCGCCTATGCGCTCGGCAAGGCGCAAAGGCTGATCATGGAGCTGCGCGGGCGCAATTATCATGAACCGATCTACCTCCACGGCGCGCTGCAAAGGCTGTGCGACCTGTACCAGGAACTGGGCGTCGAGCTCGGCCCGTTGCTGCCCGCGACCGGCATCAAGGCGGCGGAGATGAAGGGATCGATCGTGCTGGCGCCGCCGGGCGCGCTCAACGACCGCTGGTCGCGCCGCCTGCCCGATCCGATCACGGCGATGGCGAGCGGCTGGATGGGCGTCCGCCAGCGCGCGCGGCAACGCAACGTCGAGCTGCCTTTGGTCGTGTCCGACCATGCCGACTGGGACGAGCTGACAGCGACCATCCAGGAGATCGCGCCGAGCGAGGTGTGGGTCACGCACGGCCGCGAGGAGGCGTTGGTCCATTGGTGCATGACCCGCCAGATCAAGGCGCGCGCGCTGGCGCTGGCGCATTATGACGATGAGGACGATTGAGCGTATCGCCGCTATTGCGAGGGGCGCGGAAAATAAATTTTCGGCACGCGGCCCCCTCCCCCCTCTTTCCTGCCCGCAAAAGGCCTCCAAACCTGCAGAAAAATCAAAAAACACCAGAAACGAACTAAATGATTTGCGCCGAGACACATCATTTCGCGTGAGAACATATAGAGAACAATTCGCGAGATGTCAATCCGGCGGTGAACATGCCGACGCCGGGCGGGTTGACCTATGAGGATATGATCGCACCCTGCGCGGCGTGGCCGTCAACGCCCGGATGCCTGTCCGGCATGCTGCCACTCGTTCCGCTTTTACACCGGACGTAAGCGCCCCTACGCTGTGTAGGGCCGTCCTTGCGCCGCATGCTGCACAACCGCTGATACGATCGTCGTGAGCTTGTCTGCGGCTCGCCACGCCGTGAAGAGCTCGCGGTGCAGGCCGTCTAGGTCTGCGATCATCTCCCTGCGACCACCCTCGGTCTGAATCTTGAGGCTGTGCCTCTCGAAAAAGCTATGCATCAGCCGGTTTCTTGCCTTGAGGGCTGATGAGAATTCCTCATCCAAGTCGCCCTCTATTGCGATGTGCCGTTTGAGGTCATTCAGCACTCGCCCGAGGGTGCTTCGGTCAATTGAGTTCAGGACCTCTCGAGCGGCGGCGGCATTGGGAACGACGTGCCAATCATTCTCCAGCCCTCGAAGAGCTAGCAGTAATGTGCTCAGCTCGGTCTCGAAGAGCTGAGCCGCCTCGGCCGCGATACCGTATTTCGCGTACAGCTCATGCCGGTCCACCATATCCTCGTATTCGACCTCAAGCTGCGAACTGCTGCTCACTGGCTATCCCTTGACTGGCTTAGGCGCCGCCGGACCCAATTCGCCGATGAAGCGGCTCGGCAGGAGGTTCGCCATCAGGCCAGATTGGGTCTGGAAAGCGATTCTAGCGCCATGGGCGTCTTTCGCCGGCATCTGTTGGGCATATGTGATGAACAGACTGCCCGGCCGATCGTTCTCCAAGTCTGCCTTAACCCGCGTTATGCCGACGTAGAACAATCGCCGTGCCTCCTCGAGCGCTGCATCCTTGGCCTCCTTGGATGGAGCATCATCGAAGGAGGGGGGCAAGATGCCTTCCACACACCCAGCGATGAACACATAAGGAGAACTCAGGCCCTTGCTCTTGTGTAGGCTCATAAGCCGGACATCCTCGACTGTTGGTGGAATATCGGGCTGAGTAATCTCCTGCATCATTCCCGAGAGGAGGTCTTTTGGCGTCTCCACCACTTCCTTCTGCGCCAGCGCGAGTTCGCGGAGTTCACTCAAGTCAGCGTCCGCGTCCGGAAACAGTGTGTCTATGAAGGCGCTTAAATCGTCCGCCACCGCATCCAGTTTGGCGAGCGCGTCCTTGATGAACTTGAAACGCTCGACCAGCGGCTTAGTGTAAGCAATGTCGAGCGTACCATCCGCGAGCTTGTCCATCGCGTCCCAAGGGCTATCACCACTTGCCTCGCAGTGTTGCCGCACGCGAGCATAGGGTTTGTGAGCAAAGTCGCCTCTGTCGGACCCCAGCAGATACCGGAGCGCCACGCGATCCTCGTTATTGAGAAGCAGCTTGAAGAGGGCGAACCTGTCTTGCGCCGCAGCTGAATCGAGTTGGCTCTCCTCATAGTAGGACTTGGCCGGGATGCCTTCGCCACGGAGGGCGTTCACGATGGGCTTCGTCGCGCGCGAGCGCTGAACGAGAATGATGATCTCGCTCGGGTGAACCCCCTTCTCAATGAGCTCTTTCACCTTGGCGGTAATCCATGAGGCCTCGTTATGGAGATACCGCACCTGTACGATGGAAACCTCACCCGCTCCCTTCTCGGGCAGTGGCGTCAATGCGCGGGGCGCGCGATTGGTGTTAACGCTAATCAGGGCATTTGCCATCTCGACGACCGTGGTTGGGCAGCGGTGGCAGTCGGCCATCGCAAGATCGGCACAAACGGCGTGCAGATCCTTCCACTGGCGGATGCCGTCCGGATGAGCGCATTTAAAACTAAAAATCGACTGGTCATCGTCGCCGACGATGCAAATGTCGGCATCCTCCCCGAGGAACGCAATTGCGGTCTGCTCAGCCTTGTTGAGATCCTGATACTCATCAACGAGAAGTTGCTTGAATTCAGAACGCTCCGCGGCCGCTGGATTGTCCTTGAGGTAGCGGACGAGATACGGAATGAGTTCCCCGATCAGCATCCCTTCGTGAAACTCGAGCCAAGCGAGGAGGGCGGCCTGAAATGCCTTCTCCTCATCATTGTTGGGGAAGCCCGGCTCGTCGCCTTGGCTTTGAGCCCATGCAGCGGTGTACCCCTGAATCAGCTTCTTAGCCTGACGCTTTCCGCCGCTCGCTCCGGCGATGTCGCAGATCAAAGCCCCCACCTCGAAGGTATTGAGCGACCGGGGTGTCCGTCCCACCGCCTCTAAGACATGCTTTCTTGAGAGGATACGCATTGCGAGACTGTGAAGAGTCTGACCTTTGAGTTCCTCGCACCCTGGCACCCCGAGCTTTTGCAATTCACGGTGCAGGTCCTCAGCCGCTACACGCGTGAACGTCACGGCGAGCAGTTCTTTTGGCGCCACGCCTTGTTCTAGGAGCCGAGCGACACGGCGCTTCATCGCAAACGATTTGCCTGTGCCGGGACCAGCGATGACCCTGACGCGCGGCTCTGGCGCTGATGCGATGCCGTAAGCCACGCTACCGGTATTAAGTCCCGTGTCCCAAGCCATTCGGCTCCCCCTGTGTTTCTAAACTAATCACTGCTTACGGAGATTTGAACCGTGCCCATAATCGTCTGATATTCGACGCAAAACAGCCATCGGCATGACGCCTGCTCGTGCCACATCTGTACGAGGCGGACGAGTTGCTTCTGCGCCAGCAATGGCAACCGCGCCACTGCCGTTTCATCCAGCCCGCTATGGTGAAATGCGGAGCACGATCGAGACTAGGAATAGAAAGTAACAAAAAGGGCGGTGATGTTACCACCACCGCCCCGTTGTCATTTCCGCTTGAGAGCGGATATCAAAGCGGCCAACCCAAACAGGAGTTCGGCCAAGTGATGTGCTGCCATCGTCGTTACTCTTAACGATGGGAACGCGCGCCCCCGCGATTGAAGGGGTAATCTTGCAAGATCGCTACGCCCTACGGGCCGTCCGATTTTTTAGAGGTCGGGCCTCTTGCTATCTTTTGGGTTCAGCGGGTTCAGCGGGTTCAGCGGGTTCAGCGGGTTCAGCGGGTTCAGCGGGTTCAGCGGGTTCAGCGGGTTCAGCGGGTTCAG
>Ga0193716_1000085_pt1 | contig 55748 bp, 51 predicted proteins | sample U2c1metaG_FD_145901 | JGI IMG/M metagenome (GOLD analysis project Ga0193716, IMG submission 145901) | Soil microbial communities from a riparian zone of the East river system, Colorado, United States - U2c1 | ecosystem: Environmental > Terrestrial > Soil > Riparian zone | place: USA: East River...
CGAAACCTACGCGCTTGGCGAAACGCTATTCTGCGCTTCCTACCTGATGATTCGCGAGCGCTTGGTCGAATGGCTGGATAAATACATCATCATGGACGACGTAACGCTGCGCGATGACTCTTCGCTGTGGGGAACTCTGGCCCTTGAAGGACCCCTGGCCGGCGCCCTGACGAAACTGGCAGCTGGAGTGGACATAACCGCACTCGAAGATTTGCAGTCTGTTGCTGCCGGCGTGGGACAGATTCCCTGCCGGGTGGTTCGCCGCACTGTCGGCGGACTTGCCGGGGCCGAATTTGTCGTGCCGCACGGGCAGCTGTCTTCGCTCTGGCAACTGCTACTGCCTTTGGTGCGGGAAAACGGCGGCGGCCCCGTGGGTTATACCGCTTTAAACGCGTTGCGTTTGCTGCAAGGAATTCCGTGGTTTGGCTACGACTTCGGCGAAAAACAAATTCCGCATGAGGCGGGTCTCGAGCACTCACACATCAGCTACACCAAAGGCTGCTACACCGGTCAGGAGATCGTCGAACGGGTTCGCTCGCGCGGCCAGGTGAATCGCCAGCGCGTACAACTTCGTTTTTCTGGCGACGCACTGCCTGCTCCGGACACCCTACTCACCTCCGGCGGGCGGGAGGCGGGATACGTCACGCGCGCCGCCGCACTTCCCGATTCACCCGGAGGCGTCGGCATGGGTTACGCGCGACGGGAACACCACGCGTCCGGAAATGTTTTGGAATATCCGGGCGGTACCGCCACGGTTATTGATTCAACAACGGCCGCAACATCTGACTGAGTCGCGCGCGGTCTTCCTGGCCCATCGACACGAATTCAACGCCCATACCGCGATTGGGCTTGATATGGCGGACAATCGCTCGCGCATTCACTTCGCCGACCGGTAAGTCCAGGAGCAGTTTCAGGGGGCTATTGAGCGGCGCCGGATTGGGCGTCCCGATGAACAAGCCACCCATCGCCATACTCTGAAGATAGGACAGTTTGCGCTTGCTCCCCGTTTGCCAGGCTACCACCAGGCCTTTCGGTGCTTTTACGCGGGGATGTTTTCGCTGGTGCTGTTCGGCGTTAGGCATACCCAGACCCCAAGAGTGGATTTGAGGGGAACGCAGCCTGGGCGGCCGGCATCGCTTCAATTCTTACACTATTCGAATCGTGCGTTTTTCAATCAATTCGTATCAGTGTCTACAGACTTCCAGGTGATATCGGGATTGTACTCCGTCATCCCCGCGGCCAGCCGCTCTGTATTCGGACCGAGATTCTTCTGGTAAACACGCCCTTGCTGGTTGATGACAAATGTCATGATTCCGGAATTTCCCCATTTGGCCGGATAGGCCACCATCGCGTAACCGGCAATCATATTCCCGTTGATGATGTAGCTGTACCGTCCTCCGGGAGCGTGAGGTCCTTGGCGGGTCAGAATTTTGAAGTAGTAGCCGTGGTAGGGAGAGCGTTCACTGTCCGCTCGTTCCTCCTTGGCCGCCCCGCCTTTCCCTGCTTGATCGGGAGCCGTGGATTTTGGGCCGTAGCCTTCGGCGCGCGCGGCCGCTACGAATTTCCCGAGGGGACTTGGCGTCGCATCATCGGCAGTCTCCCAATAAAGTCCATTGTGGGATCCCTGGCTGCTGACCAAACGCTGCGCGTATTCAGCCACGCTGTCGTGATCCCAGTCGCTTTCTGTAAAGTATTCCCATTGGGCTACCGCGTACGCGCGCACCGTGGCGATTGCGGAAAGTTCATTCTCTCCGACCCGGCGGTTCAGGACTTCATCGAGACCCGCCGTGGTGTCGAAGAACCACTTTCCTTCTTTCGCAACGACCGGTATCGGAGTGGGCCAATTGTCCTTGCCCACCGTCACCGTGTATTTCGCGTCGTCCACTTTTTCCAGTTGCGTGGACTCTCGCGTCGAATTGGCAAAGGTGTCGAGATCATTGGCATCTTCCACTTCATCGCCGGACAACAGATCCGTGTAGCCGCTGCCAAACACTTTTTCCAGAGCCGCACGATCCTTGGACTGCGCAGCGGCCGTCAGTGCCTTGACGGCTTCTTCCGGCGTCGCGAATGTGCTTTGTCCTGCGGTTTGTGCGCATGCCGAAAAACAGCCAAGAAAGAAGCCGACGGCGAGCAGCGCCGCAGCCTTCGCCGCAGTTGCATAGCTTCGTTTGGCAATACAGGCTGTCATCGGCGTTTCTCCCTCGGCAAGTCCGGCGATTGTGCTCGCGACCGGCGTCATGGCTTCCTCTTTTCCCCGCGCGGCGGCGGAGCAGGCCGGCTTTGTTGCTTCTGCTGCGGAGCGGGCCGGGCTTGCGGAGCGGGCCGCGCCGCCGGACGTGCCTGGGGCGCTTGCTGACGGCTGGACTGCCCGCGCTGGCTGGTCACGCGGGGATCGAAATTGTTTTCCTTCGGGTTGAAGGTATGCGGCTCTGGTCTCGACTGCGGAGCAGGCCGAGCTTGCGGCGCAGGGCGATTCTGCGGCTGCTGCGTTTGCGGGCGATTCGGTTGCCCGGGTTGGCCCGCTGGACGCTGTGCCGAGGCCGGACGGTCTGTGCGGTTATCCCGTCCACGGTATTGATCGATGCGCGGGTTGTTACGATCAATGTTGCGATCGATAATCTTGTTCCCAGCCCGGTTGTTGTCCGCCGGTCGACCATTGTTTCCCGGCCGATTGTTGTCCCCTGGTCGGCCGTTGTTTCCTGGCCGATTGTCGCCCGGACCATTATTTCCCGGCCGGTTGTTCCCTGGGCGGCCCCCTGGGCCACCGCGATTGACAATGCGCGTGTTATTGACCTGCACGTTGTTGTACGTCACGTTTTTGTGAATGTAGTTATAGCGGTTAATATTCGTCACATTCACCCGGCGGTTTACCACACTCCGGTTCACGGTCACATTCCGGTAGCGATTGTTGATGTAAACGTTGTTCACCACCGTCACGTGGCCCCGGCTGCGGTTGATCCAGCCGCAATTCCAGCACCCTCCGCCTCCGCCCCATCCTCCCGGTCGCCATCCCGTGTAGTACACCGGCCTGCCGCGATAGCCCCAGCGGAAATCCAAATTCAGCCAAGCCCCGATTGCGAACCCCGATCCGAAGGAAATGGCAGAACCCCAGGCGGGTCGCCGGTAATAGCAAATCGCGGGATCGTAAACCGGAACATAGATATATTGCGGCTGATACGGTGTGATCGCGATGTAGTCATCATGCACCAGCACTTCTTGCTGCGGCGTGGAATCCAGATTTCCAACGCTGCGCGCCATGTGCCGCAATCTCTGCACCGACGTGGCGATATCGGTCGACTGATTTACGTAGGCCTGTCCCAGCGATGTCGTCCAGTCAATCTTGTCCGCCATCATTCCGACTACGGTCGGATAGTGAGCAACGGCCCGCACGCTGACATCCCAATTCTGGCCATCGATCCCGTTCTGCCCGTACGCCCGGACATAGCGCGCCGCTTCGTCGATTTGATCGGGAAAGGTAGCGGCCACAAACACCTGTGCCAGCAGCGGATCGGGGTACAGCGCGATCGGCGAAAGCAGATTGTCCAGCTCTTCGGGTGAAAAGGCCTGATAGTTCGGGTCCGGTTGGTAGTCCTGCTGATCGTCCTGCTGCCCCTGCTGCTCCTGCTGCTCGCCTTGCGGCGGGTACCCATTGTCTTGGCTGAGGGCGGCGGCAGAAGCGGCCGGAATCGCCGTGCCAACCAGTACCGGCGCACACGCCAGGCATAGGGTAAACGCGAAACTCTTCGCTGTTCGCATATGGGATTCTCTCCTCGAGAAGCAGCCGTACACCGAACTCCATCGACTCTTTGACGTTGTTTGCGGATCGGAAGGTTCAAGCGCACGTAGGAGTCCGAATTGGCGCCCGGAGTATGTCCAATTCTACCAGACACTTGCAGTTTAACCAGAAGGCGCCGGGCGTGCAATTATTTCAGACAGAGGAGTATCGCTTACTCGCTGTCCGGGGTTCGGGCCCTGAAACGGCCCGGGCGCAGCCGGGTTCTCCAGCACTTCTTTTGTCCCCAGGCGATTCACCGGCCGGCGGACTCGCCCGTGTGTACCTTATCGCTCCCCCGCGCACCGCATTTTGCTCATTTCTCCTATACTGTTCCTGGAACTCTTCATGTACCGCGAGCCCAAGCCAGCACAATTTCATGATCCGTGGTATGTCTATTTCTTCGGGATGCGCGGACTCCTGCGTCTGATGGTATTTTTCTTTTTGCTTCTTGTGGCTATTTTCTTTTTTGGTTCAGGCGGCAGGTTCAGCCATTTCTTCGATTTTCGCATCCGCGAGGACTGGGATTTTCTGCTGGACGTCAAGCTGGCAATTTTCTTTTTGACGCTGACCTCGGCGACATTGATCTGGCTTGCCATTCACCGGCGGACGGGCATGGAGAGTCTCTTCACCTGGAAGCTTCCTCCCGATGAACGCAAGAACTACGATTGGTGGGGTCGCCACCGCGCTCATCGCAATACCGACGAGCAGGCCTAGGCGTCGCCTTACTCAAATTCTCCGACTGGCTTTGCCTGGTCCGCTCCTACGCGGCCGACCGTTATTTCCGCCAGGAGATAGTTCTCACCGAGTATGGGAGAGCCGGCCAGACGCCGCAGCATGGCAATCTGCCCGATATGCGTAAGCGAGTCGGCAATCGGCGATTGCAGCAGTTTTTCCGCGCTCAATTGGATGGGTTGCGCCGCCGCCAGATAGTCGTCAAATTTCTTCAGCGTCGAAAAGAATCTTTCCGTTTCCGCAGTCCATGAGAGCGGCGCGGACTCGTGCCATTCCTCGTTTCCCTGCACCGCCGCCAGGGCCCACGCGAACAGATCACCGATGTGCGTGAGAATTTGCGTCGGCGTGCGCGTCTTGTCTCCAATATGATAGGTGGCAAACGAATTCGGCGCGCCGCGAATCGCTTTCCCTCCGCGGTAGGCAATGGTGGCAATGCCGTGGCGTACCAGCTGGCGTGTTGCATCGGAAGTGTTGGTCAAGACGGTAAATCCTCCCAAGAAAGAATAAATTACTGCTGCTCGTAAGCGCGGACGTAATCGACCAGCATCCGCTGCGGAAACTTCGTACTCCTGTCTGGCGGCCCCGGCCAATCGCCGCCGACCGCGACATTCAGAATAATAAAAAACGGATGGTCAAAAACCCAGGTACCACCGGAAGGCCACTCGGCTTTATTGAACGTTGCATAAAGAGTGCTGTCAACGTAAAAGCGAACGGCCCCAGGTTCCCACTCGACTGCGTACAGATGAAAATCATCCGCGAATTTCTGGCCCGGGGAAAGGGCGAGTGTTTTTGTCAGGTCACTTGTGGCCATGCCCGGCTTGCGGCCCGGAACAGAACTCGGTCCATGGAGGGACCCGTGGACCGTTCCGGGCTCGTTGCCGATATTTTCCATGATGTCAATTTCACCGCACTGCGGCCAGCCCACTTTGCTGATATCGGCACCGAGCATCCAGAATGCGGGCCACATCCCCGGTCCTTTTGGAATTTTGATTCGCGCTTCAAACCGCCCATAGGCCTGACTGAATTTTCGCTGGGTCTTCAGCCGCGCCGAAGTGTATTCCATCTCCACCCCGTCTGCGCCGACCAACTTCTCTTTGGTTGCCGTGATCACCAGATGGCCATCGCGAAGTTGCGAATTTACGGCGCGGTCGGTATACGATTCCAGTTCGTGATTTCCCCAGCCGTTTTTGCTTACGCCCAACTCACGGGTCCAGCGGGACGCGTCCGGGGCGGAACCATCGGGGCCGGAAAATTCATCGCTCCAGGTCAGTTTGAAACGCGCTGCTTGCGGCGGGCCCGCGTTTTCGCTGCTGGTGTGCGCGCAGAGGAATAAGCAGCAACCGAGAAGGGGGACGGCCAAGCCAGCATGTACGCGAAGACTCATGGAGATTCGGGACAGCCTGCCGGTCGGCAGCGATCCGCGCCGGGCATCTAATCCAGGTTCAGAGCGCGCTTAAACGAACCTTTTTCGTTATCGATTTTCTTTTGCAACTGAAGAATGGCATAGAGCACGGCTTCAGGGCGCGGCGGGCAGCCTGGCACGTACACGTCGACCGGAATTACCTGGTTGCAGCCCTGCACAATGGCGTAGTTGTTGAAGACGCCGCCGGAAGTGGCGCAGGCACCCATGGAAATCACCCACTTAGGCTCCGGCATTTGATCGTAAAGCTGGCGAATCACCGGAGCCATCTTCTGCGAAAGCCGTCCGGCAACAATCATCAGATCCGCTTGGCGCGGCGAAGGGCGAAACACTTCGGCGCCGAAGCGGGCCACGTCGAATCGGGCGGCGGCCATCGACATCATTTCAATGGCGCAGCAGGCCAGACCAAACCCCAGCGGCCAAATCGAGCTGCGGCGCGCCCAGTTCACGGCTTTGTCGAGCGTCGTGAAAATTATGCCTTCATCTTCGAGCAGCTTGCCGAAGTCGTCCGGTTTGCTCAGGGTAACGTGCTTTCCCAGCGATGTGCTCATAGGGCCTCGATGCTTACACTTGCCGTCCTTAGTTTCGCATATCCTCCGCCGCACGTACAAATTCCGCTGCCCGGCGTTTCCGCCGCTGTGCTCATAGCCCTTTCCAGGACTGGTTTGCGGGAGCATAATCTGCCAAATTCCCTGCCCGAGGAGGAGCTCCCGTGCGCAAAATTCGTTTTTCCGTGGCCATGAGCCTGGACGGCTACATTGCCGGCCCGCAAGGAGAATCCGACTGGATCATCATGGATCCGGCGATTGATTTCGCCGCGCTCTTCAGCCAATTCGACACCATTCTGCTCGGCCGCCGCACATTTCAAGCCATGGCAGCGGCAGGCCGCGCTGAAATGCCCGGCATGAGGACGGTGGTTTTCTCAAATACCCTGCGGCCAACCGACTATTCCGGTGTAACCGTCGTCGGCGGTGAGTACAAGGAATTCCTTTCCGTTTTGCGCCGCGGATCCGGCAAAGACCTTTGGCTTTTTGGCGGAGGGACGCTTTTCGCGAGTCTGCTCGCAGCGGGACTGGTCGACACGGTCGAAGTCGCCCTTATTCCCGTACTCCTGGGCGCGGGAATTCCCCTGCTCCCCCCTCCGGCCGCGAGAGCCACACTTCGTCTCACGAGCCATCAGGTGTACCAATCCTCCGGCGTGGTGATGCTCACCTACAGAACGGCATAAGTCTGCGCTTTCTGAGTGGCGCACAAGCCCCGGGGCGAGCGGCCGCCAGCGTGATTGCCAATCGGCCGGCGAGCGGCCTGGGCGCCGAGAGGCGCGAATCAGACGCCGGTGATGCGGTGCGCGAAGGCCAGCCAGGCGTCGGTGCCGGAGATGAGCAGTCGCACGGGGATCGACAGGATGAACAGGCCGCCGCCGTAAACATAGGCGCGGTGCAGCCGGCGTGCGGTTACCGCGTCGTAGGCAACGCAGATCAGCAGAACCGCAATATCGAATGCGTAGGCCTTGATGAGCACCGCTTGGTCCGAGAACAGAAACATGATCCGCGCGGTTGCCGGAGTGAGAATGACGATCGTCGAAACCAGGATCAGACGTTTGTGAATTTCCGCACGGTTGCGATAGAGGTAGGCGGCCGTGATCAGAACAACAAAATTGACCAGGTCAAAAAATGAGATGGCAAAAAATCGCAGCGGTGGAACCGCAGGAGTCGGCGTAAAGCCGCGCCGCACGGCGTCAACGGACATGGCCCAGGCGAAACCAATCATGAGCAGGACCAGGACGATGCTGGCATAGCCCAGGCGGCGGTGGATGGCGACTTGCCGGGCGGAGATCAGGGAGCTCTGGAGGATGACCAGCGCAATCCACGAGGAAAAGACGATCCCGTGGATGATGAACATCGGGCGCAGGTGAAGCCGTTCGAAATAGGGATTGAGGAAAAAGGTGCGGGCGAAACCGGCGAAGACGATGGCCGCCAGCAGGATGGAGATAAACAGATAGAAGCGATGATCACGCTTGCGCGTGTTCAAGACCGGCACGGTTGCCATGCGATTTCCTGGAACGGAAGATGCAAAGATTCTAGCACAAATGCTCGCGGCGTCCCGCGGGCGGTCCCGCTAAAAACTAAACTGCGAGGACGACTTTGCCGAATTGCGACCCGGATTCCAGATAGGCGTGGGCGGCGGCGGCTTCCTGTAGCGGGAAGATTCTGTCGACAACCGGCGTAAGCCGACCTGCAGCGACCAGGCGCATCACGGTGTGGAGCTCGGATTTGGCGCCCATGTAGGAGCCGAGAAGCGCGAGTTGGCGGCTGAAGAGAAACCGCAGATCCACTTTGGCGTCATAGCCCGTGGTGGCGCCGCAGGTGACCAGGCGGCCGCCCAGGGCGAGGCTGGCGACGCTTTCCTCCCAAGTAGCGGTGCCGACATGCTCGATGACCACGTCGACGCCGCGCTTGTTCGTGATGCGCCGAACTTCTTCGCGGATTTTTTGCGTGCGGTGATTGATGAAGTAGTCGGCACCCAGCGCTTTGGCCTTCGCGAGTTTTTCCTCAGTGCCGGCGGTTGTAATCACTCTGGCGCCGAGAAACTTGGCAATTTGGATGGCGGCGATGCCGACGCCGCTGCCCGCGCCAAGGACCAGGACGTCTTCGCCGGCTTCCAGTCCGGCCCGGGAGACCAGCATGTGCCAAGCGGTTTGAAAAACCAGGGCCACCGAAGCGGCCTCGTGCCAGGTGAGATTTTCTGGATAGGGGATGCAGTTTACTTCCGGGGCGCGCACGAGTTCGGCGTAACCGCCATCGATCAGGTAGCCGAGATTTGTGTACTGGCGGCAGCGGTTGTCGTGGCCGGAGATACAGGCCAGACACTTGCCGCAGGTGACCCCGGGAGCCAGAACCACCTTTTGTCCGACAACTGCGGTGGTGACTTCAGAGCCGATGGCGGCGATTTCTCCGGCAATGTCGCTGCCGCCTATGTGTGGCAGCGGGATGGCCACGTTCGGAGAACCGTGGCGGACAAAGAGGTCGAGGCGATTCAGAGCGCAGGCTTTTACCCGCACCAGGACTTCGTTCGGTCGGATTTGCGGATCCGGGGCTTCGGTGAATTTCAGAACTTCGGGGCCACCGTGCTGCTGCATGACGACTGCTTTCATATTTTTTTCCCCGGAATGGATTTGCAGTGTGAAATTAACACTGGTGGCGGGGTCTGTCCAACTGCCCGCTTGATTGACAGCGGTGGAGTCCAAGCATACGCTGTCGAATATTGCAGTTTCCGGCCGTCGTGACGGGAAGGCTGCGCGCCGCCACCAATCTAAGACCGGGACGGCAGGCCCGAGAAGCCAAGGCGATGGATATATTTGAAGAGATTCTGAAGATGCGGCGGTCCGGAGCGCGCGGGGCGCTGGCTACAATTGTGCATACAAACGGGTCGATACCGAGTTTTGAGAGTTCGCGAATGCTGGTGCGCGAGGACGGTTCGATCGCGGGCACCATCGGCGGCGGGTGTGTTGAAGCCGATGTTTGGGCCGCAGCCCGCGAAGTGATGGAGGCCGAAACTCCGCGGAAAATGGTTTTTAATTTGAACCATGAAGCCTCCTACGACAGCGGACTGATTTGCGGAGGGACTCTCGAGGTTTTTGTCGAACCGATTTTGCCGCAGCCGGTCATTTATCTGTTTGGCGGCGGACATATTTCTACGGCGGTGGCGAAGGCGGCGCAGTCAGCCGGATTTGGAATTGTGGTCGTGGATGACCGCGAAGCGTTTGCGAATCGCGAACGGTTTCCCATGGCGCACGCGGTTTTTACAACCTACGAAGATGCGTTTCAGAAAATTGTTCCGAACACGGCGAGTTACTTGGTGATTGTGACGCGCGGACACAAGGATGACATGCGCGTGCTGGCGTGGGCCGTACGAACCGAAGCGCGCTATATTGGAATGATCGGGAGTAAACGCAAAGTTCTTTCGGTTTACAAGGCCCTCGAGAGCGACGGCTATCGGGCAGAAGAGTTTGAACGTGTATATTCGCCGATGGGCCTGGCGATTGGGGCGCTATCGCCCGAAGAAATCGCAATCAGCATCGTGGCGGAATTGATTGCCGTGCGGCGAAATGCCGGCTCGGCAGCACACAAGAAATTGCACTACGAAGCGCGCTCTGTGGCCAATTCCTAGCGTTTTGCAGCTCGAAAGGAGCCCCATGTTAGCCGCCGTAATCCTCTCGGGCGGTGCATCGCGGCGAATGGGGTCGCCAAAGGCCCTGCTTCCCTATCAAGGCCGGCCGTTTCTGGAGCATCTTTTGGAGGTGTCACGGCAATCCAAAATTGGCGTGCGGCGCGTGGTGCTGGGCGCGGAAGCGGAAACCATTGCAAAAGCTATCCCGCTGGCCAGGGAGGAAATTGTCATCAATGAGGATTGGGAGAGGGGACAGCTCAGTTCGATACAGGCTGCGCTGCGAAGTCTGCCGGCAGGAACGGACGGAATTTTACTTTGCCTGATTGATCATCCTTTGATCAGCGAAGCGCTGGTCCATGACTTGATCGAGAATTTTTATTCCTCGAACAAACGCATCGTCCTGCCTCTTTTTGAAGGACGGCGCGGGCATCCCGTGATTTTTTCCTCCTCTTTGTACGATGAACTGCTGCAGGCTTCGCCGGAGACCGGAGCGCGCTCGGTGGTGTGGGCCCATGCAGCGGAGGTTCTCGAAGTGCATACCAGCGAGGAGGGCTGCATCCTGAATCTGAACGACCCCGACACCATGAACAAAGCGCTCGGACCGCAGGGCTAGGAACTATTTGAGACGCGCGAGAAGCTGGCGGGCGGCGTCCTGAGCAAGTTGCGCGCCGTGAAACGTCGCAGCGGGGAGATTTCCGAGCGCCGCTGAAATTGTTTGTGCGGTGATGGCTTTTGCTTCAAGCAGCGATTTCCCTTTTAATTCTTCCGTCAGAAATGAACTGCAGGCGATAGCTGTGGTGCAGCCGCGGCAGAGAAAGCGGGTGTCGGCGATGCGGGCATTTTCTATGATAGCGGAAATACGCAGTACGTCACCGCAGACAGGATTGCTGACCTCGATTGTGATGGTGGCGTCAGCGAGCTCGCCCGAGTTTCGGGGATTCTGGAAGTGATCGAGAACCTGTCGGGAGAACATCTCGGTGAGTATGGCAAACGCAGCCGGGCCCCGCAATGGGAGGGCTGAACGTCCAAAAATCCAGCAGAACCTGCGGATGGTCTGGCGGGCCCGCCGTTTTTCCGCCAGGCTATTTCTTTTTCGGCGGCAGGAATTTTTTATCGATCGAGGCGATGATGACGTAGTTGGGGTCGACCATTTCGGTTAAATGGACTTTGCCTACTTGTGACAGGAGCTGGTAGGCGTCGAGATCGGACAGGCCATAATCGGCGTGAATCCAATGGACGAGTTCGGTGTAGGCAATGCGGACGGCGTCATCGACCGGACGATAGATCCCGGCAGCCATGAGTTCGTGGTCGTTTTCCAGGCGCGGCCACATGGTGTGCTTCCCCTTTATCAATTCAAACTGCAGGCGGGCTTTCATCGGAACTTCGATGGCGGTGCCCGCAATTTCTCCGTCCCCCATCACGGCGTGACCGTCGCCGAAATAAAACAGCGCCCCTCGAACATTTACGGGCAGGTATAGGGTATTTCCTGGTGAAACTTCTGGAGCGTCCATGTTGCCGCCAAATTCGGCGGGGACGACCGAGCTGCGCGCTTCCCCGTTGGCCGGGGCCACTCCAACGCAGCCAAGGAATGGATGCAGCGGGATTCGTGTTTGGTAGGCGGAATCCAGTGCTTGAAATGTGGCCGTGTTGTCTTCCTGGTTGATCGGATAAAACCAGGTTTTTTCCGGAAGCGGCGCGTGCAGCATGGGCGTGTAATTTGTCTGGTTCAGGGCCCCGAAACCTGGAGCGAATGCGCCAATTCCCTGAGTACTGTCCACTTTCAGCTCGAGAATGTGGATCACCAGCGTATCGCCGGGTTCCGCGCCATCGATGAAAAACGGTCCGGTCAACGGATTGTCGCCTTTCACCAGCGAGAAGAGATCGCCCGGTTTTTTAATGGCGTTTCCGAAGCAATCGAGCGCATTGGCGTCAAGAATGCTGCCGGTCTTCAGGTGGGCGACCGGAGCAGCATCGGCGAAGACATATTTTACGTTGTCGATGGTGGCCTGATACGTAACGGTCTGGGGGCTGGTATCGGCCCGCTGGGCTGCAGCCCCGGTGACCAATACCAATAGTGAGACGAAAATAGCGACGACTGTGCGCATGAATTCCCCCCCGCGGCTTCCGGACTGCACCTTAGACGAACGTTGCCCGCATTTCAAGTTCGCCGAGGACCGTTCCCGTTTTGCCGCCACGATTCGCGTCCGTGCTTTTGTCCGCACAATTTCGAGAGAGCGTTTTGCTATGCTCGTAGGGGGGCGACAGCTCCGGCAAATCATGAAGAGCAAACACAGAATTGTTTCGCTGGCGCCCAGTGCTACGTCGATTCTATGTGCAATCGGCGCGCGACATTTGCTGGTTGCAGTTACCAAATGGTGCAAGGATGTGGCCAGCGTCGGCGGACTGCCGCAGCTTGGCGATTGCTGGCACATGGATTCCGTGGAGAAAATTCTGGCGTTGCAACCGACGCTGGTCGTTGGCTCGGTTCCCTACAAGCAGGAAACCTTGGCAAAGCTGCTGGAATCGCCTCTCACTTTTCTGGCGATGAATCCGCGGACACTCGCCGATGTGTACGGAGACATCCGGCTTTTGGGAGATATCGCGAAACGGGATGCGGGCGCGGTTCGTCTTATAAACAAGATGCGGACGGAATTTTCCCAAATTGCAAAACGATCGCGCAGCGGGGCCCGGCCCGTGCGGGTGTACTGCGAGGCCTGGCCGAATCCCCGCATCAGCTCACCCCCGTGGGTGGCCGAGCTGGTAGCGATTTGTGGCGGCGAGATGGTGGTTCCCGCTGGCGAGCGCGTCAGTGATGAGGCCGTGGCTGCCGCCAATCCTGAAGCGATGGTCCTGGCTTGGGCGGCCGTCGGCGCAAAGTCCAAGCCGGAGAAGAGTTATCAAGTCGCTGCCTGGCGAGAGGTTGCGGCGATCCGGGACCGCCGGGTCGTGGCGATACCCGATGAGCTGTTGAACACGCCCGGGCCGCCGCTGATCATCGGAGCGCGGCGACTATGGGACGCCCTTCACGGAAACCGCCGTGCGCCCAAGAAACGGCCTCCGGACGGGAACGCCGCGATGTGTGAAGGTACCCAGAAATGAGAATTGTTGTTGCAGCAGTGATTGAACGCGAAGATCGCCGGTTGCTGATTGGGCAGCGGCGACGCAACGATTCTTCTCCGCTGAAGTGGGAATTCCCCGGAGGCAAGATAGAAACAGGAGAAACTCCAGAAGCCGCACTGGCGCGCGAGTTACGCGAAGAACTGGGCGTGACGCTGAAGCGCAGCGTCGAGATCGCCAGAGTGCAACACAAGTATGCAACCTCTCTGTATGAGTTGGAGATTCGATTTTTTGCAACCGAGATCCTGGAGTCGGCATTGACGCCGCGAACGTTTGAGCAGACCGCCTGGGCACTTCCCAAAGAATTGGGCGAATATGATTTTCTGGCTGCGAATGCTCCGTTGATCGCGCAACTGGCGACGGGGCGAATCAAGCCGGCAGAAATCCTGGCCGGGATGCCGTCCGACGAACGTGCGGCGGAGAAACGTAAAACCAACCCCTAGTTTTCCCGGCGAAGCCTTGCGGCAATCGGGCTTAGGCGCGCTCTGGCCCCCTTGCCGTGTCGATTCAGAAATCTCGTTCGCTCGGCAAAAAACGAAGAGCCCGCCGCGGGGCCCTCGTTTCGGCGAAGCGCGATTTTATGAAGTTACGGGGTTCAGTTTCTCCGGGTCGATGCCGAGATCTTTAATGGCCTTGTCGACCAGCGACTTTTCGATTTTGCCGTCCTGGGCTAGTTCATGGAGCGTGGCGATGGTGATGAAGCGGGCGTCGACTTCGAAGAATTCGCGAAGCGAGGGGCGGCCTTCACTGCGGCCAAAGCCGTCCGTGCCGAGAGATGCCAGGCGGCGCGGGAGCCATTTGCTGATCATGTTGGGCAGCGTTTTCAAATAGTCGGTTGCCGCCACAAGAACGCCGGGCGCGTCGGCAAGAAGCTGACTGACGTAGGGAACTCTGGGCTTCTGCGTCGGGTGCAGGCGGTTCCAGCGATCGCACTCGTTGCCGTCCACGTACAGCTCTTTGTAGCTGGTGATGCTCCAGACATCGGCCGAGACATTGTATTTGGTTTCAAGGATTTCCTGGGCTTGCAGGACTTCATTGAGGATGGCTCCGCTTCCAAATAGCTGAGCGCGAAGCTTGGCCTTCGGTTGCACGGCCGCTTTGTATTTGTACATGCCCTTGAGGATGCCGTCTTTAACGTCACCCGGCATGGCCGGCATGGGATACTGCTCGTTCATGACCGTGATGTAGTAGAAGACGCTCTCGCCCTCTTTGTACATGCGGCGGATACCGTCCTGCAGGATGACGGCGATCTCATAGGCGAAGGCCGGGTCATCGGCTTTGATGTTGGGTACCGGGAGTGCGAGGATGTGGCTGTTACCATCCTGGTGCTGCAGGCCTTCCCCGGAAAGGGTGGTGCGACCGGCGGTCCCGCCAAGAAGAAATCCGCGGCAGCGCATATCGGCGGCAGCCCAGATGAAGTCGGCAATGCGCTGGAAACCGAACATCGAATAGTAAATAAAGAACGGAATGGTGTTGATGCCGTGCGTTGCGTAGGCGGTGCCCGCGGCGATGAAGCTGGCGACCGAACCGGCTTCGGTAATTCCCTCTTCCAGGATCTGGCCGTCGGTGGCTTCCTTGTAGTACAGCAACGTGGCGGCGTCGACGGGTTCATATTTCTGGCCGACGCTTGAATAGATGCCTACGGTGCGGAAGAGCGATTCCATGCCGAAGGTGCGGGCTTCATCGGGCACGATGGGCACGATGAGCTTGCCGATTTCGGCATCCTTCAGCATTTTGCGCAGCATGCCGACAAAAGCCATGGTGGTTGAAACTTCGCGGCCATCACTGCCTTCAGAGAATTCCTTGAAGAGTTCGTCGTGGTCGGCCGCAATGGGCAGGGAGCGAACTTTGCGGGCTGGCATGTAGCCGCCGAGCGACTCGCGGCGCGAGCGAAGATAGCGGATTTCTTCACTGTCTTCGGTTGGACGATAAAACGGCACCTCAATGCAATCGTTGTCATTGAGCGGTATGCCAAAGCGCGAGCGGAATTCCCGGAGTTCGTCTTCGTTGAGCTTTTTCTGCTGGTGCGTGACATTCTTGCCTTCGCCGGCTTCGCCGAGACCATAGCCTTTGATAGTGCGCGCGAGGATGACGGTAGGGGCGCCCTTGTGTTCGGTGGCGGCTTTGTAGGCGGCATAGACTTTGCGCGGATCGTGGCCGCCGAGACGCAGCCGACGCAGATTTTCATCCGATAGCGGCTCGACAAGTTTGAGCAGCCGCGGATCGGTGCCGAAGAAAGACTGCCGAACATAGTCGCCGGAGGACACCACGAGTTTCTGATATTCGCCGTCGACGAGTTCGCCCATGCGCTTGACGAGGAGGCCTTCGGTGTCGCGCTCGAGGATGGGATCCCATTCGCTGCCCCAGAGGACCTTGATGACGTTCCAGCGAGCGCCGCGGAAAGCGGATTCCAGTTCCTGAATGATCTGGCCGTTGCCGCGGACAGGACCGTCAAGGCGCTGCAAGTTGCAGTTGATGACGAAGATAAGATTGTCGAGGCGTTCGCGCGAGGCGAGCGTAATCGCGCCAAGCGATTCAGGTTCGTCGGTCTCGCCGTCACCGAGAAAAGCCCAGACTTTAGCGTCGGTGGGCTGCTTGAGACCGCGATTCTCAAGATAGCGATTGAAGCGCGCCTGATAGATGGCCATCAGCGGGCCTAGGCCCATCGACACCGTGGGATACTCCCAGAAATCGGGCATGAGCCAGGGATGAGGATAGGAAGACAGGCCGCCGCCGGGTTTTAGCTCGCGGCGGAAATTTTCCAGCTGCTGGGTGGAGAGGCGGCCCTCCATGAAAGCGCGCGCATACATGCCGGGAGCCGCGTGGCCTTGAAAATAGACGGTGTCACCTTCAAAGTTATCCGACCGTGCCCGGAAGAAATGGTTGAAGCCGACCTCATAGAGCGTGGCCGAGGAAGCGAATGTCGAGATGTGCCCGCCGATGCCGTTTTCCGAGCGATTGGCTTTGACAACCATGGCGAGAGCGTTCCAGCGGATGAGGCTCTTGATGCGGCGTTCGAGCTCCTGGTCGCCGGGGAAAAGTGGTTCCAGACGCGCGGGGATGGTATTGGCGTACGGAGTATTTGCTGTAAAGGGCAGATCGAGACCGGCGACTTTGGCGTGCGACTGCAGGCGCTGAAGAATTTCAATGGCGACTTCCGGGCCGCTGGAGTCAAGGACGGAGTCGAGCGACTCGAGCCACTCCTGGATCTCGACGTCTTCGATCGAATGTGGTTGGGTGAAAATTTCGTTGTCCATTGCTTCAGTTGGCCCCTCGTGATTTGGTTGACGCTCTGCTCAACAGTGGCGGCACCGTGCCGCTTTTCGTGTCCGCTTCTCTTATGCCATCTATAAGTGAATAGAATACACCGTAGAGAAGATTCCTGCACGAGGGAGAAGGATATTTTTTGCCAGGCGAGGACAAAAACGTTCCTGGAAAAATTCCGGTCAACGGATTGTGGTAATTTCTAAAAAGGCAGAATGAGTGACGCAGACATGAACGGTAGACCCCTGGCCGGACAAGCAGCCCTGGTAACCGGCTCCGCGAAACGCCTGGGCCGGGCGACAGCGCTGCGCCTTGCCGAGCAGGGCTGCTCGGTGGCCATCCACTTTAACAAGTCCAGAACGGAAGCCGAGTCCACCGTCGCTGAGATAGAACGTCTCGGCGGCAAAGCGATCGCGGTACAGACAGATTTGACCCAGGTTACCGGCATTCGCAATCTGGTGCAGACGACTGCCCACGAATTTGGTCGCATCGATATTCTGGTCAACAGCGCGGCAAACTTCCTGCATGCCAGCATGACGTCGACGACCGAGCAAATCTGGGACACGGCTCTGGATACGAATCTGAAGGCGCCTTTTTTTCTGGCGCAAGCGGCCGCCCCCTACCTGCGGCGCAGCCGAGGCTCTATCGTCAACTTCGCCGACATCGGCGGAATCATGGGGTGGCCCGGATACATCTCGCATTCGGTGTCGAAAGCGGGCGTGATCATGCTCACCAAAACGCTGGCGAAAGAGCTGGCGCCGGAAATCCGCGTGAACGCCATTGCGCCGGGAACCATCACCATGCCCGGGGATCCGCCGGAGTGGGAGTCCGACTATATACAAAGGGCTCCGCTGAAGCGGACCGGGACACCTCGCGACGTTACGGACACGGTCTTGTTTCTCGTTCAGTCGGCATTTATTACCGGCCAAGTTTTGCTTGTGGACGGTGGCCGGACACTCTAGAGAGCTCTTCTTGGGTGTTTTTGCCGCAGCAAAACCAGTGAGCTAAAATCTCAAGGGAGCGGAGAAATTTTGGGAGCGGATATGAACCTTGATGTTCTGGCGATTGCGGCGCATCCGGACGATGTGGAATTGACCTGCGGCGGGACGCTTTTGAAGATGGCCCAGATGGGATATACGACGGGGATTTTGGATTTGACGGCAGGCGAGATGGGAACGCGCGGTACTCCGGAAACGCGGGCTAGGGAGGCTGCCGAAGCCGCTAAATTCCTGCGCGTGTCGTATCGCGGCATTTTGGGAGTGCCGGATTCCGATGTGCAGCCGGCGCGCGAGCACAAACTAAAACTGGCTGCAAAGATTCGTGAATTAAAACCGAAGACCGTGATCCTTCCCTACTGGGAGGCGCGCCATCCCGATCATTACCACGCTTCGAAGCTTGGTTACGAAGGATGTTTTTTGGCGGGATTGCAGCAGTTGCCGCTTGCCGGGGAGGCGCATCGGCCGTTCAAGGTGATTTATGCGACCGCATTTGGCGAGGTACGGCCGACATTTGTTGTGGATATTACCGAACAGTTTGACGAACGAAGAAAGGCGATTTTAGCCTTTGGGTCCCAGTTCCGCCCCGCGGCCAGCGAGAAGAAGGGGAATGTCTATATTGCGCTGGATGATTTGGAAGATGAGATGAATATGCTGGCCCGGCATTACGGGCAGATGATCGGGGCTAAGTATGGAGAAGCGTTTGTGCAAAAGGAAATGATGGTGGTGGAGGATGTGACGAAGATCAAGGTGCGATCGGTCTAGGTGTTTTAACCGAGTGCAGCCAGAAGCGAAGTGAAGCGGCGAGAAAAAAACACGGTTTGGGGGAGAGTTCCAGCGGGAAGGCCCGCCCGGCGCCCCTTAGAACTTTTCGTCTTCCTGGGCAGGAGAGAAACCGGGCATGTTCTGGCCCTCGGACGTTCGTTCAACGCGCGCACGGACCAACGGCTCGTTTTCGGATCCGGATTTGCGCAGTACCACAATGGTGCTTAAAGCTTCCGTGTAAACCCGGGTCACCAGGTAGGTGTCCCCGGTCCCATCTTTCTTCCAAAGTTGGCCAATCTGAATCTTCGAGACGCTCATAGGTTGAGCCTTGACTGTAGAGGGTGGGGCGATGAGGTGTCAACTATCCCGCAAGGCGTTGCGGCGCAGATGACACTAAATCGAGCTACTTAGCGAAGTTTAGCCCGGAGACGGCGTTTCAGGATCCGGGAGCGCCCCCGCCGCAACACCCGGGCGAGTCAAGGGGAATCGCAGATAACCTTCCGTGCTCTTCCTACATCGTAAGGAATGAGATCCGGTGAGCTTGTCTGGGCAGAGGTGTATACTCAAGACAGGTAGAGGTGGGCGCCATGCAATTTACTCTGCGGCATGCTTTGAGTCTAGCTTTGGGCGGCTTGCTGGTGGCAAGCGCGGCTTTTGCCGCTAGGCCCGGCCAAGATCCAACCCCGTCACAGCAGCCTACGAGCCAGCCGACTCCGCCGCCCCCCGGTCCACAAGACAAAAAAGATCCGGCAGCGACGAAAAAGGCCCAGGACAAGACGGCCGATCCGGCACCCTCGGCCCCCGTGGCGCAACAAGACAGCGTCAAGCCGAAGAATTCAAAAGAAGATGTAGAGGCCATCGGCAACCGCAAACTCGGCGGATTCAACATGCATTCGCTTGAGACCGATATTGCCATTGGCAAGCAGTACGCGCAGGAAGTGGAGCGGTCTTCGAAATTGGTGGACGATCCGGTCGTCACCGAATACGTCAACCGCGTCGGACAAAATCTGGTGCGCAACTCCGATGCCAAGGTTCCTTTTACCATCAAAGTTATCGACTCGGATGAAGTGAATGCCTTTGCCCTGCCCGGGGGATTTTTCTACGTCAACAGCGGCTTGATTTTGCGCGCCCAGGAAGAATCCGAACTTGCCGGCGTGATGGCGCACGAAATTTCGCACGTCACCGCGCGGCACGGCACGCGCGGACAATCCCGGGCCGAAGTCGCCCAACTGGCGATGATTCCCCTGATCCTGCTGGGCCCCGGCGGTTGGGCGGGTTATGGAATCTATCAGGGCATGAATCTGGCCGTGCCCATTTCCTTCCTGAAATTCAGCAGGGATTTCGAACGGGAAGCGGACTTTCTTGGACTGCAATACATGTATAAAGCGGGGTACGATCCCAACGCCTACATCACGTTCTTTGAGCGCATTCAGACGGATGAAAAACGGCGTCCCGGAACAATTCCGAAGGTATTCTCTTCGCACCCTCCGACGCCGGAACGCATCGAGAACGCGCAAAAGGAAATTGCTCGCATCTTGCCGGCGAAGCAGGAATATATTGTCACCACTTCGGAATTTGACTCCGTGAAGGCGCGCTTGCGGAATATCATGTTTTCGCGCAAGGCGGTTGACAACGGGCCAAACAAGCCCACACTCCGTACCAAGACCGAGCAATCCGACAAGCAGAAGACGACGACTCAGACCGATCCAAACAGCGGAGACGATGACCGTCCGACGCTCAAGCGCCGGCCGGATTCCCAATAAACAGGACCAGCAATTGCAGACGCAAAAGGGCGGCCATCGGGCCGCCCTTTTTGCGTCTGTAGATGAAATTTATTAGCGCCGGTCGCGGTCATTCCTGCGATGCTCTTCGGGCGCAGCGGCGATGCCCATGCGGCGTAACTCTTCCGCGTAATACTTGCGGAACAGCAGATCCCACTCCTCGCTGCCTTCGAGGATTTCTTTTTTCTGCGAAGTAATGCGCTTGCGGACTTCAATCTCTGCTTTTTCCTCCTCGCGCAGAGTCTCCGTCAAGATCTTCACGATTTCCTGGCGGATGGTGTCGCGATCTTCAACGAATTCCACATCGTTGCTGGCTACAAGAACGTCGGTAATTTGGTGGGAGAGGCGGACAATTTTTTCGCGGCTGAGTCGCATGTACCCCGTACTTTCCAGATAAATTAAAATATTACGGATGCCAGTTGCCGTGCTGCCAAGTCCTAGCGCAAGACCAGTTTGCGGTCGCGCGCAATCTGCGCTTTCACCTTCTTGAACATGTCCTGATAGGAGACGCCGGTGCGGCGCATCTCGTCCTGATGCTGGATCAGGATTTCACGCGCTTCTTCGCTGATGCGATCCTCGAGATTGATCTCTTCGTTCATGGCCTGACGCACGCGCAAGGCCACAGTTTCCGGTGTCTTGGTCTCGATGAGCTCGCCTTCGATAAGCTTTTTGACCACTTCGGTGGCCATATATCCGACGTAATCGCGCGAAATTAGCATTCCAGACGGTATCCTTTGCCCTGCTGACAAAGCAAAGTTTACTGTCTGCGCCAACAAAGTGCAAGGAACCCGGGAAATTGGCGGTGACCCAGACGACCACGTTCAATGCGTTCGCGGGATACGGAACGCGGCGCCCAAATTGCGTGGACCGCACTTCGCTTTCGAACGAAGAACGGTCGACGGCCGAGTATTTCAACGTCGCGGCGTTCCAAATTGCGCCGCAATTTACCTTGGGAAGCTGGGAACGGTAAAAGAACGGTGCGCAAGGAAGCTGCGCGATGATATCCTGCGCCAGGTTTCGGGATCCCCATCCGCCGATGTAGCGGAGAAACGGAGTGCGCAGATGGCGATAAATCATAGATTGAGTCTCTTGCTTGCGTTTTTCCTCGTAGCGCTGCTTGGAACGGCGGAGGCCCAGACTCAGGTCACGGAGCTGCCCGAGGTGCAGACCTCGAGGACGCTCTCCGCCGTGGTGCAGGACCCGGCGGGCGCGGCGGTGCCGGGTGCGATCGTAGAAGAGTTCAGCCCGGACTGGAAAGTCTCCTGGCGCACGGGCAGGACTGGGCCGGATGGCAGGTTCGTACTCGCCGCGATCGGACCCAGGAAGATCTACTATCTGCAAATCACCGCCCCTGGGTTCAAGAAGCTGCACTTAAAGATGCAGCTGAATCCCAAACTCGAAAGTACGCTGAAACTGAAGCTGGAGAAAGCAACCTGAACCCGCTCGGCGCCCCGCAACTCTCCTCGTGACTCCTCTTGAGAGGTCCCGCCAATTTCCGTGACCGCCGGTTGCCTGGTTTCCAACCGAATCCTCTCCGCCGGCGAGGTGTTGCTGTATTGCGCAGTAAGCTCATCCGGACCTTAGTCAGTTGGCCATGCCGCTATGCGGCAAAGCTGAAGTAGACTCTAGGCAATCTAACGCCGGAGTTGTCGAGGAGCCTTGCTGATGAGACCTGTTTCCATTCTTTTTCAATCACTCTTGCTATTGTTCCTGTTGGGTGCGGGGTTTGCGACGGCATCCACGGCTGGCGCCGCACAAGTGAAAGGCTTTGCGAATCGGGACTCGACGATTGACGGCGTGCAGTTGCACTACACCCTGGGCGGCCACGGCGATGCGGTCATCCTGCTCCACGGCTACGCCGAAACCTCGCGCATGTGGACACCGATCCTGCCGCTGCTTGCCGAGAAATTCACGGTGCTGGCTCCGGACCTGCCCGGAATTGGAGATTCCGGAATTCCCACGAGCGGTTCGGACTTCAAGACGGCAGCCGTCCGCATTCATATGCTGGCGAAATCGCTCGGGATAGGGAAAGCTCGGATTGTCGGACACGATATCGGTTTGATGGTGGCTTACGCTTACGCAGCGCAGTTCCCTGCGGAGACCGAAAACCTTGTTTTGATGGACGCATTTCTTCCCGGCGTGGAAGGCTGGGAGCCGATTTACAACAATCCCGCGCTGTGGCACTTCCGGTTCAATGGGGACACGCCGGAGCAACTGGTGAGGGGACGCGAGCGGGCCTACTACGAGCACTATTGGAACAATTTTGCCGCTGACAAAAATCATTCTATTCCGGAAGCCGACCGCCGGGCCTACGCTGCAGCCTACGCGCGACCCGGTCGCATGCGTGCCGGTTGGGCGTATTTTATTTCGTTTCCCCAGGCCGCCCAGGATTTTGCCCGACTTTCGCAGACCAAGCTGACCATGCCGGTCTTGTCCATCGGAGGCGATAAATCCCTGGGAAATGAGCTCGGCGCTCAGATGAAGTTGATAGCCACCGATGCAACGGTGGTCGTCCTGAAAAACACCGGTCACTGGTTGCTGGAAGAAAATTTCGAGGAGACATCCGACGCACTGGTCAAATTTCTTTAATCGTTTTGCGGGCGGGGCAAGCGAGGTCCCCTGCTCAGCGGCGTAAAACTAGGACGTATTTTTGGCAGTTACTTCTTTCGCTTTGCGGGCAACCAATAAAAAACCGCGGGCAGACGCTTCTTTTTGCAACGCCGTCAGTCGCGTGCGGGCGGCAGCGATCCGTCCCGCTTTCATTTCGGCAATTCCGAGCGCTAGTTGCACTTCATAACGCTCAGGAACGTAACCATGCGACGTTGCATCCGACAAGGCAATCTCCAAAGCCGGAATTCCCTCTTCGGGCCGGCCTGCCGCTGCTTTCACCTGCGCCGCTGTAATTGCCAAAGCGATTTTTGCCGACAAATTTTCTTCCGCGGAAATTCCAGATATAGCCGCCTGCAACTCTTTCTGCGCATCGGCGGCCTTACCCTGGTCTGCCAGTGCGCTGGCCAGCAACAAATGTGCGGTACCCTGTTCCAATTTCGCCTTCACAAAATCATCCAAAGCGGCCTGTGCGATTTCGATGGCGCGATCTGCGCGACTTCGTGAAAGCTCGATGTTTGCCAGCTCGAGCTGCGTGCTCTGCATTGTGCTCGTTGCTCTAATTTCCTTGAAGATGGAGATGGCTTCCTCGATTTTGCTCTGCGCACCGCCAAGGTCATCTCGATACGCCCTTATTTTGCCCAGCGCGCGGTGCGAGCGGGCTATTTGCTCCTTCAAATTCAGGCTCTGGTATGCAGCAAGCGACTGTTCAAAATTCTTTTGCGCTTCAGTTAACTTGCCCTGCGAAACCAGTATTTTACCCTGCAAGTGAAGAGCGTTCGCCCAGCTGTCTTTGTTGCCGGAAGCGCGCGCCATGGCGAGTGCGTCGCCGCCGTATTTGTTCGCGCTCCCCAGATCCCCCAGGTCGATCTTCGATTGCGCAATACTCGCAAAGGTATTCGACAAGTTTCCCTTTTCGCCCATTTCCTGGTACATGGCCACCGCTTGTTCATATTGCGCTACTGCTTCTGACTTTTTCCCTTTGTCGCTCAACGAATCGCCGATGTTTAGCGTGGCCTTCGCCGCACAGGATTTGATCTGCGCTTCCTGGCAAATCTGCCGCACTTTCCGCCAGTCTTTTTCTGCAGTTTCACTTTCTCCCAGCCCGGATCTGATTCCGGCAATAACATTCAAGGTTTGCGCCGCTTGTACCTTTTGACCCAATTCTTCATACGTCGCCATGGCTTGCTCGAGCAATTTCATGGCACCCTCGGTGTCTCCCCGCGTCTGCAAGACGTCAGCTAATCCGAACTGCGCGCCTGCCGCACTGGCCTTGTCTCCGGTAATCTTTGAAAGAGCAATCGACTGCTCATAGTACTTCTTCGCCTCCACGCGATCGCCCATATCAAACAGCGTGTCCGCCATTCCGTTGAGCGCGAACTGCTCTCCGTACCGGTCATCCTGCGCCCGCGTACCTGCTAGGACCTGTTCGTAGTTCTTGCGGGCTGCCGGCAGATTGCCCTGGCGCACCTGGATCTGCGCCAGAACCGTCAAGCTGTTCAGCAAGTACGTCTGGTCGGCAGTTCTTTCCCCGTACCTGACAATCTCATTCAGCAACGATGCCGCTTCTTGCAAATCTCCCCGCTGAAAGAGCATGGTTGCCATGGTGTACTTTGAAGCGGCCACCCCGGATGCATCGCCCACCGCTTCATAGATGGCTCGTGCCTCAACGGTCGCGGCCATCGCCTTGGCAATTTGCCCTGAAGAGCCCAAAGCAAACGATTGGCGATTGAGCGAACTGGCAAGAATCAACCTTGCCCCGCTCGCCCGGGCTTTTTCGGCCGCCGCCGCATACGTGGCCAACACGCGATTGGTATCTCCTTCGGTCGCGGCAGCGTCCGCCTCGACCATGTCTATGCGCGGACTTTCTCCCACAGGGCTCGGCAATTTGCGCAATGAATCGACGGTAACGTAGGCGCCCTGGAGATCCCCCGATTTGGTTTGTGCTGAGACGTAGGCCAAACCATATTCCAGATTGTCCGGGGCCGTTCGATACAAGCGTTCAAATACTTCACGCGCCTTTTGCCATTCATGATTGACGAGATGATAGTTCGCCGCAACCAGGAGGCGATCATTCAGCGGCAGTCCCGAGGAAAGATCGCGAGCCTTTTTAATCGCGTCCTTGGCTTCTTTCTCGCGCCCCAGATTTCGCCACACCTGGCTCAGCGCGTTATGCGACAGCGCACATTTTGGGTCTGCCGTGATGGCCTTCTGCAGCAGGTTTCTCGCCGCAAGCGAATCAAAGTTGCGTAGCTTGGCTACTCCTTCAGAATAGAATCGCATCGCGGACGCATTGGAAGGCATCGACGATTTCATTGCCGCCATGTCAACCGCACTGACACTATCCGCGCCCAAAGTCTGGCGAAGCTTCGCCCCCGCGCGCGCGACGGTGTCTCCGATTTCTCCTTCCGGGCCGGTCTCCGTCACAGAAACAAGAATCTCGCCAGTAATCGCATCCTGGACGCGCATATCCAGGCGCACTTGTCCATTTCCCGAAGCCAGGTACGATCCGAGAATGACGGCATCGCTGCCAATATTTTGTCGAATTCTGCCAAGCGTTTCTTTAGCAAAACTGTCAGCTTCGGGCAGCGCGAGGCTCAGCTTCATCCGCGCCACTTGCTCGCCCGGAACGGTTCGCAGCTCTTCACCCGCTCCCAACTCGGTCGTCATCATCTCCGAGAGCGCGGTTGCTACCCAGGCAGCTTCCGCGTGCCCGCTCAAATTCTTGAATCCCATCACGGCAACGGAGCGCCGTAAACGTACCGGCCCAAAAGGGGAATTTCGCGGACTCGCTTCGTTCGCCGCAGGCCGGGTGGGACGAGCTAGACGATCGCGCACGCCGCCTAAATTCGATCCAATCGCCAGACCGCCAAGCAGCACTATCCCCAAGGCCGCCGCAATGGCCACCCCGGTTTTGCGTTTGGACGCAATCTCCGGGCCCGACGTATGTGCCCCGGAATGCAAACCCTCCAGGGCCACGCCCAATTCTCGTGCCGATTGATAGCGACGCGTCGGTTCCTTTTCCAACACCTTCATGATCACGTTACTGGTCGCCACGGACACCCGCGGATTCACGGTTTGCGGCAGGGGTGGCGTCTCATGAAGAATCGCTCCCGTCAGCACCGCGCCCTGCGTCTGCGGAAAGGGCCGTTGCGCCGTCGCCATTTCGTAGAGAACCGCCCCCGCAGCATAAATATCGCTGCGCGCATCGACCGGCATTCCGCGCAGTTGTTCCGGGGACATGTAGGGCAGCGTCCCCGAGACACTGCCCGTGTCGGCAGTCACCGTCATCGTCACGGCGTTTGCCGGATCCGGGTGCACAAACTTCGCCAGCCCAAAGTCCAGAATCTTCAATCGCCCATCCGGAGTAAGGAATAAATTGGCGGGCTTCAGATCCCGGTGAATCACGCCCTGCTCATGTGCCGCCGCCAGTCCTTCGGCAAGCTGCGCAGCGATGCGCAGAGCCTCCCGCTCGAGTAGAGGTCCGGAATTCAATTTCACATTGAGCGGAGTGCCTGGAATCAGTTCCATTGCCAGAAAATCGATTCCGTCCTGCGAACTGAATTCAAACACCGTGGCAATGTTGGGATGGCTCAGCCTGGCCAGTGCCAAGGCCTCTTTACGAAACTGCTTGCGTGCCGCTTCTTCGTCCAGCGTGCCGATTGGCAACACTTTCAGCGCGACGTCGCGGTCCAGTTGCTCATCATGCGCGCGATACACAATGCCCATGCCGCCCGCGCCGATTTTTTCCACAATTGAGTAGTGCCCTAGCGTTTGCCCGATCATTTTTGGATGGAGCTGACCATCTCCGTAGCCGCGAATTTCGTCATGTTAGGTCGCCTGTTCCGCACTGTCAACACGGCACTATAATGATTCCGGAGGCGCCTTGAATAACGGGAGGAAACAGCGATGAAACTTCACACTTATCTTAATTACGGCGGGAACTGCGAGCAGGCTTTCCGCTTCTATGAAAAAAACCTCGGCGGAAAAATCACAATGATGATGACCCAGGACCAGCAGCCCGGCGCAAGCCAGGTGCCCGCAGAATTGCAAAAAACGATTCTTTATGCCCGCATGACAATCGGAGAAACGGAGCTTATGGGTAGCGATGTTCCACCCGACAAATTCCAACCCATGCGTAGCGTGTATTTGTCTCTCAGTACTTCGAGCACTGAAGAAGCTGAACGCATTCACGCCTTACTCTCTGGCGGCGGACAAATCTTCATGCCTATGCAGGAGACTTTTTTCGCTCATCGTTTCAGCATGCTCCGCGACCAGTTCGGTACGTCCTGGATGATCATTCATGAACGCGCCATGCCGCCAAGGGTCTGACACCCCTTGCGCCTTCGCGGACTCGCCCTCAGGGACGATTCGAAAAAAAACGCTGAGACCGTGCTGTTCGCCCTTGAGAAAGTACGGTCCGTCAACCCTGCGTTCGAGTTCCGCCTTGGCCCCTAAGTCGAGATTCTTTGGCTCACTGCCAGAATATTGCCCTCGCTATCCTTAAACCACGCCGTCTTCGCGCCACCGGCCTTGGAAATGCCGTTCTCCGTCTTGATCCCTGGGGCGTCGTATTCTTCAAACTGAACTCCTCTTCCTTTGAGCTCAGCAACTTCCGCCTCGACGTCATCAACAGCCCAAAAAAGCGTGCTGGCCTTTGAAGTCCCGGCCCCTGGCGAAGGGTACATAAAGACCCATGAGCCGTTGCCGCACTCATAAATTACCCCGCCGGCGTAGGTCTCTTTGGGTTTCAACCCCACCTTCTCCTCATAGAATTTTCGGGCGCGTTGCACGTCAGCAACCGGAATATAGGGAACGATCGGTGAATTACGCAGCATGGGTGTTTTTTTCCTTTCTGATTCCTGCAAAAACTGCGCAGTCGCTTCTACCCGCGCAGTACAGCGGCACTCAAGGCCAGAAATGCAATCAGGGACAACATTGCTCGTACGAGATGCGACGCTTCCCAGCGATCCCGCATCGATTTCCATTCCCGCGCGTCCAATCCGCCCCTTGGCGCTGGTCCCGCGGCCTGACCTCCATCAAAAAAGCGCCCGCTGAGTTGATAGGTCTGAAACGTCTTCAGCCAAAATTTGTTAACCGGCCGGGTCACGAACCAAAAAACGAGATGCATGACCAGCAGCGCGGCAAAGGCAATCAGGAGCAACCATGAATCCGTATCAGTACCGCGTGAAAGGAAAAACAGTGCCAGCGTGGCAACTCCGCAAAGCGGCTCGATAATTCCGCCCAAGGTAAACCCCGGATCGTATATCGTCTGCACCGCCAGGTACGCTTCCATCTTCAAACGCAGCTTTCCCGGTAATTCTAGCGCGTGAGCGACAGCCATACTCATGGCTAGCGCCACAAACAACATGGTCGACATCTGTACTGCAAATATCATCAAACCATCTCTGTCCGACAGTGCTCGTCGCACTCCCTTCCCCCTATACTCCGGAAATCCGTGCCGATGGGAATCCGGTTTTCTTGGTATGCCCGCCAGGACACGCTTCGGGCACTTCGTAGAATATTCAGGCGAATAAAATCGGGTTCACGAGTGAGCAAAGCGGCGATGGCGAGCAGGGCGATTGCGGAAGGCGTTTGGGCGCGCTCTGGTTCAGGAATATCCCTCAGGAAGCGGGCAACGCTCCGAGTGAAGGTGGAGGGTCTTTTTCAAATGCTGGGCCAGGCTCCTGGCCCATTCTGAACTCGATATGGCCGCCGTTGGCGATGTCCTCATGCCGGAACCAGAGTTTCGAATACGCCTTCCCATTAAGAGTGAGCGATTGAATATACTGGTCGGCTGGTGAACTTCTCCTGGCCTCAAGCACCAATTTCTTTCCCCTTCCAAGTTCAACTTCGGCCCGGTCAAACAGCGGCGTACCAAATACATAGTTTCCGCCCACCGGGTCCACGGCATAGAAGCCTATTGCACTCATTACATACCACGCGGACATTTGTCCGCAGTCCTCGTTGCCGGCCAGTCCGTCCGGCTGATCGTCGTACTCCAGCTCCAACAGTTTCCGGACTCGGTCCTGCGTCTTGTGCGCAGCACCCGCATAACAGTACAGATAGGCCATGTGATGGCACGGCTCGTTGCCATGGGCGTACTGTCCGACCATTCCCGCAATGTCCGGAGGAGCGTCGGCCGGGAGCGCGGAACTGGTCGTAAACAGCGTATCCAGCTTTTCAACAAATGCCTGGTGCCCGCCGAACAGTTCAATCAGCCCGGCAGGATCATGTTGCACCGTAAATGTGGTCTGCCAGGGATCAGACTCTGTGTAGTCCTTCCATCGTTTTGCATGTCCCATTTCGGTAGCGTCAAAGGGCTCGGCCCACTGGCCATTCTCCAGCCGGGGCCGAATGAATCCAGTTTTCTTGTCAAAAAGGTTTTTGTAATTTCTGGCTCGGTCTGACAAAACCTTCCAGTCATCAACGGCGCCGGCGGCTTTGGCGATTTGCGCTACGGCCCAATCGTTATATGCGTACTCCATCGTCTTGCTGACCGATTCGGCTTCCCTGTCGCACGGGATATAGCCAAGCTTGCGGTAGTAGGCCAGTCCTCCGTATTCATCGGACATCGCGCGTTTCTTGAAAACTTCGTACGCCGCGCTGACACCGATTCCCGGAAAGCCTTTTACGAGCGCTTCGGCGACAACGGAACTAGAATGATATCCCGTCATGCAAAACGTTTCTTTCGCTTGCAAGGGCCATACGGGCGCGCCGCCCGGGCTCTCCTGCCCCATGCGAATCAGGCAATTCACAAAGTCCGGCACGCGCTCGGCATGGCATAAGGTGTACAGCGGATGAGCAGCGCGGAAGGTATCCCACAAGGAAAATGTGCTGTAGTTATGCATCCCCGGAGGAACTTGACGAACCTGTCCATCCATCCCGCGATAATGTCCATCCCTGTCGTCAAACAGGGTGGGAGCAACCATCGTGTGGTAGAGCGCCGTGTAGAAAATTCGCTTGTGCCGCTCACTCGCCGTCGTGATTTTGATTTTGGAAAGATGTTCATTCCAGCGAGCGCGCGCCGCGCTGCGTACTCGCGCAAAATCCCAATCAGGAATTTCGGCCTGCAAATTGTTCTGCGCGCCTTCGGCACTGACGCCCGAAATGCCCACCTTGACCAGAATTTGTTCGCCGTCCGTGGTTTTGAAGTGCGTCAAACACTTTAGTGAACGACCTTTCACTTCTCGCGCACCCGGTTCCAAGCGTTTCTTGTCCGCGATGATTTCGAATGACTCAAATGGTTTTGAGAATTTCATCGCGAAATAAATCTCTCGCCCCGGAGCCCAGCCCTTCACGCTGCGTCCGCCGGTAATGGTGTCCTGACCCGTAATTTTCAGATCGGCCCACACGATGTCGGCATTGCCGTAAACATGAACCAAGTCGAGAACAAAGTGACTGCTCTCGCTCTTCGGAAACGTATAGCGATGAATTCCCGCCCGCTCGGTGGCGCTCAGCTCCGCCTGAATTCCGTAGTCGCGCAAGGTGACCGCATAATAGCCAGGCTCGGCCCTCTCTTCCTCGTGGCTGAACCGCGACCGATAGCCTTCTCCCGGATTCTGCCGGGAACCCGGAACCGTCTTCGCCGGCCCGGTCCCCGGCATTAACAGAAAATCCAGCATGTCCGACGCCCCGGTCCCGCTCAGATGCGTATGGCTGAATCCCATGATGGAACTGTCCGAATAGTGATACCCGGAACACCAATCCCAGCCATCGTTGTAGGTATCCGGGCTGAGCTGCACCATCCCAAACGGAACGGTCGCGCCCGGATAGGTATGCCCATGCCCGCCCGTGCCAATTGAAAGTTTTACATACCGCGACACTTCTTCTCGAGACTCCGCGGGTCCGGAAACCCCGAGAGCCTCTGGAATTCTTCCGAGCATCGCGCTGGAATCGAGCAAGCCCCCTACAGGAAGGGCGGACAGAGCTGCCATGAACCGACGCCGCGATATCATTGAATTCCCTCGCAAAACAAGGCGAACTACGCCTGGAAAACCGCGCTCAAGCGTAGCGAATTGCATTCCCTGACGCAATTGTTCGGCCAACTTTTATCTTTACTGAAAATTGAGGCCCACCCCGGCAGAACTGCGATGAATCTTTCGCTCCAGGGTCCTGCATCTCAATGAATGGAATCGGAGAATACCCCATGAAGATCAACGAACTGTTGCTGGCTGAACTCGACCGCGAATCGGAAGGAATCCGCAAAACGCTGCAAAACGTGCCGGAAGGGAAAAACGACTGGAAGCCGCATGAAAAGTCGATGCCACTCGGCTATCTGGCAACCATTGTCGCCACCATCCCCTCATGGATTGATATGGTTGTAAACATGGATGAATTGGACATTAATCCGCCGGGCGGCTCAAAGTTCAAGCCTCAAGAGTGGAAGACGCGGAGCGAACTCCTGCAGCAATTCGAAAACAGCCTGCAGCGGGGACGCGAAGTCCTGCAAAAAACCACCGACGATCGTCTGCTCAACACCAAGTGGCGTATGTTGGCCGCTGGCAAGCTGATGAGTGAGCAGCCCCGGTACGTTGCAATCCGGGACGGCGTGCTAAACCACATGGCCCATCATCGCGGCCAGCTCACCGTCTACCTGCGTTTGAACGAACAGAAAGTTCCCGCGATCTACGGTCCGTCAGCCGACGAAGGCAAGTCTTAATCGGCAGAAATGATTTCAGACTGGGCCTCCGGCGGAAACCGGAGCGTCGCGACTACAGCAGCATCTCCGCGGCCACCAGCGCGTAGATCACCGCGCACTGGGCAATGTTGCGGATTGGAACGAACTCGTTCGGTCCATGCGACACCGTCAGCAATCCTGGTCCATAGGCGAACGCCGGAATACCGCGAGCCGCGTAAAATCGCGTTTCGAGCAGGCCGGGGCACATTTCAAAGGCGGGTTCCTTGCCGGTCAAGCTCGCGACGTGCCGCGACAGAATTACGCCGAGCGGATCTTGCTCCGGAGTCGCCGCTGCGGGTTCCTCCTGAAGCGTCTCGATCGCAAAACCTTCTAGCGTGGCGCACAATCGACGCTTTTCCTCTGCAAGGTTTTCTTCGGGATTGATGCGGCGGTCAATCGTGAAAGAACAGAAATCGGGCGTCACATTGAAATTCGTACCTGCCGCAACCTGCCCGCCAAGCATCAGAATGGATTTCCGCGCCGCCGCCGGAGCGATGTTGTGGTGCGTCTCGCGACGCTCTACTTCGCTCTTGATGTCAACAAGCTGCGCCAATGTTGGCAGCGCGCGCTCGAAGGCGTTCACGCCTTCGAATTGCCGACCGACATGCGCTGCCTTCCCGCGCATGGTGGCCCGCAGCGAGATGGCTCCGCGGTTGGCGTTCCAGATGACACCGCCGGTAGGCTCCGGCGTCAACATACCGACTGCGCCTTTCCCCAGCAGACCGCGCGTATCTAGATCGCGCGACCCGCGCGGACCGGCTGTCTCTTCGTCCGGTACGAGCACGATTCCAATACGCCCGGTTTTCAGAAGTCCTTCATCGCGTGCCGCCGCCGCTGCATAAATCATCGCAGCCAGACCACTTTTCATGTCCGACGAGCCGCGGCCGAACAGGTTTGCGCCCTCTACGCGCGGCTGAAATTGAGCGCGGCTCTGCGCGGGGACAACATCGTAGTGGCCACTGAAATAAAGAGTTCGCTCGCCCGATCCGGCCGACGCCAGCACACACGCTCCTTCGCGTCTCAGATCATCGAAGCCGAGTCTGCCCAATTCTTCAACGAGAGTTCCGGCGCATTCCTCGTAGCAGTTCCCCGGCGGATTTTCCGATGGAATCGCAATCAATCGCTTTGTGAGGTCCAGCATCGCGGGCTCGGAAATCCGTGCGCGGAGTCGCGATGAAAGCTGCCTGGTATCAAGGGGCTCCACTGTGCCAGTGAATTCCTTTCACTTCGAATTACGCAAAACTCACCGCCTAATGATGCCACAACCGAGTGTCGTCCCCTGATGCCCGAGATAGGACTATTAAAGGTATCGGCCGCCCCCGGCATAGCAGTGCGAAAAGGCCGCAGTTGCGTCTCGCGACGAAGCTCTCCCCTCGCGCACAAGTCATTGCCTGCCCGCCGCTCACGCGCTATGCTCACTCGCCCCAGCTGGCCGAAGGGTTCGCTCTGAGGAGGTTTCATGCTTCGCGCGTCTCGTCTTTTTCTGCTTTCCCTCTGCATTCTGGCGTTCCTGCCAATCTGGGCCTCGGCTCAGCGAATGCCTTTCGCCGTTGGCAGCGCTTCTGCCGCCCCTGGCGAGAAAGCGCTTGGTTATCTTGAAGTTCCCGCCGGGGTCGATGCCGGAACGAACATTCCTGTGGTCGTGGTGAATGGCACCAAGCCCGGTCCGGTGCTTGCGCTGGTGACCGGTGCGCATGGGACCGAATATGTTTCCGTTATTGCTGTCGAAAAATTAATCGCCGACCTCGACCCCGCAGAGATTTCAGGGACGGTCATCCTGATTCCGCTGGTCAACATTGCTTCGTTCGAACAAAAAGTCCCGCACGTCAATCCGGTAGATAACAAGAGCATGAACCGCTTCTATCCGGGCAAAGCCGATGGAACGCAGACCGAACGCGCTTCCTTCCTAGTCACCAAGCAGGTCGTGGATCGCTCGGACTTCTTGATCGACTATCACGGAGGCGACCTCGACGAGAGCCTCCGGCCCTACGCGTACTGGGGACCCACCGGCAAAGAATCACAAGACCACGTCTCGAAGGCGATGGTTCTCGCTTTCGGCCTGGATCACATCATTATCTGGCACGATCGCCCAACCGATCTGGCAGCCAGCCGGTATCTAGACAACACGGCCTCTCTCCGCGGGAAGCCCGCGATTGTTGTAGAAGCCGGGTATGCCGGCACGGTCGAAACCGATGATGTGGCGCTGTTGGTCAACGGTACCCTGAGCGTCATGCGCGCCTTGAAAATGCTCCCGGGCGCGCCACATTTCATCGAAAATCCAGTTTGGCTGGACAAGGTCGTTGACATCATTTCAGACGGCCCTGGCATCTGGTATCCGCTGGTCAAGCGCGGATCGTACGTTCAGGAAGGCATGAAGCTCGGTTACGTCACCGACTATTTCGGAAAAGTCATCCTCGAACCACGCGCTCCCCAGGCCGGGGTGGTCTTGCACGTGAACGCCGTTCCCTCACTGAAAAAAGGCGATAACATCGCCAACCTCGGCGTCATAATTGCGAAGGCGCCGCTATAAACTGTCGAGTTCGTGACCGGGTCGGCAACTTTCTGGTTCTTAAGGATGTTTTTCCTCCGACGTTCCGGGTGGTGCCGGATTGTCTGCCTTGCCGCTCGCTTTCCGTGTGCCGATGTGGTCGGCAAGCTCACTGCCAGTGAAGTTCCCGGTGTTGCTTTCATCAGTTTCTGGCAGCATGGTTGCGTTCCAGTCGCGCCACTCGGCCGCGATTCGATCATAAACATCCTTGCGGCGCTCCTTCAGGTTGGCGCGCTCCATCGGGTCCTCAACGACATTGAAGAGAAACGTATTGTCGAGGATCTTCAGATATTTGTAGTCGCCGTCTCTCGCCGCTCGCTGTGCGTTCGCCTTATAACGCCAGAATAACTTGCGCTCGACTGCTGCAGCATCCTGCGTCAGCAGCGGCAGCAGGTTAATGCCATCGGGCGGGAAAGCCGGATTGAATGAAATGCCTGCGGCCGCCAGCAGCGTCGGCATCCAATCCATGGTGATCGCCACTTGATCGGTCGTTCGCCCCAGCGGAATGCGCGCAGGCCAGGAGATGATTGCTGGTATCCGCAGTCCGCCTTCGAGCAGTTCCGTCTTCCGGCCCGTGAAAGGCCAAGTATCCGCGAATCGTTCCCCGCCGTTGTCGCTCGTGAAGATGACGATGGTGTTCTCCGCCAAGCCATGCTTGTGCAGCGCTTCAAGAACACGGCCTATCTGGAGATCCATTTCCTGGATCATGCGCCGATAAGTCTTCTGCGTGCCTCCGTCGAAATCAAACAGGCCGCCGCTCGCTGACCGGAGACGGTTCGACTCCGCCTCGTCGCCCGGCGCTTCCCATGGCCAGTGCGGCGCACTGAAATGCAGACTTATCAAGAACGGGTGGACCGACTTCGCATTTTTATTCACGACGTCTACAGCACGGCTGCCGAGCATATCCGTTAGATAGCCCGTCTGGTGCACCTCGACGTCGTCGTCCCACAAATCGTCTTTTTGGCTTGCGTGCGTAAAGTAGTCGACCGCGCCACCGCGGAATCCGTAGAAATGATCGTACCCGCTTTGCAGGGGACCGAATTTCGGCAGTGCTCCCAGATGCCACTTTCCAACGAGGGCTGTGCTGTAGCCGGCCTTCTGCAACAACGACGGCAGAGTGGGATGGTCCGGGGGCAGGCCAACGTCGCGGCCGACCAGCGGCTCCTCCAATCCGAGGGGCAGCCGGTACTGGTAGCGACCGGTGATTAACGCCGTGCGCGTAGCAGAACACACTGCCGAGTTGGCGTATGCTTGCAGGAACCGCACGCCCTTCGCCGCCAGACGATCGATGTTCGGCGTGCTGATATCTGGGCGCCCATAGCAAGCCACGTCGGCGTAGCCGAGATCGTCAGCCATGATGAAAAGTATGTTCGGAAGTCCCGACGCCTTTGACCCGAAAATATTGTCAACGCCTGAGGCCAGCGCGATCGCCCCGAGGGCGGTATTGCGCAGCAGCGTGCGGCGGGTCACGTTCCCGGAGATCTCCATTTGGCCTCCTACGCTCGACGCACTATACATCCAGCGGTGTTCGCCCGGAATGGTCTTATTCAGGGCAGGGTTCGGCTGCTGACGTCTAGGAGGAGTCCACGGTCACTTCGCCTTGAGAACGCCCGCGCTCAAAAGCCTGCCGAGTTCATCCCGGCTAACCCATTCTTCGGCCATTTTCCCGTTCTTCATTCGAAAAATCACGATGGCATCCCAGGAGATCGATTTTCCATTCACGTCGTGAGAGCCAATTCTCGATCGCAAGAATCCGGCTCCAGTTGCCCCTGAGTCGCTCAACCGCCCGATCTCCGGACTCGAAGATGTCATGCACCGCAGTCGCCGAACTGGAGTACGTCGAATTTCTCCGCTCGACTACGCTGCGAAGTCCGGCAATTTCCCTTAACGTCGCTCGACCCGAAATGAATGGCACAGTCGGGCTCAAACATGTTGTCGACGTGATCGATTTTTCCCCATCGAGCACATCATGAAAGTAGCTGAGGACCAGCCGTTGCTGGGCAGACGGTATACCTGCCGAGCCGCGTTGCGCAACTGAGCCAACCGGCAGACCAGCAAGTGTGAGGACTCACACGAGAGGCGTCTTTATCTTCATGGCCGCAACGATGCCACTCCTGGAAAGCGTAGTCAAACAGCCGGTCGTGACTTTGCGGCGTCGCTGCCTCCGGCTTTTCGCTCTGGCGCACGATCATGATTTGGCCGGTCGCCCGTTTTTTCCCGCTTTGCGGACTTGCGCAAGCGCAGGCGCTGCGCATGGCTTTACGACTCTAATTCGCTTTGCAGTTCTGCGCGCTCTTGATCTCCGCAACCCGCTTCAGAAAAGTATTTGTCCACTCGTCGAGAGCCGCCTCTTCAGGGTTCTGTGAACCGCCATCTCGCAGCCGGCGCACCTGTTTCTGGTCCATCATCGGGAACCTTGCCACGGTGAAGATGTCACGTACAGTTTTCAGATCCAGGCGCGCGACCCTCTGGATCATCAGGTCCTGCGCTTCTTTGAGCACTTGCTTGTCTCCGTCGAGCGTGGCCCGTAGTTCGCAAGCCTGCCCGTTAGTGAAAACTGTCTGCGATTCCCAAGCGCTGAAGCTGCCTCGCGGATTGGTCCCGAACAGATCCAATGCTCCTTTGGCCTTCCCGAAGGTCGAGCCCAGATCCTGAACAAAAATCATGGGCTTCTGGCAGGCTCTTGGCTGGCCCGCCGCATCGGGCGCCCATTGCGCGCAAGCGATGCGGTTCTGCTGCGCTATCGCGTTATGGTAATGGAGGAGGCCAAGAGCGAGTCGATAGGCGTCATATTCCACCCGCTGCTGGTGCGTCCACTCCCCGTCTGCGTAAAACCTGCTCGCGTCGCTCCACGACCAGGTCTCGTCGCCTTCTGCCTCGATCTCTTCCCATGGCGTCTCTCGTTCCGCACTGACTACCTTGAATATGCTCGGCGCGTCTTTGAGGGTCGCTTTGTTGTCCTGCAAGTTGCTGGTGAACGGATCTGCCGTGCACCCAATGCAGGCCGCCGAACCCACCGGGTACACGTGGTCAGCAGGAAAACCCAGTACCCACATGATTCGACTGGCGGCGACCTCGGTGAAGACTTCATTGAACCGCGTATTGTGTTCCGGGTAGGGCGGCTTCAGATACTTCACCTTGAAGCGGTCTACCTTGATTTCGTGCTCATTGTTCGTGTCATTACTTGCGTACAGCGACGCTGACGTTTCGCCGTCTTTGTGCTTTTTCGTCACCACCTTCACGTTTTCGAGCCGGATGAGTTCTCCCTTGGGGCTATAAAACTGCCCATCAGCACTCATGTGCCAGCATTGAAACTTCAGGCTGTCGCCTTTGACGCTCATGAAGGCATAGTGCGGGCGGAAATAGCAAAAGATGTTATCCGCCGCAGTGAAGTAGGCGAACCGGCTTTTCTCTGGGTCGGCGGCATCGAAGTCCGGACCATTGGCGAGTTGCGTGGGAGTCAAACTAGGCTGGTCCAGCATTAAGCTTCCCGCGCGCACACAGGGCAGCTTCTGCTCTTTTTTCATCTGGTCGGGAACCTGGCAGGAGCTGGTTTGCGCGGCGGCGCCGCTGGCAGAAATTACAACCAGGAAAGCTAAAATCAAAAAGCGAAATTTCATAAATAGTCCTCGGATCCCCCCAGGCCACATCACGGATCGCCTATCGCAACTCCGGATTGCACGGCTGGGGATTGGAAACTTGCTGACCTGGTATTCACAATACACTTACGTCGGGGCCGCAACAGGTTCTAGTTATCTTCCCTTTCAGTAGTGCCGCTTCCTGGCGAATCGTTTCGCTTGGGGGTGGCAATTCAAATACGGCGGGCGGATGGTCACTCACTGGCCAATGTCAACTCAGAAAGTGTACCTCCTTGTTTGGCAAAGTTGAGGCAGCGATGAGATCAGAAGGCAGTAGATTGCGCAGGTAAGGAATCCGGTGTACTTTTCCACTATGAACCGTCGCAAATTCCTACGATCAGCAAGCGGTATCTCGGCGGGCCTTGCGTTCTCGAGGCTGGGGCACGTCTTTGCGCAAAGCCCATTGCCTGGCAGTTGGCGCACCTACGAAGTGCTTACACGCGTGGAAATCCTGAAGCCGTCCGGGACCACGCGCTTATGGCTGCCGGCGGCGCTCATCGCTCAGACGCCCTTCCAGAAGACACTCGCCAACACCTTCAACGCCGATGGCGGCAAAGCCAGGCTTGTCGAAAGCCGGGCTGACTCACTCGGAATCATCGCCGCTGAATTTCCGGCCGGCGTGCAGCCGGTGCTTACGCTGACCAGTCGAATTTCGACAAAGAATTGTGCTGTTGACTTGTCAGTGCCCGGCAAGTTTCCGCAAGAGGATCGCGCCAAGCTGCAACATTTCCTGCGGCCGACCAAGCTCATACCCACGGACGGTATCGTGAAAACGACGGCCATCGACATCACGCGCGGCGAGAAGACCGATGTCGAGAAAGCGCGCGCAATTTACGAGTGGATCGTAGACAACACTTTTCGAAATCCGAAAACGCGCGGCTGCGGCGTGGGCGACATCCGCTTCATGCTGGAGTCACGGGATCTGGGCGGCAAGTGCGCGGATCTGAACGCGCTGTACGTGGGCCTTGCCCGCTCGGCTGGACTGCCTGCCCGCGACGTGTACGGCATCCGCGTCGCCAAATCAGACCTGGGATACAAGAGCCTCGGCGCGTCGTCGGAGAAAGTGACGAAAGCGCAACACTGCCGCGCAGAAGTTTACCTCACCGGCTACGGCTGGGTTCCGGTTGACCCCGCCGACGTGCGCAAGGTCGTGCTCGAGGAACCCCCGGGCAATCTCCCGCTCGACAACGAGATGGTGACGAAGGCCCGCGCCAGGCTCTTCGGTTCCTGGGAGATGAACTGGATGGCGTATAACTTCGCCCATGATGTCGCTCTGCCCGGATCGAGCGGCGCGCCAGTGGGATTCCTGATGTATCCGCAAGCGGAAACGGCGGACGGCAGGCTCGACTGCCTCGACGCGGACGGCTTCAAGTATGAGATCAGCTCGAAGGAGATTGCGGTTCCCGCCGGATAGTCGCTTCAATCCCGGATAAACGCGCTGTCCGAACAAGTCACTTTGTTCCGGCAAGGTAATCGCTGGCCACCCTTGAAGACATTGGTCACGGCATGCGGCTCCTGCGCCAGATTGGCACCGGACCGTCAACGCCGGCGACACAATCTGCCCCAAGAATCTCCGCAAGCCCCTGCCAGGGCCATCGTTCGCGTCGGCGCCTTCGATCGACTCTAGCAGGCGCAGAAATGGAGTTCACGGACCATGACGGCCCAGGAAAAAGGTCCAATCGTAGACCGAACTTTCGGGATCGAATTCCTTGATCCTGGCGTTTACGCCATGGAGAGTTCGGGGACGCAATTATGGGCCACTCTGCTCGATCACCAAGGAGACAAACGATGACACAACCGAGGAGGCAGCCATGAGCACCAAAGAAGTCCGAAGTAGTGACGCGACCAGCGGCACGAGAGTCGACATGAAGTTCGAGATCGTCGTCATCCCCGTCTCGGATGTTGACCGCGCGAAGGAGTTCTACGGGAGGCTCGGATGGCGACTCGACGCCGATTTTGCAGCCGGTGATGATTTCCGCGTGATCCAGTTCACGCCGGCTGGCTCCGGCTGCTCGGTCATCTTCGGCAAGAACGTCACCGCGGCGGCACCCGGCTCCGCCCAGGGCCTGTACCTCGTCGTCTCCGACATTGAAGCCGCTCGTAACGAGCTGGTTGGTCGCGGCGTCGCGATCAGCGAGGTGTTCCACGGCGGCGGCGTGTATGCCGGCACGGACGAGCCCTACCTTTTCGGCCGGCTCCGCGTCAGCGGTCCGGATCCCGAGCGTCGCAGCTACCGCTCATTCGCCTCGTTCAGCGATCCGGACGGCAACGGCTGGCTGTTCCAGGAGATCACGACGCGGCTGGCCGGCCGCATCGACCCAGCGGCCACGACCTTCGCGTCGGCAACCGATCTGGCGAGCGCATTTCGGCGTGCGGCAGCCGCCCACGGCGAGCATGAGAAGCGCACCGGCCAGGCAGATCCGAACTGGCCCGACTGGTATGCCGCGTACATGGTGGCGGAGCAGGCTGGCACAGAGCTGCCGACCTGAGCGACTACGACGTCATGGGTGCGCAATGTCGGGCCTGGTACAAAACCCATGAGGTCGCGCCCGGCGACAAAATTTAACCGAAGCCTGAAGATCGCGTGGCGATCTGGTGACGCGCTGTGGGATGAGCGGCAGAACTCCGACTGGATACTTGAGAATCTCCGAGCGGCGCGTGCTGCGCTCCGAAGGGCAGATTCGCGGCAACTTTCTAGCCCACGCCATCGCGCGAACGCGTCCAAGTCACAACGAACCGGTTGAGCTCTGGTACCAACGCAGGACTCGGAGAGCGCGCAGTGTGTTCCAGCGGCTGGCACTTCCGATGCTGGTCTCCATCTCCAATCGAATATGTTCAGGGTGCAGGAGGTTCAGCGGCCAGCGCCCGTTCTGGTGGCGGCGCGCTATCACGACTTCGATGGCGTCACGGACGCGGCTGTCGGGTTTGATCCCGGCATTTCGCAGATAATCGAGCCCGCGCAGGACGTCGTAGTGCCAAAACGTCGGGAACGAGAAGCGCAGCCAGCGTTTGTTGATGACTTTGCCGGTTCGCAGCGAGCGGAACATGCGGCGATCGAGCAGATAGTTTTCGCCCTTCTTGCGCGCCTTCGTGACGGCCGCCGATTTGCGCCCCGCTCGTTCGTAGTCGAGCAGGCCTTCAAGCACGCAGATGGTGGTATGGAACGAAGATCGCCGGCTTTTGGGTGCTTCGCAGTTCCAGCCGCCATCTTCGAGCTGTTCGCCCAGGAGTTGCTCGACCAGTGCGTCGTTCGGTTCTTTGAAATACGCACCGATGCCGAGGATTCTGCCGTTGATGCACGGCTCCGTTTCGCCGTGAAGGTACGGCCGATTGTTGAGCGGTTCGAACACGAGCCGCTTGTCGACGCGGTCGATCATCTGGCGAGCCTGCCTGCTGGCAGGGTCAAGACCGAGGTCCTTTAAGACCACCAGACTGTAGAGGGTAATAAGGTCCCACTTCGGCCCGCCCCAGTGCCCGGCAGGACGTTGGAGAGCAAGAAGTTGGGCTCCCCAGCCTGCTGTTGCGACGCGCGAGCGCTCGGCGGCAATCGCCTTGGGAACTTCCAGCGTGAGGTCGCGCATGACCTGCCAACGGATCGCCGGATCAGAATCGAGGAGCCATTTAATGTGCGCGGGTCGGGGTGCGTAATCGGGTAGGCCCATTGGTTTGTTATAGCACGGAGTGTGCAGCCTCTCACCCCGTGCGCCAACGGGTGTTCACCTCGTCTCCAAGGCAATTTACTATCCGCCGGGGAGTAGCCCTGTAACGAGAATTCGTGATAAAAATCCGGGGCTTCATCACTTTTTCTTTTATGTACTTTCGCTCGAGTACCGGCCGTCACTTTCCTCTTCAATTCGATCTGGTTGTAATCAACGGCGGCGCGGATGAGATTTTTCAGAGCACGCTCATGAATCTTATCGCCCTCGAAGAAATCGATTGCTCGCCACGCGTTGCCACCCAGGCCCGAGTTGAACAGCTTGTCAGGATCCGGGAGGTTGGCCCCGTGGGAAAACGTAAGCTTCACAGTAGCCAGCACGGTTATTCCAGTCGAGAATAGCGTGCGCTTCGCTGGAGGAAATCCATGCCAGGTACACAATCCGCGAATGCCACTTTTCTTCCTAGCTGAATGTCAGCCCGGTCTACTTCGCCAGACGTTGCAGCACGCCAAGGCGCTTCTTCGCTTTCATTCATGGCGCGAGTTTCGACAAAAGGTACAGTCAATCCTTGCAGTGCGTTAATCTCATAACGGTCGTCCTCGGACAAAGACGCGAGATCTAATTTCAATCGCGAGACGGCTCCAATCGGCGTGGTCTCCGTCATTCCCCAAGCCTGAATGACCTGAACTCCGAACTTGTCGAAGCGGCGAAATAGCGATGCGGGACAAACTGCACCGGCCACAACGATCCGCAAACCGCTGGCCAGGGGCCAGCGTTCCGGCTGTTTTTCAAGGGCATCAATCACGCCGAGCCAAACCGCTGGCCCAGCGCCGGTCAGCGTCACACATTCGCTCGAGAGCAAATCGAGAAGCTGATCGGGCTGCAAATTCGAGCCCGGAAATACCAATTTGCTGCCATTCAGGACCGCCGCAAGAGGCATCCCCCAACCATTGGCTTGAAACATCGAGGTGACCGGCAAAATAGTATCCGTCCGGGAAATGGACAGATGATCTGGCAAGGAAATCGAACAGGCATGCAGCGCCAGTGCTCGGTGCGAGTAGACCACGGCTTTTGGTGGGCCCGCCGTCCGTGCGGTGTAACACATCGCAGCCGGCTCATCTTCACTGAGTTCTGCATACTCACAGGTGCCGCTGCTCGGCTGCATCAGCTGTTCGTAATCGTCATAGTCATGGGGCACGGTTCGACAGCCGCTAAACGGCACCACGAGCACGTGGTCAAACTTTACTCTGTCCTTGATTTTCTCAAACAAGGGGAGCAGGACGTCGTCCACGATCAGGAAGCGGTCTTGCGCATCGTTCACGACGTAAGCGAGCTCATCCGGATGCGACCGCAGGTTCAGGGCATGGAGGATGCCGCCAACCACGGGAATTCCGAAGTAAGCTTCCAGGTACGTTCGATGATTCCACATCAACGTCGCCACGCGGTCGCCTCGCCGTATTCCGTACTTTTGCAGAGCTGCCGCTAAGCAACGTGCACGCCTGTAAAATTCTGCGTACTTCGAGTAAAAGATCCAACTATCCGGACGCCGCGAAACGGTCTCTACTTTTGAAAATAATTTCCCGGCACGTTCGAGCAGCTGAACGAGTGTGAGCTGCGACTGCATCATCCGCCTGTTTCCCCCAAGTCGTGTCTGAATCAACCGCACTGCTCAAGTACTGCTTCCGTTGCCTGTGTCACTTCCCCGTCGCGGCAGCCAACGGCCAGCCTGGCGCGGTTCCAAACGTCGGCCGGCAGCGCGCACGCTTTGCGGAGAACGGCGTCAATGTGTACGGCCACAATTTCGGTTGTCGCGACAACCTCTCCGGTTTCGTCGTTCCTCATTTCATGACGCATTCGGATCGACTTGTTCCGGACTTCCAGGACTGTGGACACAATGCTGATCCCATCGCCCGCCCGTAGTTCCCGTTTGTACTCGACGCGCTGCTCGACCGCCACCATGCCGGTCCCGGCCGTCTCGAACCGCGCCCGATGCAAACCGAGACGCGAGATAAGCTGCCAGGACGCTTCGTCGAATTTTCCCACGTACCACATGACGTTCATGTGTCCCATATGATCGCAATGCCATGGATACACACTTCCGCGGTAGGTCACTTCTGGCTGTGACATAGCTGCTCCTTTTGCGAGAAAACCCCAGGCGGCGGCCTATTCCGGCTTCATGCCCATCTTCTCGATCATTTCCTTCTGTTCGGCGGTCCAGGTTCCACTCATATCGCCGTGCTGGAGGAGAAGCTGTTTTTTTATATACATGTCCTTGGTCGAATGGAATTCCTTGACGTTCGCCTGGTGACCGGACAAGTCCCATTCTCCGACGCCGGCATCGTGATATTTGAAAACCACGTTATCGACGTAGACGATCTTGTTGCCCCAAAGATCCATCGCCGGCACTTCGTGCAGGGGCTTGCCGTTCTTATCGCGCTTCATGATTGCCTTTTCTTCAAGTATTCCGGGAACCTTCAGCGTGTAGACCGTCTTATCAGGCGATTCGGTGAACTCGATCGGCACAAGTCTCGTGCCCACCATGTGCGGCGGATTCCAGCCGAACATGAAATCCATCATTTCGCCAAAGGCTTTTCGCTGTTCGGGCGTGGTTTTCTCGTCAAAATACCCAGTTGCATGGACCTTGCTGGCATCCATGTCGATTACGTCTCCGACGAGAACCGCCTTAAATCCGCCCATGTCCACGTTTCCGTAATGGCCTTCGCGAATGAACGTGAAGTCTGCGGCGTCACAGGAACCCTTCGTGGGATGACCGTTTGAGCGGCAGGGACAAGCGTAGGCCGTGCATGCGCACTCGGTGAAACTGATGCCACGCACATCGAATTCGGGAACATTCTTCAGCTGCGCTTTTGGCTCTTGCGCAAAACTCCGCAGACCGAAATAACCAACCGCCAAGACCAAACACGTGAGTACCAGCTTCTGCATCTTCATGGGAACTATCCTCCTCATTACTATCAAAGGCGCGTTTTCTTACGGCAAACCCACCTAGGCCATTGCCAGTCCGGGCGCTGCCTCTCGCCCGGAGCTATCGTTGTCAAGGCTACGTTGGCCGCACCCGGCCGGGAACTTGCCGAGGACCAGAGCGTGCACTAGAATCCCGAAGTATCGAAACACGGCCTGCCCAGCATTCCGTGACCTTACGTGAAAAGCTCTCCCGAGGTCTTTAAGGAGTACCTAAAAAAATTCCAAGGACGTTGCAAATCGGTCGGAATACCAGCTATGCCACTGGCGAATAAGGTCTTATACGAATTTGGGCGATTTCGGTTCGATCCGGCGGACCATTCGCTGTCCTCCGGCGGCCGCACTGTGTCGCTTACCCCGAAAATCCTCGAAATCCTGCTCGTTCTCGTACAAAACGGAAATAGGCTCACGACGAAAGAGGAGCTGATGCAGCGGGTGTGGCCGGATAGCTTTGTCGAAGAAGCTAATCTGACTGTCAACATTTCAGCGCTACGCAAGCTGTTGGGAGCGACACCCGATGGCCAGCAATATATAGAAACCCTTCCGAAACGGGGCTACCGCTTTGTCGCGCCGGTCCGAGAGCTTCGTGACCCGGAACCAGGAGCCGGCCCTTCGGAATCGCCGGACTCGGCCGGCGCTCCGGCAAGGTCTCCAGAAGACTCTCCATCTCCGGCCCCCTTGCGGGAGAAAACTGCCGCCGCCGGTCCCCGCCGCTACCTGAAGGTTCTGGCGATCGCGCTCTTGGCAGTCCTTATTCTCGCGATTGCGTATTTCACTCACCGCCTGCGAATCGTTCCGGCCAAGTCGGTGCCGCAAGCACGACGCCTTGCCGTTCTTCCCTTCCAGAATCTACGGGGAGCGCCCGGCGACGATTTTCTGTCCTTTTCTCTGGCTGACGCGGTCATCACGAAACTCGGTTACGTGAGTTCTCTACGAGTACGCCCGTCGTATGCCGTCCGAAAATATACAAGTCAGAACGCTGATATTCCAAAAATCGCTTCCGAGCTAAATGCCGACACCCTGTTGACGGGGACATTTCTCCATGAAGGAAAAACCTTGCGCATCGCCTATCAGCTGGTCGACGTAAAGTCTACGGAGATTCTCTGGAAGGGCGGATTTGATCTGGAGTACGACAAGCTTCTTACCGTTCAGGACCGCGTGTCACAGCAGGTCGTCCGCGGCCTGGAGTTGACGCTTTCACCGACCGAACGGGAACGGTTGGAGGTCGAGGCCGCCCGCGATCCGAAAGCCTACGAATACTATCTGCATGGGGTCGATCTCTATTCCAGGGGGGACTACACAACAGCCATTGGGTTGCTCGAGAAATCGGCGGAGCTCGATCCGAACTACGCCTTGACCTGGGCCCATTTGGGCCGATCCTATACGGCGGATGCATCGTTCCGGCTGGGTGGCGAAAAACAGTACAAGAAGGCCCAAGCCGCGTTCGAACGAGCGCTCGCACTCGAACCACAGCAGATTGAGGCGCGCGTCTACCTGGCTAATATGTTCAGCGACACCGGCAAAGTCGAACAAGCAGTGCCTCTGTTGCGCGCAGCCCTGCAAACCAATCCCAATCATGCCGAAGTTCACTGGGAGCTGGGCTACGCCTATCGGTTCGCGGGGATGCTGGAGCAGTCGGCAGCGGAATGCGAACGGGCAAGGCAGCTCGATCCCGGTGTAAAACTCGGCAGTTCGGTGCTGAACGCCTATCTTTATCTCGGGCAGTATGATCGATTTCTCCAGAGTCTGCCCGCGCGCGACGATCTTCCGCTTGTTGTTTTCTATCGTGGCCTGGGCGAGTACTACAAAGGGAATCGGCAACAAGCAGCGGAACATTTCGACCGCGCCTTCGCACTCGACCCGTCACTTTTGCAATCGCAGATTGGCAAGGCCATGAGTTTTGCAATCAGCCAGGACCGGCCGAAAGGAGTGAAAATGCTCCGCTCCGTCGAACAGAGAACCATCGCTCGTGGAGTCGGCGATCCTGAGGCAATTTACAAACTCGCGCAGGCAGATGCGTTGCTCGGAGAAAAAACGGCAAGCCTCCGGCTTCTCGCCTACAGCGTGGATACGGGCTTTTTCCCTTATCCATATCTCGTAAACGACTCTGTTCTGGACAGTCTGAAATCCACGCGGGAGTTCTCTGCTATTCTCGACAAGGCGCGCCAGCGTCACGAAGCCTTCAAAACCGCTTTCTTTTAGCCTCAAAGAGATCGCTGATCGCCTGCCGCCGCGGCACCAATCGGTGCCCCCATCCCTTTCCGCTCTTCGAGAACCAATGTTTCAACGAACGCATCACGCCGTTATCTTTCTAATAGCCTGCTTGCGCCGGGAAAAGTAAACTAGACAGACATCGTGCTCGAGCAGAAACTCCATGCATTCTTTGGCGACGGCGACTCCACTGGCTTTGGAACCGGTTGGTGGAGTGGGATATTGTCGGCCTTTTTGGGATTTCTTTCATTCGGGGCAGTTTTGTGCCTGCACTTCCCGCAGTTCCTCAGTTCTCCTGAACTGCGTCCGCATTACCCAATGCACACGATGCGCGTCTTGATCCAATGCCTCATTGCGGGGGCAATTCTATTCGGAATCATTTCTTCGATCAGGCGGAAGAAGAAGATTTTGGCATTGACTGGGATGTTGCTGGCCATCGCGGCAACCGCCTTGGGCGGATCAAGCGTACAGATTAACGGCACTTTGCACGGCGGACTGGCAATCGGCCTGGACTGGTTTTTGCTTGATTTATTTTTGATGGCCCTCATCTACGTGCCACTCGAAAGACTTTGGCCCCAGTACCCCCAACAAGGGACATTTCGAAAGGAGTGGACTTTGGATGTGGTTTATTTCATGTCCACGCATCTTCCTCTGCAAATCTTATCTTTTCTGGTTCTCCTGCCGGCGACCCAGGCCACCAAATATTTGGGCGTTCCGGTTCTTCAGGGATTTATCGGTCGCATGCCCTGGCTCTTGCAATTCTTTTTGGCCGTGGTGGTCGCGGACCTGGCCGAATATTTCATTCATTTGGCTTTGCATAAAGTGCCTTTTCTATGGCGTTTTCATGCCGTTCACCACTCTTCGCAGGCGCTGGATTGGATTGCGGGCTCACGCTCCCACTTTGTAGACGACACCCTGGTGCGCGGATTTATCCTTGCGCCTCTCATGCTTGGATTTTCGCAATCGATCATCCTGGCGTACCTGATTTTTGTCACCATTCACGCCACCTGGACCCATTGCAATTTCGGTCCCAATGCGAAATGGCTTGAAAAGTATTTGGTTATGCCCAGATATCATCATTGGCACCATACGTCGCAAAAAGAGGCCATCGACAAGAATTTCGCTATTCATTTTCCGTGGATTGATAAACTTTTTGGAACCTATCACTTTCCTGACGAATGGCCGGAACAGTACGGTCTCGCCGGCGAAGAGCTTTCGCCCAGCTTTTTTGGGCAAACCATTGAGCCGTTTACAAGAAAGAAAAAGAACGCCTCAAAAATCTAGCGCACCCAGTGGAACGTCTTTGGGTAGCTGCGCACCCGTTCTCGTTGCCTTCACCAAGCCCAAATATTTCATGAGTTTGACGGTTGCAAATCCAAAGTCATATTCAGAGTTGTCGTGGCTTAGCCGCAAAAGCCCCTCATGATGGTGATGATTATTTTGCAAGCAAGCGCTAAAGGTCGCCGTTACCGGCAGCCACTCGCCAATGTTCATGGCATTGTCGTCGTCGTCGCTATACCGCCGGTACCCAAATGTTCGCGTGTGGGTCCAATAGTTCTGGATCATATTTACCCACAAGGCAAAAATTCGCATTCCAAACCACATCACCAGCGCAAACTTCAGGGTTCCAGCCAACTTCCAAAGGAGATAGAAACTAAAGGTTTGTGCAAGTATTGCAAAAACCGGATTCGCAACAATCCGAAAAGTCCGCGACTGCAGAATCCTGTCGCCAGCCAAATTCTCAGCACATTGATACGGCATTACACAGAGATAGGCAGTTCGCCAAAAACCATCGCCGGAAAGTTTATTGGGATCCCCGGGATGGTCAGCATGTTTATGATGCAAGCGATGGCGATTGACCCAGGCGATCGGATCCACATAGAGCCCGAAGGTGTTATTCACGACAGCGACAACCTTCATGAACCATTCCTTATAGTCGAGTGAACGATGTGCGATTCCCAAATGAAGAACGTCGGCCAAATACAACCCGCCCATAAACCAACAAAAGATAAAATAAACTCCGCCTACCAACATCCCAATCCACGGCCCCAAACGAGCTGGAGCGAAATACATACAAGCCAGCACGTAAAGCAAAATAATCAAATAGCCCGTGAGATTGTATAGTTTCATTAGCGGCTCTCCGTCGGGTTATTCAAACAGAAATCGGAGCTCCATTCAAATAATTAAAGGCTTCAAATCTGCCGGCTCGCTCGGTTGCAACACGTTGCCAGGCCGAACCTAGTTGTCACTTCTCGGCGTCGCAGGCTTCAGCGCGTTAGCAGCTCGGCGCACATCGTCGTTTGTGAACACCGCAAAAAGGAACGGCTGTGATTCAAGGAAATGAGCCAGGTCACGCAACGTCAGACCAAGATAAGACAGGCGGTCCTCATCGACGAAGATCTGGCCATTTTCCGGTTCGAAGGACGTAATCAGCTGCTTCGCCTCTGGATCAAACTTCTTGTGCAACAAGTCTACGATCGACGGTGCAAAGTGCCGGCGATCCGGCGACGATGGTTCCGGTGGCATGCCATGATCCGCGGTCACCACAAGGAGATAGTCACTGCCAACCTTTGCCTCCAGCGCACTCAGTATGCGCTTTAACTGGCGGTCCAACTCGCCGAGCGTGACGCGCAGTTCGCCTGAATCCGGACCGTACTTGTGGCCTACGAAATCCGCGCCTTTGTAGTTCAGCAGAATGAGATCTGGAACTTTATCTTCGCCCAGCGGCTCTCGCTCTATCATCGCGACCATCGCATCGGCTTCGAAGGCCGGAAACAGGGCCGAATATCGCACCGCCTCGGCCGAGTCGATTTTGTGACCCATCCACTCCCCGCTCGCCGGCCACAGCGTTTTCGCATTGCGATCCTTCAGATACGCGGGCAGCCGGAAACAGTTGGGGTTGGTGTGCCAGTTGCCCATCTCCTGATCGTAACTTGCGAGAACAACGGGCACTCCATTCAACTGACACGCTCCATGGCCTGCGAGCGGCGTCGCCGCTCGGTCGATGCTGCCCTGTGCCAATATGATCGCGCGACCAGCTGTCGCCAGCTGCCAGACGTCGGCCAGCGTCAATGCCATCAGGTCTTGCGGCGTTGCTCCAGCGAAAAAGTCGCGGCGCCGCCGCTGCTCTCGCTCGTACACGCTGACTCCGGTGATTCCGTGCACCCGAGGGTCGGCCCCGGTCGAGAGCGTCGAGTGCCCAACGGCTGTGTTGGTCGGAAGAAAGTTAACCCGCGCCTGAGTGAACCAGGCACTACGCTGGCGCAGGGCGGTGAGCGTTGGCATGGACGCGCCGTAGCGATCGAAGTAATCCCGGCGCATGCCATCCAGGACGAGCAGCATGACCACTCGTGGTCGAGCAAAACCCGTGCGCAAAACCGGTAATACACGGCCTGTCGCCGTGGGAGGCATCTGCACGTCAAGCGCAGCCGCAAGGGTTGGCGCGACGTCCTGCTGCGCGGCGGGAGTCGAGTACTTTCCCGTTCTTACAGCGGGGCCCGCAAACATCAGCGGAATCGCGACGTCATACATCCACGGCGAACCGTGCATGTACCTCACATTCGGGTCAGCCCGTGTGATGAAGTCGCCTTCGCGCGGTACGATCAGGATTTGGCCGGTTCGTCCCGGAAAGTATGCCCGAGCAAACATCTCTAAGAAACGCTGTCGCGTCGCACCGGTGGTTGCTTCGGCTGGTGCTGCACGCCGGATTCGAGGTGGGTCGCTCCCAATAGATCGCTTGACCTGTTGGCTCGATACCGTCCAACTCATCGCGACTAGCGTCAGGGTGACGGCGATCCACGATCCTGCTTTGCGCATGGGAGCACTTTTGGCTGATCAGAGGTCGTTCAACTCTACGCCGCTTCTACCTCAGTTAACAAGGATCTGGCTAGGCGGCTGTGTACCGGCTGGTCCTAGAGGCGCGCTCCAGGATTCGTTCGAGGGAATACGTGGTGTTCGTCGGCTTAGCGAGCCCATTCGAGATTCGGAATCAACTCGTCCTTCCCAGTTGTTTCTCAGAAAATCCGGAAAGCGTGGGTATCGATATCGAACAGAAATGTGAAGGTTTCGTCGCTTGTCTTGGAAAAGAAGATACTCCAGGCTCCAGCGGTTATGCTGCCCTTTCAGAGAAGTCCAGCAAGACCTTTTCCTGTCCTGCTTCACCATCGGCCAGCCGTACTGCCTCCTGGAAGTCCTTAAATGAATACCGCTCAATCGCCGGCGGCGTAAGTGCTCCGTTCGACAACATGGTGAGGAGATGGCTCGTCGCTGCCCGCACGTCGGCGAGCGGCTGGGAAGGCACCCAACGCGGAAGCCACCACCCGCGAACCGTCGCTGTCGAATAAATCAAACGCGGAGCGAAGAGCGGCATGGTGAATTTCGCAGGGTCCGTCTGCCGATGACTGGAAAGGGCTCCATAAACAAGCAGGGTTCCGGCGGGAGCGAGGTTGCGGGCAATCTCAGCGCCAAGTTCCCCGGCAACACAGTCAATCGCTCGTTCAACGCCTTTGCCCGCGGTCAATTCCTGCAGGCGTGCCCTGAGATCCTCGTCGGCTGTGCAGATTACCTCATTGCCTCCGAGGTTGCGGATGATTGTTTCCTGCTCGCGCCGCCGGATGACGTTGATTGTCTTGAATCGATACTGCTGCGCCAATTGCAGCACCAACTTCCCGACGCTGGATGCAGCCGCCGTCTGGAGGAGCCAGTCGCCCTCCTTGAGGTTGTGAGCTGATCTCGTCAATGCCCATGCCGTCAAAGGATTGATGTAGGAAGTGGCGGCGGCCGAATCGTCCAGGCCGTCTGGAACAGGCACCAGTCTGTCCGCTGGGCACACGATCTGCTCGCGCCAGGTGTTCCACGTGTCAACGAAAACTACGCGAGTTCCGACCATCGGACCTTGCACTCCCTGACCTAAAGCCTCCACAATCCCCACGCCTTCAATGCCCGGGCTGGCAGGCAATTCCGGCTGATAGCCATAGCGCCCGCGCACCATGTGTAAATCTGATGCGTTGATCGGGCTGAGCAGCACTCGGACGAGCGCTTCGCCAGGGACCAAAGGCGGAGTAGGGATCTCTTCCAGTTTCAATACGCTCGTCGGTTCACCGGTCTCGCGAAAGATCAATGCTTTCATCAATCCCTCCTGGGTCTTTAGGCGGCTGATTCCCGCCTGATATTCTATGACTTCAGGAACAAGAACCGGAGCGGGTGATGAAGGAGAACGTCTCCGTCGAAGCTGGGAAATGCCGCACGCATTCGCTGGACCAAACCTTCCGCAGTGTCATTCGCCAGGCAAACAAGTCTTTGCCGCCCGGCGCGCAGTGTCGGGGAGGATTCTTGTGCACGGAAGGGTCTCATAACGGTCGCGAGCCTCCTGCCACGTCGCGAAACTTCTCACCTGACGCACCCTAGCGCGAGTCTGGTCACTGACCTTGCCGGTGCCCTTTGATGACGTTCGAGACCGTCATCATGGATACACCCGCCTGCTCAGCAACCGTCCGAATCGTTACGGCTGTGCTGCTACGACGTCGCCCTGTCCTCTTGAGCATCACCATCGATGATCCCGGGGGATGGGGTAAAGCGATCGGGCCCTAAGGCAGAGCATAAGCAATGATGCCACCGCCGACCTTCAGCTTGGGATTCTTACCACCGCCGGAGGACACCGCAAAATACTGCTTGCCGTTAACGGCATACGTCGAGGGCGTGGCAGTGCTCGATGTCGGCATCGTGTCTTCCCACAGGAGCTTGCCCGTCAGCTTGTCGAACGCGCGGACCTTGTTGTCGTAGACAGTTGCGGCGATGAAAAAGATGCCGCCTTTCGTGACGATTCCCCCACCATAGTTCTCACTGCCGGTGGTGGGGTCATTCAACTCCGGATAATCACCGAACGGAATCTGCCATACATATCGACCCGTGTTGAGATTCAACGCTTTCAGCGTGCCCCACGGCGGGCTGACCGCCGGGTAGCCATCCGGGTCCAGGAACTTTGTATAGCCTTGGAACACATAGTCGACGTTCGCGCTCGCGTTGTCAGTTGTAGTTGCCGGCTTCGAGTTGTCATCACTGATGTAAGTCGTCAGGCCGTCGATCTGAGTCTTGCTGAGGCTGCCTTCAAATCCGGGCATCCTCCCCGATCCATGGGCAATCATTTGTGCGATCTGCTGGCTCGCCATCCGCTTGGTCAGTCCAAGCAATGCGGGGAACGACGGGGGGTTGCCCTTGCGGTCGACGCCGTGGCAACCGGCGCAGGAGGCGTTGTAGAGCTCGGCAGCAGAGGCCTCGCCGCTGGTCTTCTTGACCTGCGCCCGCAACTGCAGGATGTAGGCTTGTTCGTTGGAGTTGATATAGAGAATGCCGGTCTCGGGGTCCCAGGCAGCGCCGCAGGTCAAGAAGACACCATCCAGTCCCGGAAAGATGACGGTGCCCTCGAGCGAGGGTGGATCAAAGCGGCCACGGTTGCTCAGCGTCGCCAGGTGCGCCCGCACCGCCGCGTTGGCGGCGGGCGTGCGCTGGGTCAACGTCTCCTCCGTGAGTCGCTGACGAGCGAACGGTTCAGGCGCCGAAGGCAAGGTCTGGCGTGTCGCGAGCTTTTCGCCCGGAATGGTGCTTGGAAAGACGGAAACCTCCTGCACCGGAAATAGGTTTTCGCCCGTGACCCTGTCGAACACCCAGACGAAACCGTACTTCATAATCTGGACTACCGCAGGAATGTCCCGACCGTCACGGCGAACGGTGACGAGCGTCGGTGGCGTCGGTGGATCGCGATCCCACACGTCGTGTTCCACGAACTGATGGTGCCACAGACGCTTGCCGGTATTGGCGTCAAGCGCCACCAGCGAGGTGCCAAAGAGCGTATTGCCCTCGCGATCGGCGCCGTAGAAATCCTTAAATCCCATGCCCGCTGACGCCAGCGGAAGGTAGACAATGCCGCGCGCAGGATCGAGGCTCAGACCGGACCATGCGTTGGCACCATTCACAGTCTTCCATGCATCCTTGGGCCACGTGTCATAACCAAATTCGCCGGGATGTGGGATCGTGTGGAAGATCCACCTCAGCTTCCCGGTGCGCACGTCATAGGCGCGAATATGACCGGGCGTCGCGCCAGTGCTACCGAGGATAATGAGGTCTTTGTAGATCACGCCGGGCGAATTGACGTTCACCGATACCGAGCGTGGATCTCGCCCAAGGTCCTGACTCAGGTCGACCTTGCCGGTATCGCCGAAACTTTCGATCAGTTTTCCGGTGTTGGCATCTACCGCCATCAGTCGATTGCGCGAGGTGAACAAAATCCGCTCATCAGTTCCGTCGGCCCAATAGCAAACGCCGCGCAATCGCCCATTGCCGCTAACCCCTGCTCCCTCAGCCGGATCGTAGACCCAGTTCTGCGTGCCAGTGGCCGCATTGAGACTGAAAATGCGCCCTTTCGGAGAGGCGAAATACATGCGTCCTTTGACGGCGATGGTGTCACCTTCCATGTCGTTGGTCGGGGCGCCGTCACCGGTTTCAAACGTCCACGCGACCCTCAGGCGTTTGACGTTCTTTGTGTTGATTTGATCGAGCGTCGAATAGTGCGTTCCGTGCGGATTGCCGTGATAAACGGCCCAGTCCGCACTAGAAGCCTGCGAGGAAGGCTCGGCGCCTGTATCGGAGGAATGGGCCTGAGCGTTAGGCCCTTGCACCTGGCTGGAGGCGAGTAATGCACACGCCACTGCAATTGCGATTCGTTTCATTCGCTCATCCTTCGTGGCGAGCGTATTCGCGTTCGCGTCACCCGCTCTTGTCCATGTTCTTGGTTCTTGCGCCGCTTACTTTCCAGCTGCGGAATGGGTTTCTTCCCTTACCCATGACGCAGCGCCGACGCAAGAAAGTACAGAGGTTTAGCGTTAAATGCAACGCGGACTTTGCGGAGCCCAGTTGTGTTGACGTGCCCGGCATGAAATGGTCCAGCTGGAGTGCGAGACAGCCGACGAGCCCATAATCCTGGGGGACTCTATCAGACGAGCAGTTCTGCTTGAAGGCAGAAAACTGAATATAAAGTTGGGAATAATGGCTTTGAGTACATCACTACGATTCGCCAGTAGTGAAGAAAACCGTTAAAAACATTGGCGAAAAGAGTGGCGGGGACGACGAGACTCGAACTCGCGACCTCTGCCGTGACAGTGCAGCGGCCAGAGGTAACTGGTTGTAATTTCACGGCGCCGGTCGCCTCCCTTGGCGCTCCTGGGAATTCTCAGGAAGTCTTATTGCACCCTGATTGCACCCAGATGGACTATGCCACTGCAACTCATTTCGCGCGATTAAGGACGGCGGCTGGCCCAGTTCTGGAGCTTAAGTCCCGGGACGCGCTTGAACTCGCGTTCATTGTTGGTGACGAGAGTCAGCCCCGCGGATTTGGCGTGAGCAGCAATCCAGAGATCGTTGCCACCGATCATCTCACCGCGGGCTTCCAATGCTGCGCGAATCTCGCCGTAGGCTGTCGCCGCTTCCCCCGGCAAGGGAACTACAGGTAAAAGAGATACAAGACGCCCAAGAGATTCCAGAGCATGTTTGCGTTGCTGGCTTCGCTCTGCGCCATAATGTAGCTCGCCATAGGTAACCACCGATATAACGGCGTCGCCATGCTGCATTTGGCGGAATCGCGTGGTCACTTCCGGGGGCCGGTTCTGCCGCAAATAGATGCAGATATTGGTGTCGAGCATATAGCGGGCGCTCATCAGAGACCTTTGCGGCGCTGTGGAAGAGGGTCTTTGCGCTTCTTTGGGAACATATCCGATGGCAACTCAGCTAGCAAATCCAGTACGCGGACCATTCCGCCGGCTTTCTCTCGTAATACGATTTCATCGCCGCGCCGGAAAATCTCAACTTCCGAGCTTTTGACGCGAAACTTTTTTGGCAGCCTTACAGCTTGGCTGTTCCCGGACTTAAATACGCGAGCGATGGCCATAATTTGCCTCCCGGATATATATACAGCAGTGTATATACATTTGCAAGCGCCAATTCCAGAGCTCTGGGCCGAGCAGAGGTCGAGAAGGAAGCATCACGAAACGAACCGGCTGGCATACTTTTCGCCACACCTATTCGACGCTGCTTTGATTTACTGGCGCGGAACTGAAGACTATGCACGAGCTGCTGCGTTACTTACGCAAGCGGTCATCACCGAAAAGCGCGAGGCGCAGGAAGCCGCGGTCACGCTTTTGTTCCCAGGACAGAAGTGAGAAAAGCGGTAAAACAGGCTACTTCGGGGCTAATGTAAATTTGCGAGTGTTCAACGTATGTTCAATAACCCGATCAGATGAACCGCGCAACTTCTTGAAAAGAATGGCGGGGACGACGAGACTCGAACTCGCGACCTCTGCCGTGACAGGACTGATCGGTCAGTGCCCGACGACGGTACCGAGTGATCTCAGCGATGCCTA
>Ga0193716_1000086_pt1 | contig 55716 bp, 65 predicted proteins | sample U2c1metaG_FD_145901 | JGI IMG/M metagenome (GOLD analysis project Ga0193716, IMG submission 145901) | Soil microbial communities from a riparian zone of the East river system, Colorado, United States - U2c1 | ecosystem: Environmental > Terrestrial > Soil > Riparian zone | place: USA: East River...
AGGGTAGAGTCCGCTCTGCCCAGGGGTGGGCCAACTTAAACCGCCAGAGTGGGCCAAATCAGAATGCCAGAATCAACTGGGTCACGAAGTGATCGTTGCGAACGTGCGCGAACTGCGTGCGATCTCGCACAGCGATCGGAAGAGCGATCAGGTGGATGCGGAGAAGCTGGCTCGCTACGCTCGGCTCGATCCGAAGGTCCTGCGTCCGATTGCCCATCGTACGGTCGCTCAGCAGGAAGCACTGACATTGATCCGGGCCCGCAACCTGATCGTTCGTCTGCGGACGGCTGCGGTGAACGCCGTGCGCGGACTGGCTAAGTCTTGCGGCTATCGTCTGCCTGCCTCGTCCATGCTCTGCTTCGCCAAGCGATGCATGGCCGTGCTCCCGCCAGGTCTGGCCCAGGCGCTCGGCCCGGTGCTCGACCAGATCGCGGAGATGACGAAAGAAATCAAACACTACGACCGGCTGATCAAGCGACTCACGGAGACGGGTTATCCAGAGACACAAGCGCTGATCCAGGTCTACGGCGTCGGTCAGCTCACGGCGTTGACCTACGTTCTGACGCTGGGCAGCAAGGAACGCTTCCAGCGAAGTCGCGATGTCGGCTGCTACCTCGGCCTGCGGCCAAAACGCAGTCAGTCCGGGGATCGAGACCCGCAGCTCGGCATCACCAAGGCTGGCAACGTCTACTTACGTACTCTGCTGGTCGAGTGTGCCAACCATGTGCTCGGTCCGCATGGGAGAGATTCCAGCTTACGACAGTGGGGTCTGCACCTGGCAACGCGCGGAGGCAAGCAGTCCCGCCGTCGGGCCATCGTCGCCGTCGCTCGCAAACTGGCGGTACTGCTTCATCGCATCTGGATCACCCAAGAGGCATACATCCCGTTCTATGGCGTAGCAGCATGAAGAAGGAGATCCTGTCTAATCGTTGCGACTACCCCGCGTCCCGATGACTGCGTGTCGGGTTGGGCCCTGAACGAGGCCGACCGAAAACTGGCAGCATCGACTTCTCCATCTGACCCCAACCGGCACAGAGCCGCGAGCGGCTCACCAAAGTGCGAATAGAAACACGGTGGAGAACAATATGCGGACCAACTACAACAGAACAACAGGAACTAAAAACGATAGGAAAGAAAAACAGAAAACCCCCCTTGACGTAAATGACCTGCTCATAGAAACCCGACTTTTCGGACAGAAGCGAAAAAGGCTATGGATACCGTGTTGCATAGCCCGTGCCGCATCTATGATGATGCAAAACCGCGTATGTAAGGGGTATTCGGCGGCCGCTGGCCCGTTTCAAACATCGGTCCGTGTGTCGAGTGGTATTTCATGTTCATGTACGGCGTCTCGACGCGGCGTCCGACGGCAGAGTAACGGCTGTTCTCCCAGTTTGAGTCCATGTAATGGTTCACAATCCCGGTTGACAGAAGCAGCCGCTCCGCATTGAACGGTTCCGTTCCGGTCAGCATCATCTCGATGATCCAGTGCGCGAAGGCGTTCGTAGCGTGGTACTGCGAGATGGGGCCGGGAAAGTCAAGCATCGAGACGATCGTCGGGTCTTTCTGCCCTTCGATTTCGCCGGCGTAGGTCCAGCCCACACCCTCGCCAGCAATTACCGCTGCTTTGGTCCCATCGTTGTACTCCACGATGCAGACGTTCGGTCGCCTGCCCTCCTGAAAGTGTCCCGTCTTCAGTTCAAAATTCTTCCGCACCGCTTCAAGCAGGTTGCCGGCCCAGGGATTGCTTTCGACCCATTTCCATGTTTCAGGCCCGCGAATGGACTGCACCGACCTGACGCCTGTCTCACCTCCCTTGCGGCGATCTACAAAGGACTGGAGCACGTCAATGCAATGGAAGATGGCTCCCTCATCCGGGGAGCTTCCAACCACGATTGAGTTCTTAATCGGCGTATTGATAGCGAGTTCTATCTCGGGCTTGCGGAAGTAGAGTGGTATAGAGGAACCCCCGGACAGGGGAAAGTTCAGTTCACGGGATTTGTCGAACATCCACTTGGCGTCGTCCCAATTGTAGGAGAGGTGCTTGTCGTTAAACACGGGCACCGAGCGTTTGCTCTGCTCGAAAATCCGGATCACCTGCTGGTAAATCCACCACCGCGGCAAGAGCCAGTGCCCCTTGAGATCGGTTGGATAGTTCCCATGTTCGCAGACGATGACGACACCATCCACAGCAAGTTCATTCCCGCCAAGGGTGACGGCTTCCCCTACTGTTTTAAAGATCGGAATGTTTTTCGCTTTGCATACTTTCTGGCCCAGTAAGCTGGTGTCGAACTGATTGATGTAAACGGACTCCCCGTCCACCCGCGCAGGAGTGTGGGCGCCCTGCCACCAATAACCGTCTATCAGCTTGTTTACGATCCAGTCCGCATGTGAAGTCGGAAGACCCCAATAGCTGACAAGACAGGCGATACGAGGCCGTTTTTGCGCAGTCTGCGCAACAGCATCGGGTGCGATACCGGTCAAAGCCGCCATACCGGCCTTACCGGCCATTCCCAGCATTTCACGCCGGGTGAAGAGTGAGTTCGACTTTATAGTTTCGGTGATTGGGGATGAATCTGCCGCCCTGGCTGCAATCTCGAGTTGTTTCTTTTTCATAATGGCTATTTGATCCCGTTGGTTACAGGCTTATTTCTTACCACAAATGCAGCAACTTGCTCTTTTTATCTCTGGTCGGTGTTGCCATCGTAGTCCCACTAAGCACCATGAGTAGTTGAATAGTGCAAGGACACACGGAGCTTTACTTGATGGACTTATCTTCGAGGACGGTCCAACCTTGGGCCTTGCGCGCAGCCATTTCGCGCCCACCGGAGGGTACCGTACCTACACCAGTTGCAAGTTGGCTATCTTCCATGTGATTCGTCTTCATCGACGCGTGACATGCAACGAAGCTGACGTCCTTATCCAGCGACTTCGAGATCTCGCTCGTCATTGGGTTGCCCCTGTCGATCAGCTTCAGGCCATCGCCCGTCGCCAGGATCTCGACGTAGGTATCGTACGGTTTTGCGCTCGATGCCATCAGGTCGTTCGCCTTCTTCAGCGCGGCCTGCCAGTTCTCAGGGCTGCTGGTGCCAACGTGGATAAGGACTTTTTGCGTTGGCTGGTTCTGCGGACTGGCCGGAGCCACGGGTGCAGCGCTCTGGGCGAGCAGACCTGCGGGAACCACAAGCAAGGAACAAAATCTGAACATCCAGCTACGGCGTGTCATGTAGTTTCCTTTCAGTTGCAATCCTGTTTGCTTAGTTTAGCGGCTGCTTTACCCTCAGGGGTACCGTACTACTCTCGAACTTGAATGGCGGGACGATGGTTTATCGGTCGTGAGTACACTTCGTTCTCGCAAACCGGGGTTTTGGGAAACAGCCAGTAGTTGCCGAGAAGGCGACTTGAACGAAGCCGCTTTGAGAGCGGCGGACGCGTTCGCGTGGGGCTGAGCGAGGGGCTGTGGCGTTGCGGTAGGTTGTGTCGCAGAGGAGGGTATCTCTGTGACCCATTTTACGTCAGATCATGCTTGAGGAAATGGAGCGTCGCAACTACGCGCCAGGAACCATTCGCAGCTACATTCGCACTGTCGAGCACTTTGCCTTGCATTTCCATCGTCCGCCAGACCAGTTGGGACCGGAGCACATTCGTCAGTATCAGGCAGCCATGTTCCGCGAGTGGAAGCTGGCGCAGAACACAGTGTCGCAGCGTCTGGGCGCTCTGCGCTTCTTTTACACTCAGGTTTTGAAGCAGACCTGGAGCACTGCCGAGACGCCCTATCCGAAGAAGGTTCTGCACCTGCCGCAGGTGCTCAGCCAGCAAGAAGTCACGCGGCTTATCGATGCGGCACAGACACCCGTTTATCGCATGCTGCTGATGACGCTGTATGCCACCGGTGCCCGCCGAGCCGAAGTGGCACACCTGAAGATCAGCGATATCGACAGCCAGCGCATGGTCATCCATATTCAGGGTGGCAAGGGCCGCAAGGATCGCGACGTCATGCTCAGCCCGAAGCTGCTCGATGCACTGCGCGAGTACTGGTGCGGACTGAAGCACAAGCCGTCGACATGGTTGTTTCCCGGTGGATGCGGGCGTACCGCGAGCCGTCCCATCAACACCAAGGTTGTCTGGCTGGCCTGCAGACACGCCGCCGAACGAGCCGGTCTCGAGCACAGGAACATCCATCCGCATACCTTGCGACATTGCTTCGCCACACACCTGCTCGAAGCCGGAGCCGACTTGCGCACCATCCAGTTGCTGCTGGGACATCGTGATCTCGAAGAGACCACGATCTACCTGCACCTCTCCCGTCGCCATCTCAGCGCAACCGCCAGTCCCCTGGATACGCTCGCACTGCCAGCATCTGGAGAACAGATACGTTGCACATAGACCGGCCTCCGCTGGAGATGGCCGATATTGTTCGCGCTGCCGGGCAGCGCTTCATTGAACGCAGCCGTCGCTGGATCACCTGGCAGCACCAGAAGATCCTGCTCGCGATTACCCGCTGCCGCACCGCCGCTCTGGGCGTCCATCGCGATCGCTGTTCCGCCTGCGGGCATACTGCCATCTCCTATAACTCGTGCCGCAACCGGCATTGTCCCCGATGCCAGGCGAACGCGCGTGTGCGCTGGCTCCAGACACGCGAGCAGGAACTGCTGCCCACCCGCTATGTGCACCTCGTCTTCACCCTGCCGCGTGAACTCGCTCCATTCGCACTCCAGAACAAGCGCGTGATCTACAACCTGCTCTTCCAGGCCAGTGCCGCAACCCTGCTGGAGATCGCTCGCGATCCCCGCCGCCTCGGCGCGGAGATCGGCTTCTTCAGCGTGCTCCATACCTGGAACCAGCGGCTCCAGTTTCATCCCCATGTCCACTGCGTGGCCGCCGCTGGAGGACTTGCTCCCGACCACACCCATTGGATCCCGTCACGTCATAGCTTCTTTCTGCCGGTCAAGGTGCTCAACCGGGTTTTTCGCGGCAAGTTCGTCGCCGGACTGACGAGACCTTTCCAGGAAGGCAAGCTTCAGTTCTACGGCAACCTCGCGCCACTTGCGGAACCACGGATCTTCGCCGCATGGCTCCGATGCCTGTTCCGCCACGACTGGGTCGTCTATGCCAAGCCGCCCTTCGGAGGACCGGAACACGCGCTACGCTATCTCAGCGGCTACACCCACCGCGTCGCCATCTCCAACCGCAGACTCGTCGCCCTTGAGAAAGGCAACGTCACCTTCCGCTGGCGAGACTCCGCACACGCCAACAAGCAGGCTCATGACTCTGCCGGTCGACGAGTTCCTGAGCCGCTTCCTGCTCCACCTGCTGCCGCACGGCTTCATGCGCATCCGCAACTTCGGATTCCTCGCCAACCGCAACGCGCTTCGCTGCTGCCACTCTGCTTCCAACTGCTCGCAAGTTCAGCCGACATCTCTGCTCGAACCGCATCGCCTGCCGAGGATCATCCTTGCTCGTCCACCTCCTGGAACTGTCCCGTCTGAGGAGGCTCCATGCACACCGTGGAGCGGCTCTCCGCGGCTCAACTCCTGCCGCGTTCTCCACCTCTCACCCACTTATGTGCCGCATGAGCCTGCAACGCCAGTGATCTGTCTGCGTGATCCGACACGCATACTGCCCTTGCGTTTCATCGAGACCTTGGTACCCACCACCTCAAACACCGTCTGCGGCTGCCTCAAGACCACCCATATCCGATTCGTTCACGGTCGCGACCAACCCACGCGCCCCGCAGCACCAGCCCTACGATCCATACAACCCGCAGTATTCCGATAGAAAATACATAGAACCAAACTCCGGAGAGCGCTTCCTTCAAGTCGCTGTATCCGAAGCGCCCCCAAATACTCCTTCGATCGACGAGCTGCGTGCTGCGGGGCGCTCCAGATACAGCCCTAAGACCTTTCAGGCAGTTTGGTTTCACCTTTCCGGATAGCCGGTTATACGGCCACTTGGAGCCGTCTGTTGGGAATCAAGCGTTAATTCCGAGGCGGACACATCGGTAAACACTGGCCGACTTCTGGAGACTAATTTCTGCAAAGCTGAACATAGCACTCCTGACATCATGCAATCGAGCTCGGGAGAACCAGTCCGACAAAGGGCTGCATTTCACCATTGACCCTGCTCCTCATATTCTAGGAGGACAAGGTTTGCCGCGAGCATCCGGCACCACACGGTTCGAACGACGATCTCGGATGCTGCCTGGTTGTACTCCTCGCTAGGGAATCCCAATCAGTCATCCGCCGTAGGTTGCCTTGATTTTGACACTGGCAAGAACAACGGAGTTGCGGAACTAGCATTTTCGCTAGTTGCGGAGCCCTGGCGCGAGAGATTAGATGTGAGGAACTCGGCAAAAGTGCCGCCCAGACAAGCTCTACCGTTGTGGATGATCACACACTCTCGCTCAGATAAGAAAGGACATCTGGCCAAAACCGCAAAACGCGATCGCTCTCTAGGTGATTCCGAAATCGTATTTCGCGCCCGATGACCGCGGACTCTCGATTTTCGAGAAGGAGCGATCCGAGTCAGAAGTCGTCAGGTCTGAGAGCCAGCCACCAGACCGGATGGACTGGCCTGGTGGCAAAACTGATCGAGCTTTTCGGCCGCCTTGATGGTCAGCAGCTTCTGGATGCCGGTAAATCAGGCGCCTTTTGAAGAAGCGAATCCCAGAGGGGGAGAGCGTATCGGTTGTGACCTGATTTGCGATGCCGACGAGGTCGACATACCCGTTGGTGAGTTATAATTCGCCACCAAATGCATCGCAAGTAATACGAGCGATTTAGGGCCAGCGAGAAAACGGATGCAAGGTTGCATGTAAGGCAGGTATTCCCTCAGTACTGGTAAGGAGGGCGAGTGATCTTTTTGTCGTGTCAGCAGAATCGTGGTCTTGGCTTCGCTACTACTGTTGCTGGTCTGTTGTTCCTACTGTCGATGATTGGTTGCGAGAAGAAAGAAGCAGACCCGGCGCCAGCGCCCCCCGAAGTGGAGGTGACGACTGTGATCGAACAAAATGTACCCATCTATCAAGAATGGGTCGCGCAGCTGAACGGTCAGGTGAATGCGGACATCACTCCCAAAGTGCAGGGATATCTACTTAGGCGGAATTACTCCGAGGGATTCTTCGTTCGCAAGGGACAGTTACTCTACGAGATCGATCCTCGACCTTTTGTGGCCGCGCTCGATCAAGCGAAGGCGCAGGTTGCGATGGCTGAAGCGCAGAGATCTGAGGCCGAAAACAACGTCGTAAGGGATCGGCCTTTGGCGGCGGAAAGTGCTATTCCCCAGAAACAGCTCGACACTGACATTTCGACTCTTGCAGCTGCCACTGCCCAGGTCGATGCCGCGAAAGCCAACATGGCACAGGCCGAACTGAACCTCGCGTGGACCAAGGTATTTTCGCCGATAGACGGACTGGCTGGCATATCGAATTCGAATGTAGGCGATTTGGTGGGCACGACCACCAAGATGACGACTGTGTCTCAGGTCAATCCTATCCGGGCTTACTTCAACATCAGTGAGAGAGATTACCTCGGCACAGCCCAAGCGATTTCGCGACTGGTTCGCGGAGGCAAAGAGCGAGGCCCTGCCCTTCCGATTGAGTTCATACAAACTAATGGTGTCATGTTCCCGGCGAAAGGAAGAATCACGTTGGTGAATCGCGAGATCGCCTCTTCGACCGGGACAATTCAGCTTGCCGCCGAGTTCGCGAATAAGGATGGCATTCTTCGCCCCGGAGGCTTTGGTACTGTGCGCATCGAGACCGGCACAAGTAAGAATGCCTTGCTGGTTCCGCAGGCAGCGGTGATCGAAGTTCAGTCGATGTACCAGATCGTTGTGGTGACTCCCGACAACAAGGCGAGCTTCCGTCCCATAAAGGTTGGAGAGCGGGTCGGGACAAACTGGATCATCACCGAGGGAATAAGGCTGGGAGAGAAGGTTATCGTTCAGGGCTTCATGAAGGTGCGACAAGGTACCCCCGTCACTCCCAAGCCTTATGTGGTTGCATCGGCGCCGGGGAGCAACTAACCATGTCGAAATTCTTCATCAACCGACCGATCGTCGCGATCGTTATCTCGATCCTGATGATCATCGCTGGTATCGTGTCAATGCTGAGTCTGCCGACGGCGCAGTTTCCCAATATCGCTGACCCACAGATACAGGTCATTGCGAACTACACGGGCGCGGATGCTGAGACCGTGGCGCAGTCTGTGGCAACGCCGATCGAACAGCAAATGTCAGGCGTTGATGGCATGAACTATATGTACTCGTTGAATTCAAGCAACGGGAAGATGACCCTGACGGTGGACTTCGGTATCGATACGGTGGCCAGCACGGACCAGATCTTAACGCAGATGCGCTCTTCGCAGGCAAATTCCCAATTGCCAAGTTCTGTCCTGAATCAGGGAGTCACAGTACAAAAGTCAACCGCAGCTCCGTTGATGCTGATTGATCTCAGTTCACCGAATAATTCTTACGACAATATATTCCTGGCGAACTACGCCACCATCAATCTCAACGACGCTTTGACACGTGTGCCGGGAGTGGCATCGGTGTCTATCTTTGGCGCCGGTCAATACGCGATGCGTTGCTGGGTCAATCCCGACAAACTGTCAAATCTGGGGATCACGGTACCTGAGATCCTTAACGCTATACAGGCGCAGAACAATGTAAATCCAGCGGGGCAGATCGGTGGAGACCCTGTTCCTCCCGGACAGCAGTTCACCTACACGGTACGAGCGCCTGGACGTCTTCCATCCGCGGAAGAGTTTGGGGAGATTATCGTTCGTGCAAGGGCAGGCGAAGGAATTCTCCGGTTGAAGGATGTTGCCCGCGTGGAGTTGGGTGCGCAGAACTACAGCATGATCGGGCGTCTGAACGGTAAATCTGCGGCCCTGGTGGCCGTCTATCAAGCCCCCGGTGCAAATGCGGTTGCGACCGCTGCCGGAGTACGCAAACTGATGGAGGAAGCGAAGACCCGCTTTCCACAGGACCTTGATTATGTCGTTGCTCTCGATACTACGTTGTCGGTCACCGCTGGAATTGAGGAGATCAAGCACACCTTAGTAGAAGCGTTGGTGCTTGTAATTATTGTCGTCTACATCTTTCTGCAGGGCTGGAGAGCGACGCTCATACCGCTACTCGCCGTACCGGTTTCGCTGATCGGCACCTTCATGATCTTTCCGTTGCTTGGATTCTCCATCAACACACTTTCCCTGTTTGGTCTGGTACTGGCGATCGGGCTTGTTGTTGATGATGCGATCGTCGTCGTGGAGGCCGTTGAACACCATATCGAACACGGTCTGACGCCACATGACGCGACCGTCAAGGCGATGGAGGAAGTAGGCGGTCCGGTCATCGCCATCGCACTCATTCTGGCCGCGGTCTTTATTCCTACTGCATTTATTCCGGGAATCACCGGTCGGCTTTATCAACAATTTGCCGTGACCATTGCAGTTTCTGTTGTCTTCTCAGCATTCAATGCACTAACGCTCAGCCCCGCGCTTTCGGCGATATTGCTTCGTCCCAGAAAAGAATCGCGGGGACCGCTAGGAGCTTTCTTTCGCTGGTTCAATCGCGTCTTCGGCCGGGTAACGGATGGATACGTCAATACCTGCAAACACCTCATCCACAAAGCAGGCTTCGCCTTCCTGTTGTTGTTGGTCTTTGTCGTAGGCGCAGGATTTTTTGGAAAGAAAGTGCCCGGAAGCTTCCTCCCTGATGAGGATCAGGGATATGTCTACGTTGGTCTGCAACTGCCAAACGCAGCATCATTGCAGCGGACCTCCGAGGCCTCGAAGGAGGTCGAGAAGATCATTCTCAATACCCCCGGCGTGGAGTATGTCAGCTCGATAGTGGGTTACAGCATGCTCAGTGGTGTTAATACCACCTACAGCTCCTTCTTCTTCGTCTCTTTCAAAGACTGGGAGGAACGCAAGACACCTGAGGAGAGCTACGACGGAATCAAGCGACACCTGACGGGCGCCCTGTCCAAAGTTACATCGGGAATAGCGTTCACGTTTCCTCCTCCAGCGATTCCAGGAGTCGGAACGTCGGGTGGCTTCACCTTTGTCCTTGAAGACCGCTCCGGCAGCACAATCGAGTTCTTGGCGAAGAATACACAGATATTCATGGAGGAAGCTCGCAAACGACCCGAGCTTACCGGTATCATGACCACCGCACTGTTCGGTGTGCCACAGGTCGGCATCACTGTGGACCAGAAGAAGGTACTCACGCAGCAGGTCAACCTGGCGAGTGTGTACCAGACACTACAGACCTTCATGGGCGGATCACTGGTTAATTACTTCAATCGCTTCGGACGTCAATGGCAAGTCTACGTTCAGGCCGAGGGGGACTATCGAACATCCGCCGAGAACCTTGGCAAATTCTATGTAACCAACAGCTCAGGGCAGATGGTGCCGTTGAGTACGCTTACCGCTAGCGGACCGCGCAGCGGGCCCGAGTTTGTGATGAAGTACAACCAATTTCAGGGCGTGCAAATCAACGGTTCGGCATCTCCTGGATACAGTTCAGGCCAGGCAATAGCAGCTCTGCAGGATGTCTTCAAACAGACGATGCCAAACGAGATGGGCTACGACTACATGGGCATGTCGTATCAGGAGGTGAAGGCCTCGCAAGGGGTTTCCCCCGGGGTAGTTTTCGCGCTCTCGTTCTTTATTGTCTTCCTGATCATGGCCGCTCAATACGAGAGTTGGACGCTGCCGCTCAGCGTTCTACTGGGGGTACCGATTGCAGTCTTCGGCGCTTTTGCAGCTTTATATCTGCGACGGCTGGACAACAATATCTACGCTCAAATCGGTCTGGTCATGCTCATCGGCCTGTCCGCCAAGAACGCCATTCTTATCGTGGAATTCGCTAAGGTAGAGCACGAGAATGGCAAGACATTGCTCGATGCCGCCCTATCTGGCGCGAAGATGAGATTGCGTCCAATTCTGATGACAGCATTTGCATTCATCCTGGGCTGTGTGCCGTTATGGACGGCTACCGGAGCCGGCGCCATCTCCCGACAGGTCCTCGGCACTGTAGTGATTGGAGGCATGCTAGCTGCTTCATTACTCGCCATCTTCTTTATTCCTGTCTCCTTCGACGTTGTCGAACGTTTCGGCTATCTCTTCAAAAAGGAGAAGCCGCCAGTACAAGGAATGGAGCCTGTCTCTACTCATGAAGGACCGACGGTATGATCAGCATAAGAGTATGCGCGGCGATCGGCCTGACGCTTCTAATAAGCGGTTGCAAGGTAGGACCGAACTATCGGCGACCGGCTGTTAATACTCCGGGACAATACCGCGGCACAGCGCCTGACCTGTCCAATCAGCCGGTCGCTCAATCCATTGCAGAGACCCAATGGGAGGGTGTGTTTCAAGACGAGGCGCTGCGGTCGCTCATCAAAGAAGCTCTGGTCAACAACTACGACATGCAAATCGCTGCCACCCGGATCTTGCAGTCGCGGGCGATCGTTGGGGTGACACGTGCGAATCAGTTGCCGAATCTCTACGGAACGGCAGGAGTGGATTATTTCCGCAACCGGTTAGCGCCGAATGGACCAACCATCGATTCGATCGGCATACAGCTAAATTACATCGCCGACTTTTGGGGAAGATATCGACGAGCGACGGAGGCCGCGCGAGCGCAGTTGCTCGCCACCACCTATGGACGCAGTGTTGTTCAGACAGCCCTGATCTCTGATATCGCCATAGCCTATTTTCAGCTTCGCCAGTTCGACTACAGACTGGACTTTTCACAACAGGCTGTCACTGCCGATAAGGATATTTTGCGAATTAACACTCTCAAATATAAGGGCGGAGAGAGTGCTATCACGGATGTTCACCAGGCAAATTTGCTCGTACAGCAGGCCGAGGCAGAGGTAATTAGCGATCACCGGCTTATCGAGCAAACCGAGAATCAGATCAGCATCCTGCTGGGGAGAAACCCGGGACCGATTGGACGTGGTCTGGTCCTGCTCGATCAGTCGCACCTGGCCACCGTGCCTACGGGGCTTCCGTCGACGCTTCTGGAGCGACGTCCTGACGTCCGTCAAAGTGAAGCAACCCTGATGTCGGCGAATGCTAACGTAGGCGTGGCCAAAGCCGCGTTCTTTCCCCAGGTATCTCTAACGGGTCAGTTCGGTGCGCAAAGCACGGCCTTGACCAGCTTTTTGCAGGGACCCGCTACCGTCTGGTTAATGGGTGGACAGGTGCTGCAGCCACTCTATGCTGGTGGCGCGATCCGGAGCTCTTATAACCTCGCCTGGGCGCAACGGACCGAAGCCGAACTGAGTTACAGGCAGACTGTCCTGAATGCGTTCGGCGATGTCGCTAGCAGTCTCGTCGGCTACAACCAATCAAGACTCTTTCGTATGAAGATCGAGGAACAGACGAATACTTATAAGGAGACAGCCCGGCTCGCCAATGTTCGTTTCACGAACGGATCGACGAGCTTTCTTGAAGTATTGGTAACGCAACAGCAGTATTTCATCTCGCAGTTGGCTCTCGCTCAGGCGTGGAATGCAGAGATGCAAAACTATGTCCAGCTCTACCAGGCCCTGGGAGGCGGATGGACTCCGTAGGTCTGTTTGCCAAGTTTCAAGGACGATCCGCACTGGCGCGATCTGATCCTGTTCTATGAATATTTATGGCTCTCAAGTGAAATGCACGGATATCTACGCCGTATGCATCGCGCTTTGTATGTTAAAAGCGCATTACGGTTGCTTCTGAATGTCAGTTGCAGCTTCATCACTGGTTCACGCAGATAGCCCACGCCCTAGAAGTTGAGCAGGAGCCAAGTGCACCTGTGTTAGCAACCTGGATATTAGCAACTGGACGTATAGTCGGCTACTCGTCAACGTGATCAGAGCCTCTAGTTCTCTCCGCTGGCTAGTTAGCAATGCTGCATCGATTCCGTACATAGTTGCTGCTCGGCAGTTGCGTGTGGGCGCCCCCAGTGAACAATCTATGGGAGCACCGCGATGACTCGTGTCGGAGCGCCACTACCACCCATGATCTTCATCCGCAGTGCGAGAACCCTCGGGTAGTCGTTCGAGATTCGATAGGTTCTCCAGCCCCTATAGGTTTGCGCTGTTGATGATCTGGTGCGCAATGAAGTCTGTTGAAGTCCCCGGATCCAGGCTGGCCGTATCGATGCAAATGCCTTCGATGGCTGCGTTTTTCGTCAGGTACAGCGCGGCTTCACGCGAAAGACCTGGAAAATGCAAGTGGGTGATGTCGTGCGGAACATCACTGCCCATGTAGCGATTTTTGTCGGGCCAGAACTTTCCCCAACACGTACGCAACAACACGATGGCGCCTTTTGGGATGCGTCCGTGAACGCGCTCCCTTCGCTGGATGTCTGCGGCAGAGATCTGATAGTCCGGATCGTGTTCGCACTTTCTGGTCACGTCCACAACGACGGCAGCACTAACGAGGTTGGAAAGTGGGATCTCGTCCACAGTCGCTTTGCCTTCCGCGAAATGAATAGGACTGTCGATATGGGTACCCCATGCTCACTCGCAGCATATCTGCCAGCGGCATACCACGTGCCTTCCTGGGTCTTGCCCCAACGCTCTTTCTCCCAGTGAAAGGCTTCGGCATTCGGCCAGTAGATGGCGCTTTGATCAAAACTGTGGGTCAGGTCGACCAGTTTGGATTTGTCCAGTGCAAAGGACAAATGGACACCGTCATCGCAAACAATAGGTTCCATCGCTGTCCAGTTCATCACCGTTGTCGAACCAAGTGCCACTAAAGAGATTCCCTAACCCGGTTTTCCGTTCCACTGCACCTCAGACCCCAGTCATAACGTGATTCGGGCACTATTCATCACTTCACGGAAGCCGACTCCACGGACTAGTCTAGTCACGGCGTGGCGGATTAGTTCCGGAATGGAGGAGCACTCGTCCCGAACCTTACGCAACGTTTTCCGCTTACTTCAACAAATCCTGGTCGAGGCCTGATTGCAAGGGGCTTGGCGAGCACAGATATCGAAGAAGTCCGCGATTCGCCGAGTGGTTTCGTCTACGAATTTATGATTCGAGAAGGTTTGCGTTGATCTGGTCCAGGGAAGCATACTTCGAGGTCACCCATTCGATCGTTCTGGAGATTTCCGGCGCGTCATGAGCGTTTGTGTTTGTGTTAGTGTTGTGCGTGTCACGGGCCCCGTGAGGTGCGCAAAATGGCGATCACACCGCCTAGGGCACTGCATATCGACGGTTCAAATTCTTTCAATCGACTGACCCCTATTGGCTGGACGGTACTGTGACTGCCGCCAATAGCTCCCTGACCTTCACAGCCCTTGATGGACAGGTTGTCACTGCCACCGGGAATTTCACCAACCAGGAAGTCAATCGGACTGAATTGGGACGCGCTGGCCGCGTGAAACACGGGACCTGTTGAAAACGGGGCTAAGAGTGCTCGGTATCGTCCAGCGGGCACTGGCCTCTCGGGATCTGCAACGGGGGGCGCGATGAGAGTTCAGGAACCAACCAAACAGCGTGCTCGTCGGATGCTGAGGTGTTTGATGCTGGCGGTTGCATTACGGTCTGCCTTCGGCCAAGCAAGCCGGGACCCACTGTCACTGCAGAACAGCGGCATCGCCAAGATCGATCATTGGACCGATTACGCCCGCCGCACCGGAGATGCCAAGAGCACAGTCTCAGATTTGGCGGCGGCACAAGTCGACCTGAAGGCCAGCTATGATCTTTTTCTGCAGCAGAAAGACTATGCCGGCGCGTCGCTGAGCACATTCAACATAGCCACCATCCAGCGGCTATCGAACCAGCTCGACCAAGCGATACAAACCTACCATTCGGCAGTCGAGCTGGCGAAGCTCGGCCATCGGATCGACTATCAAACCGCAGCACTCTCGAATCTATCCTATTCCGAGTTGTTGTTCGGGGAGATCGACGCAGCCGGAAAGCATGCGCGAGAGGCTGTGCGCCTCGGTGCGAATTGCGGCAACAAGAGTTTCTATTTCGAAGCCCTCGATATCGCTGGCGAGGTCGAGGTCCAGCGCGGCAATCTGGCGGCGGCGGGCGATTATCTGAACCGTGCTCTCGCCATAAGCGGTCAGATCGATGACAAAAAGAGGCTTTACCTGGGCTACAAGAATCGCGGCCAGATGTACGAGCAGATCGGAAGGAAGTGCGACTATCAGAGTAACTTCGGCGTCTGCTACCAATCGCTCGAGCTGGCGCGGTCCGACTACCAGAAGGGGTTATCCACTACTCAAGAGCTTGGTTACACCTGGGTGTCCCAAATGTTCCAAGAACGCTTGAAAATGCTTGATACCCACGAGAACACTCTCCAGCGAACACACCGTCGCGTTATTAACACCAAGCTATTTGACCCACAGAAGCCAAAGGACGTGCATGTGAGCGAGCAATTCGCTGCTGGCACTGTGGATGCTGCCACGCTTCCGGTGGTCGAAAATGCCGTCAAAGAATTTCGGGATTGGCAGGCTCGTCTGCAGCAGCAGGGACTGATGGTGCAGGCTATCGATCCCACGGACCTTTGCATCGAGGGCCTGTACCAGGGATTGAAGGGAAACAAAGATGCCGCTCTGGCGGCATTTCTTCAGGCCGATGACTTATCGGAGAAAGACCGTCGCAAGCTAGGCAATGAACAGGCACGGGTCGCGTTCATGGAAGACAAGCTTCCATGCTACTTCCACCCCGCGCTTATGCTTATATTGCTGGACGCTAAGCGGTATTCAGACGCCTTTGCCATTTTTGAGCGTTCGCGTTCGCGAGCCATGGCCGACCTGCTTGCCAGCCGGCCCTTGAGCCTCGCAACCAAGTGGGAGCAAACGATGTTCTCGGAACGGCAAGCGCTAAATACCAACATTGCCGCACAGCAACAGAAGCTTTTCAATCTGGCTGGCAGCGAGAATCGAGACCAGAACGTTAAGCAGATTGTCGAGCGTCAGGCCGAGATCACCACCCTGCAGGCACAGCTTGAGCAGCTCGAAGGCCGCATCGCGAAAGAAGCTCCCAAACTCAAGGATCTGACGACCGCTCAACCCACGACTCTTGCCAGTGTGCAGCGGTCCGCAGCCGAAGGAGGTTACGACGTTCTCTACTACGTCGTGATGGAAAGCGCTTTAATCCTCTGGCACATAGACGGCACTGGGGTCGAGGTGAAAAGCGTGTTTCTGCCGCACAATCAGCTCGTCAAAAAGGTGGCGGCCCTGCGCGATAACCTGGTCGCCCGCCGCGATGCACCGGAAGCGCGCTTTGACGAGGACATTTCGCGTCAGCTGTTTCTGTATCTCATCCAACCGATGCTGGCTTCGATCAAGGGCCATCGTTTCATCCTGGTGCCGCACGAAGAGTTGAACTCGATTCCCTTTCAGGCGCTACAAGACCCGTCAACTGGAAAGTACTTCGGCGAAACTTTTGCGATCTCGTACGCGCCCAGCGCAACTGTGTTGGCAAACCTGGAGAACAAGTCGAACCTTAAGAGCGGACGTCTGCTGGCGGTGGCTGATCCGTCAATCCACGAGGCCATCGATGCAGTGAACGCCATCGGCAGACTCTACCCGGGACGCAGCAAAGTGGTGGCGCAAGAAGCGACCAGCCGAGCTGACGTGAAGACGTGGGTGAGTAATTACGACATGGTGCACCTTTCGGTGCATGGGAGCTTCAATAGAAGCGATCCCCTGCTGTCCTATCTACAGTTCAAGAAATCAGCAGCCGACAATGGAAGGTTGACGGCAGCGGAGATATTTGGACTGCCGCTGCAGAAAAACACCTTAGTGGTGCTGAGCGCTTGCGAAACCGGCCGCGTCGAAGCCACGCACGCCAATGAAGTCCTAGGCATGGTGCGCTCGCTGCTCTATGCCGGCGCGAGCAGGCTGGTGCTTTCCTCGTGGGAGGTGAATGCCGGATCCACGCGGTTGTGGATGGAGACCTTCTACCAGAAGGGGCAAAGCAGCCAGCCAGCGGAGGCGGCACGGTTGGCCCTCATTGCGGTGAAGTCGCGCCCGGAGTACGCACATCCTTTCTTTTGGGCGCCGTTCGTCATGACGGGGGAAATAGAATGCTGGAGCTTTGGAACGACTTCACGGAAAAGCTGGGAAGCTTGGCAGGAAAGTGGACGGCGTACGCCGCCCTCGGCTCCTTCCTGCTCTACCTGCTAGGCTATCTCACCCTCCGCTTCCAGCTCAGCACCTACGGCGTGGCCACCAACATGGACGTCTTCGATGAAAAGTACCTTTTCGCTGGCTGCCGGTTTTTGGTGTACCTGCTGCTAGCGGCACTTCCAAGCATCCTCATCATCCTTCTGGTGCTGGTGGCAATCGGATACTTGCCGTACAAACTTGTGCCGAGGTCTTTCAAGGATCGCATCTCACGCTGGACCTCGTCATGGAGCTCCGGACCTCTCCATCTCCCTCTGCTGGGCGTGGTGTTCGCGGTGGCGCTGATTCAACTCGTGCTGTGCAGGTGCTTCCTCTTTGGCAATCTGCTGCTAAGAGAGCAATTACCCGATGACTGGTCCAGTTCCGTGCTCCTGACCAGCGATGTCAATCTCGCGCTCTACTTCAGCGGCCTGGTTTTAGGCACGCTGCTCACGGGCGCGATCCTTCTTTACGTGTCACATCACGGCACGGCCACCACCGCCGTCGTATCGCGTTTCTGGATGGCGTTTTGGTGTTCTTGTTTGCGGTAGAATTTTTGCTGCTGCCGGTCAACTACGGCGTCCTGATCTCCACTCAGAAGCTTCCCTGAGTAGCGGAACTTAGCGCGAACGAGAAACCTCCGGAAGGGCAACTCGCCTGGCTGCTGTGGGATAGTAAAGATGCGATCACCTATTTTGTTCGCGATGCCTCAACACCCGCGCATGATTGTTACCATGCCAAAAAAGGATGCTAAGGTGAGGATCGTCGCTTACGACGACATATTTTGTGTGTTGTTCGGCGGAAACAATGTCCGGTCGCGCCCCTGTCCGAGGTAGAAAGTCATGCGTAGACCCATCGCCTGCTTGTTCCTAATGTTGCTTGTAAGTGCCTCCTCAGGACTCGCCCAGAAGAATGTCCCTGCCAGTAAACAGAAGCCGCGGACCAGTTTCACGGAGAGGGTACTCAAGTTCCTCGGCATCTCGGCCAGTCCGGGCACGCTCAAAGGCCCCGGCGACGAAGTTACCAGCGGACAACTGTGGCTGGCCGACTTACAGGCCAAGACCACGCGCGAGTTGACCTCCAGCAACGGCTACCGCTCTCCGATTTTTCGGACCGGAAACAAGGACGTACTCGCGCTGCGCGGTTTGGAGGTGGTGCGGTATCCAAGTGCGGGGGGAGCCGGCAAGAGCCTCTGTTCGGTTGATGGCATTTTAAAGCTGGTGGGAGTCAGCTCCAAAGACGACGCAATCGTCCTCATCCTTTTACGGGCCAACGGTGGCGGCGGACATCCCCGCGTAGGGGAGTTGACAGTTAGCTCGGGAAAGGTGACGCTCCTGCCTTATGACCCTGCTTCCCGCGACGACCTGCAACTGGTGGAAGATCTGGCAGGATGGTCTCGGACTTATGGAGATCGCCGCATCTATGTGCAGAAACAGAGCAAAAAAGCGCTCTCGGGTACGGTGGAGTGGCACGACGTTTTTCTTCAAGTGGACAATGAGCTGCCAGTGGACGTCAGCCAATGCGATGGGGTCAATTGCGGGCAGCCGTCCCTCTCCGCAGATGGACATTGGCTAGTGTATGTAAGAACGAAGGCGGAATAAGACTGGTGCGATTAAGTCTTGGATTGCTCTATCACCAGAGCAGCTTAGTCATTAACGAGCACTACACTGACACCGGCGGCTTCTCGGATCACGTCTTTGCCATGTGCCGGCTGCTGGGTTTCCGGTTTGCGCCGCGCATTCGCGACCTGAAGGAAAAGCGACTCTATCTATTGCCGGGCACGACAGTGCCGCCCGAGCTCGCTTCGATGGTGGGGGCACCATCAATATCCGCGTCGTCAGCGACCATTGGGTCGAATTGCTGCGTCTCGCTCTGTCAATAAAACAGGAACGGTCACTGCCTCTGTGATCCTGCGCAAGCTCGCGAGGAGTGGCCACATCCAACCGAAAACCTCCGTTAAGGATCTTGATCTGCCCCTTATTCGACCAGGGCCGGCCGGATTAGTTCCTGTTTGGCGACTGTCGGGCTGCACTAAAATCCCGGAATTCGAAGCGGTTGATGTACTTCAATCCCGGGCGAAAGAACGTGCTGCGGAACGGCGAAGATCGTGAGCGACTGCGTTCATGTTGATCGAGTGCCGAGTTGAGACGCTGACGGAGAGCGGATGGTTAGAGTTCACTGGCAGTCTCAATCCACTCTGCCTCGCGTTGGGAGAGAAGCGCCAAGACGCGAAGCCAGAGCGCTAGCCCTACTCGCAATTTGATGTCTCTTCCATTCGGTTCCGAGGCTGGAGCCGCATTCAGAACGAGTGCTCCGACGATTGCAAGAATCTCTTTTCTGAAAGCGAGATGCAGATTCTGGGGGTCTGTAGACCTTGGGGACAGCTCCGGGCTTGGGTACCAGGCAAGCAGTTGGAGAAGGTCGTCGACGAAGCGACGAAGCCGCGTCCAAGTGGCTTCGCCCAGCAAAGCGGCACGAGGGGAAGCTCCATGCAACGCTGCGCGGTAAACCTTTTCGACGAAAACATGTGCCCCATCAACCTGGCGGACGTGCGAACCAGAAATGGCGCCCGTCAAGTGTTCTCCGCAGCTCCAGCAGAGGATTGGCGCGACAGCCGGAGCCGTCCCGAAGGGAAGTGGGTCGTCTTCGCCACACATTGGACAACCGTGTCTGAGCGGGCTCTTGTGAACATGACAATGGAGCAGGGCAGGAAAGGCCCATTCCCAACGAACGTGCACATAAGGATGTTTCCGTTCGGGGCTCACGCCAATTCCACGATTTCGAGGATTACCTGATGCCGCGGCCAGAGTTTGAGCAGAATTTGGCCCGGGGCGGTCTTCGAATTGCAGTTCCAGCCTCACCTGCCGCCTATCTGGAGGAAAGAATATCGCTGCTACAGGATGCACTTGGTCATTTGCAGAACCAGTTCCTTCAGCGCTGGGGCCAGGTTGTTTCGGACCAGCAGCGGTAGGCACTGCGCGATATCGGCCGATGCCGAACGGCTGCGCTCGGCACTCATCTCGAACGATGCGATCGCTGCAACTATGAGACTGTCGCTTACGACTCATGCCGCAACCGGCATTGCCCCAAGTGTCAGTCCTCGGCACGCGATCGCTGGCTCATGAAGCAGGCCTCAAGCTTGCTACCGGTGCCCTATGTCCATGTGGTCTTCACTGTGCCCGAGCAACTGGCGCCGCTCGCACTGCGCAACCAGCGTCTGTTTTACAACCTGCTGTTTCGGGCCGCTTCCGAGACCCTGCTCCAGATCGCCGCCGATCCACGCCACCTGGGCGCTCGGATTGGCGCGCTCGCGGTGCTGCACACCTGGTCGCAGAACCTGGGACATCATCCGCACCTCCACTGTCTCGTTCCCGCAGGCGGACTGGCGCTCGACCGCTCCCGTTGGGTCGCATCAAGGCGCGACTTCTTCCTGCCGGTCCGCGTACTCAACCGCATGTTCCGCGGCAAGATGCTCGCCTTCCTCAAGCAGCGCTATCGACACAACGAACTATGCTTCTCCGGCACGCTTGCTGCACTCTCTCAGCCGCGTGCATTTCACTCCCTGCTTCACACGCTGCGACAGCGAGAGTGGGTGGTCTACTCCAAGTCTCCCTTCGGCGGCCCCGAACACGTGTTGAAATACCTGGCCCGCTATACCCACCGCGTCGCCATCTCCAACGGAAGGCTGCTCAGCCTCGACAGCGGCCAGGTGCGCTTCCGCTGGAGAGACTCCAGACACAACAACCGCAGCGCCGTTATGACCCTCGACGCGGTCGAGTTCATCCGCCGCTTCCTGCTCCACGTCCTGCCCACCGGCTTCGTGAAGATCCGCCACTTCGGACTGCTCGCCAACCGCAACCGCCGCCAGGCCCTCGCCCTGTGCAAGAGCCATCTCCACGCCATCACCCCGGACAGCAGCGCACTGTTGACCGAACCACAGAAGTCCGCACTCAACCGATCCTGCCCCCAGTGCAAACGCGGCACCCTGCACTTGGTCCCTCGCCAGCTATCAGATTGGAGGGCCAGCTCCTGCGCACCGATCGCCTGCGCGCAACTTCGACTCATCCTGAGGAAGATCATGCTGACCTGCATGCGAACCCGATGGCTCGCATCGACAGGCGCTCATCCCGCCAAAGCCACCCCATGGCTCAAATTGGCTCCGCATAACCTCGATGCCTGCCGCAGCCTTGCCATGCACACCCCAAGCGCACCCCCGACTGGCCCCGCTCAGCTCACCGCCATCCCGTTTCGTGCCAAGTCGGCCGCGTCGGCTCACCGCAAACAGCTTTCAATCTCCATACTTTTACCGCGCTAGCGGCTCACTGCAAATCGCCGTATCCGCACCGCTCCGAACCAGCAGCGTCGAAGCACGAGAAGTTCCTGCTGAGGAGCACTGCCGATACGGCACTAGAGATTTATCGCTCATCGAGGAATTAGCCACACTTACGACCGTGGATCGATCCATAGCTATCAGCTCAGCCGGGCTGCTTCATTTCAGCCACGCGAATGCCAGGGAATCTGTGTCTATTGCTGAGTCGATGATCGGCTTTGCGACGTTCAGCGCATCTTGGCCATTTGCGAACATAACGACGCCTGATTTTCTTGCTGGGTCGGCCATCACAAAAGCTTTGAAGACGCCGTTATCGCCCCAATGCCAGAGCATGACGCTCTTATGTTCGCGCTGAATACCCCATCCCAAACCCCAGAAGAGCATCTTTGACAGCTCTTTCGGTTCTTGTTTAACGCAAATCCTGCAAGTCGGGTCAAGCGCGATCTCAGGCGTCTCCATCTGACGGAGCACGGAGGACGAAAGCCCTTTGCCATTCAGAACTGCGTCGACGAAAAGCGCATAATCTCTGGCGGTAGTATTCAGGCTGGATGCTGCTCCGGCTTCCTTCGGCTTCTCTAGCTCAGCCGGTCCTCCTTTGGAGTCATACCCCGTAGCCGTCAGGGAATCAAAGCTCGGTCTCCACACATAGCTGCTGTTCGTCATCCCCAACGGCTTGAAAACAACTTCGTCCATATAAACGTCCAGCGGTTTCCCGGTAATCTGCTCGACCACGTGTTGCAGATAGATATATCCCTCACCTGAGTAGCTGAAACGTTCTCCGGGGGAGAAATAGATTGGAAGCGAGCCGTCGTCGCCCCGCCAATTCGGAAAGCCGGTTCGATGACTCAATACCAATCGAGCCGTGATCTTGCCTACGCGTTCGTCTGGAACGTAGGGCTTTGGCAAATAAGAGCTCAACGGAGTGTCGAGATCGAGCTTTCCCTGGTCGACCAGCTTGAGCACGCCGTAAGTGAATACGGGTTTGCTTAGGGAAGCGGCTTCAAAGACCGTGTCCGTCCGGACGGGTTCTCGCGTCTTCTTGTCTTTGACTCCGAACCCATGCAGCCAGATCGTCTTCCCATCACGGATCAAGGCGATCGACATCCCAGGAACTCCGCCCTGTTTCATCAAACCGGGAACCTCGTTTTCCAGCCGCGAGATCACATCTCGCGTGGACCGAACCGAGGGAACTTGTGCCTGTAACCTTGGAGTTCACATAACGCCAGTAGCGACTGTCACCAACACAAGAATCACGCCGACGCCGTAAAAAAATCGGATCAATTCTGCCTCCTGGCAAATCTCTAGCCGCTTCATCAGCAGATGAAAGGCGGTGTTCGTTTCTGGCATAACTCACTCATTTAGTTGTTCAGATCTATCTGTGCCTATAACCAGCCACGGCCGAGAAACCGGCTTGGCGTTCACCTGATCAGGCGCAGCGTAACAGCAGAGACAATAACCCATTAACCTCATGATCCACCACAGTGGAGTGCGGCATCATGAGGAAACCGTCTACGAATAAGGCTGCCTCGTAAGCCAACCGTCGCACGGCCGCCATTCGTACGTTGATCGTCCCGGGCGCGAGGCCGCGCTCCTCCAGGTGAAACCGATACCGCAAAACCACTGTTTTGGTGAAGGCCAGTCGAGGTTCAGAACAGTACCAGGCGACGAACTCATCGATAGCATGCTGGTATCCGCGCCGCGAGTCGGGAGAACCAAGGCTCCGGAGGTTCCAGATCCGGTATGCCGAGCTTGGTTTTGGGTCGGTTCTTCTTGCCCTTTACCGTAAGCCGACTGTCAGGACTGGCCACGGAACCAAGATTACCGATCGCACGTATGTTGCCCTGTTGTCGCCATTAAGCCGCGGATCAGTCAACGCTGACTCCGGACTATTGAGCCCTGAATTGGCCGCCGGCATCCATCGCGTTAAAGGTGTTCGCAAGCTGGGCTCTCGTTTGGGCAACTGGCTTACAGCCGGCGAGGCGGCGGCGCTCTGGCAGGTACCCGATGGACAAACTCTGACCGGAAAGCGTAATCGAGCGATCCTGGCCATCCTGCTCGGTTGCGGACTGCGCCGCCGCGAGCTTGCGGAACTGACGCTGGAGACTTTGCAGCGTCGGGAGGAGCGCTGGCGATCGTCGATCTCGTTGGCAAGGGAAGGCACATTCGAACCGTTCCCGTCCCGAATTGGGTGAAAGAGACGCTTGATGCGTGGCTAACCGCAGCCGGTATCGAAAGTGGTCCGCTATTCCGCTGTGTCTGCAGCGCGGGTAAACCATGGGGATACGGCATTTCAGAAGAGACCGTCTGGCACGTTGTCAAAAAGACTGCCGCGAGCATGAACATTTCACGTCTCGCGCCACATGATCTACGGAGGTCTTGTGCACGGCTCTGCCATGATTCGGGAGGAGAGCTTGAGCAAATCCAGTTTCTCCTTGGGCATGTCTCCGTGCAAACCACAGAACGCTATATTGGCTGCAAGCAGCGTTTGAGAGTAGCTGTAAACGACAGAGTACGGGGGAACGGATTGGGGCCAATGCCGGAGACCCGACCACCGGCATGGTTTATGTGCGCGCTGAGAATACCCCTGTAATGCATCGTCTGGTCCAGCGAGCTCCCCAGAGTGGCCTATCGAGAGGAACTCCCGACCAGCGGGGCCGTTTGCTCTGGACCCGCTTTTGTGAATCCTGTCATGGTGCCGGAGAATCAGGCGCAAATTCGCTCAAGAATCCTCCGCCCGAGCGCGTGCGAAGGCTTGTAAGGGACGGAAACGGACCGATGCCCGCCGTTGGTCCCATGGATCTCGATGAACAAGGCATGACTTGGCTGCTCGCCTATATTGCAAATCCCGCCGCTGGGGCCGGAGCTACCATACCTGATCCTGGCTTAGCTATGCCGGCGGGTAACCCAGGGCGCTTCCGAATGGCGAGGCACACCGCTATTATCTTGGCCCTACGAAAGGCGGCCGATTCGGCACCACGAAGGGCCTTGACGGCCTTCCTGCTATCTCTCCTCCTTGGTCGGAGTTGGTAGCCTACGATCTCAACGAGGGCACAGTTAAGTGGCGGGTGCCACTTGGCGTCGTTCCCGAGCTGGCGGCTAAGGGCATCACAAACACCGGCAGCTATCACCCAGACAGAAACGGATTGGCCGTAACGGCAGGCGGGTTGGTCTTCATGGGCACCTTGGGCGATGCCACTCTCCGAGCCTTCGATAAGGACAAAGGAAGGGTGCTTTGGGAAAAAAAGATGGACTCGAACCCGGAAGGCCTTCCATCCATATGAAGTGGGAGGACGTGAGTATGTCGCCTTCTTCTTACATACCAACGGAGAGCCCGGCCTTGCAGGGCCGGGAAAGCCTGAGGCTCAGGGTTACTATGTTTTTGCTTTGCCGAAGAATAAGTAGGAACGATCGTGGGATCAGCGATGAAGTGTTACAAGGTGCTCCTGAGTGTCACGCTTATCGCGATGACCGCCGGCACGGCAGTATGCGCTCAGGTGGGACTCGAACACTCAATGGGTGAGCCCGGAGATCCGCAAGAACCTAGATCACAATTTGACACTTGCCGACTTGACTGTCGTGAAGAACCGGCTGCACAAGTTCCATGTACAGATGTTGGCCTATCGCGTAGATACGCTTGGGCCGGATGACGCCACCCGCCGGAAGAGATGATCGTTTCCACAGCGGTGCCTGCCTCCCTGCCGGCGATCGATAGGCTTGCAAATGAATTTGACATCAACTTCGCGATAGAGAGCCGAGGCGATCCAAAACGCGCTCTTGCGGAGTTGCAAGGCCTGAGCAATTACGTGGGGCGTGCAAGTAGATGTTGGCAACTGGCTGCAGGACGGGATAGATTCCCAGCAAGCCATGACGCAGCTGAAAGACAGAGTGATGGCCCTGAGTCTGCACGACAGAAGTTCGCTCAAGGGCACGAGTCGCGAAATGCCTTTGGGCTGCGGCGTTGTGGGTACGAAACAACTTCTGCAGGAGCTGTACAAACTCGGCGTGAAACCGTTGTTCTTCACTCTGGATACGACCGCCGACCTGGCGCGTTCCGTCGATGGTTTTGAACAGGCGGTTCTGCCGGTCCTCGGCGACTAGATGATCCAGAGGTCCAACCTGTTGACCATCGTGGAGCGGAGGAACTGGCGCCCGATATCAAGCATGCGATCGCCTTCTTTACATTGGCTGCTACCCCCAACACTGTACGCCAAGAAATTTGTGGCTTCAGGTAATGAAATACATGTGCCACATGTAAAAAATCATTGACAGTCTTTATCTGCCTCACATACTTTCATCGCCGACAACAAAGGCAGAAATTTGTATGCGGCTACGGTATCCGCGGATATTGCTGCAAAAGGATTGCCGCCTGGAGGCATAAAGATGAAATCAATTCAGCGAATCATGCGCTGGGACAACCCGATCAAGACTGACGTTCTAAAAACACCACGGGATACAGCATCACGCTGGCCCCAAAGCAGAAGTTGGCACGCATCATTGCGGTGTACCTTCTCCTCTGTCTTGCGCTCCGCACCGCAGCTCACGCGCAGGACGTACGTGGCCCACTTCAGGGAAATGTTGTCGATTCATCGGGAAGGTGCCCGAATCACGGCACTTGAAACTACCGCGAACGTTGCAAAAACTACCTCATTCAATGGCGAAGGCGAGTTCGCGATGCCATTCCGGACGGCTGGACACTATCCGGTCACCGTTGAGAAGGATGGCTTCAAAAGATACGACTGGACCACAGTTCTGCTTCAGGTCTCGGACAGTATCTCTTTGAACATTGCCCTGCAGATCGGCGAGGTCACCATTGGCACTAAGGTCAGCACAGTCGAGCAGGGAATCCGTACCGCCGACGCCGACCAGGGCACTGTTATCGGCATTCGCCAGTTGGAAGATCTGCCTGGCATGCCATGATCCAATGAGCTCGAGTTTTTCATGGGAATAGTCTATCTCCGATCCGAAAGACCTGCTCATCTCATTTCTCGTAACGATCTGGATCAGTGTACCTGCGTCCTCCCCTGCGATAGTCGTTCACAGTAGCGAGACTTTGCACCTCCGCTCATCAGCCTGCCGCTAGACGTTGTTCGCACTGTCACCGCCCGTTACATCGTAGGTAGAGCCTGAAACCATTCGCGCCGCGTCAGACGCGAGGAACACGACGACCGGCGCCATCTCTGCCAGATCGATCCACGGCTCACCCAGAATCGATTTGCTCTGCAGCACCTTACGAGCCGCCTCTTCGTCCACGGCCTTGTCGCCCGTTGGAGTGCGTCCTGCCACCTGCAGCGCTTGCTCATATCGTTCCTCATGGCGCGTGAGCGGTGTATCTATGAGTCCGGGCACAAGGCAGTTCACGGTAATGCCATGCCGACCCAGTTCCATCGCCGCAGACTTCATCAACCCAATGATGCCCCACTTCGATGCCGAATAAGCGGAACCGTTCAGCGTGCCGTGTCGTCCCTGGGTTGATGTAGTCATGATGATCCGGCCCTGTTCCTGCTGCACCATGTAGGGCGCAAAGGCACGGAGAGCGTTTGCTGTGCCGGTTAGATTGACGTCGATCTGGATGTGCCAGTCGGAATTTTCCATTTGGAGCAACGGACGAAATGCCTGAATGCCGGCGTTGGCGAACAGAATGTCTATGTGGCCAAACTCTGCGTTGATCTTCTCTGCGGCCCTGCGCAGGGCGGGCAGATCACGCTGGTCGAGGACAAAGCTCCGCCACTGCACGCCTTGGCTCTTTACCATTTCACCGGTCTGATCCAGTTCGGTGCGGGTCGCCGGTTCTACGCCCGAGCGCGGATCGACAACCGCGCAGATGTCAATTCCAACCACGTGCGCACCGCTATGCGCCAGTGCCACCGCTGCAGACCGGCCAATCCCGCGCGCCGCTCCGGTCACCACAGCCACCCTGCCATTGAGAATGCGTCCCCAAGGTTCTGTCTTCGCTTGTGTCATCTGACCCTCCAAGTTTCCTGCGAATGCAACCGCGCTCAACGCTGCTGACCCGGCTGCCAGAAAAGACCTCCGCGAAACGGTCGCCTTCACCGACGGTTGCTTTTCATTTGATTGCATAAGCCCCTCCACTGTCTCTTATTAAGAGTTTGGGAGAGCAGAAACTGTTTAGCTTTCTCAAAACACGTGTAATTCTGGATTCTTCAGGTGTTCATCTCGCGGTCGACACGGAGGTCGCCGCAAGACAGAAGCTAGGACCGAGAAGTGGTGAGTGATGAGCGAAAACGCCCCGGCGTCATCCCTACCAGCTTGCGAAAGGTCGTTATGAATTGGCTCTGGCTCGAGAAACCACACTGCAGGGAGATCTCGATCAGCGGCACACCATCTTGTTTTAGAAGTTCCTGAGCGGAGGCGATGCGGCGATGGTTAACGTATTGGTGGGGTGTGAACCCGGTGGACTCGCGAAAGAGGACCGCGAAGTGTTGCGGGCTCAATCCAACTACATTCGCAAGAGACTGAATCGAGAGATCGCGTTCCAGGTCCGCTTCTATGTACTCTCGTACTCGACGTTCTCGGGTGGGCCCCAAGCCTCCTGTCGCATAAGCTGCCTCGCCTTTCCGTACGCTGTAGGCACGCAGCAGGCGCACGCAGAGCGTCGTGACCGCTGCGCTTGCCACCGCAGAATTAAGATGCCCACCCTCTGACTCCAGGTAAAGCGAACGGGCGAGTTCCTCGATGAGCAAATCTCGAACCAGATAAGTGGGTTGAAGTTCCAACGAGTCCTGCTGCAAGACATCCAAGGCAAGCCGCCGTAGAAACTCCTCACGAATGTAGATGTGTATCAATGCCGCTCGCCGCTGCCAGAGTGTCTTGTGGGGAACGCGCGCAGGGATCACGCTGACTGCGTTTCCAATAAATTCCTTGCTTTGGCGGAGCTTTCCCGTTGCACGCCACTCCGCATGCATATGCGCTGGCTCAAGTCCCACGGTCACCTGAACGCAGTCGTGCACATGCTCGTGCCACGTACTGCGCGGCTGTTTGGCGGCATAGAGGCTGAAGCCTTCTCCATCAAACCAGAAGTGATCGTCGGGGAGCGGATCATTCGCTCCCACTAGAATCATCCGTTCCTGCGATGGCTCTGTCACGCGTTTCCTTCGCTCCCAAGCCGTTAAGGTGTTTCCAGTCTAAAGAATCCAAAAGTGCCGGAAGAACCAAAGATACAGGATTGATTCACAAAAGCCAGACTGTATCTGAGGTTGGTCGAAGCAACCAACGACTTCACCTCGTGCGAAAGGAGAAACACATGAATACCGCAATTTCCGCAAAGGTGATCCCGCCTACTGCTCTCACGCAGGATGCCGAGATTTTTGAGTACAGTAAAGCAGCCGACCCAATCTCTTCCGGAGCGACCCCGCGCATCCCAGTCAAGACGTTCTCGTCTGAACTGTATGCTTCCGGTGCGACACGTGTGGTTCCACTCGATCTGAGCAAAGAGTTGAAGACTGACTATCCCGTGACAGGCCCAAGCGTGCTGGCGAGCTTCGTTCGCATCGAAGCTCGCGAGTCGATCACCACGTCAGCTGATGCCACCAGCGAGTTCTTCTACGTTATCAAGGGGAAGGGCCATACCGAGACCGAGCGGGGCCTCATCGCGTGGAACCAAGGTGACATCTTCGCATTGCCCGGCATGGCTGCGGTGCACCATGCTGATGCGGACACTGCCTTCTACATGGTCAATGACTCTCCACTGCTTGCCTATCTTGGTGTGGAGAAGTCGAAGAGCCGCTTCCAGCCGACGCTGTACACGCGTGCCATGATCATGACCGAGTTGGAGAGGGCCAAGAACGATCCCAACGCAGGCAAGCGCAGTCGTGTGAGCGTCCTGCTGGCAAACAAGAACTTCGACCAGACGTTAACTATCACGCATACGCTATGGTCCATGTTCGGCATTGTGCCTCCAGGTACGCGGCAGCTCCCGCACCGTCATCAGTCCGTTGCGCTCGATTTCGCTGTCGAAGCGAAACCCGGCGTATATACCCTGATTGGGCCGGAACTGAATGCGGACGGCTCCATCAAGAACGCGATCCGCGTGGACTGGGTAAAGGGTGCTGCGTTCGTAACACCAGCCGGCTACTGGCATGAACACGTCAACGAATCCGGTGCAGACGCCTACGTCATGCCCATTCAGGATGCCGGTTTACATTCCTACCTGCGCACACTGGACATACAGTTCTATCTCGAAGACTAACTCTGTTTCGGCCTCCTCCTGTGTGCCTCTCCCGGCCAACAGCATTTTGGTCTTGCGCATCATCGTGGTGGATACGAACCAAGGTAAGCGGGTTGCTCATACGGAGCGCACTGCGCTGCAAACGTCATACGCTATTCAGTAGGTGCAGAGCACGGGAAAGCGGGGCACCCGCTACAGTTTCCGCTGCAGTACAAAAGCCCTCCGATTTAGAGGGCTTCTAAGTTGCTGATATTTTGTGGGCGCGGGTCGGGATCGCACCGACGCCTAAAGGTTTGGCAGTTTTGGTGCCTTCATGTAAACCATTGAAAGCAGCCGCGAGTTCCGTCGAACGCCGTACTCGAGATCGGACAATTTTAGTATGGTTTCATCCCTTATTGGCAACCAATTGGCGACCATAGGTTTGGTATTCTCTTCGGCCGATCTGTGCGCTCGCGCACACCTACATTTGCCATCAGTCATTCCACTTCTGGAGAGAGATGAAGAGAATCGGTGCCACCGATTCAAGTTAGATACTTGCCGGCGTTATAAACCACGGCCTCAACGGCTCCTGCCACCTTTGATCGAGAGTTTCGTCGATTTTCAAGCGGCTGATGCCACTTATCTTTTAGATTTCTTCGATCGTGGGTGAGTAGACACTGAGTTCAAACACTGACATTGCCTTTTGGCCCGCTCGGGCAACATGCGGTTGTATTCGCTATGCAACTCTTCTTTGGTCCATTGGGCCAGGCTCCGAATTTCAGCCTGTGTATCGACCTAGAGGGCTTCGACTCAAGGAGTTTCAGAGCTTGAGTTCCTTTGTCTTTAATCGTTTGGAGTCGTTGTAGAATTTCGGCGCGTGTCATGATGGGTTTTAGTTGTCGGTCAGGGAAGGGAACTGTCCTCGCTATGGTATCCCGAGATCGAGAGCGTTCGCGAGTCTCTCGGCTCAACTCCGTCTATTAGGCTGCCGCATGACGGCGAAATGAGGAATTCTCATATTGGACCCTTGTGGGCAATTTTCGCAATACCCGTAAATCATTGAAATAATTGGTGATCTGATCGAGACCGAACCGAATGACCTCTTCCATGTCATTCGGCAACGTAAAACGCAACTGATTGGAACCTGATCGTACAGACCACTCTACGCCACTGATTACACGCAAAACGCTGTTATTGGACCTTTGGACCTTTTAAGCGATACACACAGGGCGTTTTATCAGGACTCATCTAACCTATAGGTAGAGACAGTGCTAACAAGGCCGGATCCGTGACCTTGTCGCAGAGATCCGCGACCGCCGGGCCTCTGCGTTATTAAATAAACGCTCGCGTGGCACGTCTCAATAAGGAGAACTGAACGGCCGACAACACCATCCTCATCCCCGCAGCAGAAACCGCCGGAAAGAACAACCACACTTCCCTAACGAGAGCCCTGAATACCGCCAGGCTCGCAAACGCCATCCTCGGTGAGGAGATCGAGCTCCGCTGCCACATCGAGCGGAGTGCCCGATCTTTTGTACGGGTTGGAGTGTTAGTGTAGCGCAACGAGTTTTGTAAGTATCTTGTCGCCGTCGAGGTGTGGGGAAGTGGAAAGCGTACTTTGCTTTCCACTTCTCCACACCCTGTGTGTTTTCACTCGGGTTGCCACGTCTCTGGTGCTGGCGATCTGTAGCCGAGCGCAGAGTGTGGACGGATGGTGTTGTAGTGAACCCGCCAGCGTTCTGCCAGCACCTGCACTTCCTTCAACGAGTAGAAGATCTCTCCATTCAGGAACTCGTCCCGCAGCTTTGAGTTGAAGCTCTCGCAGTAGCCGTTCTCCCACGGACTGCCGGGTTCGATATAGAGTGTCTTTGCGCCGGTATCAGCCAGCCATTTCCGCAGATCCTTGGCGACGAACTCCGGGCCATTGTCCGAACGGATGTGCACCGGCACGCCCTTCATGACCATGACATCGGCCAGGGACTCGATCACCTTGGCACGCCTGCCGCTCGCTCATCCCATGCGCTTGCCGCGCATGGCTCACCACACAACGCCGTCGTTCAGGGCTCAGAAGTTTCCCGAGGCGATGTCCTTCAGTACCAGCTTCTCCAGGCTCAACTCCGATACCAACCGCTTCAGCTTCGCGTTCTCCTGCTCCAGATCCTTCAGCCGTCGAGCCTGATCCACCTTCAAACCGCCGTACTCCTTGCGCCAACGGTAATAGGTCTGCTCGACGATCTCAGCTTCCTTGCAGGCCTGCGGTAACGTCTTCCCGTTCGCAACACCCACTTCAACCTGTCCCAGCAGATGCACGACCTGCTCCGCCGTAGGCTTCTTCCCTCGTGCCATACACAACTCCTTCATCGTTCCAGTTTGTCTCATCTCAACGGGTACAAAAGAGGCCGGGCATTCCAAACGGACTTCCGCGATGAGGTGCTGCGACGAGTTTTTCATGGGAATTGTCTCCCGATCCGAAGGACCTGCTCATCCCATTTCTCGGTACTAATCCGCCATCATCTGCTCACGCTTGAAACCATACCTGTTCCCCAGTGCCATCGCCTCAAATTGCAACGACACGATTGCGTACCAGCCTTTCGACCTCTACAGCTTTGGCGATTTCTGGATATCCCAGCCTCCTCCAAGCGCCTTGATCAAGAGAACACTCGCGTCAAGTTGTCTGCGCCTGATGTCGATGTCATTGCGCTGATCAGCAAGTACTGTGGTCTGGGATGTAATCACTTCCAGGTAAAGGTCCAATCCGGCTTCATAGCGCTGGTTAAAGGTTTGTAAGGACTGGATCGCTGCATCCGTTGCGTGATATTGCAGTTCCGCCTCTCCCTGCAGCACACGCAGTGCCGCCAGGTTGTCTTCTACCTGCTGGAATGCACTGAGCGTCGTCTGACGATAGGTGGCGACCGTCGCGTCATAGCCAGCGCGTGCACTTTCGGTTGCGGCCCGGCGCCGACCAGCGTCGAAGAGGGTTTCTGAGAAAGTAGATCCCACTGCCCAGAAGCGACTTGGCCAGGTAAACCAGTTCAACGCGGAGGTTCCCTCCATGCCCACGAGGCCGCTGAGCGAAAGGGATGGGTAGTACGCCGCTTGCGCAATGCCGATCTGCTCATTTGCAGCGGCCATGCGGCGTTCGTCAGCTGCGATATCCGGCCGCCGCTCCAGCAATTCGGAAGGCAACAAACCGGGGATCGCCGGAATTTGCGTCGTCTCCAGATCGAGCGGAATGGGCGCAATGGTAAGTGCCGCGGGCGGTTTGCCGATCAGCACAGCGATGGCGTGCTCGAACTGGGCGCGCTGCACTTCAATATCGCTGCGCTGCACCATCGCCTGATCCAACTGCGCCTCGGCCTGGGTCACGTCGGAGCGTAGCGCGAGACCTCCGTTGAAGCGGCCCTGGGTAAGCTGCAATGCGTTCTGGTAGGCCTTGATGGTATCGTCCAGCAGTTTTTTCTGGCTATCCGCACTGCGCAAACCGAAGTAGTCCGTGGCCAGCTCCGCATGCAAGCTCAGCCGCACGCTCTCGATATCGGCGGCGCTCGCCTGCGCCTGCTCTCTGGCAGCGGTTACGCCGCGGCGGATGCGCCCCCAAAGATCAACTTCATAGTTCAGGTCAAAGCGCAGGACGAAGTCGCCGGTGCCATTGTTGGCAAGGTTGGTGAGGAAGTAGGGTTGATTGGCCGATTCGCGGACGGAGCTCGCGCCTGGTGCCACGCCAATCGTGGGCGCCTCGTTCGCGCGCGCATAGCCTATGGCGGCACGCGCGGCCCGAAAGTTTGCCTCCGCCGCCTTGAGCGTCTGGTTTGCGGTATTGACCTGCTCTTCCAGAGTACTTAGTTGCGGGTCCTGGTACATGAGCCACCAGTCCCCTTTCAGCTTCTGGTCACTGGGCTGTCCGGGCTTCCATTGGTCGTTTTCCGCCGCCTGGTCAACAGGGGCTTCCTTGAACGAAGGTGCGGTGATGGCGGCTGGCCGTTTGTACTGTGGGCCCACCATGCAGCCAGCGAGCAGCAGCACCGCCACGCTGCCGGAGATGGGTAAAAGTCTATTCACTGTGCTGCTCCCTGATTTCAAATTGCACGCGAAGCGCATCGTAGTCTTACTGAACAACGGAGACCTTCTGCCCGTTACTGAGCAGATCACTTGGATTGCTCACCAGCCGTTCTCCGCCACGGAGCCCTTGCGATATTTCAATCTGGGCTCCCAAATCCTGACCGATATCGACCGGAATAAAGTGCACCGTGTCATCCGAGGCCACCGTGACCACATGCGTGCCATTCTTATCGATCACCAGGGCGGTTGAGGGGACAACCAGAGATGGCCGGCTTTGCGCCAGATCAAACTTGACCTGCCCGTACATGCCGGGTAACAGGGATCCGTCGTGATTATCCACCTGGACCTCTGTCAGCATCGTGCGGGCTGCCAGATCCACCGACCCGGCGCTACGCGACACTATAGCCGTGTATGGACGACCTGGCCTTTCCTCCACAGTGACGGTAGCCTTCTGTCCCGCGTTGATACCGAGTGCGGCGGATTGTGGCACCTCCACCTGGACTCGTAGAACATCACTTTGCGCAATGCTGAAGAGGCTCTTGCTGCCATTGCCGCTGCCATCATTCACCAGGTCACCGCGTTCCACATTTCGCGCGGTAATGACTCCCTCAAAGGGCGCAACCACGCGTTCAAATCCCTGCAGTTGCAGCAGCCGTTCAACATTCGCCCTCTGCGAGGTCAGCCTTGCCTGCGCAACGGCGATATTGGCCGCCGCGGCCGACACATCCGCGTTGCGCGCGTTGAATGCTTGCTCGGTGTCGTCCACCGATTGCTGCGTAACCGCATGCGTCTTTATGAGGGGCGCGTAGCGATTTCTTGTCATGCGTGCCAAGTCGAGATTGGCCTGGGCCTGCTGCAGAGCAGCCTTGGATTGTTCCACTGCTGCCGCAGCCTCTTGAACATTTGCGCGGGCCTGATTCAATTGCTGATCAATTTCAGGCGTCGAGACGAGCGCCAGAATCTGGCCCGCCTTCACATGCGCTCCGATATCGACAAAGCGCTTCTCAATGTATCCATTGGTGCGCGCGAAGACCGAGGCGCTGTACATAGGCTCAAGACTTCCCGGCAAGGATAGCGAGGTATGGGCCGGTGCCAGGTGCGGTTGCACCACGATCACTTCGGGAAGAAGGACGGTACTTGCATGAACCACATCGCGTGCTTCCCGGTTCCTAATGACATGCGGCACGATCCCGATTGCCAGCAAGAGAATCATCACCACTACTCCAGCGACGACTCGGCTGGTCTTCGTGCGAGAGGGAGTCGAAATTTCAGACTCAACTAGAGTGCTACCGGTTGGCGTCATTATGCGTTCTCCTGTTGCTGATTTTTGCGTTTTCCGTGGACGAGGCTGTACATCAGTGGAACGAAGAACAGCGTTGCGAAGGTGGCCATCGAAAGGCCGCCAATGACGGCACGAGCCAGAGGAGCATTTTGTTCTCCACCCTCGCCCAGCCCCAGGGCCATCGGCAGCATGCCAACAATCATGGCAAAGGCCGTCATGACGATGGGGCGCAGTCGGGTGGCGCCCGCGGAGACCGCGGCATCAAAGGCGGAGTAGCCACGCTGACTCTGTTGCTTGGCAAATGTCACCAGCAGAATGGAGTTTGCGGTCGCAACTCCGATGGACATGATGGCACCCATTAGACTGGGCACGTTGAAGGTTGTCTGGGTGAGAAAGAGCGCCCACACGATGCCACAGAAGGCTCCTGGAAGCGCACAGATGATGATGAATGGATCGAGCCAGCTCTGGTAATTGACCACCATCAAGAGGTACACCAGCATCGCAGCGAAAGCCAAACCGAGGCCGAGGCGTGTGAAGGCCTCATTCATGCTCTCCACTTGGCCTCGGATCTCGATTACGTTGCCCGGAGGAAGTTTTTTCTGCTCTTCCTCCACGACCCGCTGCACCTTCTTCTCGATGGAGCCAAGATCGGTCGCCTGGGTATTGAGGAGTACGTCATAGGCTCTTTGCACATTGTGATGATTGATCACTACCGGCTCGTACGAAGGCGTGATCGTGGCCAGGTTGCCGAGCATCTCTGTCTGGTTGGGCAGCGTCTTGATGGGGATCGGCGTATTCTTCAAGGCGTTGATCGAATCCAGACGGTACTGTGGCGTCTGCGCCGTAACCGTATAGGTGAGGTTCATATTCGGATCGACCCAGAAGTTGGGTGCGACCGCATAGCCGGAGGCCATGGAGACAAACAAATTATTGGCCACGTCCTGCTGGGTCAACCCGAACTGCGCCGCCCGTGTCCGATCCACGTCGATCTTCAGATTAGGACTGTCCATCACCTGTTGCAGGTGAACATCCACCGCGCCGGGTATGGCCGCGATCCTGGAACGCAGAGAACGGGCGACGTCGAAATTGCCGGCATCGGTTCCCTGGACCTCAACGTCGATCGGTGCGGAGAGACCGAAGTCGAGAATCTGGGTAACCATGTCCGCAGGCTCGAAGTAGAAGGTCATGGCCGGGAATTTCTTCGGCAACTCCCGGCGCAACGCCTCGATGTACGTTTCCGTGGAAGCATGGTGCTTCTGATTCAACGATACGAGGATTTCTCCGTCGAAGGCACCGATGTTGGGAGTAAAGCCAAAGGTGAAGTCGATGGGATCCTGGGGAAGGCCGATATCGTCGAGAACCAATTCAAGTTGATTGGCTGGAACCACCTGACGGATGTTCTGCTCGACCTGACTGAAGAGGACCGCAGTCTCCTCGATACGAGTTCCCGGCATGGTACGCACATGCAATCGGAATTGACCGGTATCGACCGCGGGAAAGAAGTCGCGCCCGATAAAGGGCAGCAACAGAAACGCGGTTGCCATCACGCCGGCACAGGCGATGAGAGCGGTCCTGTGATTTTCGAGGAAGCTATGAAGCAGGCGGGTGTAGTACTCCTGCACTTTCAGATAGCCCGCGTTGAACCGATTGGTGCAATGCTCGAACCATGAAGGCTCCTGGCCCGCTTCCGTTCGGGCTGGCTCTTCCGCAGAAGAGTGGTTCTCACCAGCCAGAAAGTATTTGACCAGGGTCGGCACCAGAGTGCGGGAAAGGATGTACGAAGCCATCATGGCAAAGACCACGGCCATCGCCATCGGCGTAAAAAGATACTTCGCAGGCCCCGTAAGAAAGACCACCGAGACGAAGACAATGCAGATCGTCAGCGTGGACACGAACGTCGGCGTCGCAATCTCCTCCGCTCCCTGCAGCACAGCATCGTAGAGGGACTGCGTGCCCATGTGCCGGTGAATGTTTTCGATCGTAACCGTGGCGTCGTCCACCAAAATACCAATCGCCAGCGCCAGACCCCCCAATGTCATGGTATTCAGCGTCTGTCCCAGTGCGTTCAGGACGATGATGGAACTCAAGATGGAGAGTGGGATCGAGATTGCAATGATGAGGGTGCTGCGCCAACTGCCCAGGAAGAGCAGGATCATCAGGGCCGTGAGGCACGAAGCGATCGCTCCCTCGCGCAGTACGCCCTCGATGGCGGCGCGAACGAAAACGGATTGATCGAAGAGGCCCTGGATCTTCATGCCTTTAGGCGCAGCCGCTTGAACGACAGGAAGAACCTTATTCTTGATTTCGTTGATGATCGTAAGCGTGGAGACAGAGCCGGTTTTGAAGATGGGGGTCAGCACGGATGGCTTGCCGTTTGCACGCACGATGTTCTGCTGCACCATCCAACCATCTCTCACATGTGCCACATCGCGCATGAAGACCACGGAATTATTCACCACTTTGACGGGCACATCGTTCAGCGCCAGTGCATCGCGGGGGCTGTTGTTCAGGCTTGACCCATACTCGCGCCCACCAATCTTGATCGTGCCGGTGGGCATCGTTACATCCTGCGCAGTGATGGCGTTTTCAATATCTATCGGCGAGAGCCCTTTTGCCAGCAGCGCCTGCTGGTTCAGGTCCACCATAATTTGGCGGACAACTCCTCCATGCGGGGCCGAGAGCAACGTTCCCGGAATTGTCGATATCCTTTGCCGTACGCGGAAGATGCCATAGTCATACAACTCGGATTGCGAGAGCGTATCGCTGGAGAGTGCCAACTGATAAATCGGCACGGTGGAGGCACTAAAGCGCAGCACCCAGGGCGGATTTACTCCTGCAGGAAAGCGAAAGCGAATCGATTGTGTGGCTGCACCCACCTGTGCCATCGCGGCATCAATCCGCACCTGGGGCTGAAAGTAAATCATGAGCACGGCGTAGCCGCGAACGGTCTGCGAGTCAATCGATTTCACGTCGTTCACCGTCGACATGATGAACTCGCTGAACGTTGTGATGCGCTGCTCCATCTCCTGCGCTTGCAGGCCACGGTAATCGTAGACAACGGTGATGACGGGGATGTCGATGGTCGGAAAGATGTCAGTCGGCATCGTGATAATCGATGACAGCCCCAGGAGGAGAATCAGGATGGAAGCAACGATGAACGTATAGGGGCGATTCAGCGCCAATCGAACAATCCACATACCAAAATCTTTCTGCGAAAGGGCTACTGCTTCATTCCCTGGAGAACGAAGGTAGCGCTTCAATGTTGTGCAATAAGGAGATGTGCTCGTACAGAAGCATCTCTTCTTTGCGTTTGGAAGCGTTGTTCTACATCGACCTACTCGATCGAGAGAAACTGGCTTAGAAGATTTCAAATACTGTCACCACTGGTGCCAGCCGAGAGGCCTCGAATCGGATTTCATGGCCTGCATTCTATAGATTATCTATAGTGGCGATAGGTCGCAGATTATTTATAATTTGGGAAATGGCGACGAAGGAACGCGTAGTACAGCATCAATCAATGGCCGAACAGGTCAAACGGGAGCTTCTACGGAGGATTATGAATGGGGATCTTCCTCCTGGATCGCGCCTCGTTGAACTGCAGATCGCCCATGAGTTGAATACCAGCCAGGGGCCGGTACGCGAGGCTCTGTGCGAACTTGAGGCGCTCGAACTTGTTGTGACAGAACCCTATAAGGGAAGACGAGTGCGAGAGGTAACACCGCAGGATATGCGAGAGGCGTATATGGTGCGCGCCGCGCTCGAGGAGATGGCAGGGCAACTTGCCGCACCTCGCTTCAAGGGCTCAGTAGGTAATTTGAAGAAAACGGCTGCGGCCATCCGTGACGCAGCGCGAAAAAAGGACATTGCAGCATACGCGCGCCACGACATCCACTTTCATCGCCTGATCGTGGAGGGAGCCTCAAACCGAATTCTGGCCCGGACTTGGGATTCTCTTGCCTTTGAAGTGCGCCTCCAACTGCGCCTTTCAAAAGGTGAGGTCGATCTGATGGCCGTCCAGGAAGCCCACTGGGGCATCATCGACGCGATGGAACGAGGAGATGGTCAGCAGGCGGGCGAGTTGCTCCGCAAGCACATTGTCTGTTTCCTCTCATGAACTCAGACTTCGGGCGTACCCTCAAGGCGACAAGAAACTTACAAAACTCGTTGCGCTACACTAACACTCCAACCGGTACAAAAGATCGGGCACTTCACTGCGCTCGGGCAAATGCGCGGTGCGGTTGTAAGCACGGCCGTTGGGATCGCGAACTGCATGGGCTAGTTGGTGTTCGATGTAATCGGGTCGGACGCCCAGGACTTCGTCAAGAATCGTCCTTGCAACTGCCCGGAAGCCGTGTCCGGTCATTTCATCCTTGTCGATGCCCGAACGCTCCGCGCACTCGGGAAAACAAATCGGCCTCTGCCTGTCAGGGGGTGCAGCTCCCGAAGAATTTCCACCGCCTGACGTGAAAGGGGAACAATATGCGGGTCTTGGTCTTGGTCACGGTGTACCGCCATTCGGCCGCGTCAAGATCGACATCCGCCCATTCAGCTTTGTGCAATTCACCAGGCCGCACGAATACCAACGGTGCAAGGCGCAGGGCACAGTTCACAGTAAGCGTGCCTTCGTAGCCATCTATAGCTCGCAGGATGGCGGCAACCTGTTTAGGTCCGTCGTAGCCGCTAAGTGCGTAGGCTTCACCGGGGGAAATGCGCCGCGAAGATCTCCAGAAGGATCATGTACGGCCCGTCCGGTCGCGATGGCGTAGCGGAATACCTGTCCACAGTTGCTCAGGGCTCGATGCGCTGTTTCCAGCGCTCCTCGGCTTTCGATTCGGCGCACTGCGGTCAGTACCTCGGGTGCGGTTATCTCGGCAATCGGCCGGCCGCCAATCCACGGGAAGATGTCGCGCTCGAAGCGCCGGACGATGCGGTCACCATGGTTCTCGGCCCAAATTGAAGAATACTTGGAGAGCCATTGACGCGCAACCACCTGGAAACTATTTGCCGCACGGTCGGTGCGGGCAGACTTTTGAGCCTTGCGGTTCTCGCTGCGGTCGGTGCCGTTGGCCAGCAGTTTGCGTGCTGCGCCCGGCGGTCCCTGGCATCTTTCAGTTTGACATCCGGATAGCACCGAGGGCTAGCCTCTTTCTTTGCCGCCGAAGCGATACTTCAGTCGCCATCACTTGCCGCCGTTCGGGGACACTTCCAGGTACAGGCCGCGTTCATCGAAAACTTTGAAAAGTCTTCCCGCTTGGATTTGGCGTTTCTGACAACTACATCGGTAAGGGCCACTGTGGGGGCATCTTCTTTGTTAATAGGTCCGTATGCCCCAATCTTGCCCCACATGCCCAGATGTCAATGGACATTCTTGGTTCTCGGTGGACTAGAGCGCGTAAATAGAGCCAGCATTTACGCTGGCTCTAAACACTTCTCGGAACTTTGTGGATGTTGTAATCGTGGAGGCGCGGGAGTCGAACCTTGGGTAAGTATTGATTCTACACAACTTATTGATTCTTCGATTGGCAGGAAATCACGAAATGCCATGATTTCCGGATCTACTGTACAAACGCTTTATCAGCATTCTCGAATCGAGGTGTTGGCAGTCCTCTCTACTTCAAGGTTGCTGCATTTTGCCATCAACTCGGAGAACGGAACCGGATCGTTGAGAAACAGCCCTTCCTCAACCATTGCCTCGTAGTCCTTTTGCAGTGCAACGCGCGCTTCATCTGCAGGTGTGAGGCAAATCTCGCCATTGATTGCCAGATGGTAGTCGATGCGCTGTCCCGATGAGTCCTTTTCAGAAAAGAACCAGCTTTGTGCATGACTACGGCCTGCGCTGTTTGTGAATCCTGAAGCGCGGTAGTGTCGAGACCTGCAGCACGCATTCGAATCAGGTCGAAGAAGTGCCGGCTGAAGCGGTGGCTGATTCTTTGGTCGCCTTGCAAGCAGCAGACGTGAGCTCCGGTCGATTTTTCCCAGAAGATGCGGGAGGGAAGCATCGTTCGTGGCGTAGCTCGTGGGAACTCGACTCCCCGATGTACTCGGCTGCGTCACAGAGAACAGAGCTTTCCTGGCTCGGTTCTCCACTGGAACGGGCACCGGATTCGAGCTTGACTCGCGGAAGCACATAGCTCGAAGCCTCGGTCAACGCTTCGTACGCGATGAAGATATTGCAATCGTCTGCCGAGACAGTTGCTTCTGGTACGGAGGCCAAGGATGCTGTCACGAATGGTAGAGCCTCATTGGCAATCCAGCTTGGCAAGAGATCTTTTCGGATTGCATCGCTCCACTTTTCTCTTGTGACCTCGAAGCTGGCAGAGGATCAATGCTGTGTTGACCTCCTACCAGATCGGGAGCGAGCTGATAAATGTCATAGGTTAGATCGATGTCTTCGGAGAATCGCTCAATGGCACGGTATACCTTGGAGAGTGCCGTGCCTCCCTTGAAGACGAGATGCTGCCGAGGTCAGATTAGAAGAGAATGTCCAACGAGCGGACGACCCAAATATATTTCTCCAGGAGCTGTGCAGGACGGCCGGAGGCGCTGGCTGCTCCACTTGCCCTGCAGAACAAGCGCCTGATTTATAACCTGCTGTTCCACTCCAGCGCCGCAACCCTGCTCGAGATCGCTCGCGATCCCCGGCACCTCGGCGCCGAGATCGGCTTCTTCAGCGTGCTCCATACCTGGGACCAGCGCCTGCAGCATCATCCCCATGTCCACTGCGTGCTCGCCGCCGCCGGCGGCCTCGCTCCGGACCACTCCCGTTTGATCTCCTCCCGCCGCTCCTTCTTTCTCTCCCCATCAAGGTGCTCAGCCGCGTGTTCCGCGGCAAGTTCGTCGCCGGACTCAAGAGCGCCTTCCATACAGGCACACTCCAGTTCTACGGCACCCTCGCACCATTCGCAGCACAGGGGACCTTTACCTCCTGGCTCAGACTCCTGTTCCGCCACGACTGGGTCGTCTACGCCAAGCGCCCCTTCGGCGGGCCGGAACACGCGCTGCGCTATCTCAGTGCCAGATCATCGCACATCACCATGGTTCAAGGACGGCGTAGCGAGCGGCGGGACTGATAAATACGCGTTGAAATGCAATGGTAGGGAGCACTCCGTCTTCGCGTGGTAGTGGTCCGTTGCCCACCGTATTCATCGGCACGACAAACGAGATTTCGTGAAATCGATGTTTGCCCACTTGCAAATCCTGTCCCGGGAGAACCGCGAAAACCTGTTCGATCCCCTCTACGACGCGCCTCAGAGTGGGAGTTCGGCTGTTAAGCATCATCCTCATCTGCGGATTTGCGGCGTGAAGCATAGCCGCGTTACTGCCGGAGTCAAGCCTGAGGAGTAGGGGCGTTTTCTTAAAGCCGGGCATGCTGGCAGCCACAATCATAGGTCGAGTAAAAGGCAGATCATCGGCCGGACCGTAGGGCTCGATGAGAGGAACACGTTCAACTTTGGCAAAGAGACCAAGAGTGTTTGAGTCATCCAGACACAGAATGCGCTCACAATTATCGATGAGCAGATCGAAATGTTCGAGAAAATTGTCTCCCAGGATACCGCGGATCCGGGGATCGGCTGCCTTCAGTTGGGAGAGATTCTGGATAACGACAAGCAAATCCGGGACGGATTTCTCACCAGCCCGCAACTGCCCGAGGTAGGCGAAATTATATCGGCCATGCGTTGCGGCTCCCCCGACGCCAGTAGTGCCCTGAACGCTCAGCTGTAATTCTGCTGCCAAGGAAGAGTCGACAGTGGTAATCTGGGCACCCGTATCCACCAGAAAATCATAGGGGCCATTCTGGTTGACCCAAAGCGGGACGATGATTTGTGAGCCCTGGACGATACGTACGGGCAGACTTGCCACCTTTCCCGGACAGTGCGGTTCAGCCAGGACCCGTAAGGGAGAGGGTTGCGAAGCTGACACAGGCAAAGAATGGGCGGAGCAACATAAGTGCACCTCAGCCGGATGGGCTGGGTGCAATCTCGCAGTGCACTTCCACGCTGTCATGACTGCGTTGTGACGGGTCCCTGAAAAGAGAGTGACGGATTCATGACTGACAATAAGTCGCGTGTTTTCAGATTCGCGGATGTCGAAGTCATAGAGCGTGAGTTTCTTCTGGTCAAAGCAAGGAGACTGCGCCGGTCAAGCCGAAGGCATTTCGGGTGTTTCTCTTCCTGCTGGGCAATCCGGGCAGGCTGGTCACGAAAGACGAGATCATCGACGCGGTCTGGAATGACTGCGCAGTCTAGGATAACTCCCTCACAAAGAGCATCGCTACCTGGCGGCGGCTGCTGGGGGATGACCCCCGCGAGCCCCAGTACATCGCCACGGTGCAGACTGTTGGCTACCGTTTCCTCTGCGAGGTGACTGTAACGGAACCGTCCCCAGGACCCTCCTTACCGTCCAATTCATCGGTAGACATCGCTACGCGTCCGGAATGGCAGCCGGTCCTCAGCGATCCCGAGATTCTTCCCGACTACACAGTCGCGGTCCTGCCTCGCCCGCCGATCGCCGTTCGTCGGAGAACGATGGTAATCGGGGCAAGCGCCGCGATCATCGTTCTCGTCGCAGCAATAGGATTCATCCAAATCAGAAAGTCCCGCCCGGCCAACGTCGTCGAATCAAGAATCACTGCCAACCCGCAAGATAGACCGGTCATGAGCTCCGCCATCTCCCCTGACGGAAAATATCTTGCATTCACCGACAAAACCGGGATGTATCTGCGGCAGGTCGAAGGTGGAGAAACGCATAAGCTCTCGTTTCCAGAAGACTTCCCCCGTGCTGATATCGAAGGCTGGTTTCCGGACAGCGTGCATCTTGTTGTCTCTTCGTGGACCGAAGGCACAAGAAATACAAGGAGCCTCTGGCGAGTCTCCACGATGGGTGGAACGCCGATAAGACTGAATGGCGCTGGCTCATTCGCCCGGGTTTCTCCGGACGGATCACAGATAGCCTTCCTTCAAGCCGGGCTCAGTCGAAGTGAACTGTGGTTGATGAGTTCAGACGGCGAAGCGCCGCACAAAATCGTCGGAGCTGACGAATCCGACGAGCAAATCTAAGTCCTGTTGCCTGGTCGCCAGACAGCAGGCGAGTCGCTTACGTCAGGAGAACCATTCATCTGTGGGATAGAGATACTGCAACGATCGAGATCTTTGATCTTGCAAGCGGACGAACAGATCACTTGATCTCGAATCCGGCCCTCGGCCAATTGCTCGCCTGGCCACAGGAGAACTCGCTGATCTACACACGCAGTGAAGATGCGCATAATGAAAAAGACTCCAATCTCTGGCGCACACAACCGGACTCGCGGGGTTCGGGGGTGCGGATAAGCAGCGGTCGTGGATTTATAGGTCAGATCAGCGCCACGAAGGATGGAAATATATTGGCTTTAAAAAGAGTAGAGTACCAAGCCGATATCTACATTGCAGAGCTGGGAGAAGGCGGCAAAAAGTTACTCTCTCCCAACCGGTTGACTAACGAAAAATGGGATGACGAGGTTCATTCCTGGACGCCAGACAGTAAGGCCATCTTATTGATTCTGATCGTGACGGACGGCAGCATATTTTCAGACAGGGAATTGATCAGGTACAGCCTGAGCTTCTGATCGGCGGAGACCACGACTATTCACTTCCTAGATTGACTCCCGATGGAGGCGAGATTCTGTATCTTCAGATGCCAGGGCGAGACGAAGCATCCCATGACATACGCGTCATGCGTACGCCGCTCGAAGGGGGAGGACCGCAACAACTGTTGCACGGCCCGGCAGTCTGGAACCTGCAGTGCGCACGCATTCCTTCCACACTATGCATCTACAGTTCGGGACCACCTTACCATGTGAAATTCTTCTCCTTCAAGGCGAAGTCAGGGTAAAGCGAACGATTCATGGCCTCCAGACTGGCTGATGTCGATCGGCCAAACTGGTCTCTGTCGGCGGATGGAAAATATCTCGCTGTGAGCGCGACGAAGCTCGGCAACGATACGGCGATTCGCATCCTCTCGACCTCTGGTGATTTCGAGAAAATCATACCTCTGCCGGGATGGCGCGAAGTTAGTGGTATGGATTGGGCTGACGATAAAAGCCTCTGGGTAAGTGCGTGTGTGCACCTCGGTTCCTGGGGTGCGTACAGTCCCTGCACCCTCTTGAAAGTCAATATGGACGGTAGATTCACAGTGGCACATGAAGATGGAGACGTGCACTATGTGGCGGCTCTACCCTCTCCTGATGGCAAGCGCCTCACGCTCCCGGGCAGTAGTGCAGACGACTCAAACGTATGGCTGGCAAGAAGTATCCCTTGACCGCACTCGCCAGACAGATTGGAGAAAAGAATGCCGATCCAAGGTGACCCACGACGGAATGCAGAGAGATGTCGATGCATACCCTGCAAATTCTTAACCGTCCTCACGTCGGTCATGATTCTTTTGCTCCTGCCACTATCTTCGGAGAGACTGGCAACAGCTCAATCCAATTCACAAACGATCCTGCATGGGGTGATGGATGGCTCAGGAGCAGTGATCACGAATGCTTCTGTCACTCTCGAGGATGATCGCTTAAAAGCAGTTGTTCATGCGACAACGGATGAGGCAGGGCACTACGATTTGACAGCTTCAATGCCGGGTATTTATCGCGTGAAGATTACCGCCGTTACATTCAGTACGTTCATATTTAAGGATCTCGGTCTAACGGGCGGCAACCTCAATCTTCCCGATGCAATGTTACGGCCTGGCACTGCCATATTTACATTCAAGTTAAGCGCAGCAGCAGCCGAGCTGGCTGGAGGTCAGATCGCTACCGTCGGTCATGTAGGGATCTTCGGCGACCTGCTTCTTCAGTATGTGCCGTTCACTGTTCAATCTTACGAGAGCACATTTCTTGTGAACCAGCAGGCTTTGACTTTGACTAACGTTCTGGGCAGCGATGCCGCCTTCGTTTCACCTCTGTCCTCTTCCAAGGCGTCGCCGTACGCCGATACGTTCCTGGTTCGGGGGTTCAGACAACCCACAAGTAGCCGGGCGGCAGTGAACGGGCTCTTCGGACTGTACGCTGGCCAGCCAACCATGGAATTTTTCCATGGGTCCAAGCGCTTTCGTCATGGGCGCTCCTGAATCTGTTGGGGGCGTCGTGAAATATGTCGCCAAAGCGAGCAGGTGATCGGCCGCTTCTGATCTTGGAGCCCACCTACCCTCAGCAAGAGTGTTTATGGCGGACACGTGGACGCATCCGGCAGAGTCGGCCCCCACAAAGCATTCGGAGGGAGGGTAAATGGGACCTATCGTGATGGTGAAGGGCAAATCCGCGATTCGCGGCTGCTGCACGGCGGTGCAGCGGTTGGCCTCGATTATCGATCGAAGCTCGTGCTGCTCTCGTTGGATGCGCAATACCTTCGCGATTACAACCAGGCGTTTCAATACGTGGTGATACCAGGACCGGGACTGTCGACCTGCTTCCGACGATTGCTGTAGTTTTCCTGGGTATAAACCTGACTGTATTGCTCGCAGAGAAGCTTCCCGTTTGCTGCACACGGTTCCATCCCGCGACAACCGAGTGCGTGAGAGAACCGGCCCTGAACGTCCGAGGATGATTTTCTGGTTGAAGCCAATATGCATCCAGACAGGTATGGTGGACAGATTTGTCGGCATCGAAGAAGACCATGACTTCGGTCCATCGCAGCCCTACAATTTGTACACACCGTATCGCCCGACCTCTCCCAACTTTGTTCTTCCCGAAATCGACACCTACAGGTCTGGTAGACAGCCACAGCACCAAAGGTTGATATCTCGGTGACACCGTCAGCATGGCACATGACAAATTGTTAGTGACGGGCGGCTTCCGCAGATCGACTGTGAGGCTGCAGGACAATTTTCTCGATAACATGTTGCCGCCCAGCCTCTATCTTCAGAGTGCGTTCACGCCTGCGGCTGCAGCTCTGTTTCAGGTAACACCGAATATCTCGCTCTATGGCAATTTCATTCAGGCGCTGGAGCCGGGAGCTGTTGCTCCTCCAGAGACAAAGAATGCCGGACAGGTATTTCCGCCAGCCATCAGCAACCAGGTGGAAGCCGGAGCGAAAGCCCATTTTGGCAGATGGGCTGGAACGATCGCCTTTTACCGCATCAGCGAGGCCTACGGCGTTGTGAGCGCCGTTACAGATCCGCCGACTTTCACACAGAACGGGCGCCAGGTAGATAAAGGGATAGAGATCGGTTTCACAGGAGATGTCGTTCCCAGCCTTCACGCGATACTCTCCGTGAGCTTCATCAACGCCAGACAGCACTCTACTGGAATTCCAGACACCGAAGGGAAAAGTGTCTCTTCAGTACCGGGCGCAACGGAGCGTGCAAATTTGAGTTGGGAGGTTTTTCACGTTAAAAACCTGACGCTCATTTGCAACTTGATGCAAAATGGGTCCGCCCCATTCGATGACATCAACAGCTATCGCGTGCCTTCGTGGACAACGCTGGATTTGGGAGCGCGGTATGTGTTCGGTCGCGAAAGGCCGCTGGCGATCCTGGCACAGGTATCAAACGTCTCCGACAGTAGGTTTTGGATCTCAGGCTTTTCGGGCGGACTCGCTCCCGCTGGCCCATGTGTGGTAAATCTCACGATCTCCAAGACGTTCTAACCGTCATCTTCTGGACTCCGGATGAGTCACGGGCAATGCGGAAAGCAGCTTATCGGATAATGCTTGTTGTCAATTGACTCGTTACGGCGTTCTCAATGAGCGCATTTAAATCGCCAATGCGCTCATCCACTTACATCTCCAATATAGAGCTGATGCTCAATGAGCTACATAGCGCCTTGCCTGCAAAATTGACATCAAATAGTGCTGAATATGTCGGCTACTCAGTGGCGAATCTAAAATTTGTGGAGCGGTTTCGTGTCGATAACAGATAAGAACTCAGATCAAAGCTTTGCATACGCGACATACACGACCATCGCACGGTCGAAACCATCCCAAATGGTCCTAAACCATCCTGGGCCACTAATCGTACTCATGGGTGCGGCGCATGTTCGCTATTGGGCGTTCTGTCGCACAAACCTCGAACCATCCCATCTCTAGCGCCATTCGTTTCAATGTCTTGATTACTTCCATCTGGTGCACGACGTGCTTTGATGGCTGCTCGCAGTCGAAGTGCACTCTCAAGCTCAGTGGGCGACTGTGGCGCGCCAGAACTGATAAAGGAGTCGCTAATGAAGTTGCTAAGGAAGTTAATCATCGCAGTAGCGGTTTGCCTTGCGAGCGGAATCGCAGCCTCCGCTCAGTCGGACGGAGCCGCCGATCTCCCCTATACCGGGACATGGAAGCTGAATCTGGCGAGGAGCGATTTTGGGGAAACTACCGTGATGTACGCGCAAACCGCTTCCGGCGAGATGAAGTTTACGGCCATGGGCTAGTCGTATACGTTTCAGATGGACGGAAAGGACTACCCTTCGCTGTTCGGGGTAACGTCCGCGTGGAAGCAGATCGACGGCATGACTTGGGAGATCGCGATCAAGCAGGACGGTAAGTTGATCAACACCACGACGACCACACTTTCAGCGGACGGCAAGACGACATTTCACCTCGTAGCGCTTGGCGATAACGGCAAAGTGCTTCTCAAGAAGAAGTTCACTCAGAAGCAGCTCATCACGTTCACCGCGAACCTGCAAACCTCGCTGATCGGTATGGAGGCGTGCTCAGGTGCTCACTTTCTTGGCCGTGCGTTGCGAGCACAGGGCCATGAGGTGAAATTGATCCCGGCTCAGTTTGTGAACCCTTTTGTGAAGTCCAATAAGAACGACTTCATTGATGCTGAAGCGATTGCCGAAGCAGCTCGGCCGGCACAACATGCGGTTTGTTCCGATCAAGACCGATGATCAGCTCGATCTGCAGGCGCTGCACCGGGTGCGGGATCGGCTGATGGCGTGAAGAACCTCTGTGATCAACCAGATTCGAGCTTTCCTGCTCGAACGCGGCCTGGTGTTTGCGCAGAGCCCGATTCGGCTGAGGGAGGCCATCCCGGAGGTGCTTGAGAACGCGAACGAGAACCTCACCCCGAGGATGCGCCACCTGGTCGCGATGCTGTGGTGCGAGTGGAAGGACCTGGAGCAGCAGATTTTGGAGATCAAAGATGAAGTGGAGCGGATTGCTTCGAGCGATGCCGCTTGCGTCAGGCTGCGTCAGATCCCAGGCATCGGACCGTTAGTGGCGACGGCGATCGTGGCTTCGATTGGCAACGGCGGAGCCTTCCGCAAGGGACGCGAGTTCGCGGCTTGGATGGGCCTGGTGCCCAAGCAGCACTCGACAGGCGGCAAGGCGAAGCTATATGGAATTAGCAAGCGCGGCAGCAACCTCTATCTCCGCAAGATCTTGATCCATGGTGCTCGTGCTGTGGTGTTGCGATCGAAGCGAGACCGCATCGCGATGGGTGCATGGATGACGGCGCTGGAGATGCGAGCGCCGCGTAACGTGTTGATCGTTGCTATGGCGAACAAGCTGGCGCGGATCGCGTGGGCGGTGCTCTCAACCGGCCAGGACTATCGGACTGTTCCGAATGCGATCTCTGCCTAGCCAAGCGCAACAACGATCGATTCCAAGCTCTCCCACCAAGGTCTGCACAGGCGAGTGAAGATGAAAGAACAGTCACAACGGCGTGTCCGCAACCTGCTGTTACGAATGGTCTTCAACGACCGACGAGTTTAGAAGGACAGGCACGCGGCGTATCTCATCCTGGCCAGGAGAACGACTCTCCACTCAAAGGCCGATTAGATAAGGGCGAAGGCTCCAGCGCATCCCGGTAGACTGTGGTTGGTTTAGAGACCAGGGTCAGCGGGAGGAAGGAGTCCGAATGATCATCGTAGGTTGTGATTTTCACCCTAGCTTTCAACAAGTCGCCATGCTCGACACCGAGACTGGGGCAACCGAGGAACACAAACTGATGCACACGAGCCGAGAAGCCGAAGGGTTCTATCGGAAGCTGGCTTCGCCAGCGATCGTGGGCATTGAAACCGTAGGAAACGATCAGTGGTTCGTGCAGCTGTTGCAGAAGTTGGGGCACGAGGTATGTGTCGGGGACGCGGCGCAGATTCGTGCCAGCTATGTGCGGAAGCAGAAACGGATCGACGGGACGCAAAACATATTCTGCAACTGCTGGTAGATGGGAGGATTTCCGCGTATCTGGATACCGGGCGCGGAGATGCGTGACCATCGTCAGCTGCTCATCCATCGACACAAGCTGGTGCAGATACGCACGCGGGTCAAGAATGAACTTCACATCTGATGTTGAACCAGGGCATGCAGAAAAAGCAGAAGCTGTGGAGTGAAGAAGGACGCGCTACGCTCGCATCTCTACCTCTGGAGCCATGGACCGATCGACGCAGACAAGACCTGCTCCACTTACTCTCCATGCTGGATGGCCAACTGGAAAAGCTGAACGATGCAGTAATGCAGGTGGCCGGGCACTACCCCGACGTTCATCTGCTGATGAGCCAGCCGGGAGTAGGCGCCGTAACAGCGCTCGCTTTTGTGCCGGGTGCGAGAGCGCCTACTCAGCCTAACGGTCTGGCTTTCGCTGGAAATGTGGCGTTGCTGGTTGGCCCATTTGCGAAAGCCGTCCTGAAAGGTTGTATCGGTCACGAAGCCGCGCATGGTCACGCGTTCCTGACGTCCGCCCGCATCTTCGGCGATGGTGACACCGCTCACATTACGCACAGCGTCTGCCAGCCGTACCACCTGCTGGTCGCGCAATAGCTGCTGCGGAATCACATAAACCGCTTGTGGGATCTCACGGATGGGAGTGTCGGTGCGCGTTGCCTCGTTGCTTTCGTTGACTTCATAGCCGTTCGCGCCAGCCCGAACTTCTATCGTGCTATTTGCCTGTGCGACGTTGAGGATGAGGTCTTGTGAGTTGTTCTCGACTGATACTTTCAGGGTCTGCTCCTTCGTCGTGAAGCCCTTTGCCGCTACGGTCAGACTGTAGATGCCCGGCACAAGCTGAAGGGAGTATCGGCCCATCGCATCCGTTGTAGCCTGGAGCTTGATAGCTCCGCAGGACAACGTAACGACAGCATCATGCAGCGTCGCGCCTGACGGGTCTGAGATGAGCCCAGACAGAGATATCTGCGATGCGCTCGTTGCGACCGAGCATTGGCTTGAGACGTCTGAAGTATGCGCGTGGAGGAATTCGACTGGGGTGGTTGTGGAGGCAACGATTAACACACAGAATCCAAAATGCTCCAATGACAACGACGGGGGGTACATGGGTTTACCTTTCGTGCATGCGGGCAAACGATGCTCTGTCCAGAAGCAGTCGTCCACCATGGTGATCGGTCTCGAGGTCACAGCGGCTCTTCGCCAAAAGACTCCGCAGTGGCCTCCAATATCTACGCTTTGATTCGCTGAATTGTCAGACGCTCGCAGTCTCCTGCGCTGGAGACTTCTGGCTGCTCTGGTGACGCCCGACCTTCTCATACTGGGCTTTGCGCTTTTTCCAGGAAGCGAATCGCCGCAACGATAGAGAAAAGCCGGTCCACACCAACATGAATGCACTTATGCAACCCAGCAATGCGACGATCCGGCCCACTACGCCGAACATCGCTCCGGTATGGATGAAACGCGCATAGAGTCTCCACTGCTGTCCGGGTGAGCTGTTGGAAAATGGATCCACCCGAACTACGCGGCCGTCCTTCCGAGCGAGGACGAACTGTACGCGTTGTCGCGGATTACTGCCATCTCCCTCCTCGATCCGGAACGCAACATTCGGATCCTTTTCGGATGGAAGCCGCATCTCGAGCTCCACCAGTTTGCATCCTGCGTCATTGCTGCATGAATCGCCACATCGAGCGACGGGAATTTGTCGACGTGCAGTGGCTTCGGTCTCCTGGGCTCAACTTCTGCTCTCTCGGCGGGAAGATGATCTCCAACGGCACGATTAAGAAGAGCGTTAGCCCAGGGGTAGGCCATGATGATGCCGGAGAGAGTGATCACCGACAATGGAACCGCCATCCAGAATCCAAGTACGTTGTGCCCAGTTCCACTCCCTGGCTCGGCCACGAAGGCCTCTTCGGAACAACACAGCAGGGCGAAGATGCTGCCACGTCAATTTCCTTGGAAACCAAAGGACGAGACCACTCAGAATCATAAAGAGGAAGGCGACGACGCAGGCGTCCTTGATACTTCGCAATCGCTCGTGCCTTACACCATTGAGCGCGACCCAACGATGCAGATCCCTTACGCTCGAAAAGAACACTCTTAGCTTTCCTGCTCCGTTGCCAATGATTCGCCCATTACACGTATTGACCAGAACGACCGAGTCTGCCCCGAAGGCTACTTCGGCCGGACGGTGCGCATCGGAGAAGAGAGTGAGAGTCGTTGCAGAACCGTGATGATCAATCGTCAGCCTTCGGGTTATCGGTCTCGAATCTCCCCTTGGTGCTTCGCCAAAAAGACAGCCAAGGGGAGGTTTTAATTCCTTTGATTCAATCTAAGACAGATTGGTCCTATATCAAGTTAAGAGACAGTTACTTATCCGAGCGGCTGGAACTCTGTAGCTGAATCGGGGGTAGTAGCCACATCCAACCGAAAACCTCCGTTAAGGGTTGTTACGTTCTCTGGCCGGGTCTTGCTGTATGCAATTAAGTCGAAGTAATATCGTCCGAACGGGTTGATGTGCTTGCGAAGAAGCGGAGTGACATGACTGAGCGTTTCGTCCTCGATCTGCTGTCCTTCCCCGCGTAGCTGGCTAACAATCTTGCCAATCTGGATCGTATTCCAGGCCACCACCGCATTGTGCAGAATCGATAAGCAACTGAAGGTATGTAGCTGGTCTCCGAAACTCGCGTCCCCGTATGGCACCCTCCTTCCCAAACGAGAGAAAGCGTGAGAGGTCATGCGAGGCCTCGCCTTTGTTGAGTTCGCGACTCATTCTTCGGCGGTACTCCTCGTCATCGATGGTCTTTAGAATGTGAATGGTCTTTTGCACCCGGCCGATTTCCGAAAGAGCCTGATAGACGCTGTTCTGGCGGGCATAGGATACAGCCGGTCTGATCTTGCTTTCAGGAAGGCCGCACGCGGTTCTACAGCGGCGCGGATTAGCCGATCGTCGTACTCGGCGTGCGCAATCTCCGGACGGTTGTGTTTGAACAAGATCTGATAGAGACGGGGCCTGTCATCGAGAGAGCGAAGAGCGGCCTCGAGTCGCTTGACTGCGTAATCTCGACCCTCATGGTCGAGGCTCTCGTAGTCGATACCGCCGACTTTCAACACGGCGCCCAGGTCGCCCGATTTCGTCAGGAAGCAGTGCTGGTCCCAGAACCCGTAAAGATTTAGCTGGGCGGCGAAGGACCCCGCCTCATTCCAGTCCTTCGTGATGTTGCTAGTCCTGAACATGGTGTCTCCTGATCGAGACCTCTGTCGGCTCCCACTTCATGGGGTCGTAGCGTCTGCGGAACTTGGTGGAATTGAAAAGAATGCGAAGAATCTCAACGTCATGCTTTGTGGCGCCGTGCAATGATCACGCCCGCGATGAAGAGAGCAATGCCTCCGAGCAGCGAGTGCAGCATGGAGAAGATCGCGCCTCCTGTAATCAGCGCGATGAAGAACAAGCGCCGCTCTGCACCCAACACGGTCAGTGGGCGGTTCATCGCTTTGAAGAACCTTGTTTCTGCGTGGGTTGCGTTGTGAACCGCCCTCTGCCATGTGCTACCTCCTTTCTGCCTGTCGATCGTTGGGTTGAGCCTGCCGCCAATGCGCTACTACGGAAAGAGCCAGGCCATGAAGTTCACCGCACCGATGGCCATGCCGATGCCGAAGACGATGCCAGCGAGCATCTTCTTCGATTGGCCCTCGCCGTAGGCGAACATCAGACCGCCGACGACGATGGCCACAAGCGATAGCCCATGTGCAATCGGACCAGTGAACGAAGTCTTGAGAGCGTTGACCGCGTTCTCCCACGGACTCGCGCCGGTCTGCGCGTACACCGGCAAAGCCGCGAGAAAAACGAGCGAAGGAATGGCCCATCTCCGGCACTGCGCGCGCAATCGCCGGAAGTGAGGCCGTTTGATGGGAAGAGTGATTTGCATTGCTGCTCCTTTCGTTTTTTCGGCGAGTGGAGACTCTCCGTTCAAACGTCTGGAGCGAAGTTAGGGCAGAAACAGCGGTGCGATTATTACCTTTTGCGACCGATTCTTTCCGTCAGGGCAATAATCCAGAGACACAGAATTGTGGCCGATGTGGCACACACGCAATGAGGATGAACTCATGTATCGCGCGGAGGAGTCACAGAGCATGGCATTCCCACCAATGACGGGAAAAAAATTCGCGGGCATGCTGCGGGTCAAGGCTGGAGCAAGATGACTGAAGAGGAATGTGCGCCTTGAGGCGCGGCGGGCACGCAAGCAACATCACACTCGCGTGGGAATGCCCACACGGGAAGATCGCTTCGCAGCGATCTTCAGTTGGACCCTGTTCAAACGATCATTGGCATGCTGGAAGTACGCGTCGTCCATCTCCACGCTGATGTACTAACCGCCTGCGAGCGATGCAGCAGCGCAGGTGCTTCCACTTCCCGCGAGTGGATCGAGTACAGTCTCCCCTTGAAGAGTGAAGCTGCGGATCAAAGGCACCAGCGCCGGTATCGGCTTCTGCGTAGGGTGTAGTTTGTTGCCGCTGTATGGCATCTCGATCACATCGCCGAGCGGCTGCTTCGGCAACGGCGGTCTGCCCTTGGCCAGCAGGAATGCCTGCTCATGCTGATAGCGGAGGAACCTGCTCTTCGAGCTATAGCTCTTGCGAAACACGATGTGTCCGACAGGCTGGAAACCTGCACTGCGTCACGCTTCAAAGAAGGCATCGATCTTCGTCCATCCGTAGAACATGATGGCGACGCGGTCCTGCTTCAATACGCGGTACGCCTCGGCCATCGCAGGCTTAAGCCAGCTCTCATCGACATCGTTCTGAATCGAGCGTCCTGAGCGGTCACGATAGTTCACGAGATATGGCGGATCGGTAAGGATAAAATCGACGCTGTTCGCAGGCATCTGACGCATCACCTCGATGCAGTCGCCATGAAGGATTTGGTTGGTGAAGCTGTTCTGCTGTGCGGTTGCTACGGTCGTGGTTGCCATCTCTGAAATCTCCTTTGGTCCCATGTCTCTGAAGGCGACCGGGACACACCACGCGACGCGATGCAAGGGGCCCCGCCTCCCAAGGCGAGCGGGTGCATTTTCGGAGGGCTGAAAGAATATTCTGCGTTCTTTGCAGAAGATTGTTTTGGAGAGACCAGAAACCCGCAGGGCGGCTGTAAGCCGAAGCAGAACGCGCGATGTCCGCAGGGCGGCGGTAGAGACCCGAAGCAGTGTCCGGGCGATGCGCAGAGATGATGGGCTGAAGATCAGAGATAACGACGCAAACGTTGGAGCCGAGCAGCACAACAGTCCCTTCAGATCCCTCAAGGCTGTGAGCGATAGGAGTCCGAGCTGCTATTGGATGGCGCCTGACTCGCAGCCGACAGCATGGCCGCAATGACAGTAACTTGTCGCATGACATCTTCGGGCAGCACTCGTGCGATAGGCTGGGCAGCTTCGATCTCGGATGGATCGGAACAAGAATCTCGAACTCTTCGCAAGCCGTTGCATCGTTTGATTGCAACAAGTGCAGGAATTGGGCTTTATTGACCGGAGACGAGAACGAAAAGAGCAGTTCGTAGGCGTCCTCTTTCGGATCGCCGATTAACGCGAGCATGCGCGTATCGGTCATTGGGCATAGGCGAGCAAATAGCCGATAGCGT
>Ga0193716_1000087_pt1 | contig 55536 bp, 58 predicted proteins | sample U2c1metaG_FD_145901 | JGI IMG/M metagenome (GOLD analysis project Ga0193716, IMG submission 145901) | Soil microbial communities from a riparian zone of the East river system, Colorado, United States - U2c1 | ecosystem: Environmental > Terrestrial > Soil > Riparian zone | place: USA: East River...
GAACTGTTGCTACGTGCTCCCTGGGAGGTGGATATTGCCCCCGCCAACGGATATCCAACAGATGGCGCGCGGCGAATTCGCATTCCGAATGCAGCAGCGTTTCTGGCTCAGAAAATCCTCATTCACACGAAGCGGGATCGTGCTGATAAGGCCAAAGACATCCTCTACATTCACGACACAATTGAAACCTTTGGGGGAAACCTACCGGCAGTCCGGGAGGCATGGGAAGTGAGCGTGAAGCCGGCGCTTCACATCAAAGCTTCCCGCGAGATTGAAGACGCGGCGAAGGTCTACTTTCAGCAAGTCGGCGACACGATCCGTGAAGCCGCGCGTATCGCCGCAGGGAGAGACCTCACGCCAGAGAGGATTCGTCAGGTATGTAGCTATGGGTGGACGCAGATGTTCGATCTGCGCCCCTAACCGCCGGATGGTCCCGGAGACGTCTTGTATATCCCAGTATTCTGGTGGCACGCTGTAGAAGCGGTAGATGATAACTTTGGGATTTCGGTGGCAGCTACATTTGAAACTCCTTCGCACATTAGCTCTGATAGCCGCTATCCCGCCGCGCGCCATTGGGGTTCTCTATTCGCTCAGATAGATAGAGCGCGCGCAAAGGCGTCGGTCGACTCGGCACAAAAAAGCATCAAAAGATAGAGACATTACGCAAACTATCGTGCGACTCCGACTGTCCTCCCGGGCTCAGTAACAGATATTAGTGTATATATGCCCACACCTCATCACTCACATCCGGAGGGATACGAACGACGCTCTACCCTGATCCACCCACCCTCGAGTACCGGTCCGAATGTCATTTATGATTGGTAAACTTACACGTATCAGATTGTTGCGCCGAGCTACGATTCGGTCCTTGGGGATAAACACGCATGAGCCGTCTTAGAAAATCACTTCTCGGGGTTTGGGGTCTTGTAACCTTCTGCCTCCTTGCTTATGGTCTGTTCCTCGCACTTCGTGGCTCTCCTCCAGATGCTCAGCAAGGAAATATGATTCGCGCGTTTTACTATCATTTTCCTAATTGGATAGGAGCAGGCGTATTCCTGCCGCTCAACCTCTGTGCTTCAATCATGTATCTTTTACTACGTCAAAAAAGCGCTACACAGGCGATGAAGGCGGATGCATTTGCTTTAGCGACTGCCGAAATGGGAGTTCTCTATTGTACTTTAGGAATGGTTACTGGATCCCTGTGGGCAAGAGAACAATGGGGAATCTGGTGGACGTGGGATGCTCGGCTGACCACCACGCTAATGTTGGCACTGATCTATGTTGCGTATCTCATAACTCGTCGCACTGTATCCAACGGATCGCGCGCCACATTGTGCGCGGTCCTTGCAATTTTTGGTTTCATCGATATTCCGATTGTGTACATGTCTACGCGATGGTGGAGAACTCAACATCCCGCACCCGTGTTTGGCGGAGGCGAAGGATCGGGAGTGGCAGCGAGTATCTTGAAGCCCACTCTTTGGAACACTGCGGCATGGGTTTCTTGGGGGATTCTGATTGTCTGCATTCGATACAGTGCTGAACTTCAGCGACAACGGCGTGAAGATGAAGAGGCTTTGAATATGTTTCATGAGCTCGATGGGGAAGGTCACGCCACATGGTTGAATTATTCAATAAAATCCGTCAAATAGTTCCTTTCGACCCGTCCATTGACACCAGTTTGGGGCATAGGAACCTCGTTCTAATTTACGTAATTGTTTGGCTGACTCAATTGATGTACGGCGCCTATGCTATTCGTTTGTGGATATTCCATAGGAAGAATGACTCATAGGTCGATCAAGGAAGTAATTCCGAGGAACTTGCAAGCCGCCTCGCAGTAGGCTTCTCAATGGGAACCGGCGGCACGATTCGATAATATCCGGGATGCGTTCGGTGTGGATTGCAGGGAGTTTTGTGATGGTTGCTGAGTTAATGTCACCCCGAGTTGCCCCATCTGACGTTATTGCTAGCCGAGCTTCTTGAAATGTTGTGCGAGGATGCCGCTTTGCGTTCGCCGTCCACAGAGGATTTGACGCCATAAGCTCCGCCCGACCAGTTCGCAGTTGCATTAGCGCCTAAAGTGAAATTCAGCGTCAGCTTTACGTACGCTGTTCCGGATGGCACCGCGATAGACTTCTGCGTTTGCGTCTCAAGCCCGTCCGTGTAGGTAAGAATCTGTCCGCTGGAAAGGATTTCGACCGTTCCTCCAGCCGTGACCTGTAAACCGAACGTGACAGGTCCGTTCTCCGGTTGCCACTTCTGCGCGGCACCTTTGTAGGTGACCGGAGACTTCGTTTTGCTGCTGGGGACCTGACTGAGTGACATGTCAAGGGCAAGCTTCAGGGTCTCGTCCAGTTCAAATGCAAGGTTTAGGTCGTCCTGGAAGCTCTTCAGGGCAGAAATGTCGGTCGGAATGGCGGTCCCGGCGACAGAGAGATCAAATGACATGGGCACTTGTCGAAGTATCTGTAGTAGGTAGCGGAATGATTATAGGCACAGGCTGTTGCGCGGTTATGACACTCAGTCTGTAACGCCCGTCATCAATCCGGTCACATCTCTGCCGTGGCACGGCAGAGGTTTTAGAGGAGATTGGCCCAGCTTCACAAATGCGGGGTGCTGAAGAGGGTGCTGAAAAGTCACGGAATGATTAACACGAAGTCGTTTGCGGAAGCATATTTCCGGATCGGCGCAAAAGTAACGGTCAGTGAGTGGTTCGGCCTGTACTCGATAGTTGGGGATTCAGGCTGAGCTGCCCACCGCACTCGTCGGGTTCGCGGTAGTAATCGGCTTGCTCGGCTCGCAGGATTAACAAGCCGCTGGCACCGAGGCCGCCTTTAGGGCACAAATGGGTATTCGAGCATCATCCATTCCCAACCCGCTGGACCGACGGTTCCGGCAGCAGTATTCACATTCGGGAAGTAGTAAGAGTACGGATGCTTGTTCCCGTCGAAATTCATCTTGAAAATGTTGCCAATGAACGGAAGTAGCTCATCTCCGATTGTTCGGGTGTACCCGAATTGTGCATAGAACATAACTACCGCAGCACCAACCGCCTTAACCGCCCTCACCAGGGTTGCTTGATCGAGATGCTCTTCTCTATTGTGTTTCGTCGCGTTGTACGCGTCGTACCAATCAAGAGATTGGGTGGGAGCTGAAGCACTCCATCCCTCGAAGGGTATGATCGCCGGGAACGAAGGATAAGAGGTGAGCTTCAAGCTGTAACTGTCGAGCAGCATCGGATCGAGTAGCTTGACATAGTCATTTGTACTCAGGCGCCTTCGTGCAGAATACCCGTTGGCTTTAAGAACCGCGGCCCAAGATGCCTCGACTTCCATTGCGGCCAAAAGCAAAAGTTCTCGGACATTATGCCCGAACGTATCCAAGTTGCGAGGATTAGGCTCGATGTTGTCGAATATGGTCGTCATTTTTGACAACAAGAGCCGTAAGGCGACGAAGGACTGCGTTCGTGCGACTGTATCGATCGCTCTCGACAAAGTGCCTGAACTAGCCAATGGCCAGCATATCCGCTTATACGCAGTGCCGGGCTGGTATTCGGACTCTATCGGAGAAGTATCCCCGAACGTGTCGGCAATCCATTGCTTCAACGACGACCAGTCGCCGGAAAAGGCTTGGGACTGTATAGAGCCCCCAAAATTCACGCCGGAATACCATACGTGCCCCTGCGCTAGAAACGCTATACCACGGGGAAATACCAAACTTGAGTGCTGGCCATACTTATCGTTCCGGAAGAATAGAGTGTGAGGCATTAATTTCCGATCTCTCGTTAAATTTGTGGACGGGAGAAACTGCATTTGCAGAGTATCAAAGCGACTATACCCATTATCCAGATCGCAACAAACGGGACCTCCGTCCAGCGATCTTCCAAAGGTTGTCGATGAGCGTGAAATCGCCAATGCTCTCATCGCGTCCCAACTCCCCAACTGGGCGCTTTCCCTCTAGGTGTTTAGTCCCGGCATTTGGTGGTGCATACTTTTCCAGAGAGTGGGAGGAGGCACTATGGGACAGGTTTTGCACCGGAGCGCCACAACGACAGAGGCGATCCGTCGAGCGATACAGCATAGTCAAGAGAGCCTGAGAGTGCTGGCTCGGCGGCATGGCATCAACCCGAAGACGGTTGCCAAGTGGAGGAGGCGCGACTGCACCGCGGACCGCCGGACTGGGCCCAGCGTTCCGAAGTCCACGGTTCTGTCGGTCGAGCAGGAGGCCATCATCGTCGCCTTTCGCAAGCACACGCTCTTACCGCTCGACGACTGTCTCTACGCCTTGCAGGCCACGATTCCTCAGTTGACTCGCTCCTCGTTGCACCGTTGTCTCGAACGCCATGGCATCAGCCGTCTGCCCAAGGTAGAAGGCGACAAGCCTAGCAGGAAGAAGTTCGACAGCTATCCGATCGGCTTCTTCCACATCGACCTGGCCGAGGTGAGAACCGCCGAGGGCAAGCTCTACCTCTTTGTGGCCATCGACCGAACTTCGAAGTTCGCCGTAGTCGAACTGGTCGAAAAAGCAGATGTGCGAGCTGCCACGGCCTTCCTTGAAGCACTCGTCGAAGCCGTTCCATACCGCATCCACACCGTGCTCACCGACAATGGAATCCAGTTCGCCGACCTTCCGAAGAATCGCCAGGGTCCAACCGCCCGCTTCCGCGGCCATCCCTTCGATCGGACCTGCCATGTCCACGGAATCGAACACCGCCTCACTAAGCCGAACCATCCCTGGACCAATGGTCAAGTCGAACGCATGAACCGAACCATCAAGGAAGCCACCGTCAAACGCTTCTTCTACGACACGCACGAACAACTCAAAGCGCACTTGTCTGACTTCATCGCAGCCTACAACTTCGCCAGGAGACTCAAGACCCTCCGCGGCCTCACACCCTACGAAGCCATCTGCAAACTCTGGACCCAAGAGCCAGACAGATTTACACTCGACCCCATCCACCAAATGCCGGGACTAAACACCTAGTGACACACACATATCTGCCATAGCTGTGCGGATACAACGTTATCAATTCAGAACTCCGCGAATCAGCTGGTCCTGAAGGAGGATCAACGCAACGCAATCAAGCAAAATTAGGAATTTGAGCGCAAGTTCCTGGGTCTCAAAGCCAGTGAAGACACCATGCGCGATCCCATGACGGTTGATCTGTTGCCTCGGGTCGGCTATCGTGCTCGTGTTGTTCCAAAAACTTCCGCTGTCGATAAAGTCGATGACGAGGTTCAGCGCGAAGCGTGGGAATAGAAGTACCTTCCTAGACTCGATCAACCGTTCGAACTCACTCAATGTGTCCCGGAACCTGCTTGCAACAGCGCCTCCAGAAGAGCGCACGTAGTCGTTAATGATGCCTTCGAACTGTGGAACTGCCACGTAGATGGCGGAAACATAGTCGCCTTCCAAATATTCTTCGACTGCTTTGCGGATGTATGGGGTACGAGTCGAGAAAATCCTAAGTTCACTCCAAAGAGCGATTCGCCTCGTCCAGTATTGCGCTCCGTGGATAGCAACGATCGTTGAAGCGATCATTTCGGGAGTGTCACCGCCGGGATGAGCCATGGTCTGGATCAACGATGGATAATATGTCGGCGATGGCGGCCAGCCGAGCTGTTTGAGCCTGGTGAGCAATATCTCCGGTGGATTTGCCTGAATGAAGTTACTTCGAGCGGCAAATTCCTGAAGTTCATACGGCGGCTTCCTCTGGGTTTCAGGAGTCCAATCCGGCGCATTAGGGCTGAAATCGAAATAGACTCTCAGATCCATGAAGCTCGAAAAGAGCAGTAGGTATGCGACAGGCGCTTCGTTGATCGTCGGGGGAACCAGGTGCTCGCTTCCGGGGACGATGTCTGTGGTATAGACCGGATCGCCAGGCTTTAGATCCCTGCGTGCGATGCCTTCGACGGTCATCTGAACTTCGCCATTGACCTGAACCACGGGGGACGCGGATGGGGGCCAGAGAATCTGCAGCTGTTTTAGTTCTATGGGTAAAGATGCGGCGCTGATGACCCCTTTTGCGACCTTTTGGTCGATCGACGGTATGACCAACATTGGAATCATTTGCGATAAGGGTCGATATGTGAAGAGTTCGCCGCTGATGTCCGAGGCTCTTGCGGTTGCCCAAGCCCTTTCTTCCGCTTCTGCCTGGCTCCAGTTTGCATCCGGGTCCTGCCATCTCTTCCCAGTACGATTCTCGAAATGGAAATACGCCCGGGTTCTGATGTCGTTCTCATTCACCATCGATTCCTCTGTGCCTTGCCGGCCTCTTTCATTGTCTCCCGTGGAACTGTTAGGTCCGACGCAGGGGCCCATAATACAGAACGATATCTTGCAGTGAATCTCCTTTAACCAAACTTGGAGACCTAACGCTGGAATTACGACCGTAAAGTCGACTTCTCGGTAGTAGCCATGTGGATTAGGGCAAGACGGCTGTTCGTGCATGGCAGTGGCAGCGGCTAAAACCTGCCGATTTCTTTCAATTTGGGGTGCTCAAAAGGGTGCCGAAAAGTTGCTCAATCGTCAACAGAGGCGCGTTTTCGGGGACTTCATACCTATCGACTCAGCGTCATCTCCGAAAAGAAGAAAGCGAAAGAGCCTATGTCACCTATGTCAAGTTGTCATTCCGTCTTCCTGGCTCTCATCATGCGCAGCCCAGTTCTGCGTCAGTACCGCTGTTATCGGTTGTTGGCGGCGAGCCAAGGCATATCTCGGTAAGAATCGGCGATTATCCAAGCACCAGCCATGAGTGCCGCGCTAAGAATGGTCTCGCTCCACTGGAAGGGAACTTTGGAGCCTAGTGCCACGATAGGTATCCATACCAGAAACAAGAACAATGCGATTTGCAAGGCGGAGAGGGCGGCTGCCATTCGTGCATAGAGGCCGATGAGCACCGCGACGCCCGCCGCGACGAAGGCACAGCCCGTGAAATATGCCCAGAACAGGTGGGCCGGCAGCCAGTTAGGGATTAGCAAAAGCGTGTCTTTCACGTCGATGAAATGGGCCACACCGAAGAAGATCAACGAGAGGCCGTATAGTACGCGCGCGATGCGGAGGCCGTTGTCGCTACTGATAAAGCTAAGATGTTTACGGTCCCAGTCAGCGGCGAACCAGACATAAAGCACCCAGGCGGCGGCCAACATGACCACGAGGGGAAACACGGACCAGCAGGCTTCGAAAGGGGGTGCATGAAAAAAGTTTGGCAACCGGAAAAGCAGCAACCAAAGTAAAAGAGTGGCGAGTAGCAGGCGCGCGGCGCTGGTTGCCATGCGCGGAACAAGCAGACCAATGCCAGACGTTAGGGAGATGAGGGCGCCGAGGTAAACAAATAGTTCGTGGGCGGGGACACTGGCGGGAACAGGATTCCACACCGGGACGAAATCGCGGTACAGAGAAGACCCACAATTCCGAGACCGATCATGGTGGCCGAGAAGACCGCTTGACCTATACTTGCGATGCGCATTGATGTGTTCTCCAGGGCTGGTTCAGTTTATTGGAGAGAGAGGTGCACTGGTGCGACTGGCCTCCACAATAGCGCGATCATATGGTGAGAAGGCTGCCTATGTACGGCAGAGGTTTTACGGGTAAACCCAACGTTCACTCCATTCAAGGGTGCCGAACAGGGTGCTGAGATGACTCGTTCACCACCTTCCGACGGCGATTGTCTCGGCACTGCTGTGACAATCGTCAGGATAAAGTTTCGTGCCTGATCGCCACTGCTGTGCGGCAGAGGTCTTGGCTTGATTTCCTGGATTCGTGCAATTTGGGGTGCTGACGAGGGTGCTGAATAATGCTCTTGCCGGGGTACTAGCTAAACTCTCGCTATGACAATCGGTGCGAGCCTTCGTCAGCCAGAGCCTAGTCGAGAAGCGATCTCAGCAGCCGCCAAAGAGCCGTCTTTGATTGCGCTCCGCACTGCACTTGCGAAATTTGCCTCGGAGACATTCGGGCAAGTGGGAATCGTACTTCATCTTGCCGGTCATATCATCGGGCCGGACAGAACACTTGGTGCATCGCCATTCGGTCACGGTTCTGATGAAGTGGTCGCCATTTCGATGTTGCTTCGAATCGCGTCTCAACTTGTTTCTGCCAGCGCAGATTTGTTCTCAGATGGCCGCCCCTATGCTGCGGCGGCACTGGTGCGGCAAATTGTCGAAGTTGAATATCTGGCATGGGCATTTGAATCAAGAGATCGCGATGCGGAGCGATGGCTAAGGAGCAATGAGCAAGAAAGGCAGAACTTTTTCAAGCCAGCCAAGCTGCGGAAAGCAGCACAAGGAAAGTTCCGAAGTAAAGACTACGGCTACCACTGTGAACTTGGTGGCCATCCTGTTCCCAAGGCAGCAATCCTACTTGCCGGTGATCCTGCGATTTCTCAGCTTCTTCTCTCCGATTTGCTAGGGCACGTAGGAAGAATTTGGGATCATCTTGTCGGCTGGGCAGAACTTCGTAAATTAAGCTGCCCTCCTCAGCCAAGCACCTGAAATGTCGCGGAGGTTTAGGGATTGGAAAACGAAGGATCCCCTCGTGGATTTGCCGCCGCCGTCATAACGTTAGTACGGCCCGTAGCATAACGGGAACAACCAGATGATGCCTCCGCCGGCCTTTGCCTGCGCACGGCAGTGGCAATCGCTAAAACCTGCCGGTTCCTTCGATTTGGGTGCTAAATAGGGTGCCGAAAACCTGCTTAATGATCAACGGAAGCGCGTTCCACGGGACTGATAGTGAAAGTCACGATTCGAATCCGCCGGTTTGTTTCCTGGTTTCCGCGGTGCCCAACGGCGAGGAACCTGTGACAACTATCTCTTGTAATTAGATTGACCCTTCAGGACCTAGCCACCCTGTCCAATTGCAGATGCCCATTTTGTTTCCATTTACTATGAAGCTGGCTCAGAAAGCTGCGGGCTGCCTTTCCTGTATCGGAGTATTTTAGGTGTCGCATGGCGAGAAAGAGCACGACAAAATCTGTACAGCCTCGAACTCTCACTCAATTCATAGAGGCATTTGCGGAATACTCTTCCAACTCAACCTACCTGAAATGCTTTCGCGGGCAGCGGGACTCCTCTTGGCCAAACGTAGCGGGTATATTCCGACCTGATCTCAAAGAGCTTCTGAAGAATGAGAAAAGGGAGATTCGCGATCTAATCTCAGTTCATCCTTCTGAATTCGCATCCGACGAAACCATGTTTGATAAGCTCGTCCGGATGCAGCATTTCGGACTGCCAACTCGATTGCTGGATGTTTCGCTGAACGCGTTGGTCGCGCTCTATTTTGCAACGGATCCAGGCCCTGACGGCAGATCAAGTGACGGCATGGTGATAGCTTTGGCGATCCCGCCGGAACGCGAGAAATATTTTGATAGCGATTCAGTGAGTTGCCTTGCCAATTTGGCCAATATGACGTCTGAGGAGAAGGACGAAATTGATCGGCTGAGAGAGTCGCTAAAAGTAGATATCTCGAGTGCCGGAAACATCAAGAAATTCAATAAAAACGCAGTTATAGAACGACTTCATCAATTTATTCGGTCTGAAAAATCTTATTTCCAATCGATCATTGATCCCATAGATTTATTTAAGCCGTATTATGTTCATCCCAAAATGAGCAATAGGCGAATTCTGGCACAATCTGGTGCGTTCATCCTTTACGGGATAGATGCACGCAAGAAAATGTTTTTCCCGGACACAATTGAAGAAGCCCCATTCATTGTTCCGCATAGTGAAAAGAGCCGCATTCGACAGTCACTTGAAAATCTTGGCATCAATGAAAGCACACTCTTCCCTGAGATCGACAAGGCGGCAGCCCGAATCAAGAATCAGTACAAGAAGAAGTAGGACGTCGACTTCGAATCTAGGCTGAGAGCCGGCTAAAAGAACATTCAAACTGCCTCTTTCCGGGAGAAACAGGACGATTCGTCCTTTAGAATCGCGCGGTGACGGACTAAGGCGTTATGCTTTCCGCCACTTGTCTCTGCTGCCGACTTTGGTGTCACGGACGCGCTCAACGTGGACTGCTGCATCCGGCTTAATCTCGCGAGCTCGCTCAATGGCTTCAGCTTGGGTCGGGAGGATGGCACTGGCTCTTTCCGAACCTGGTTTCCTTACTGCATAATCTCCCTGCTCACGCCTTTCGATATATAGTGCAGGCTTGGCCATAAAGCCCCCTTCCTACGAGTAGAATACACCGCGCCTATGCTTTCGCGACGGTGCAGTTCGAAGTCCGCTGAGTGCACTGCCTCATCTGACTAAACTGTTTCTATGGACGACGCAACCGGCAAGCCGCAGACGTTTCTTCAATCCATCGGGCAGCGCTACGCGGCCGAGAAGTTGAGAGCTCAAGAGAGGCTAAAAACCTACGGACGGGACGAATGGAACTTTGCCATCGTGGGACTAGATTGCGATTTGACCGTCATTGACCTAGAAGGTCTGGTGACGCTCCGCAAAGTCGTAGAGTCTCCAGGAGAAATCTTTCTCGCCGGTGCTCTTGAAAACCCAGCCGCTTTCGGAGCTATAGGCCGCTATTCGTCTCAAATCAAGCATGAGTTGGCCGTGAGCAGGAATTTCGCTGGCGATGACTTTCAAGCGGTTTGGAATTTTGCATGGTGGCTCATCTCCGGCCTCAGAGTCAAAACTCTGGCCGAGTTTTTGGTTCCGGTTACTGCGGATTGCTCGTGGTCTGTCATCGCCGGAATTGATGACCACACCTGCAAAGCAAAGCTTCTGGAGGACGTGCCTCAAACTCGGAGTTTGGCCGAGCCCGTGAAGGTCGTCGAGGGGGACTTACGCTGGGCGTTCAAGAAGGCACTCATCATGGGCGACTTGTTGGAGGTTCCTCGATTCCGACTGGCTGTTGAAGCCCTTACAACTCATCAGCATCTGCTCAGCCCCCGCATGATGGCGGCTTCCATCTGGTCGGGTATTGAAGCCCTCATGGACATCAGTCAAGAGCTGACGTTTCGGCTGGCGCTTTCAGTCGCTTCGCTGCTTGAGCTGAGAGGTGAGCAGAGGTACGAGCGGTACCGCCAAACCAAAAAACTCTACGAGATTCGCTCCAAAGCTGTGCACGGCGGGGAGTTGACTGACGACGCCATCCGGCAACACGTCATTCAGAGCCGGAAGCTGCTCTCTGACCTAATCTGCCACATGCTCGACGCTCGTAAGGTTATGAGCAGAGAAGAAATCGAACGCGTTATGCTTGGATAATAGTTTTTGAAGACAGCGAAGGGCTGATGATTTGGAATGCCTTTGGAAGTTAGTAATGGCGAGTCGCCTTATCGGTAGATATCCGGACTGCGGATACGATTGCTGCCCCGCCGCGGCAGAGGTCTTCGTTCAGATTCGCCCGATTCGCGCGATTTGGGGTGCTGAAAAGGGTGCTGAAGATTTAGCTGGGCATTGGGCCGAAGGGGCGTAGACGTCCCCACTGGACGGGTGCGCAATACTTCTTCTTCTTATTTGATTCAAACGAAAGGTCCACGTCCCTTTAGGCAGGCAGTCAAGCAGGCAAGCAGCTCAGGCACTAGAACCATACCCTGTACCTCTGCTTGTGGGCATGTTCGGCTACCATCCTAGACATCGGAGATCCACACATGAAAAGTCTTTTTGAAGACAACGGCCTTTTACCGATCTACCGCATACAAAAAGCATTCTTCGACGAGTATGGGTCGCCCGATAAACGCATCAAGAAGTTCGAGAAGGTGACACGATTCCGGGTGGACGCGTGTGAACTCGCGAAGGGAGCGGACGGGAATCCTCTCTCAAGCGTCTGCACGATCTGGGCAACTGTGAAATCTGAAGCTGAGATCGCAGTCCATCTGAGCGGCAGTCTGCCGCTTGATGGTGCCGTGAAAGAGTGGATCGATTCGACAGGTAAGTCGATCGTGAAGGGACAGAAGGGCTCGCTGACGCTGTCCTTGAATCCAGGAGACCAGACCAAGCTGGCGAGCCTAGCAAAGGCCATGAGGACGCGAGCTGCTTCTGGCGAACCCTACAAGAGTGCATCACACGGAAACAGCGCCGTCGAGATAGCTCAAGCCCTTGAACATCTGCAAAAGGTACTGGACATCGCTTGGAGGTGACCTATGACTTCGACCTCCGATGGAGCGATCTACCGCGGGTGCATGTCACTTCCTAGAACGGTTTCAAGAATTCAGTTTCCAGACCAGAGACCAGCTTGGATCTGTAGCCGTCAAAATCCACTGGCAATGGTTGTAGCGCACGTTTTGGATTCGAGAGATCCGAGACGTATGCGTCGTAGCGATCTAGCACAGACTTTCCGAATCCTGCTTTTTCGAACGGGGACACTGACTCACCAAGGAGAATGTCTCTCAGAAGCGTTGCAACCTTGAGGAGAGCTTTGTCCTGGGAGCACAAAACGGTTAATTCATTCGTCTCCACCTGAACCTTGATTCTCTCGAACCATGCAGTGATATAGACCAGATCCCACACAGCATTCTCAACTCCTCTGAGTGCCTTTTTCCGATCCGTGGATCTGATGTTCTTGAAGATATTTTTGGGAGGATCGTGTGACAAGGCCTGCGTTGCCAAGAGAAGTGCCGGCGCACTGAAGTGCCAATAGTCGTAGACCCAATCGAGCAGCTCCAGCATCTTCTTATCCGGTTTTCCACCCGCCATGCTTATTAATGCCATCTTCAAGGCGATTGGGTATACGAAGCCATAAAACCGAAGCTTTGCCGTTGGGTCGAAGGTCTTAGAAGCTTCTGATTTAAGACGCTTGCCCGGAATGCGGCGGTCAAACCGTTCAACATGTCCGAGAGCCAACGCAGTCCAGTTCGCTGGATGAATGCCATCTGCCTTATGAAAGAGCTGTAAGTCTCGTTTCCAAGCCTTTCGAGCGCCAGAAGCTGAACCTTCATACAGTGCGAGATTAGTCTCAATCTGCGTGTTAGCACATGAAGCGAACGCCATCGCTGCGGCGGCAAAACGGGTACTTTTTGCAACTGGACTGCCCTTAGCAAGTGCTATGGCCTGTGAATATAGATTGCGATCAAACAGGAATGTTGTCTCGGTTCGAGACGTTGCGTATTGCATGATGTAGGTTTCAACAGAGTAGGGATCGGCCCCCACGAAGGACGCAACGAAGCAATTAGACTCGCGGAGAAGATCCTGCAAAGCAGCCGTATCTCGGGAAGGGATAGGAGTGTGATAAATGAGCTGATCATCGTCCAAAAATATGAATTTCACAGTCAGGTAAGGATAGCCCCTGCGGCGCTCATTCAGCCCTTGGTTGCGGGAACCCAACAACAGAAGACCTTGTGCCTCTGCGCGGCAGTGTATATAGGTGTCGAGGTCTGTGTGCTATTCTTGCGCAACTTGTGCGTGTAGTGGGCTGCCCCGAACGAGAGCGTTGATCCTCACAGGAGATTAGCCAGTTGCTGCACATTTAGGATCTCAACCCCGTACTCTGATTTCAGCCACGCACGGTTCTCCGCGTCGAATATTGAAGAAGAAACTGCTGATCCGCCGCGATCTTCAGTACAGAGGTAGTCGTTGCCAAATGCGATATGCGCGGCTGCCACGTCACCATCGGCTGATTCCGCAAATGCCTTCTCTATTTGCTTCTTTTCTTTGCTGAGCCCTGATACGCAGGCCCACTCATAAACACCGTAGATGAGTGCGCGATCTGGGTATCCGACCGGCAGTGGGCCGTCTAGGCGTGCCTTAAAGTCATTTGCGAGAGCCGGAAGCACCCCCTCACCTACTCCTCTATCAACGATGGTCCGAACGACAGCGCCGAACCGCTCGTTGTAGTTAGCGGTCGCGAAGACCTCTTCGGCGTAATTGTCCGGATTGTTCCGGAGGCGATCAGGGACCGACAAGCCAATGTACGGCGTTGTGAGCAACTTGATGCCAATCGCAAGAGCTTCATTTAGCTCTTCTTCAAATTCCTCACCTATGCCAGGATGCATGCTGTGATTCGCCTCGATTTCGAGAGTCATACAGTGGAGACCACTACCGTAGGATTTGTTCGTCACCTTTACCTTCGGCACATTCTGAGCATGAAACTTTGCACGATTTTTTCTCTTTATTGCCTCTACCGTCCCGAACCCTTCGCTGATAAAGCCGCGTAGACGCCCACCTTTGAGCGCGTTCTTGATTTCTACCATCGAAAGGTAATTAGGGCTGTTTATGTGCCGCTCCGGAAAGACCATCCTATTCCAGACATTTGTATCGAATGTGACCCTCATCGTTGGACCTTCTTTCACCGCTCTCACCTCAACCCGATTGCTCATGACACCCTCCGACGTTTTTGAGCGCGCAGGCGCTCACTGTCTCGGAAGCCCGAGGTTTCCGTCCGTTTCTGCCAGTAGGCTCGTTTGTGAGCGAGACGGTGCTTCGCAAAGCAGTCCTCATGATAGACGGGGCTTCCTGCGAGCCAACGCGCTCTCTGTCGATTGCCAGTTGGTGTGCGCGGACAAGCTAGAGCCTGTTTGCAATGGCTGCAACGGAGAACCCAGCCTGTGCGTTCAAGGTTCTGCATGAGATCGAGATACAGCGCGCATTCGAAGTCCGCCGGAACGATGTCAAAGCGCTGTGCGACCAATCCACCCTTTTTGTGTATGGTCTCCATCCGAAGAGTGAATTCAGCGATCTTCTGTTGATTGGAATCGCGCAGCTTTGCAACCCGCGCGGCGGCTTCCTTAAGTTGCACGGCAGACACGCCTTTGGTTTCAAGCCAGGCCATCACCTCGGCACGAGAAATCTGAAGCCGATCGGCCTGCGGCGTTTCCATCAGCACTTGTTTAAGAAACCCGGAACGCAGCTCGTCCGATAGCTCGTAGTCCCCACCTACGGCATCCGCGAGGATGGCGAGCGCCAAGTTGTAGGGACCATGACCGCCGTAGCCCCAGAAGAAGCCCGTTCCTGGTTCCACCTTGTAAGGCGACCGCGGAAACTTGAGGGGCCAACGATTTCCGTGGCTGTCGACTATCTCCACGAAAGCACGAAACTCTTCGTCAACCGTCCCGACGTACGTTCTATCTGCTTCATCGCTGTCCAACTCGAAATATGGAAACGACGTGTACTCCATCGAATCTTCGTAGAGTGATTTCTCCTCGATCAGATCGGGACTCGCGCGGCGTATCTGTTGACGGAGATAGGCTGCCTGATCCCTAGGAAGCCAGAAGTCCTCGCCCCAGCTCCCTTGCCCAATGAGCGCGTCCTCCCGTTCTCGCTCCATCCGCGCCTCTAAAATCCACCGCAGGTTCTGCTGAATTGGAATCAACTGTCCAATTGAGGGTGTGATCTCAGGAACGAGATACGCAGGATTGCTGCTGAACTGCTGATCGAAATACGACTCAGAGTTGTTGCCCACCAACTGCTGCCAGAGAAGCTTTGCCATCCTCATCTTGGGGGCACCACTCCATCCCCAAAGATGTTCGAGGAGATCCTCGGAGTCCATCGGCTCTCGATCGTCGTCTGCCAGCGGGTCCGTCGCGGGAAGCCAGCCGCACAACCAGAGTATGAATTGTGACACCTCTTCTGCTGATTCCACATTCATGCGGGCGAATCGCAGGCTGGGCCACTCTTTGTTCTTTTTCATTGATTTCATAGTGTTTCCGTCCCTCCAGAAATACTTTGACAGGATTACCCTAGACACACAATGGGCAGCTTACTGTCCAGTACGTTATCTTCAGAAGCGCCGTGATCATAAATATTTTGTCGCTCTGGAACGAATTCGCTTAGAACTGTCGTTATCAAGTCGGAGGTAGAAACGCCTCGGAACACTTTGACGAGAACGAGTTGATTCAATCCCACCTTGCCAGCGGAGAGGAGCTTGGCCCAGATCGATTTCCTGAGCTCTCGACACTCTCGGCGGCATTCTTTTACGACTTTGTACCCGTGGCAAAACAGTCGGAGAGACCGGAGCTGATTTTCGTTCCGACAAGCGACGAAACCCGCCTTGAGAGGCTGGGCACGATGGCAAGCTGGAATTTTCTTTGGGAGGCAGGACAGTTCCGTAAGGAGGCATTTCAAAACTTCCGGATGGCGAAGGAGAGTCACAGCTTGAGTAAATGGATTGAATCGCTTCCAGATTCTAATGCTTATCTGATACCGGACACGCCCAGCAAATACGACGCTTATGCGCCTCTCTTCCATTTGCTGCCGAAGACTCTCTTAGACAGATTCCGCCTCCCCGCACTGAAGCGACCGCTCTGGCCGAGCAGCGATGTCGCTTGGAACAGAAGGCTCATGCCACAGGATTTTGAGGAGAGATTGAGCCAGGCATTTGCGGCACACGTTTGGCGTCGCCTCGATTCGGGCTCTGGCCTTCGCGCCTTCAGTGAATCAGACCCACTGAGATTGCTGTCTCACAGCTTGGATTTTTGGCTTCCATACGCGCTGATCGTCCTCGAAGACCTAATGAGGAATTTCGAACGCTGCGATCCAGAGAATGAAAGACAAACCAGCCTGCTCGCACAAGCGCGTCAAGAGGACTTTGCTGAGGTGGCGATTGATCGACCTCGCAAAGGCGGCACCCTCTGGATTGGTGAGGAAGACGCGAACGATGTCACGGACCTGATTGTCGAGTCAGCCGATCAGCACGGCAAGCTCTATGAGCTGATCGATGCTGTCCGATCACATCGCGTAGCGGATGATTTCTCTCCGATGTGGTCTTACGCGCGAGAGGACTTTGAGCGAAAGCTCTATTCGAAGCGGTCTAAAGTTAAGGTGTCATTCGTTGAGTTCTCCGGAACTCTGCCGGTCCACAGCGCCCGAAGCGAGTACACTGACGATCTTCTTTGGCAGGATTTTATGTCATTCCTCGACCCCAAGGAGAGACATATCGTTGTGGCGCTGCGGAGTGGAACCACGAAATTAGGTGATATCGCGTCCACACTTGGATACGCGAACCATAGCCCAGTTTCGAAGGCTCTTGAGAAAATAAGGAAGAAGGCTGCAGCCTTACTCAATCTCAATTAGGCCCGGCTAAAGGCAGAGGTCATGCCGATAAGCCACTGGAAGTACAAGGCACTCTGGAGCAAGGGTGCTTCAACATCCGACTCGTCTTCTGCATGGCAGAGCCCTGGGCAGGGACTCCTCTACGAAGAAGCTACGGGCAAGACCGTCGACTTCATCCGCTATTCGGAACAGTCGAGCGGCTGGGCTGCGTTCGAGATTCGGTTCACAGACGGCACATTCCTTTTCATCGAGCCTGTTCCGAAGGTCCAGTTTCGGGTACGCCTCCTGAAGGCAAGTAAAGGAAACGTCAAGGTCATCCGAGACTATGGGGTCACCAGGTAACTGATTGGGCGGCGACCCGCGCCCCATCCAAGAGGCGCGAGTACGGTGAGAGATTGAAATCGCGGTCCTCGATAGCTCGCGACTTCACCGGATACCAATGAGCAGACCGGCAGACATTCCAATCGACTGTTGATGTCCCCCAGCGAAACTATAGTCATAAGCCGGCTCCAGATACCACCCAAAGCGGTGGCGTCCCGTGGGCCAGAACATGAAGTCTCCGGCCAGTTCTGCCGAGAACAAATCTTTCGTCTTTCCGCTTTGTCTGAGATGAGCCCATTGCGGTCCCACGCCCAGCATGAACTCGGCTTTCTTCGAGAGGTCCCAGGGTTTCTTAAACAGAAAATCCGTGTCCCATTCCGTCGCGTGACGTGTGTAGAAGGGCGAAACGCCTGCCTCCAGTTCTAGCCAGTTTTCGATGGGGGTACACTCTGCCGCAAGGTTGGGCGCGAACGTAGCAGCGCCTCCGCTGAAGTTCCAGTTGGTGGACGCCCCCACTTCCAGAATGGCGATGGTAACCCCGTTATCGGTGTATAGGGTTCCAAAGCAAATCAACGTCGCCCGAGTAGAGATACTGCGCGAGTATCTCGAGGATTATCTGCTTGATAGTGATTGCGTCGCCATGGCAACGCAGTTCGAGGGCCGCTACTCGACTGGCGACCCGGCCTTCGAATCCGTGATGGGTGCCTCAAAAGGACAACATGCGAAGCTCAAAGGCCGCGAGATCTGGCTAAAGCGTGTTGAGCACGTCAAGGCGGGAGATCAGTATTCGGATACCTGGTGTAAGAGGAGTCAAATATGCCAGTGGTGATCGCTTTCGATTCCGGCCAGTTGGAGGGAATATGTCGGGTTCTCGGAGACCCCGATACCCTAGTGGCGGTGAGTGACGTCCCCGGAGTGATCGCTGATTTTTAAGGAAGTTCAGTTCAATCCGCATAGGACGCTTATTCATTCGTTATCAACAGATCGAGAAGAGCGCGCCGATCAAGAAGCCCAGCCTCATATGCACCGTGACTCCCTTGCTTTAGCAGACATTGGATGCACGCATTTGTACATATTGCATTGTGTTGAGCATTTCGAAAAAGTACGAGCTTAAGCACAGCAGGCAATTCATGGTGCCTCTCAGCCAGTTCAAGGATGTGCCCGACGGCGTCCCCTCAAGGACAGTGCGAGCCAGGTTTATCTGCCTTTTACACCTTTCAGAAACTCGCTGAGAGACATCTCAAAGGCCGCTGCCAGAGCCGCCAGGTGGCGGAGACCGACCTCGCGTGCACCTCGTTCGAGATCCGATATATGAACCTCATGAATACCAGACTGTTCGGCGAGGTCGATCTGCCGCCAACCCCGTTTCTTTCGGAGTTGCCGGATTCTTTCGCCAAGGTCTGCGCACACATCAGAGGGCATTCCTCAAGCATTGACTTAGTGGAAGCACTATATTTAGTGGATGCACTCTCTCGCAAAATTCGGGTCGAGGATGGTTCTGTGGTCCCGGTCTTGCGCATTGCCCCGGCTTGCCAGGCCGGGCTGGCGACACGACGGCAGTGGCTGGGATGTCAGCCCAAACCGAAAATCCTACGAATCCTTCAACCAGGGAAGGGGATCACAGCCACGCGCTGTGGTCTGCTAAAGGAAACGGGTAACGATGATTCATTGTAAAGAACTGAGCGACAAAGTCGTGCGCCTCCTCACCATCTACGAAGATGGTGCATACGGCCCCGAGGTGCATATCGAATTCACCGATGGCACAACCTTCTCTGCATGTCTGAAGACCAACGTCTCGATTGAGGCGAAGTACATCCACGATCAAGGTGGGGAACCCTGTATTCTTCGGGACTACTCTACGCCGGCGATTCCGCGCTAAGCCGCCGACCCGATCCTGCAGCTTCGCCAGTCCGGCTTAAGCAGTCCCGTACTTATACTCTCGGCACGAATGTGAATATTGATAGGAAAAGGTCGAAAGCCTTCCCCTCGGAGAACGGACACCGAAATTGTAGCCACTTCCACGCGTAGCGCAGGAGTGATGTTCCGGTCGTGTTTACTTCGGGAACGAGTCGCCGAACATTGGATTCCCGCTCTTGGACTGTTGCCTTGTAGCCTCGTCCTGAATGACATCCCAGTGTTCGACGAGTATCCCATCCTTCAAGCGAACGACGTCCGCCGCGATCCAACTCACCGGCAGTCCGATGTTGGAGAACCGGCCATGAACGATGACGTAGTCGTCTTCTGCAAGAATTACCCCGGGCTCATACTTGAGTGACGGCGGCGCGGCCTTGATGAGGTTGAAGAGCCCGTCTCGTCCTGGCTCGATGTGCGCGCTGTGTTGAATGTAGTTGGGAGACCAGAACGGCTCCGCCGCCGTGTAGTCGCGTTTATTGAATAGGGTATCGAATGCTTCCAGTACGATCGCCTTATTCTTCTCCGCATTTAAATCGCTCATTGTTCTTCCTCTCTGCAAATCGCTGTTGGACGTGTTTGTTCTGAGTCGGTTCATGAAGCTCGCTCAAGTAGCGTGGCAGCACAGCGGTGTTCAATCAGATTTGCGCTCTGCCGCCATCAACGAACAGTTCGATACCCGTGACGAAACTGGAGTCATCCGAAGCCAGAAACAACGCTGTCTTGGCAATTTCATCGGGCTCCCCCATGCGTCCCATTGGGATGGTGGACACAATCCGTGCAATGGCGTCTGCAGGTTGCCCATCTACTGCTGGCGTATCGGTCGGGCCCGGGCTAATAACATTTGAACGAATGTGGCGGTCCTTGAGATCCGAGGTCCAGGTCCGCACGAAGGAACGGAGGGCGGCCTTCGTCGCGCCGTAGACACCGAAGGCGGGCGTACCTTTCACGCTCGCGACCGAGCCGTTGAGAATGATAGAGCCACCGTCATTCATTAGAGGAAGGGCCTTTTGAACTGTGAACAGCGTACCCTTAACATTGATGTTGAATAGTCTGTCGAAATGCTCCTCCGTGATCTTTCCCAAGGGAGCAAATTCAGCGACGCCGGCGTTGGCGAAAACGACATCGATTCTCCCCTTCGACTTGACGGCCTCATAAAGACGGTCAAGGTCGGTCAGTTTGGCAATATCTCCCTGAACGCCAGTAACGTTGCCACCGATTGCTTTCACGGCCTCGTCGAGTTCCTTTTGACGACGGCCCGTGATGAAGACGTAGGCACCCTCTTTCACGAAGAGCTTTGCTGCAGCCAACCCGATCCCTGTTGTGCCACCAGTAATCACTGCTACTTTTCCTTGCAGCTTCTTAGTTTCGGTCATCGGTAGTTTCCCTCATTCTCCCTTGGTCTGTTGGGGTGTTGTCTTTGGCATGGTCAGGTCCCAGGGATATCTTTCGATTGTTGGTAGGTTGGGTAATCGGAATAGCCACGTGGCCCCGAGGCGTAGACGGTTTCCCAATCCACTTCGGCAAGAGGAGCATTCTCTGCATACCTCTGGACCAGGTCAGGATTTGCGATATAAGGGCGGCCGAACGCCACCAGATCTGCCAACCCTTCCGCGATAAGGCGATTGCCGCGATCACGGTCCATCTTCACGTTCGCGATCAGTGTGCCTTTGTAGAGAGGACGGAAATGCCGGAACATGCCATCGTCGGCCAATTTCTCGAGTGGAGTATCAGAAAAGTCGGTGGTGTTGCCCATGAGCAACAAGTGCGAAAGATTGTAGGTGCTCAGCTTCTGAATTGCATATTCGGTGACGGGCAGGGTCTCGTTGTTGGCTTGAAACGCACCGCCTTCGTGCATCGGGCTGATCTTGACTCCAACCCGTTGTGCATCGACCTCACCCAGGACCGACTCGACTACCTCGAAAAGAAAACGCGAGCGATTTTCCAGGCTCCCGCCGTACTCGTCTTTACGCAGGTTGGTGGTGGCGTTCAGAAATTGCGAGATCAGATAGAGATAATTGGCGAGGATCTGGACACCGTCGAAGCCGGCTTCCATCGCGTTGCGCGCGGCTCGCGCGAAGTCCGCAACCGTGACTTGAATCTCCTGCTTCGTCAGAGACCGCGGTGTTACCGTCGGCTTCCTGCCCGTCCGCGTGAACGACAGCTGGTCTGGATCGACGTTCGATGCAGATACAGGCTGCGCGCCATCCCGTAGTTCAGGATGCGAGATCGCTCCCGTGTGCCAAAGTTGTGCAATGATGCGGCCGCCGGCTGCATGGACGGCACCCGTGACACGTCGCCATCCGCGGACCTGCTCCTGTGTCCACAGTCCTGGTGTATCGGCCCAGCCAAATCCTTCCGGGCTAATCGCGGTAGCCTCGGCGATGATGAGTCCGGCCGAAGCACGCTGCGCGTAATACTCTGCTTGCAAGGCCGTGGGCACATGATCGTGCGATTGCGCACGCATCCGAGTGAGAGGCGCCATGACGATGCGGTTAGGAAGAGCGAGGTCTCCCATCCGATATGGTGTGAAAAGCGGCTGATTTGACATCACATGAACTCCTGCATCGATCGACTGAACGTGCTTAAGAGATCACTTCGATTGCATCGACTCGTGAGGGATAAAATGCCAGGTACTCCTTAATGTCGGCGACTGCCTCATAAGGTTTTTCGTAGGTCCAAACGGCATATTCCGATTTCGCTCCACCAATGGGAATGCTGTAGTACGTGCAATCGCCCTTGTACGGACAATAGGTGTAATGCGTTGTCCGAACGAGCAACGACATATCTGCATCGTCGCGCGGGAAGTAGTAGACGGGTGGGTATCCCTTCTCCTCCAGCCGAAGTGCTCGTTTCGATTCAGCAACGATCCTTCCAGCGACCGTTACACGGACCTTGCCCTCAGCTGGTGAAATCGGAATGGGATGATCAGGGCCAGGAATTTTGATGTCCTTGCCTTTGCTCGACTTGGTATCCATTGCGCTCCTCAGGTTGTCAGTTACAGCTTCGAACCGCCATCGACGGGAATACTGGCACCCGTGATCCAGCGCGCCCCGTCGGATGCCATAAAAGCGACTGCGTCGGCAACATCCTCGGGCTTGCCGATTCGCTTCAATGCCTGCATTCCCAGAGCGGCCTCACGGCCTGCTTCTGTCTTCGTAAAATTCGACATATCCGTGTCGATTATTCCTGGAGCGACAGCGTTTACTCGTATGCCACTGGGCCCGAGAATGGCGGCCCAGTGCCTGACCAGGGTCTCAAGTGCTCCTTTGGTAGAGGCGTAGGCAAGAATCGAAGGATTTTCCACGCTGGGCTTGCCCACCACCGTGCGGGCTACAGCAGAGGAGATAGCAACAATGCTTGAACCCTCAACTAGAACGGGCAGGAGTTGCTGCACCAGGAAGAACGGCCCTCGGACGTTCGTCGCAAAGAGGCTGTCAAAATCCTCTACCGTGTAATCCGCGATAAGTGCCGACTTGCTGATTCCGGCGTTGAGCACAAGCACATCCAATCGATCGCCGACGATGGAGCGGACCTCCTTGGCAAGCAGGGAAGCGCCGTCCGGAGTTCCCAGGTCCGCTGAGATTGCAGTTGCGCGTCCACCTTTTGTTTGGATCTCGGAGACGAGAGATGCCGCTTCCTGTGTGGAGCGGCCATAGTGAACCAGCACGTGTGCTCCGGCCCTGGCAAGCGCCGCTGCTGTCGCGCGGCCAATTCCTCTTGATGCACCCGTCACAAGCGCCGTTTTGTTTTGAAGTGTAGTCATTGTCCCCTCTCTTGCCAGTCAGCTAACGGTTATGACGAGTGCGGCAGCTGGAGTCGAAGGAGAGCCGACTCCTTTAGGTCGTCGGCTCTCAACCAGGTCAGCACGGATACATCTGTCGTAAAGCCCATTGACTGAGTGCGCGTTAGTTCAGGCGTTCATCCCGCCGTCTACGGTAAGGTTCGCCCCGGTAATGTAGGAGGACTCTGGACCGGCGACGAACGCCACCATTGCGGCGATCTCTTCAACGTGCCCATAGCGGTCGAGCGCCGTGGCGGCCTTCTGTGGTACCGCCCAATCACCCGAGGCGGGATTCAAATCGGTGTCGATCGGACCCGGCTGTACGTTGTTGACCGTAATGCCCCGGCTCCCAACCTCTCTGGATAATGCCTGAGTAAACATCTTGACGGCTCCCTTCGTGGCCGCGTAGGGCACCAGTCCGGGCGCAACGGCACGCTCACCCACCGCTGAACCGATCATGATGATGCGACCACCATCCTTCATGTACTTCAGCGCCGCCTGCGTGGTGGCGAATACGCCGCGGACGTTGATGTCGATCACGCGATCCATCTCCTCCAGCGTGGTTTCCTCGAACGGTTTCGGAATGGCCGTTCCGGCATTGTTCACCAGCACATCCAGACGGCCGAAGGTCGAGACGGCCTTTTCGACCGCGCCCTTGACTGCTTCGACGTTGGCAGCGTCTGCCTGGATTGCGATGGCTCTTCCGCCGCCGAGTTCAATCGCTTTGACTACGGCCGTGGCTGCGCTCGCGTCTTTCGCATACGTGATGGCTACGCTTGCTCCATCGGCGGCCAGACGCTTCGCAATCGCTGCGCCAATGCCTCGGGAACCGCCGGTAACGAGTGCCACTTTCTTTGCTAACTTGGACATGGGTCTCCTTTGTTTATCTCGGAACAATTCACTGAGCCGATTCGGCTCGATCTCGTTCGAGCTTGTCGGATGGTTCTGAACCATTCAGTTCTATACGATGATGAAGATGTGGCGAGGATGCATAGATATTGAACTATTTAGTTCGTTACCGGATAATATGTCTATGGGCCGCCCGAAGAACTTTAGTCGTGAGGACGTGCTGGAGAAGGCGATGCCAGTCTTCTGGACCCATGGATTCTCGGACACGAGTCTTCAGGACCTGGAACGAGCCACAGGCGTGAACAAGTCAGGGCTGTATACGGAGTTCCGAGACAAGGAAGATCTTTTTATCGCGTGCCTTCGGCACTATCTTGAGAGCCAGGAGAAGAGGGGGCTTCTCACCAAGGAGCCTCTTGGCTGGAACAACGTCGAGACCTTTCTCAAGAATGGTCCTCTCAGCAAGGGGGAACTGCAGGGATGTTTTTCCGTCAACTCTATGCGGGAGTTCGCTATCCTTCCGGATGAGGCTTATGGGGTCGTGACGGAGAATCGAGCGCTATTGCAGCACCTTCTCGCCATGAACATCGAGGCCGAAAAGCCCAAGATGGCTGCTTCTGCAATTGCCGAGATGGTGCTGTCCTTCTTCTCCGGAGTATGCATTGAGCGCAACCTCAAATCCGGCAAAGCCTCGTCGATCCGCAAGATCGAAAACTTTATGACAGCCCTTCGAACTCTCTAATCGAAGGCGAAAACGCAGTTGGGCAGAGGTTTACTGGGCAGAGGTCATGGGTTGAGTAAGGGGTGCCGAGGGTGCTTCAGGGCCTCAAAAGAGGCAGAGGATCTTGTTTCCTGGTGTTGGACGATCTGGTGCCGGCGGACCACAACCCTGAATCGAACCCCTACTTAGATCGCGGCGGACGTCAACCCCGTAGTGCGAAGCGCCTTTATGTTCCTGAGCGGAGCTTCGCCGAAGAGCCGACGATACTCCCGAATGAACTGAGTCGAACTTTCATAACCGACATCAAGCGCAGCCGTCCCTACCTCGTACGACTCTTCAAGCATCAATCGACGCGCTTCGTGCAAGCGTAGTCGCTTCTGGTACTGAATCGGACTCATATCCGTCAGTTCATGAAAATGCCGATGGAGCGTAGATACTCCCATCCCAGCCATCTTCGCAAGTTGATCGATGCGCAATGGCCCTCGGAAGTGCTCCCGAAGCCACGCCACTATCTTCGAGACCCTTTGCCCTTGCGAGCCAAGGCGCGCAATCTGCCGAAGACTGTTGCCTGCCGGCCCGGAAAGCAAGCGGTAAAGAATCTCCCGGTGTATCAGATCCGCCAATACAGGAATCTCGATCGGACGCTCTATAAGCCTCGTGAGTCTGAGGACGCAATCGAGCAGTTCGGGCGTAACTGCGGCAGCCAGTCCAGACGCGGTAGGAGCGACGTTGCATTCATTGACATCGATGTGCGCCATCATTTGCCGCGCGATGTCCAGGTCTAGATCAATTCGCAACGCGGTATATGGCTTTTGAGAGCTGGCGTGCGGTATCGCAAACACTGTGGGGCGATCAATTGCGGTCAACACAAGGTGGTTCTCATCGTGAAAAAAGATAGTCTCGCCGACTGAAACCCTTCGCTGGCCTCGAATACACATGCACATGCAGGGTCTGTCTATGTGGATTGTGGGCGGCACAGGCGCGGTGACGCGGGCGACGCTTAGCCCAGGAACTGGCGTTCGATACCCCGTGTTCGCTTCCGAGAAGCGTCTGATGCGCTCTTCGATTTCATCTCTTATTGAAGCCGAGATGTCGGCCGAAGGCCCCTGAACTGGCGCTGAAGGTCTGGTTCCGCGATTGCGTTTGGACGCGCTTGTCATGTCTGTCTCATCTTGCCACGAGGATGTTTCTCAGAACCATGCTCTGAGAGGATTAGGCAGCAAATAGATGAAATCAGGCTAACGAAAAAGGGATCGTTCCACATAATCTCTGACATGCCAGGAAGTTCTGGCTAAGGAGTATTTTCCTTCAGGATTTCATGAAAAGACGGATTTGCTCTTCTCGGTTGGACGTACCGGGACTACCAATCTCCCCAGGTTCAGCCTGCCTGATTCGCTTGCATTCGGAGCGGACAAAGCCACGAGCGCGCGAATTAACTTAGTTCAACCACGATCACAACATTGGAGAATCTAGATGAAATACAACCGGCTTGGAACTTCCGGCCTATTCGTGTCGGAGTTGAGTTTCGGGACCATGACATTTGGCGAGATGGAGGGTCAGCCGACGCTTGGGGGCCTAACTCAGCAGGATGCCAGCGCACTGGTGGCGAAAGCTTTCGAGGCAGGAGTGAATCTGTTCGACACGGCGGACGTGTACGCCCTCGGTGATTCGGAGCGTTTCCTCGGCGAAGCCCTTCGGAACCTGGGCGTGCCCCGTGAAAGCTACCTGATTGCGACCAAGGCCTTCGGCCCGATGGGCATCGGGCCGAATGACACGGGCTCCTCGCGTGGGCATCTGCTCGACGCCGCAAAGGCAAGCCTCAAGAGGCTGGGCGTCGATCATATCGACCTGTATCAGATTCATGGCTTTGATCCGGCAACGCCGATGGAAGAAACGTTGCGCGCTCTGGACGACCTCGTCCGGCAAGGGTATGTGCGTTATGTTGGCGTGTCCAACTGGGCGGCATGGCAGATTGCCAAGGCGCTCGGCATCTCAGCGCATCTCGGTTTCTCGCGATTTAGCTCTCTCCAGGCGTATTACTCGGTCGCGGGGCGCGATCTGGAGCGAGAAATCGTCCCGCTGCTGGACAGCGAAGGAGTTGGCCTGCTGGTCTGGGGTCCTCTCGCAGGCGGCCTGCTCAGTGGCAAGCAGCCGCGTGGCGCGGAAGCTCCGGAAGGCAGCCGACGTGGGGCGTTTGCATTTCCGCCGGTTGACTACGACCGGGCCTACGACGCTCTCGACGTGATGCGCGGTATTGCTGAGACACACAGTGTCTCAGTCGCGCAGATCGCACTTGCCTGGCTGCTACACCAAGAGGTCGTATCGAGTGTGGTTGTCGGAGCCAAGCGCATGGACCAACTGGAAGACAATCTCCGGGCGGCTAATGTCTCACTCACCGACGAGGAGCAAGCAGCCATTGCGGAGGTCAGTAAGATTCCTGCCGAATATCCAGCCTGGATGATCGAGCTCTGGAGCCACTTCCGCCGCACGCAATTGGCAAACTCCAGAAGGTGATTATCTATCCCGTTCGTCCATTCTCGTCATGGTCTGAGGTGGCGAGGAGAACTCGATGGAGTTTTGTAATGCGCTCGGAACGGGCGGTTGCGAAACTCTAGAGAGCTTCATCCTGCCATCCTCGCCTACACGAGATGCAGACTTCAGAGGCTAATCTGTGTTGCGATCTCCTCTGCAACTACCGATTTCAGCGGAGGCCCCGTCCGCGACAATCCTGCCGTGAACAAAAGGGTGGCCGAAGCGGCAGCACTGGGCCGAGCAGGTGTTCCCGACGACATCGGGCACGTTCCAGGTTTCGGCATCCTTGGCGGCAGAGCTGGTTACACATAGATGAAAAACATCGATTCCGCGAATTCCGCGAAAACCACGATACCGAGCTACCCTAATTAACTCATCCGTTCAACCACTTACGAATGGCGCTTGGCTTGCTACGGCAACCTTGTAGCTTGAAACCAAGGGGAAGCCACACATGACACACATCCTTATTGTTGAATCAAGCCCTCGGGGAACCGAGTCCGCGAGCCGGAAATTGACTGGCAAGCTCAGAGAGCGGCTTGAGATGCAATATGAAGAGGCCACGATAATTGAGCGTGATCTTGTGAAGGACAAACTTCCCCAACTGGATCAACCGACCCTGAAAGCAATTTCTACGAAAGACTCGGTCGAGGCAGAATCGCTCAAGGAAGCCGCATGCGTGTCCAACCAGCTCGTTGACGAACTGATGATGTCGGACCTTCTGGTGATTGCCTGTCCCATGTGGAATTTCGGAATCCCGCCGTCCCTGAAGGCGTGGATTGACTACATTGTGCGCGCTGGCAAGACCTTCAACTACGCCGGTGCCGGGGTAGAGGGATTAGCGAAAGGCAAGAAGGCGATCCTGGTGCTCGCATCAGGGGGAGTCTTCAGTGAAGGGCCTTGGAAAGGCTGGGATTTTGTGGAGCCGTATCTGCGGCAGATCCTGGGCTTCATTGGAATTGAAGATGTCCAGACTGTCCGGGCCGAGGGTATGAACATACCGCCGCTTGCGATCCATGCTGTACCCAATGGCGAAAAGGCTGTTGAAGCACTCGTGATTTGAGAGGGAGAACTATGCTCGACCACATTATTCTGACTGTCAGCGATGTCGAACGTTCGCTAGCCTTCTATGAGGCGGCGCTGAAGACACTTAACATCAAATTCTTCATGCCGTACAAGGGCGAAGACGGTCATCCCGATCTGTGGGGATTTGGTGATGGCAAGAGGGCGTGCTTCTGGATCAAGCAAGGGAAGCCTGATCCAGCAGCCATTCACTGGGGCTTTATGGCCGAAGATGAGGATAAGGTCGATGAATTCTACAAGGCCGCAATGTCCGCTGGCGCCAGAGACAATATTTCACCCCGCGCACGACTGGAATACTATCCGGGATACTACGCCGCCGATATCTTTGACCCGGACGGGTATTCGTTCGAGGTCGTCCATAAAAGCTAGTGATGGAACCACAGATCATCACCTGCCCGAAGTGCGAATGGTCCGGTCCAATCAATCCATTCGCCTAAGACGTCTGCAACTACCTCGAAGCTGTTACCTGCCTTTTCGAGCTTCTGGTTGATCGATGTGGTGGACCACTTCATTCACTTGTCATGACGTTTGCGTAGAACTTTAGAGATTAAATCTGTCTTAGAAGGCTAATTGAGGAGACTGAACATGGCTACCACCGCACATGCCGTTCTTGTACCGCCATTTACACGTGAAACTGCCATCCGCAAGGTGCGCGGCGCGGAAGATGGCTGGAACTCGCGAGATCCAGAACGTGTCTCGCTCGCTTATTCCAGCGATAGCAAATGGCGTAATCGCTCGGAATTCGTGGCAGGCCGCGAGGAGATCGTTAGATTTCTCAGCGGCAAATGGTCAAAGGAACTCGACTATCGCCTCATCAAGGAACTGTGGGCTTTCGACGGCACCAGAATAGCCGTCCGCTTTGCATATGAGTCGCATGATGCGACAGGCCAATGGCATCGCTCCTACGGAAATGAAAATTGGGAGTTCGGAGAAGATGGGCTGATGCATCATCGTCACGCTTCCATAAATGATCTGCCCATCAAGGAGAGCGAGCGCCTCTTTCACTGGCCTCTCGGACGTCGGCCTGACGATCATCCCGGACTGAGTGACTTGGGCCTGTAGTTCTGTCCACCTGTGGCGGGTCGTTTGCGCATCGCCAAAGTGACCCGCCAAGGACCACTCAGTGAACTGAACCAATCCAGAAGTCAATAACGAGGTTTGCGTTTATCGATTCGATCCAAATCAGTGAACACGTGGCATGATTCTTAATCATGCCTTTCCCCCCGTCTCGGCCTGTTCAAACAGCTGTTTTCTGAAGGGATTCCTTTCCCAGCGCACGCTTCCTGTTCTTGGCTCCCCAGGCGCAAAGAGGAGCCATTGATTTACCCAGCGCCTTTCCAAATGGCGTGATGGAATACTCCACTTTAGGTGGAACCTGCTGGTAATCCTTCCGCACCAATAAGTTGCTCTCCTGCATTTGCCGGAGATCCTGGATCAACATTTTCTCGCTTATGCCTGGCAGCAGCCGCCGAAGTTCGCCGAACCGTCGAGATCCGTGGCATAGATGAAAGAGGATAAGCATCTTCCACTTTCCTCCAATCAGACTCAGTACCACATCCAATCCGCAATCCGACATTGACAGAACCTCCCAACGATTTGTTGATACTTACCTAAAAGTAGGTACTGGTCGATTGTAAAGCAATGATCTAGCCTTGAATCAAGGTAATTGCAGAAGGAAGCGGTAGCAGACTTCCTCTTCTACGAAGAACTCGCGGAATCATCCGCCATGCTCACAAGGCGAAAGCATCAGGATCGCAAGCGGCGGTCCTGAGCTGGTGCTTCATGGAATACGAAAGGTCAGAAATATGGGAAGGCTCACAGGAAAGATTGCCGTGATCACTGGCGGCAATAGTGGTATCGGCTTGGCGACGGCGAAGCGGTTTGTATCCGAGGGTGCATACGTTTTCATCACGGGTCGGCGTCAGGACGAGTTGGATAAGGCGGTAGCGGTTCTCGGCTCCGGGGTTACCGGAGTTCAGGGCGACGTATCCAACCTGGATGACCTCGATCGCCTGTTCGCAACCGTGAAGGCAGAAAAGGGCCATGTCGACGTAATGTTCGCCAATGCTGGGATCGGCGGGATGAGTCCATTGGGCTCCATTCCCGAGGACCAGTTCGACAAGGTTTTCGCCGTGAATGTCAAAGGAACTCTGTTTACCGTGCAAAAGGCGCTTCCGCTGATGCGGACTGGCGGCTCCATCATACTCACGGGATCGACGACAGGTTCGATGGGATCGCCCGCCTTCAGCGTGTACAGCGCGACCAAGGCCGCCATCCGAAATTTTGCACGATGCTGGGCGCTGGATCTCAAGGGGACAGGCATCCGGGTCAATGTGCTCTCGCCGGGAGCTACAACGACGCCTGGTCTTCTCAATGGACTGGCGAGGACGGGAAGGCAAGAGGCTCTTCTTGCCGGTCTTGCCAGTCAGGCACCCCTTGAACGTGTGGGCAGCCCGGACGAAACAGCCGCCGTTGCCTTGTTCCTCGCCTCCGACGACAGCAGCTTCATGACAGGAAGCGAAGTATTCGTCGATGGCGGTATGGCGCAGGTTTGATTCAGTGTGAGAGGGGCTGCGCCAAGGGATCTCCTCTCAGAACAGCTAATCCGTGAGAGAGGTTGCAGATGACTTTATTTGCAAGCGATCCAAATGAGCTGAACATGGTGATCCGGCTCTGGCCTGACGGGCCACCCACGAGCCTGCCCTGCGTCGGGCCGGAAATCACCTTCGGGAGCCCAGCCGTCCTCGGTCCCGAGACGGTCATGCTGCGCAATGTTTCGGACCTGAGCTTAACCGTATTCGCGCCCGACCCGGCCAAAGCCAATGGCACCGGCATCATCGTCTGCCCCGGCGGCGTCTGGCGGGTTCTGGCCTGGGAGCATGAGGGGATCAACCCGGCGCGCTGGCTGGCGGAGCGCGGCTACACGGCCTTCCTGCTGAAATACCGGGTGCGGGGCACCCCGCCCGATCCGGCCGAGTACGCCGAGACCGTGGCCAAGAGGTTCGCCGGCATTCCGGCCGTGATTCCCGGCGCCAAGGCGCCCCGCGCGCTGGCCGATGGGCTGCCCGATGAGAACATCCCCCGCGCCCGGGAAATCGCCGCCGCCGACGGCCGTCGCGCGGTCGAGATCGTCCGCGAGCGAGCCGCCGAATGGGGCGTCAAGCCGAATCGGATTGGCATCATCGGCTTTTCCGCCGGCGCCTTTTTGGCCACCGACCTCGCCATGGACCCGCGCGGCGCACCGTTGGCCTTCATTGCGCCGATCTATGGCGGCGAGACCCAGGGCCGCCCCGTGCCGCCTGACGCACCGCCCCTGTTCACGGTGGTCGCCCAGGACGACCGGACGTTGTTCAGGGTGGTCGAGGGCCTCTATGCTGACTGGTCCAGCGCCGATCGACCGGCCGAACTGCACATCTTCACCCGCGGCGGCCACGGCTTTGGCGTCGGCAAGCGCGGGCTGCCGGTGGACCGCTGGACCGATCTGCTAGGAGACTGGCTGGCGGATCAGGGGTTCGCCTAAGTCCCCGACAGCTCGCGTTCCATTATGATCAATAATTGCAGCTGGTAGGAGCAGGCGATGACTAAACAGATTCCGGAGGAGAGGCCATCTGCCTCGTTAGAGGCAGTCCCAGCGCATCTCGTCTCTAGTCAGGGCAGCTTGGCAGATAGTCCATTGAAGACGTCGGAGGATCAACTGTGGGCAATCATCGACACGATTCCGGCGCTGGCCTGGTCAGCCCGTCCCGATGGTTCAGCTGAATACTTCAACCGGCGCTGGCTGGACTACACCGGGCTCTGTATTGAGGAGACACGTAATTGGGGATGGACCGACGCGGTTCACCCAGAGGATCTGAGCGGCCTCACCGACTACTGGCGATCGATTCTGGATTCCGGGGAGGCCGGTGAAATTGAAGCTCGCCTGCGCCGGTATGACGGAGAATATCGATCGTTCTTGTTCCGTGCGGCTCCGTCGTTTGACAACGAGGGAAGGGTTGTCAAATGGGTCGGAACGAACATCGACGTCGAAGACCGAAAACGCGCGGAATACTTGCTCGCCGGAGAGAATCTCGTTCTGGAAATGACCGCCAAGGGCAGTTCGCTGGAATCCATTCTCGAAGCCCTCTGCCGAGTTGTAGAACAGTCCGCCAGCGGATGCTGCTGCAGCATCCTGTTGATTGATCCCAGTGGCTCGAAGATCCAACAGGCTATTGCTCCGAGCCTTCCATGCAGCTATCGTGACCGGTTTCCAGGCACCCCGGTGGATCGTGAAGGAGGACCCTGCACTCAGGCGGCGCGCCGCAAGACACAAGTGGTTGTATCGGACGTGGCTGCGGACAGACAATGGGACGCGTATGGATGGCGCGTGGCCACGTTGGCGCACGGTCTAAAGGCGTGCTGGTCGACCCCGATAATGGCCTCAAATGACCTTGTATTGGGCACCTTCGCGATCTATTGGCGCGAGCCGCACTTCCCAACCGAGCAGGACAAAAAAAACATCCAGCAGGTGACCCATCTCGCGGCGATTGTGATTGAGCGGAAGCGCAATGAGGCGGCGCTGACCGGGGCTCTTGACGAAATAGCCAAATCCGAAGCTGAACTTCGAATAATCGTGGATGCAATACCGCAGCTCATCGTCGTGATTAACACCGATGGAAATCTTCAGTACGCGAATCAGGCGTTACTGGAGTACACGGGGCTGACGAGGGAAGTAGTCGGATCGGAAAAGTTTCGTGAGGCTTTTCATCCGGAGGATTCCCAGAGATTGCGCGACGAGCGCGATGCGGCGATCTCGCGAGGGGTTCCATTCGAGTTCGAACGACGAGTGCGCCGCAGGGATGGTCAGTATCGCTGGTTCCTGGTTCAATACAAGCCGCTGTTGGATCAACAAGGAGAGGTGATCCACTGGTATGCGACCGGTACCGATATCGACGATCGCAAACGAGCCGAGGAGAAATTACGACGGAGTGAATGGAATCTGCTAGAGGCCCAGAGACTGGGCCACACCGGCAGTTGGAGCGTGGATATTGCGTCTGGAATTGCGACCGCCTCGCCTGAAATGCTTCGATTAGTTGGCTTCAAACCGGGCGAAGACTGTTCGAGGAATGACTATCTTATTAACAAGATGCATCCGGAAGATCGGGAGCGTGTCCGGGAACTGTTTATAAAATCTGTAAGCGAGCGAGTCGATTTTGAAGACCACCACCGCATATTGGGTGACGATGGAGCTATCAGGTACATGCATTCCATCGGCCACCCGGTCTTGAACGAAGCAGGCAACCTCATTGAATTTGTGGGTGCTGTTCTCGATACCACGGAGCAGACGCAGGCCAGGATCGCATTGGAGAATGCTCTTGCGGAGGTCAAGCTTTTAAGAGACAAGCTCTATAGGGAAAATCTGGCGCTTCGGGATGAAGTGGATCGCGTCTCCATGTTCGAAGAGATCCTAGGGACATCACAGGTTTTGCAAGCGGTCGTGTCTCGGGTGGTCAAGGTTGCCCCTACTGATTCCAGCGTGCTGATCACAGGCGAGACTGGTACTGGCAAGGAGCTAATCGCGCGCGCTATTCACAAGCGATCCGCGCGTTCGCGACGGGCCTTCGTCAGCGTCAACTGCGCAGCTCTGGCGCCTTCACTGATTTCCTCGGAACTATTCGGTCACGAAAAGGGGGCGTTCACAGGAGCGACCCAGCGCAAGCTGGGCCGTTTTGAGCTGGCAAACGGCGGAACGATTTTTCTCGACGAAGTCGGTGAGCTGCCAGCCGATATTCAGGTTGCGCTTCTCAGAGTACTGCAAGAGCGGGAATTCGAGCGAGTCGGAGGAACGCAATCGATCCAGGTCGACGTCCGTGTGGTCGCGGCCACGAACCGCGATTTGGAAGCGGCGATAGCAAATGGGACGTTCCGCGAGGATCTGTTTTATCGGCTCAACGTTTTTCCAATCCAAATGCCACCCCTGCGTGAGCGGAGGGACGATATTCTGACGTTGCTTGAATACTTCGTCCAGCGCTTTGGCCGAAAGCTAGGTAAGACCTTCTCTAAGATCGACAAGCGCACTGTCGAATTGTTTCGATCGTATGATTGGCCAGGCAATGTCCGCGAGTTGCAGAACGTCGTCGAGAGATCGGTGATCGTAAGCCCTGATGACGTGTTTTGTGTTGATGAAGCCTGGCTGTCTACAGGCGCAGCGAAGACACGGTTGGCGCAACAGATGCCTGAGCCTACGAACGGCGACTCGGGTCGCGAGCGGCAGATCATTGAAGCGGCACTCGTCAAAAGTGGAGGCCGGGTGTACGGTCCTAAGGGAGCTGCAGTTAAGCTTCAAATCCCACCCTCAACCCTTGATTCCAAGATCAAGAAACTGCAAATCAGTAAGAGCCACTTCAAACTCTACTAGAACCGTCTACCGTTGATGGAACCGCGAATTCCGCGAAAATCCCGATAACAAATGTAGGCTACTTCGACGCATTTTCAAGCACCTATGAATGGCAATCTGTTTGCGCTGGTAAATGCGCATTCTGGCCGTAACGGAGGCTCGGCAGGCAGGCGATGCCAATGACCTTCTGGATTGAACGGCTCCTCAGTGAGGAGAATGTCGCAGCGGTGATCGATAAGGTGGCGGACACACCTCGGTAAGAGTCCGTTCCGGACGCGTGGAGGCGCAATACGCGAAATAGGTGCGTCCTCTCCGACGTCATGATGCCACAGCTTTGCGATGTCGACCTTGCGATACGGATCAAAGAGAGTACCCTGTTCCGAGCATCGAACGTGGGGTGCCTTGGCAGGCACAGACGAGCAGGGAAGCGGACTCCGAGGATAAAGGACAAAAGGCGACATGTGGACCAGTCAGCCGAAATTTATGCGTATGCCCGTGCCAGGCCGACGGGCGCGAACAGTTATTGTAGAGGATGGCCGAGGATCATCGGGTACAAGTGCACTGTTTCCTCTTGCCGATCTCAACCTCGCGGCCGCAAATGGCCCTCATACAATAGCCTCTTGAACGCTGTATGGGATAATTGCGGCCATTCTCTTGAGAATCGTTTTCACCAAAAGTGAGGAAGAGCCCTAAATTGGCCCGCTTCGCTCACTTATATTGGCCCACCTGTACAAACCCGGCCTAAACCCAACATTGCTGTCACAAGCCGCACAGTAGCTCTCAAGCTGTGAGTTGATCGTAAACGAGCAGCATCTGGGTTCCGACAGACTGTGGCCGAAACGGTGCGGATCGATGGGCAGGCGCGAATGCAGATCGAGAAAGAAGCGGCCGTAAGGATTGATGTGGCCGTAGACAAGCGGGGTGATGCCCGGAGGTCCTGAGCGTTGAAGCGCTCAGCCCACGCAGGTTCGGTCAGGACCTGCTGAATCATCAGGGTGTTGATGTAGACGAGCGAGAGCTGCCTCATGCGCCGCAAGTTGCAGGATCAGGATCATTCATAGCTGACCGTCATCCGAGCAATTGGTCGGCACCTAATCGAACATTGCTAAAGTCGTCCACTCGTAGATAGAGCCTCGATATTTCCGCGAATTCCACGAGAACCCCGATTAGAGGTCAGCTTACCCTCGACCGTCTTTTCAAGCACTTACAAATGGTATTCGACTTGCATTGGTAATCGCATCCTGGCCGTAACTTACGCCTCGGCGCGGAGCGATGCCAATAACCTTCAAGATCGAACGGTTCGTCAGCGAGGAGGATGCCATCGTGTTGCGCGTGTGGATGTCTCGAGATGGAATGTGTCAACACCATCGAGGAACTGGTCGAAGCGGAACGCGCACATCTCGTTCTCGAACTTTCAGATGTGACGCTTGCTGATGGCGACGCAGCCGCGTTTCTTGCAGCTTGTGAGCTCGACGGTATCGAGCTCAGGAACTCCCCGCCTTTCTTCGTGGGTGCGTCTCCAAAGAACAAGCCCGCCTTATGCGGTAAGTTTGCCGACGCCTGTGCCCATCGAGTACTCGATAACCGATTGAATGGTCAAGCCGTGCAAACGAGGAGGGAAGATGCCAAGTGAAATGACCGATATCGTCGTGGTCGACGACAACCAAGTACTGCTGAACGTGATCTCGGAGATATTCAAAGAGTGTGGCTATACCGTCCGCACAGCCACCGGTGGTTTCGCCGCCTTGGCACAGATTTGGATAAGGATCCCGCACGTTCTTCTTTCGGACCTTAACATGCCAGGAATGTCCGGATTCGAACTGCTATCAGTCGTCCGGCGTCGGTTTCCGGAGATTGTGGCCATCGCCATGAGCGGGGCCGATCCAGGCGCAAATGTCCTACCGGTGATCGCGGCCGACGCGTTCTATGCCAAGGGCGCAACTAACGTCGCACAGTTGTTTGAGATTGTGAGGGCGATAGAGAACAGGCGTGATGTATATGCGGCTCGCGCCGCCGCGCCAATCTGGGTACAGGGAATGCCAATAGACCGTTCGGACACCTCGACCGTGCTTGTTTCCTGTCCAGAGTGTCTCAGGGCATTTCCCCATACTCTCCCTGGCAACGGTCCCTTTCAGGATGAGAGGTGTTGTCCACATTGTTTCGAACCAGTACAGCTGGCAATCGTCCGGCAATCGCGTGAGCCGGATAAAACTCTCTTTCCGACATCGGAAGTGGCGAAGCAAGCTAGCGAATCCGCAGCGAGAGTCAGACGATTCTCAGGCGAGCCGACCGGGAGGACGTATCAGCCATGATCAATATCCTGGTTAGCGTGGTTGTATTCGCCGGCGTGAAGCGGGCCTTCCTGCGGATGTTTACATCCGAGTACAAACGAAATACTCAGATCTCGAAACAGAGGATTCGTGATGGAGACCCTTATCTAATGGAAAGACCTGATGGACGACTTCTGGCCTCATCATCACTCTTGGGAAATTGAATACCCGGTTCTACCGACCTCGCATGAATCGATCTATCGAAAATCAGCTCGTGCACTGATAACTCCTCGATGAAGGGATCAATAGACCTTGAGAATAGCGACCGAACATTGGAGCGTACTATTTCGCGAGCGTCGGTCATGTTTCCTGCTAGCTGCGCGGATGTTGGTAGGAGATAAATGCTCCCCCGAGGCCGTGCTGAGTCGGACTCTGGTGAGTGTAGAAGGGGCAACCGTCGCAAATGGATTCGAGTTTCCGTATGCGATTCGTTCTCTGGTGATAGAGGCGCTCGCGGTTGCACGCGACGCGCCCATGCAACCGGAGCCTTCAGAACAGTTCCGTCCAGACCGATCCATAGAAGCGAGAATTGAAGGGCTTCCTAGACAGGAGTGCGTGGTGTTGTTTTTGAGGGAGGTGCTCGAGTTTTCGAGAAGAGAAACGTCTCTACTACTCAAGATGAGTGATGAAAATGTCGACCGACTTCTTACCCTTGCGTGGAAACGACTGGGCGATTTGGAGCCGTACTGCCTTGTCCCACTGAAAAGCAGATACAGCGCGCACAGGGAGCTCTCCGATGGCGACCGCCTCATGACCTGATGATACAAAGATTATGCTGGTTCTGCCGGATGCGATACACGCTACCGCATGCAAGTTCGCTACCACAACGATGTGTAATGAATCCAGCATCCGTAACGCACGCGCACAATTTGCTCTCGATTCACGCGGTATCGCCGTACAGACTGTTTCTGGCCTGTATATCGAGTGCGTGGGTACCGGGAAACACTTCGACGTATTCGATACGCGGTGAGAACGTGCACGCGATAGTGGAGAGTCGTAAGTGCTGGCTGCAACGTTATACCGCCACCCGCTGCAACGTTATGCCGCCACTAGCGACGAAGCGGATGGGCGGAGGATCATGGGCGCAAGAGCACTGTTTCCTCTTGCCGATTTCAACCTCGCGGCCGCAAATGGCCTCATACAATCGCCTCTTGAACGCTGTATGGGATAATTGCGGCCATCGTCTTGAGAATCTCTTGGGACAATTCGGGATCGGGCACGCTGCGTGCCAGAATCATGCCGCCGATCAATTCCGCAAACACAGCAATAGCCTTCCTCCGCCGTGCTGCCTTAGTACGGCCGGGCACAACTCGGGACAATATGTCGAGAAACTGTAGTTGTACTTCCATTACTGCTTGCTTGACCAACACCGGCTGACGCCCAAGTTCGCCGCCGAGCGCCGCAAACAGGCAGCCGGCCTCCGGATGCTCCTGGTGCCGGGTGGACAAATAGTCCTTTGCCAGGGCTGCAAGTGGGTCTCCAGACGCCTCATCGATGACCGTTGCCCACTTTGCTGAAGTGCTCCTCATGGCCCGCTGTGAGGCTAAGCTCACCAACTCTTCCTTGGATGTGAAGTGCCCGTAAAACCCTCCATGGGTCAGGCCTACTTCCTTCATCAGCTCGGCGACGCTGATGCCGTCGAATCCCTTCTCCCGAAATCGCTTCGCAGCGGCCTCGATGATCTGCTCCCGGTGCTCCGCCATCTTCTGTTTGCTTACTTTCATCGCATGTTCCTCCTCGCAATCCACTATTTAGATGATACTCGACATGATTATGAATCGCAATCATGATATCCATCATCTTTATGTTCGTGATTACCTCTACTCCTTTCGAGTGGCGGTTCAAGGAGGCTCTTTATGGGAAGACCCAAGGCAGGGCGGATTACATTGATTGCACTTTTTTCCCTGCTGCTGGCGGCCGCGGCCGCGGCGCAGTCGGTTGACAGCAGTGGGCCGTTGCCCTCGTTCGGTTCAGTCGCAACGCCGCGCCCCATCAATCCGGCGGCGAATACGACCAACCCAAGCGCACGGGCGACGCAGACCCTCAATCCTTATCTGGGAAGCACCCCGGACGACAAGGTCGTCGACGGGGAGATCAGGCTGAGTCTGAGCGATGCCGTCTCCCGAGGACTTCGCTTCAATCTTGGCCTGATTGATAGCGAGCAGGCGGACGCAGGCGTCAGAGCCGCAAGAGAACATGCTTTTTCCGAACTTCTGCCACAGATTTCGGCTCGTGCGCAGCAGAGTTATCAACAACTCAGTTACCGGGAGTTGAACATCAAGCTGCCCGCCCAGGCTGGATTTCAGCTTCCCCCCACAAGCGGCAACTTCGGCTACTCGGAAGCCCAAATCACTGCGCAGTCTCCGGTCGTGAACCTAAGCCTGCGGGACAAATACAAACAGCAGAAGGCGCTTGAGGCCTCCTCGCTTCTTAGCACTAAGGATGCTCGCGACATCGTGGTGTATGCCGTCGGCGCAGCCTATTTCCAGGTTGTGGCGAGTCAGGCGCGGTTGGACACGACGAAGGCAGCGCTGGCCTCGGCACAGGAGTTGAACGCACAGGTAGAGGACCAATACAAGTCGGAGGTGTCCCCGGAGATCGACTCGCTCCGCGCCAAAGTTGAGCTGAGTACTGCCGAGCAGCGAGTCGTTGACGCGACCAATGATCTCGAAAAGGACAAGCTCACGCTGGATCGGGTGACCGGAATCTCCCTACAGCAACGATGGGCGCCGAGCAGCGACTACGGATACATTCCGCTGCTCGATCTCAAGAGCGAAGAGAGCCAAGCGTCCGAGACACGATACGACATTGCGAGCATGAAGCAGGCAGTCACCGCAGCCGAGCTTGGCGTCAAGGCCGCGCGAGCAGAGCGTTTGCCTGAAGTGTCGCTTGTCGCCGGTTATGGTGGAGGCGGGGTCAACCCCGCGAACTACAACCAGGTCTACGGCGTGCAGGGCACCGTGTCCGTTCCCATCTTCACCAGCGGACGCATCCGTTCGGATGTCCATGCGGCAGACGCTGCGCTGGTGCAGCGCCGCGCCGAATATCGCGATCTCGCAGGACGGGTCGACTATGACGTTCGGGTTGCTCACCTGGACGCTCAGGCCTCGGAATCGGCAGTCAAAGTCGCGGCAGGGAACCGGACGCTGGCTGAGAAGGCGCTTACGCAGTCCGAGGACCGTTACAACAATGGGGTCACCAATTATCTCGAAGTCTTGCAGGCGCAGGAGGCCATGGTGGCCGCGAACGAGAATTACATCGCCAGCCTCTTCTCGTTCAATGTGGCGAAGATTGCGCTTGCCAGGGCGCTGGGCTCATCTGAGAGCCGTCTCACGACGTTTTTTAGCGAGCGATAAAAACAGACATAAATATACGAGCAACCAAGGAGGCCGATATGGCTACAGTAGCGATCGTTGAAGAGAGCAAAGACAGTTTCTCTCCAGAAACTCAGGACAAAACTCCAACACGGACCACCGCTTTGAAGCGGTTACTGATTGTTGGGCTAGTCGCCGTAGGCCTGGTGGGTGGTCTTGCGTACTGGTTGCATGCGCGCCACTACGAATTCACGGATGACGCACAGATTGACGGACACTTCGCGCAACTCAGCACGCGCATCACGGGCACGGTCACTTACGTCAATCCGCTGGTCGAAAACGACCGGTATGTTCCGGCTGGTACTTTACTGCTGGAACTGGATCCCAGGGACTACGAGGCCGCGCTCGAACATGCGAAAGCGAACCTGGAAACGAAGGAAGCTGAGTTGCATGCCGCCCAACTGCAGATACCGATTACGGATACTGCGGCGTACAGCCAGTTGCGTCTGGCCAACGCGGCCCGGCAAGAATCCGTTGCTAACGTCGCCTCCTCTGAAGCCGATATGACAGCCGTACAGCACAGAGTCCAGCAGGACCAAGCTGTTGCGGACCGTGCGGAACGCGATCGTGTGCGTTACGAAGCTCTTGTCGAAAAGCGGGAGATCTCCCGGTCCTACTACGATGCACGAGCGACGGAAGCTGTCGCGACGGAACAGACCCTCGAGTCCGATCGTGCAGCGCTCGCAGCTGCGAAGCAGAAGGTCTCTCAGGCACAAAGCCTGGTCGCACAACGCGATGCACAGGTATCCAGCGCAAGCACGGCTCCACAGCGGTCCTCCGATGTGCGGGCCCAATTTGAGTCGGCACAAGGAGAACTGGACCAGGCACGGGCGGATGTCCACACCGCCGAACTGAACCTGAGTTACACGAAAGTCTACGCTCCCGTTGGTGGCGTGGTCGGTCACAAAACGGTCGAGTTAGGCCATCGCGTTCAACCTGGTCAAACGCTTTTGACGGTGGTTCCAGTGGACGATATCTGGATTACGGCGAACTTCAAGGAGACGCAACTGCGTCGCATGCGTCCCGGCGAACCCGTCACGCTCCATGTAGACACCTTTGGGCGTGACTATAGAGGAACGGTGGAGGATATGGCAGGCGCAGCTGGGCCTCTCTTCAGTCTCTTTCCCCCTGAAAATGCAAGCGGAAACTACGTAAAGATCGTGCAGCGATTTCCCGTTAGGATTCATATCGACCACGATCAAGATCCGCAACATGATCTTCGTCCCGGCATGTCGGTGGAAGCAACGGTTCGTGTGCGCTAGGAGGAGGAGTGTATGACTCATCAGACATCATCAACGGCTTCCACTTCCATGCTGCAATCCCCAGCCCGCGCGATCAATCCGTGGTTTATCGCCGTGACCGTGACCATCGCCGCGTTTATGGAACTGCTCGACACGTCGATCGCCAATGTGGCACTGCCTTACATCGGCGGCGGGCTGGGACGCAGTTACGATGAAGTGACCTGGATCCTCACGACCTATCTTGTAGCGAATGCAGTTGTGCTGCCCATGACTGCCTGGTTGAGCCGGCTACTGGGACGGAAGACCTACTACCTACTCTGTGTCATCCTGTTTACGATTTCCTCGTTCTTCTGTGGCATTGCCCCATCGCTTGGATTCATGCTCATCTGGCGCATCGTGCAAGGCGTCGGAGGAGGCGGTCTGGCGCCGGTTGCACAGGCTATCCTGGTTGATACATTTCCTCCGGCGAAACGCGCGGCCGCGTTTGCACTATTCACCGTCGTGATCGTGACCGCACCGGCGATTGGCCCCGTGCTCGGTGGATGGATCACCGATAACTACACCTGGCGCTGGATCTTCTTCATCAATGTCCCAGTTGGATTTCTCTCGCTCTATCTCTCGAACAAGCTGATCCATGACCCTGAAGCCTTTACGGAAGAACGCCTCGCTGCGAAAGCCGCGGGCCGCATGTCCGTTGACACGATTGGAATCGTCCTCATCACACTGGCCTCTGGTGCACTTGAAGTCTCGCTCGATCGGGGCCAGATCGATGACTGGTTCGGAAGCGGTTTCATTATTACGATGATTCTCGTTGCGGTGTTTGGCTGGGTGGGCACCATCCTGTGGGAGCTGTACGTCAAGGAGCCGATCATTGACTTCCGGTTGCTCACCAATCGCAACTTCGCGATCGCGAGCGTTCTCTTCTTTGTCTTTGGTATCGGACTCTTTGGCACCACAACCTTGATTCCACAGATGCTTCAGTCGCTCTACGGTTATCGGGCCATCGATGCTGGTTTGATCCTCGGGCCTGGGGCCCTGGTCATCACTTGCCTGGCGCCGGTTTCTGCACAGCTTCTGCAGCGTAACCTCGTCTCAGCAAAGACACTCGTCTTCATGAGCCTGTCCTTCATCGCGGCCGCAATGTTCGTGTATAGCAACATGAACCTCGATACGAACGGAGCTCACTACGCCTGGACACGAGCCTTGCAGGGAGTTGGTTACGGCTTGTTCCTCGTGCCGGTCAACATGATCGCCTATTCGCAGTTGCGGCCGGACCAGAACAACAAAGCCTCAAGCCTTACGAACCTCTTCCGCAATTGGGGTGGAAGCTTCGGAATCGCTTTTGTCACGACAGCTGCGGAACGAAGAGCCAATCTCCATCAATTGAATCTTGGATCACACCTTGCTAGTAGTTCGCAGAGCGTGCAACAGAGTACACAGGGTATGGTGAACCACCTGATGCAATACGGCTTTACCAGCGCCGATGCGGGACCGGCAACACTGGGAGTTCTTTATCAGCAACTCCTGCACCAAAGTGCGTTTCTCGCGTTCATGGATTGTTTCAGAGTAATCGGCTGGCTGACCCTCGCCATGATTCCCCTCGTCATTCTCATTCGCAAGTTCAAGGGAGGCCAGGCTCCGGCCGGGGGCCATTAATGATGAGCCCTAGGAGAGAAAACCTAGCTTTTCCTCGGAGCGGCCCTTTGCCAGCGCCGCTCCTATCGACACTCATCAAGCGTCGTCTCTTATTGCAAATGATCGCTCCGACGGCTGGCAACGAACTCTCGTCAGTGAGAGGACTTTGTGATTGGAAAGAACAAAATGGTGAAACTCGGCAATTCGACCCAATTCTCGAACAAGCTCTCAGGAATGGTGACCTATGACAATGGCTCGCATTGAGAAGATTCTCTTCCCGGTAAATTTCTCCCCCTCATGCATAGCCATGGCTCCATATGTGCGGCGGGCAGCAACGCTCTTCAACGCAGTCGTGTCGTTGGTTCATGTAGTGGACCCTGCGGAACTCGACCTTTTCGAACAGTATGAGCTTTACGTGAGACCGGTTGCAGACATCCTCGAAGACCACAGGGTCGTTCGAAGGGAAAGGTTCGATGCCTTTCTAACTTCGGAGTTCCCACTTGCCGATTCGCCTCGAGTTCTGCTCTCAGGAGATCCCGCTTCACAGATTTCCGAACTCGCAAAGAATGACAGTTTCGATCTCATCATTATGCCGACTCACGCCGGCCGCTTTCGGCAGGCATTGCTCGGTTCCACTACGGCGAGAGTTATCAACGATGCTCCATGTCCGGTGCTCACGAGCACACATGCAGAAACAATCGCGCCTCGACCTTTGACGCATAGGCAGTGGATATGCGCTCTTGATCTGACGCCATATGCCGACATCGTACTCCGCACAGGGAAGGCAATGTCAGAACAAGCTCGCGCAGAACTTTCACTCGTCCACGTGGTAAATTCTGGAAAGCGAGGTAGGCTCGCTTCACCGAATGGGGAGGAGAACCTTCATCTCGATGAGGTCCGCCGAGCTTCCGGCATGCTGGAGGCGCTCACGCGTCGACATGGCGTACCCGCTTCTGCCCTAATCGCTATCGGGTCTCCGAAGGACACCATCCTTGAATTTGTCGATCACACGGAGGCCGATGTCCTGATCATCGGTCGAAGCTCCCCAACTGGGTCGGCTGGCCGCTTGACGGACCTAACGTACGCAATTGTGAGGGATTCTCCCTTTTCCGTTCTGAGCGTATAGGACAGCGGTGGGAACTGAGGCTCTCTTTGCGGAGGCGTGTGCAGGGCCAGAATCCATATTGAAGGAAGAAACTCGTTGCCGCTTTGCGGCACAAGAGTCTTCGTTCATTCATATTCTCCGGAAGAGCCGCTTCAAACCCTACTAGAGCTGTCTGCCCTAGATGGAACCACGAATTCCGCGAATTCCGCGAAAACCACACTACACAAATCAGCCTGCCCCATTGCCTTTTCAAACACTTACAAATGGCAGTCGTTTTGCATTATCAAACGCGCAACTTGGCCGTAACTCAGACTCGGCGGGGAGGCGCTGCCAATGAGCTTCAGGATCGAACGGCTCGTCAGCGAGGAGAATGCCATTGTGTTCATTGTGTGTGGACGATTGGATATCGAATGTTTGAACACGCTCAAGGAACTGATCGAAGCGGAAGACGCCAAGATCGTACTCGACCTTTCAGAGGTGACGCTTGCTGGTCGCGAGGCAGCCACGTCTCTTGCAGGTGGTGACTTCAAGGGTATCGAACTCAGGAATTGCGCCGCTTTTCTTCGTGGTTGGATTGACACAGAACAAAAACGCATTACACCGTAGCAATTTGCCGAGGTTGTGCATACATCGGACTGTGCACAATACGCGAAATGGGTGGGAACCTCGCACGTAACGAGCAGATGAGACGTTGCGCATATGAAATCTATCTTGAAACCAAAATATGGATGTGACTACTTGTCGCCAAATTGTCCTCGCCGCCCGACGAAAGGGAATACCCGAATTGACCGACTCATCATCCTGATAACCGGTGAAATAGGACTTTTATGCAAACCAGTTATTCCACATCTCCCAGGCCTTTGACGCTCGCAGAAATCCGGACGCTTGCTCTCGCGTCCCTTGGTGGAGCCCTGGAGTTTTATGATTTCGTCATCTTCGTTTTCTTCGCCGCTGTGATCGGCAAGCTGTTTTTCTCTGCCAGTCTTCCAGAGTGGATGCGGGAAATTCAAACCTTTGGCATCTTTGCCGCAGGTTATCTGGCACGCCCTTTGGGCGGCGTTGTGATGGCACATTTCGGCGACATACACGGCCGCAAACGCATGTTTACCTTGAGCATTCTGCTGATGGCAATTCCTACCTTACTGATAGGGTGTTTGCCAACATATCATGCGGCAGGAGTGATAGCACCCCTCCTCCTGCTTACGATGCGGCTATTGCAAGGAGTCGCAATCGGCGGCGAAGCGCCTGGAGGTTGGGTGTTTGTCGCCGAGCACGCTCGACCGCAGCGGGTCGGACTTGCCGTTGGATTGCTCACCAGTGGCTTGAGCTTTGGAATACTGTTGGGATCTTTGGTAACAGTCGTCCTCAATGCCAAGTTTAGTCAGGCAGAGATAGCAAGTAGTCTTTGGCGAATTCCATTTCTGCTTGGAGGTATCTTTGGCTTTGTTGCGATGTTCCTGCGGCGTTGGCTCGACGAGACGCCTGTCTTTGAAGAGATGCGACGGCGGGCGGCACTATCTCGTGAACTGCCTCTACGTGTTGTCTTAAAAAGCCACGGACGAGCTGTAGCTACCTCCGTGATCAGCACCTGGATGCTGACAGCAGCCATCGTAGTCGTAATTTTAATGACACCGTTGCTGTTGCAGAAACTCTTCGGGCTTGCGCCTCGTGAGATCCAGATGGCAAACCTCGTCGGTGCAGCAGCGCTTTGCCTCTCGACAGTAGCGATAGGAGCCGCAACAGACCGGTTTGGCATTCGACGCGTCTCCATCCCAATCCTGCTGCTGCTGATTGCTGCGACTTACGGACTCTATTTCGGCGCTGAACATGCACCCTCGGCACTACTCCCGCTTTACGCGCTCGCAGGATTCGGCGCAGGCGGAGTGGTACTGACTCCCATTCTTATGATTCGCGCGTTTCCACCGCAGGTCCGCTTTACGGGTGTCTCATTCTCCTACAACATTGCTTACGCGGTCTTCGGCGGTTTGACTCCGTTAGTCGTTTCGTGGCTCGCTCGCACCGACCGGTTCAGCCCGGCACACTACATCGCAGTTGTAACAATGCTAGGTCTTGGGGCTACGTTTATGACGCCAACAGCACACCTTCGGAACGACGGGAGAGATAGCCTCGCGGCTTATGAGACGGAGTTACGCCACGTATTGGACACCTGAGCTGTCTGAGGCGAGCAAATGACTGACCAGCTTCCTGAATTGCAGTATCAACCAAAGAAAGCAAACCGGCGCCAATCTTTGGAGCGTCTTCACAGTTGAAGGGAGATTTAATGCATACCCAACAAAGACGGCTTTTCAACCCAGTTATCAAAACAACGGACGAACCCATGTTTACGGTGGTAGGAGTTTTGCTGCAGTTTGTATCGACACCTGACCAGAACGGCGGAGATCTGGGCGTGATGCGCGCCGGATTACCGCCACGAGCCGTCATCCCACTGCACAGACACGACGACGCGGAAATATTCTACGTGCTTGAGGGAGCGATGGAGGTCTATCAAGACGACGGAATATCTTCAGGATGGCAGACAGCTAGCGCCGGTGAAGTCGTAACGATCGCGGGAGGGGTCAAACATGCGCTTCGTAACCCAGACTCAACGCTGGTGTGGATGGTTTCGGTGAGTGAACGACAACTTTACCGCTTCTTCCGGGAGTTGGCGGAACCTCTTGATCCTAACGCCCCGCCGTCAGCCCCGACACCGGAGGCGATGCAGAAGCTTTTTGAAGTGGCTGCGCGTTATGAGTATTGGATCGGCTCACCATCAGAGAACGCAGCCATCGGGATAAATCTGGGCTGACATTGTGGGAGTAAACCTAGCCGAAGAATGTTTTTCCTTTGCCGCACAAGCCAATGAACTGCGCAGAGTGAAAATTGAACTGGGGGCCAACCCGATCCACCGCTAGCTTCCTGCACGTCATCCAAGGCAAGAGGGCAGTACCTTCGGGGCGAAGTAAACACAAATTCAATATGGCGGTGTCGCTCGTATTCGATAGGCGACACGGAGAAGGGCTGAGATCATGGGACCGGACACGCGCGTTCAGGATCTGCTGGGTATTGAACTTCCGATTCTTCTGGCGCCTATGGCGGGAGCGGGTTCGTCCGAATTGGCGATTGCCGTGGCTGAGGCCGGAGGACTTGGCTCTCTTCCTTGCGCGATGCTGAGCACTGGTCAGGTACGAGCCGAACTGGTAAAAATCCGGCAGAGCACCGCGCGTCCCATTAATCTCAACTTCTTCTGTCACCATTCGCCTGCGGTCGATCTGCAGTGGGAGATGGCCTGGAGAGAGCGTTTGGCGGGCTATTATCTGGAGCTTGGTTTGGATCTTAAGACACCGGTTCAAAGTCCTACCCGCACGCCGTTCGATGGCGCGATGTGCGATCTAGTGGCCGAGCTTAGGCCGGAGGTGGTCAGCTTTCACTTTGGTCTTCCGGACAAGGAGCTTCTTGCGCACATCAAGGATACGGGCGCGAAGATTCTATCTTCCGCAACAACCGTGGACGAGGCGCGATGGCTCGAGGATGCGGGCTGCGACGCGATTATTGCCCAGGGCTATGAAGCGGGCGGCCATCGCGGAATGTTTCTCACGCAGGATTTATCTACGCAGCTAGGCACCTTCGCGCTGGTGCCTCAAGTGGTCGATGCTGTGAAGGTGCCAGTCATCGCGGCCGGGGGCATCGCGGATGCGCGAGGAATTGTAGCGGCGTTCGCCCTCGGCGCGTCAGCGGTTCAAATGGGCACGGCCTATTTGTTTTGCCCGGAATCCACGATTGGGTCGGTACACCGGCAAGCACTGAGGAGCGCAGCGCATCATGAGACCGCTCTGACGAACGTATTCTCGGGTCGTCCGGCGCGAGCAATTGTCAATCGGATTATCCGCGAAGTTGGACCGATGTGCGACCTGGCGCCACCCTTTCCCCTTGCCAGCGCCGCCGTTGCGCCCCTCAGGTTGAAATCAGAGGCGGCAGGATCGGAAGACTTCGTGCAATTGTGGTCAGGTCAATCCGCTCGTCTGGGGAGGGAACTCCCGGCTGGAGAACTTACAAAGCAGCTCGCGATGGAGACTCGCGCAAAACTGAGGCAGTAGCTACCCTCTGCCGAAAATCTCTCTTAAGTGTTATCGTCTGCCTCATTCGGCGGCGGCTAGTGGTTGGGTGTGCCCAAGTTGGGTCCTTGAGGAGTTACACGTGGAGGTTGAACCGGGATGTCAGTTGTCGAGGTTAGTCAATCTATCAATCAGAACTATGTACGATCACGGATCCCTCGAGTTGCAGTCGTGGGAACAGGCTTTGTAGGTTCGACGACAGCCTATGCGCTCTTGCTTTCCAAAACGCCAGCGGAAATTGTATTGATTAATAGGGATAAGCGCCGAGCCGACGGTCATGTTCAGGACCTGCGGGATGCCGAGGTGTTTTCCCACACGACAAGAGTCGTTGCCGGCCACTTCGACGATTGTTGCTCGGCAGACGTGATCATTATTACAGCCGGCGTTAGTCAATCGGGACAGAGGTCACGACTAGAGAGTTTGAATGAGACTGCGGCGATATTGAAGAATCTCGTTCTGAAGGTCGCGCGCTGCAATCCGCACGGGATATTGTTAATCGCATCGAATCCCGTTGATGTGTTGACCTATGCCGCCTGGAAGTGGTCCGGTCTTCCGCCGAACCGCGTTATCGGTTCGGGCACATCGCTGGATACTTCTCGTTTCCGCAGGCGCCTTGCCGAGCACTATGGGGTGGCTTCGGACAACGTGCACGCATATGTCATCGGAGAACATGGCGAGAGCCAGGTACCCGTGACTTCGTCGGCCCGGATCGCGGGCATGTCACTGGAAAACTTTTGCAGGGAACTGGGCTTACCCCACGATGAAGATATGCTACGAAAAATTGCCAACGATACGCGAGCCACCGGTCTGGAAATCATCCGCGCAAAAGGAGCGACGTACTACGGCATTGGAACGGCGCTGGCTCGTATCACAGGCGCCATTTTGCGGGATGAACATGCAGTTCTGACCGTGTCTAGCTTAGTGCCGGAGTCGATGGGATTGGGTGAAGTGTCTCTGTCCCTTCCCACTATCATTACTCGCGATGGCGTGGCTCGCGTTGTGTCCATCCCACTTGATGCATCGGAAAGACACGCACTTGAGGCTTCCGCAGAGACGTTGAAACAGTACATTGCCGCATTGAAGACGTAAGAGGCCTTCCTCTTTTGGCGAGTCCTCACCGGGATCCCCTTTCCACGCCCCCGTAAGGCCAGGTACTCGATCTCATCGAAGCGAGATGAGGGACTCGAAAGGAACAACGGCCGACTTTGACATCAACAAATTCTTCGTCTCATGGCCCTACGCCGACGGATAGTCTTAGGATACGGTACAAACGGGGGCCTCGAATCCCACCGTCAACCGCTGCTTCCAAGATGAAGAGACTGCACACCCGCAGGGGTCCTTCCAGGCTCTGCCAAAGCTGATAACCCCTAATGGCAACTCGAAATCCACGACTCCGCGATAACGAATCATTCGCTTCGGCCGCATTCTAAAACACTTATGGATGGCATTCGACTTGCTTTAGTCAGTGCGTAGTTTTGTTGAGATCAGGCCCAGGCCCCAAGCATGGATCCGATCTCCCTCAGCAGGCCTGCGTCACGCGTCCGTCGTCCCCTCTTTAGACATTCACGATTGCATAATGCCTCAGTGAGATCAAAGTGAAGGGCATGGGCGGAGTGGCCCATGCCCCCTTTGAGCGTTTGGGAACAGCAATATCGTCACGTTACAAAGCACGCATAAACGCCACCAGATCCTTCTTCTCCTGGTCAGTCAGCTTAGTACCCAGCACGAGGTTAAAGTACTCCACCGTGTCATCCAGCGTCAGCAGTCGCCCGTCATGCATATACGGCGGCGTGTCCTTGATTCCGCGCAACGGGAAGGTCTTGATTGCGCCGTCGTGGGCCATCATCATGCCGTTCACCATGTGCTGTTTGTAGAAGCGCTCCGCTTGCAGGTCGTGCATGGTGTTGTCCGTGAAATATGGGCCTGAGTGGCACTCTGCGCATCGGCCTTTGCCAAAGAAGACCTCTTGCCCATGTAACTCGGCAGGGGTCGCCTTCGTGGGATCGAGCTTGCCATCCCATCCCAACTTCGGCGCAGGAGGAAAGTCGAGAATATCCTCGAACTCGGCCATGAAGTGCACCTGGCTTCCGCGATCCAGCACATTCACGCCCTTCTTCGCCGCAATCACATGATCGCCATCGAAGTAGGCTGCCCTCTGCTCGAACTCCGTGAAATCCTCTACCGTCTTCAGCGCCCTCTGCGAACCGAAGAGTCGCTGAATATTCACACCACGCAGTGCCGGCGTCTCGATGCGATGACGGAACTCCTGTGGCCGGATATCTCCTACCAGGTGGAACGCGCCGTTGGTTCCGCCATTCGTATGACAGTCTAAGCACGCGACTCCACGGCTTGGTTTCTCTGAGCGCCGATCGATCGTCTCATTGAACTGTTGCTGCGCAAACGGTGTCAGCAACAGCCGCAGGCCCTCAAGCTGCTTTGGGTTCAGAATGCCGCTGAACAACTCGTAGTAGTTGTCCATGGTCACCAACTGGCCCTTCGAGACATCGCCAAGGTCAGGCCGGGTCGTCAGGTACATTGCCGCAGGAAATTCCGCCAGAAACCGTTCCGGAATATCAAAGTCCAGGTCGAACCGCGTCAGGTCGCGATCCTCTTGCTTCAGCACCTCCTGAATCTCCGACTTAGGAAACACCATACCGCCCTCAGGATGGTTCGCATGAGGCAACGGCAGGAACCCCTTCGGATACGTTCCCTTCTCGCGAATCTGCTCCGGCGTCTCCTTGGACAACTCGGCCCACGTCACACCTTGCGGTAGCTTGACCCGCACCCCTTCCTGTACTGGCTTTGCGCGATCCATCACCACGCCGCTCGCTGGATGGTCGCTCAGATCATACCGCTCTTCCAATAGATCAATCTGTCGTTTCATGATCCCAGCTTTGGCAGCGACCATCCGACCATGGACCGTGACGAAACTCTCCTTATCATCCACTGGCGCGTAGCTGTTCTTGACGGGTTGCGTATCCTGGCCTGCGGCAGAAACTACGTTGCCGCCCAGAAAATATGCACCAACGATACCGGCACTCACCAAGCCGGCGGCTTTCACTAACTGCTGTATAGTCCTCATGGTCCCTCACTTCCAGAAATAAGCAGAACAAGCCTGGGAACAGAATAGTTACGAATCGTTGTCAAATCGTCTCGTTGTCGATCCATCCCCGAAGAAAAGGGGGGCAATTTCTGAGTTCTATACCCTTGAACTCGCAAACTGCAAGAAATGTGGCTGCGTCGCGACCAGCAAGCGTCACCTCTGAAAGGTCGAGTACGATCTTGGCGTCTTCCGTTTCGATCAGTTCCTTGAGCGTGCTCAAACATTCGATATCCACTCGTCCACACACATGCAACACGATGGCATTCTCCTTGCTGAAGAGCCGTTCGATCTTGAAGGTCATTGGCATCGCTCCCTGCCGAGCCTAAGTTACTGCCAGGACGCGCGTTACCAATGCAAGCCAATTGCCGTTCTTAAATGCTTGAAAAGGCGTTGAATTAGGCTGATTCGTTGTCGGGGTTTTCGCGGAATTCGCGGAAATCGTGTTTCCAGCTGTGGGTAGGCGGCTCTAGGAGAGTTTGAAGTGGCTCTTACGGAAAGGATGAATGAGCGAAGGGCTCTTGCGCCACAAAGCTTCACATGCGAGGGCAGTTACACTCTAGACTACTTAGTCTTTGATGCCATACCACGCAAAGTACATGGTTTGCCGCAAGTGCATCGCTTGGCTACTACAAAGATGAACTCGACTCCGCTGCTGCCCTGCGAAGCTGTGGGACAAAGATTGCTTCCGTCTGGTAGGCCTTAAGGTCACTGCCATAAGTATTCGTATTCAGACTTGCCACCACCGTGCCGCTTCGCAAATGAATTGGTGCGGCCACGGATCGGAATCCGAGCGCATACTCTTGATCACATGGAGCGAAGCCGCGGCGCTGGATTAATCGCAACGCGATGCGAAGCCGCCCGACCGTTTTGGTCGTGCGGCCAGTGTAGGGTGTGACAACGACGCTACGAAGATAGCTCTCGCAAGAAACTGGGGCAGTGACGCAATAAGCAGGCGGCCGATGGCGGTGCAGTATGCCGGAAGCAGGGTATCGAGATATTTTCCTGTGCCTGTCAAAGGATCTGTCGGTGTCCGCGCGATACAGATGGTCTTACTCAGCTTCAAGAGTTGTCACGGAGTAACAGACGCGTTGACTTCTCTGAAGAACTCAAAAAGGTTGGGCTGCCCTTGCAAGTTCATTTCGTAGTCCATCGGTATGTATGGCTGTCGACAGCCTAGCCTCGGCGACATAACCCTTTCCATCAACCTCGCTCGCGTAGCCGAGTTGGGATAGCGTGTACAGGCATCTTCTGACAGCCGCACGGCTGAGGCCTGTTACTATGCTTAGCTTTGCGATCGTCGGATAATTAATTTTCGAACCGATTGCCTCAAGAACAACTAAACCCTTGGCTAAAGAAAGCATGAAGTCAGGGTCGCCAGAGAACCGCTTGAGATCCCTTGCCTTGTTTCTGGGGCCGTCAGTCTCAATCCGTGAAATCACTACTCACCTCCTACTTGGCCGATGAACCTTATCGGGGCGTTGTTTATGCTGAAAGATCTATGTCGGCTTTCTGGCTATCCTCGCCAAGTTGATCCTAAAAGCTAATGAAGGGCATCAATGCTTCCGTCGATGTTCCCAGGCGATCATTCCTTTGGTGTGTAACACCATCATCACTACCGCACAGCCACCCAGTCCGCTGAGTCCGACACTAACGATCAATGCGCATATCCAGCCGAACGCTGGAGCATGGGGCATAGAGAAGTAAAGGAACAATGCGGCTCCTAGGATGGTGCCAAGAACGGTACCACCAGCAGCCAGGAAGAGCAGCAGCATATCCGCCATTCTGTCAGCCTGTTCCGGATCCGGAGTATCCGTAATCAAGCTGGTAAATCTCACCAACGCGGGTTCGTCTGAATGGGTGGACTCGGTACCACGATCTTTTGTGTCATCGACCACAGTTGCCTCCTACGTACTTTGCTGAACATCGGATTTGATCTATTTCGTCTCTGCCGCAATCTACTAATGCAAACCGAATGCCATTGGTAAATGCCTGAAAATGCGTCGAAGTAAACTGATCGTTATCGGGGTTTTCGCGGAAATCGTGTTTCCCATAGCGGGCACATGGCTTTACCCGCTTTGCGATGAAGCTCAGTGACCAGACCGGTAGTACCTGAACTTGTGTTGCTCCCGTCGCCGTTTCGCTATGTACTCGGTCCGCTGGTCGAACATATTGTGAAAGTTGAGCTAGACCACCCCGAACGGCAAATAGCTGTTCTCGTTTCAGAACTCGTCGTCAAGCACACTGGTGGCAGCCGACCTCTCTCCCGGTCATTATTAATGGAGTGGCGGGCGTACCCCGGTACGGAAGCAATCACTTCACCGACAACTCATAATTCCAAGATCGTCAAACTGGAAATTTCAAAGAGCCTTCAAACTGTGCTAGGGTCGTCTACCCGCGGGTGGGAACACGAAATCCACGAAATCCACGAAATCCCAGATGACTAATGAGTCTACTTCGACGCCCTCTCAAGCACTTACGATTGGCATTCGGCTTGCATTAGTAAAAGCGCATCCTGGCCGTAACGTGCGCTTCGGCACGGAGAGCGATGCGAATGATCTTCCAGATTGAACGGCTTGTCGGCGGCCCTTTGACCCGGACGCAATAATGCGGCGAACAGCCGTCAGGCAATCTATGTGTCTCACAACCTCAACCGGGAAATAACCAGAGAACTGGAGAACAAATGAGCGTCAACCTTAGTCGTCTGACAAGAAAGCCTACGCGAGTTCGTGGCCTGTTCGTAACCATTCTCGCGCTCGGATGGGTGTTCGGCAGGGTCACCCACGCAGGGGCGCAGAAGATTACGCCTCCAACCACTCCTAACGCGCTTACGCCACCAGCGGGAAACTCTGCATTTTTGTTGGGTCAAGCGGTGGGGACTCAAGGCTATGTTTGCCTGCCCACGAGCGCAGGCGCTTCCACTGCTTCCTGGACTGTCGCCGCCGCTCGCCCCGAAGCGACACTTTTTGTTAAAGTCTTTGACCGGTACGTGGAGGTAGTCACACACTTCCTTAGCCCCGATACCAACCCCAACCAGTTCGCCCCAAACCCGCTCCCGTTCGGCAGCGCAAGCTGGCAGAGTTCCTTCGACAGCAGCAAGGTGTGGGGAAAAACGCTGCAATCGATTCCCGCTGGCTCTGACCAGAGTTGCCCAAATACTGGCGCCATCCCCTGCCTCTTATTGCAGTCAATCGGGACGGAAGCGGGACCAGCTGGCGGTAGCTTCTTGACCAAAACCACGTTCATCCAACGTTTGAACACCCAAGGAGGATCTGCCCCCAACACCGGTTGCTCGATCCTAAGCGATGTGGGTAAGCAAACGCTCGTGCCGTACACCGCCGACTACTACTTCTTTCATGGGGACGAATAGCGAGTCACACTCCTCTGTCGCCGATCATCCATGAGCACAATCTTCCTGATCGTCGGTTTTAGAGATGACCCGCACCACAGACCGAGAGGGGATTCCCGGTCTGTGCTCCAACCAGCAATAGCATCAGAGAGGACACAATGAGGGGAAGTCGACCTCTCATATCGGTGGTTGTCGTCGCGGCGATCGTCACTGCTTCGGGGAGATGTGCCATACATTTATGAGATACCAAGAGGCTGTTGATCACTTATACGCCCGCGGATATGAACTCGCACCACGTCCTGGTGAAACTTCACCCCGTGAGTTTGACCTTGACCATATGCGTATTTTGGCTGGTGCGCTCGGGGACCCGCAGCTTAAGTTCCCTTCTATTCTGATCGCCGGCACCAACGGCAAGGGATCCACCGCCGCCACCCTTGCCAGCATTCTCGATGCCTCCGGCTACAAGACAGGCCTTTATACTTCACCGCATCTTTCTCGCATCAATGAACGTGTCCAAACGTCGGCACAGGATGTCCCAGGCAATCGCCTCCGATCCATCGGTGACGATGCCTTCGCTCGCCTCTATGTTCAGGTCGATGATGCGGCCACCGAGCTTGTTCGCAAGGGCGCTCTTCCGCATTCACCCTCACTCTTTGAGGTCGTGACAGCTCTCGCCTTCCTCCACTTTGCCGAGCAGCAGGTCGAAGTAGCTGTGCTAGAAGTTGGCCTTGGCGGGCGCCTTGATGCCACCAACATCGTCCAGCCTCTTATCTCCGTCATTACGGACATCGCCCTCGATC